>Ga0172368_10000110_pt1 | contig 108352 bp, 96 predicted proteins | sample Lak11m_FD_114540 | JGI IMG/M metagenome (GOLD analysis project Ga0172368, IMG submission 114540) | Freshwater microbial communities from Kabuno Bay, South-Kivu, Congo - kab_022012_11m | ecosystem: Environmental > Aquatic > Freshwater > Lake | place: Democratic Republic of the Congo: South-Kivu...
ATTGACAGACGAAGAGAAAAAGAAACCGGAATACTCAAAAGAAAATTTTGAACGAGCAGCGAAAACTTTGCTTAGTCCTTGGTTTAGATTTTTTGTTAAATACGATCCCCGACCAACGATTGAACAAGTTACGGTTCCTGTCCTAGCTTTGAATGGCGGAAAAGATCTTCAAGTCCCGCCGTTTCAGAATTTACCTAAAATAGAAGAAGCGCTTAAAGCCGGAGGAAATAAAAATTTTAAAGTTGTTGAACTGCCCGGATTAAATCATTTATTCCAGCCGGCGAAAACAGGCGGTGTAAGTGAATACGGGAATATTGAAACTACTTTTTCTGAAGATGCTTTGAAAATTATGAAAGACTGGATTTTAGAATTAACCAAGTAATTTCTAACACACCCAGCACCGCGTCCCCTCTCGGAGAGGGGACAAGCGAAGCGCATGGGTGTGTAGAATTATTGTTTCGGGGTAAATTTTACTACAGCATTTTTAACCGGTTTAACAGTTCTTAAGTATTCATAAATAGCACCAAGATCTTCAACTGTCATTCCGGCATACATAGTCCACGGCATAGCAGAATTAAAATCATTCACAGCAGTTTCCATCGGCGGATATTTTTCCGGATCCATTGATTTAAATCTTTCAACAAACTCATCCTTTGACCACGCGCCAATACCGGAAATTTGTTCTGGAGTTATATTTGCCGAACGAACTACTCCGCCCGGAAATTGAAATTCAAATCCGCCTGCAAAAGATTTTTCAATTATATATTCACCTTTAACCATTCGTGTGTGACAATCAAAACACGCGGCAGCATTTACAAGATATTTTCCATATTCAGCAGGGCTATTTTTATTCGGTTCTGGTACAGGTGTATAGGATTTTGGCGGAATTGTTTTTACAATTAAGTTCACAGGAAAATTAAGTGAACTTTCCGGCACATCATTTTTTATCGGTTCAAGAGAACGGATGTATGCAATGATTGAATACAAATCTTCTTTTGTAAGATTATTATAATGGGGATAAGGCATCAAAGGAAATAATGCGCGCCCTTCTTTTGTAACTCCGTTTGTAATTACGCGCATCAACTCTCCGTCTGTATATCTGCTTATTCCGGCAGGTGTAATATTTTTAGCGAAGAGAACTCCTGGAACTCCCGCGGTTGCTTCATCAAATTTATCTCCGCCTTTGCCAAGAGTACCGGGCGTAATTGGTCCGGAAAGTTTAGACCAATCACGAATTGAATGGCAATCCATACAAACAGTAACATGATGAGCCAAGTACTTCCCGCGTTCTAATCTTGCCGGAGTAATCTCAACTTTTTCGTTAGAAGGCGGATCTACTTTTGGGAAAGAAGAATTGAAATAAATTAAAAAAACTATTACTAAAACAAGCACTCCCCCAAATATATATGCAACAATTTTTAGGAATTTCTTCATTGAAACCTTTCTTTTGGTTAGACAACAATAATTTAATTAAAAAAGAGAAAATGTCCACATTTTTTTGCGATGACTTACGAGAGCGATGTCTTTATATTTTTTTAAGGGTAAATAAAATTAGGTGCTAGTTTTGTTCGGAAGCCCGATGTTTGAATAACTCCCACGAGATATAAATATTTTGTATAAATACATAGAAAACCGGACCCAACACAGCAAGCGGATTAATAAATGTAAGCGAGATCCAAATTGTGAAGGCGTTATTTTTTTGTCCTAATGATTGGCTTGCTTCGGAAGAATATTCTTTGCCACCGATAAACCAACCGAGAGTAAAGAATAAAATACACAAAGAAGCAGAAACAGCTGCAATTAGAAAAACAATTTCTAATCCGTTGGTTAGTTCAGATCTTATATAGTAAGAAGCTTCGGAAGTTGCTATATAAATGTTTATTACCAAGATGTAGAAAGATGAATCTTTCCAGTTAATCAGTTGCAGCCAAATTTTTGGCAGAATAAATTTTATTAACTGAGCAATAACCAAGGGAATGGATAACGTTGTAATTACCGGAAGCAAAACTTTTTCAACAGAAATGTCGGACCCGCTGTTCATTATAAGCGGCATAAGAAACGGAAGCAGAAGCGCAATTGAAATGTTGTTCAACAAAAGTGAAAATGTAACAAACTCAACCCTTTCTTTCTTTAGACTTATTATTACCGGTGCGGCAATAGCCGTAGGAGCAATAGCAGTTACGAAAGCAGTCTCTGCAAGTATTTGATTAAACGGTTTTAAAATAAAATAGATAAAGACCGAAACAAATATTATTGTGCCGAGAATAACGAAATGACTTTTTCTTATAATGTTCTTATCAATTTTCACATCAAGAAACGAAAAGAAAAGCATCAGCATTAAAAAGTATCGGATTAAAAATGTGTATTCATGTCCGAACGGAAAGAATGCGCCAACCGCAATTGTAAAAAGAAGAAGAAGAGTTTTCATTATCCATAAAATTGTTTGCGTAAACTTAGTAAGTGCAAGGTTCCGTTACAAACCGATATCAATTTGTTAAAAACTGTTAACAAAAATTAACAGAGAAAGTTGAAATCTTATTATTATTTTAACGCCCAAAATCGAATAACAACCAAACTGTGAGTACAAGCGTTATGAACAGTAGAATGATAAAAAGAATTTCAGTGACTGGATTTATCCTGGTGGTTTTAGGATTATTAATTATTCCGAGATACTGCTCAAAGAAAGAACTTCAGACAAGCGAGGGCGTGCGCGGCGGAATTATACCCGTTACTGTTGAGATTGTAAAACGGGCAGCGATGGAAAACAATCTTCAAGTTGCCGGCTCAGTCATAGGCAATGAAGAAATAGATTTACGCACGGAGATTTCAGGTAAAGTTATTCTAATCGGATTTAAAGAAGGCGCAAGAGTAAGAAAAGGCGATCTTCTTTTAAAAGTAAATGATGCAGATCTTCAAGCACAATTGCAAAAAGCAGAGCTAATAAAAAAGCTCGCAGAAGATAAAGAGCGCAGGCAAAAGTCTTTGTTTGATAAAAAAGGAATCAGTCAAGAAGCATACGAAACTACATTGAACGATTTGAACACCGCAAAAGCAGATATTGAAAACATCAAAGCACAAATTGCCAAAACGGAAATACGCGCACCATTCGATGGCAAAGTGGGACTACGCTATGTAAGTGAAGGCGGATACGTTACGCCATCATTAAAAATTGCTACGCTTCAAAATGATAATCCAGTTAAAATAGATTTTTCAATTCCCCAGAGATACGCAACATCAATTACTGCCGGGAATACAATAACAATAAAGACATCATCCGGAAAACAATACAAAGCAAAAATATACGCACTCGAACCGAAGGTTGACCCCGTTACAAGAGCATTGCAAATGAGAGCGATATGCGCTAATGATCACGGAGATATTTTTCCGGGATCTTATGTAACTGTGAATCTTTCTTTGAACGAAACAAGAGACGCCATCACTGTTCCTACTCAGGCACTTGCATTGGATATTACAGGCGAGCGGGTTTTCATTTACAAGAATGGAATTGCTATAGCTAAAAAAATTGAAAGCGGAATTAGGACGGAAGATGAAGTTCAAATTGTTGACGGACTAGCACCTGGGGACACTGTAATTACATCAGGGATTATGCAACTGAGAAATAGAGCAAAAGTTAAAATTACTTCTATTGACAACAAATAAATTTTTGAGAAGAAAAAACAATGAGTCTTTCATCATTAAGTATTCACCGCCCGGTTTTATCAATTGTAATGTCATTGACAATTATTCTTCTCGGAGTAATTGGATTTACTTATTTAGGTGTTAGGGAATTTCCAAGTATTGATCCGCCGATAATTACGGTTGGTGTTTCATATACTGGGGCAAATGCAGACATCATCGAATCACAAATAACCGAACCCCTCGAAGAAAGTATTAACGGCATAGCAGGCATTCGGTCTATTACTTCCGTAAGCCGAGATGGAAGAAGTCAAATTACGGTTGAGTTTAGCGTTGATGCTAATTTGGAAGATGCAGCCAACGATGTACGCGATAGAGTCTCGCGCACAGTTTCAAATTTGCCCCCCGATGCCGATCCGCCGGTAGTTACAAAAACCGATGCGGACGCAAGCCCCATAATGTTCATAACATTAAAGAGCGAATCAAAAAATTTATTGGAGCTCTCTGATATTGCATCGAACGTTTTCAAGGAAAGATTACAAACAATTCCCGGCGTTAGTCAGGTGAATATTTTTGGTGAGAAAAGATATTCGATGCGCCTCTGGCTCGATCCTTATAAAATGGCTTCTTTCAAAGTTTCTCCTCAGGATGTGCGCGCAGCTCTAAGCAGTGAAAATGTTGAACTTCCTTCCGGAAGAATTGAAGGCGCAAATACTGAATTAACAATCCGTACAAAAGGAAGAATGATGACGGCGAAAGAGTTTAACGATTTAATTATTCGTGAGGACCGCGGGCAATATATTCGGCTTTCTGATATCGGTTATGCAGTACTTGGCCCCGAAAACGAATATTCGATTGTAAAGATTAACGATGTTCCAATGATTAGCGTTGTATTACTGCCCCAGCCGGGATCGAATCATATTGAAATTGCAGATGAATGTTATAAGCGGTTAGAACAGATTAAGAAAGATATTCCTTCCGACATTGAAAGCGTAATTAGATTAGACGTGACTAAATATATTAGAAGATCTATAAGTGAAGTTGAAGAAACAATTATTGTAGCTTTCATTCTTGTGATCTTAATTATCTTTTTATTCTTACGAGATTGGCGCACAACGATAATTCCAATTCTTGCAATTCCGATTTCACTTATCGGTGCATTCTTTATTATGTATTTTTCCAATTTTACAATTAACGTGTTAACTCTTCTCGGAATTGTTCTCGCAATCGGGTTAGTTGTTGACGATGCAATTGTTGTGCTTGAAAATATTTATAAGAAAATAGAAGACGGAATGGATCCCGTTGAAGCGGGAATGAAAGGTTCTGCGGAAATTTTCTTTGCGATCATTTCAACAACAGTTGCTCTGGCAGTTGTATTTTTACCAATCATTTTTTTACAGGGTTTAACCGGGAGATTATTTAGAGAATTCGGAGTAGTGATTGCAGGCTCTGTTATTATATCAGCATTTGTCGCGTTAACCTTAACACCCATGCTCAGCACAAGAATAATAAAAAAAAGAGCGCACCACAGCAGGTTTTATAAATTAACAGAACCGTTCTTTGTAAAATTTATTTCTTCTTATGAAAAACTTCTTACATCATTTTTGAAAAAAAGATGGCTCGGATTTGTTGTGATGGGGATTGCAATTTTAATAGTTGCATTGATCTTACCGTTTGTGCCATCTGAACTCGCTCCGATCGAAGACAGAAATGAAATACGCGTCAATACTACAACACCTGAAGGTTCAAGTTACAACTTCACATATAATTTTATGGAAAAACTTAATCAGTCAATAGACGAGGAGGTTCCAGAAACGGAATCTGTAATAATGGGTGTTGCTGTCGGCGGCGGCGGAACCAACAATACGGGATTTATTAGAATATCTTTGGTGGAGCCAGATAAACGCACACGCACTCAGCAAAAGATTTATGAGGATTTATCAAAGAAGGTAAATAAATTAAGCGACGGAAGAACATTTGTAGTTCAATCACAGACAATAGGAACACAGCGCGGCGGAGGTTTGCCCGTGCAATATGTTGTTCAATCACCAACGATAGAAAAACTCCGTGACATTATTCCTAAATTTTTAGAGGAGGCAAGAAAAGAAGCAACATTTGCTCAAGTTGACGTGAATTTAAAATTCAGCAAACCGGAATTGGTTTTAGAAATAGACCGGTCAAAAGCGCGCGAACTTGGAGTTGCAGTTGTTGATATTGCACAAACATTACAGCTTGCCATTAGCGGGCAACGGTACGGATTTTTTATTATGAACGGAAAACAATATCAGATCATTGGACAACTCACGAAAGAATACCGGAGTAAACCGGTAGATTTACAATCGCTTTATGTTAAATCACGCACTGGAGAATTGGTACAGCTGGATAATTTTATCACCGTTAAAACTCAAAGCACTCCTCCGCAGCTTTACAGATTTAACAGATATGTTGCAGCAACATTTTCCGCAAGTTTAGCTCCGGGAAAAACAATTGGTGATGGAATCTCTGCAATGGATGCGATTGCTTCTAAGGTTTTAGATAAATCTTTCTCAACTGCATTAACCGGTGCATCAAAAGATTTTGTTGAAAGTTCATCGAGTCTTCTATTTACTTTTATGCTTGCATTAACGCTGCTTTATTTAATCCTTGCCGCACAGTTCGAAAGTTTCCGAGATCCTTTCATTATAATGTTTACCGTTCCGTTAGCTATTGCCGGTGCGATATTATCGCTCTTCGTTTTTGGATTAACGATGAATATCTTTAGTGAGATTGGGTTGGTTATGTTGATAGGACTAGTAACCAAAAACGGAATTTTAATTGTTGAGTTCGCAAATCAAAAGAAAGCGCAAGGGCTTCCAATTATGGAAGCAGTAAGACAAGCTGCGGTTCTTCGTTTCCGCCCAATCTTGATGACAAGTCTGGCAACTATTTTAGGAACACTTCCGATTGCTCTTGCATTAGGTGCCGGTTCTGAAAGCCGCGTATCTATGGGTATAGCCGTTATAGGAGGATTGGCATTCTCGACAATACTAACATTATTTGTTATTCCGGCGATCTATACTTATTTCTCCGAGAAATCGAAGAGTGTTTCAAACGTTACGGAAGCTAAATAGATAAAATTTTAGTAATAGTGTTCCAGTTTCTTGTAGTTACGTCTTTGCCGAATTCTTTATCAATAAAATTCATCGCATCAACAGAACGGGCATCTTTAGCTAACAGTACACTGAAAAGAGCAATATCGGTTATTTTTAGAATCCGGAATAATTTATCGGGCGACATATATGGAGCTTTAAATGTGCTCTTCGGTTTGTGAGAAAGAAAAGTTATGTAAAAGCGAGTTTCCTTAGTTGTTTTTATTCCATCGAACGGGTCTGAATCAACAAGTTTTTTAATATCAAACATACTATAGACAAGTGTTTTAATTTCAAATCCAAAAATTCCACGCAGCCTCTTCTCTATTGTTTCTTTAATTGAGGCCGGGTTTTTCTCTTGCGAATCGAAAATTACATTACCGGTTGCGAGTATTGTCTTCACATTGCAGAAGCCTATTTTCTCCATTATATTTTTTAGTTCTGTCATCGGCACTTTTTTATTCCCGCCAACATTTATTCCGCGCAGAAAAGCAATATATCTTATCATACCATTCTAATGAAATGGGTTATTAAGTTGATTATAGCTAAGTCTAAATTATTTATTTACATCTCTCCAGAGCTTTGATTGATGCGCCGATAATAATTCCGACAAACAACATTCCTACGATAGCTAAAACTATCGCGGTAACTTTTCCGAGAGTTCCGCTTGGCGTCATATCGCCGTAACCGATAGTAAATGAAGTAGTAAAAGCCGTGTAGAGACAATCGCCGAAAGAGCCGTTACTATTTGTTAATCCCTCAACATGAAAAACGAACGCGCCGCCGCATATTAATATTAGATAAAATATAAGAATATTCCACGCTGCAGAAAGAAGCGAAAAAAATTCTTTTGGAAATGATCTTTTCATTTTTGCACCCACTTTAATTTATAAAACAAATTTAATATTTACACCGCAGCAAATAGCTACAGGAACAGAAGTCTGAATTCAACAGTGAGTTATAAAACATTAATCTATACCCGGTGCTTTTCTCTATCAGAAAGTGAACTAAGTAATCCGCCAACAATGAGAGTTGCAACTACACCTACAAGCGTAAACCATGTCCAGGCAACAAGTTTTAACGAAATGACAACTATCATTATGAAAATACCTGCAACAAATCCGGCAAGCGCATCTTCCTGTTTTGCCTTTTTTACAATTATGCCGAGAAGGAACGTTCCCAATAATCCACCATAAGTAAATGAAGCTATGCTTAATGCCAGCTCAACCACCGCTTGCGATGTGTTCATGAAAAATAATGCCGTGCCCACAAGCAGCACTGCCCACATTACACTGAACATACGGCTTATCTTTAGCTGCGTGCTTTCGCTTTTCCGATTTCCGAAAAACGGAATGTATAAATCCATCATTGTTGATGAAGAGAGTGAACTAATCGAGCCGGCAAGAGTTGATAATGCTGCAGCGAATAAACCGGCGATTATTATTCCAAATACTCCCGGCGGAAGTACATCAATAATAAATTTAGGAAAAACGGTATCCGACTTTACGTTCATTACTCCGTAATAAGCATAAAGCATAACGCCGAGCACTAAAAATATTGCAAACTGAATTATTACAATAACGCCGCTGCCTATTATAGCTTTCCGGCTGTCTTTCAGATTTTTTGTAGCGAGCAAACGCTGCACAATTAATTGATCTGTTCCGTGTGAAGCCATCGAAAGAAACGCACCGCCGAGCATTCCGCCTATCAAAGTGTAGGGCTGACTAAAAAATCCGGCAAAGCCTTTATCGAATCCCAAATTAAAAACAGAAAGCTTCCCGCTTTCCGATGCCGCATTTACAACAGTACCCCATCCTCCCGGAATAAGATTGAGCAGAAAAATTCCGGCCAATATAGCTCCGCCCAAATATGTAAACATTTGTATTACATCAACCCAAATTATTCCCTTAACTCCACCCGTGTAAGTATAGACAAGCGCAACAAGCGCCATTATCATGATCGCTTCAGGATAGCTGATATTTATCATTAATTTTAGCGGAATAGCAGTCGCGAAAAGTCTTACGCCATCGGCGGCAATTCTTGTAAAGAGAAATACAATAGATGCGAACGAACGTGTTTTCCCGCCGAACCTAAATTCTAGAAAAGTATATGCGGTTTTCAGATCACCCTTGCTGTATGCAGGAAGGAATACAAACGCAACTATTATTCTACCTAACAAGTATCCGAATGTAACCTGTAGAAAATTCAGGTTTGTAAGATATGCCAATCCCGGAATGGAAATAAAAGTAAGTGTACTTGTTTCAGCTGCGACGATTGAAAAACAAACAGCCCACCAGGGAACTGCTTTGGATCCAAGGAAATAATCTTTAACTGATCTTTGCTTTCCTCCTGAGATAATACCGAAGACGGCAATTCCTATAAGATAAACCGCAATGATTATGTAATCAATTAAACTGCCTTTCATCGGCGGGACTTATTCCTTTTCTAATTTTTGCAGAACAAATTAACTTTCAATTTTGCCCTTCATTTGTAGGAGCGGCAGCTTTCATAATTTTATTACATACATTAGCCCCTACAACCATTACTAATCCAAGAGGCAATCCCAATATTCCGCCAATTAGCCAGCAAATTCTTCCGGCTGAAAAATTGTTGATGATTATTAGCAAGCTACCGACACCAAATAATAATCCGCAGGTTACTACAGAGAAAGTGAGTATCCCTGACGACACTTCTGACGATAAAATAAAATAAAAGAGTGAAAAGGCAAAACCAACTATAACCCAGATCTTTACAGTCTGCGGCAGGTTTGAAAAACCGGATTCCATAATTTTCCTCCTTTCATATTAATGTATGACAATTAACCACACGGGAAAATTTATAATAAACATAACGTGTTTCGTTTAACAAACCGCCCGGAATTTATTCCGCAACAAACAGACAGCAATGCTTTGTCGTTGTGTCGGGTTACTTTTATTTTTTCTTTTTCAGTTTCGCTTTTGTCCTTTCTAAATTTTGTTTCGCTTTATATGTTACTAATTTTTTTACCAAACGTACAGGGATAGCTCTCTCTAATGGAAACTGAATTGTACCTTTTGAAGTTTTATACTTCACCAAATCATTTTTGAAAAATTCAATTATAACGGAACTACCCGGATAAAAACCGATGTGTTCTTTGTGAGCGGCGTAGTAAACCAATATACCGTAGAATTTGAAAGCAGGCATATTATAACTGATTACTTCTTCCGCCTCGGGCGCGGCTTGTTTTATTGCTCTTCTCAAATCCCTTAAAAGTTTTTTTACTTTTGGAGAAAAGACGGATTGATATTCATCTATGGTTTTGAATCTTATATTTGATGCCATTGCCATAATTTTTTCTCACTTAATTAAGGTTATTAAAATCTCCGGCATATAACATGTTGTAATTACAAACACACCACAGTTTACAAATATTTATTTTTAATTTCAGAAAAGAAAGCTGAGGAAAGGATTATGAAATCCGCCGTATTTAATTTAATCATTGTTTTCAAAGATGATTTATGAAAAACAACATTCTGTAAATCTATTCAAGCAGTTTGAAAGAATCCCATACACGCTGTTCAAAATTCCTCAAGCTAACTTTGCCATTACTCTTTATAAGCGGGTACTCAATAACGTCACGACAAATATTCGGGTACTATCGCCTCACCCCGCTTTACTTGCTCTATCACCTTCTCACTAATTTTGCGGTTATCTTTTCTGATCAGTTCAACAAGGCGAATTATACGGTTGGCTTCTGACCTGCTATCGTACTTAGCACTCCATAATACCATTTCAAAAAGTAAAGGAATAAGATCCAGTCCCTTTTCAGTAAGGGAATAGATGTCTTTTCTTCCGTCCGTTTCATGCCCCTCACGCTGAAGAATACCTGACTCAATAAGGTGATCTAAACGAGAGGCCAGAATGTTGGTAGCAAAACCTTCTTCCGATTTGAGGAACTCTCCGTAGGTCCTCTTCCCCCGAAACACAATGTCTCTAAGGATAAGCAGCGCCCAGCGGTCACCAAAAGCCTCAAGACCATAATTAACAGGGCAGTGTGACCGAAGCTTATTTATTTTTTTTTTCATAACAGTGATGTTGATTTAGAATTCACTTGCATATTGCAAGCAACAATGCTATATTTTCTAGTAGCTAAATTAAAGTTTTCGCTTGCATTTTACAAGCAACAATATTGTATATAATATCACAGAACAGCAAGAGGTTAATATGGTTGACATTATACACCGCATTGGGATCAAATCCCATGCGGCTAAAGTCTATAAAGCTTTAACAACAATAGATGGTCTTGCTCATTGGTGGACCGAAGAAGTAGAAGGAGATGACCGGGCCGGAGGAAAAATTAAATTTACCTTTCGGTCAGAAACAGGGGAACTCAAAGGTAAATTCGTTATGGAAGTGCGGGAGCTCAACGCTCAAAAAGATGTTCGATGGCTCTGCGTAGAAGGCCCCGATGAATGGGTTGGCACTGAAATCACTTTTCAACTATCACAGCAGGACAACCAAACTATTATCATCTTCGGCCATAGAAACTGGCGCGAGGCAGTTGAGTTTACCGCTCACTGCAGTATGAAGTGGGCTGTATTCCTTTTGAGCCTTCGTGAGTATGTTGAAACCGGAAAAGGAAAACCTTCGCCGGAGGATCTAAAAATTGATAACTGGAATTAGTTTTTCATTTCACATGGACAGTATTCTATAAATTAAAATTAGTTATTAGCGAAAGGAAATTAGAAAATGAATAAACCGGATTACACAACTTCCTTCTCGGTTGATAAAACTCCCGAAGAAGTTTTTTCGGCAATCAATAATGCCCGCGCGTGGTGGGCCGGCTGGTGGTCGGGAAAAATTGAAGGCGATACAGATAAACTCGGAGCAGTGTTTACATACAGTGTTAAAGATGTACACTATTCCAAACAAAAAATAACAGAATTCATTCCCGGTAAAAAGGTTATATGGCACGTACTAGATGCTGACCTTAGCTTTACAAAAAATAAAAGTGAGTGGAAAGGTACAGACATTGTTTTTGAGATTGCTAAGAAAGGCAACAAAACCGAAATTCGTTTCACACATGTTGGTTTGGTACCTTCGTATGAATGTTACAATAATTGCTCTGATGCATGGGGCATGTTGGTAAATGACAGTTTGCGCGACTTCATTATAACAGGTAAAGAAAATACCCAAAGGAAGTAATTTTGTTTACCCGGCTGTCACGGATCACTCCGTGACAGCACTTGATGTACGGCTACTAATTATTATTTTGTTGTTGCCCCGCCAGTCTTTGTAAGAAAGCTATTAATTGGGTTCCCATAGTTCAATCTTGTTACCCTCCGTGTCCATAATATGTACAAATTTTCCATAGTCGTAAGTCGCAATGCCGTCAAGTATGGTTACTCCGTTTTTTTTGAGTTTGTTTACAAGTCCTTCAATATTCTGAACCTGGTAGTTAATCATAAAATCTTTTTTGGATGGGGAAAAATATTCATCTCCTTTTTTGAAAGGTTTCCATTGAAGAGAATTTATCTCGTCAGGTCTGTTAACGTTTCTTGATTCAAAACTTGACGAACCCCAATCATTGATTTCAATCCCTAAATTTTTTGTGTACCATTCTTTCGTTTCCTTCAGATTGTCTGAATAAAAGAAAATTCCACCAATTCCGGTAACTTTTGGTATTGTGTCATTCATAATTATTCCCTTCTGTTTATGTGTGTTAATGGTATTGTTTATTTTATCACTTGTACTGCAACTTAATATTAGTACTGATAAGAGCGCTATTACCGCAACTATTTTCATTTTATTTTCCTTTCAATCTACTTCAAAGAGCAACTAAATTTTGTCAACCTAACTTTTAATTTACTTCAAACGACCCCGCCATTAACATTGGCGGGCAAGCGCATCGAACTTGTCTGCCGAAGGCGGAGAAGTGGTCGCTTTGAGCTGCGGGTTATGTGGCCTTTTATTTTAATAAAATCATTTTCTTAGTATCCGAAAAGTTTCCACAAATAATTTTGCAAAAATAAATCCCGCTTGGTAATAAGCTCCCGTCAAATATTAATTCATATGTTCCAACAGTTTGATACCTGTTGATTAACATTTGTATTTCTTTTCCTAAAAGATCATAAACTTTTATTTGCACATTCTCTGATTTAGGAATTGAATAACTTATTATTGTAGAAGGATTAAAAGGATTGGGATAATTCTGGAATAATTTAATATTTGCAGGTAGACCTATTTGCTCATCTCTTACTTTTACTATACCGTCTTTATTATAAACGCCAATACCTTTATCTTTTAGAAGCATCCATTTATTACCTCTCGAATCTATGGATAACTCTGTTATTGTAGCCTCTTCATAATATTGAGCGATTTCCAAAAAATTATTACTGCATTTTAGTAAATGTCCTTTATCTGTGCCTATCCAGAAAGTGGAAGCATTTTCACGAATGAATGATGTAACTTGTTCATTGTTTGGTGCAAGAAAGGAATCAATTTTAGAAAATGAACCGGGGTTATTTCCATATAGCAATGATATTTTTGTTCCCCCCAATATAACTTCATTCCCGTCTTTCCATAAATAACTTGGCCTCCATCCGTTTACTTCAACAACAGTTTCGGAATAATCCTTGGTACATACTTTCAGAATACTGTTAGTCCATAGTGCGATGTAAACCGTATCTTTCACTTTAATCAATTCACTACCGAGAGAAGGAGTCTTATGATAAAATAATTTTAATGTATCTTTTTCTATGGTCCCGAGTTCTCTATATCCCAAATACCCATTTTGTATCCCGACATAACTTAGAGTAAACCAAGGAATATTACTTTCATCTACAAATATGTTTTCTATTTCGTATCCGAAGGTATCTACTCCACGAAATGGGACTAATGTTTTATTGTTATATGAGAAAAGTCTATTCTCTAAGGAGTACTTATACTTTTCTTGATTAAACCATACTGTACCAGAATTTGATATTTCAATATTTGTTATATATCCAGTTAGAGAATCTGCAGTAAGTATTGTATTAGCACTAGTCCAACTACCATTGATATAACGAAATATATTTGAATAAGACCCAGCCCAAACAACTTGATTACTATCAATAGCAAGGCTATAGAGAGAATGTTCATCCAAAATTGAATTTGTATGATTATAAAGACGAAACGGTATTTGAGCAAATAAATTAATATTTGTCATTATTATAACTAGAGCAATGTTAATTATTATTCTCATATTTTGGCTATATAACGGTGTGTTATGTTAAAGATCAACAACACACCCAATTGAGTTCTCTATTTATTCAGCGTCAAGGACGGAAGTCCTGACGCTACAGAACTTTATTTAACTACCACCCAGGTAACCAACGCATTTTCTTGACTAATTATTTAGTAAATGGTTTTTTTTAATATATATATCATCGTTTAGGTTTAGTTTGTGACCAATGAGAACTTATTAGCTTCCAGTCCCCTTCAATCAGTTTGTATACTTCAGTTGTATTAAAATATTCTTTGCTACCATCCTTCATAAATCCAATAAAGTTGAAAGTAAGAATACCAACATCCCCATGCATTTGAACCTGAGGATCAAGCAATTCATAATTGGGAAAACTGAATGTCCCGTTAAAAGCGGCAATCCAGTCACGAAAATCTTTTTTACCTGTACAGCGTTTTTCTAAGCCAGGATCAAAATAGGTTATTTCTTCGGCAGCAGCTTCAATGAATCCGAATGTATCGCCGGTTATCCAACGGTCTAGAATTGCTTTTTCTTTTGCAATTATTATTTCTTGGGGTGTCATTTGTGTTGAATCTCCTTTGGAATAATAGAAATCAGAATTATTTGCTATAAGTATTGTTGATGAGATTTCGACTATAAAAATTATTATAGACAATTTTTTAATAAACATAACTATTTCCATGTTTTTAACAGAAGTCATTTTTTGTTACCATATTAGTTGATTTTGTATCTATTAAAAATAATCCTTTTCACTTCAATCGGTATAACGGTGTGTTATGTTAAAGATCAACCCGCCAAAAAATAAGGCGGGCAGGCAACACACCAAATTGAGTTCTCTATTATTTAGTTTTTACTTCATTATTCAGCGTCAAGGACGGAAGTCCTGACGCTACAGAAAAACTTTTAATTAGTTTTCATTATCCACTGGGCGAAGTGCAACAATCCTTAGATTGCTTTTTTTCTGCAATTGTTTTACGAGACTTGTTTCTGTTTTATTGCCTCGTCCTAGTCTATCAACCACTTTCTTGCCTTTTGTAAAATCAAGTAATAATAAAACAACATATTTATAACGTGTCGTATATAACAGAGCTTGACTCAGTCCAGCTTTGAGTCCTCCTTTTACACTCCTACCCTTAAATCTTTTACATTCCACCGCACAGAGATTTTTACTCGAACCCTTTTGCAAATAAAATTCAGGTCTGAAGGTTTCGCCGAAAAATTCAACCGTAGGTATTTTGCGGTTACCAACATTCATCGGATTTGGGTTTTGTCTTAAATAGTCAAGAAGGCGATCATTAAATTTTGTTTCTCGTTGGTTACGCATATCCCAGAATATACGATACTGTTTTATTTTTTTAACAAGCTTATCAATTTGATTCTGTTCAACTATACCAATTCGTTTGTTCTTTCGTTTTTTAGGCATAAACTCCTCACTTTTATCTATGTAATTTTTATTGCCTAACCTTGTTGCCGATAAGCGGCACCCCAGAACAAGAATGCCGAATAACAGCAACATTTTTTATTTATTAAAAATACTTTTATAACAATCAACCTTAAAGAGTAACTTGGTTTAACGACCAACAATAATAATTAGAACAATACCGCACTGAAAAACGCTGTCCGTGTTGAGCGGCTTGTTATACTAAAGTCTTTTCATATTTCAGTAATTTTTTTAACAACACTTTCCAATAATTCAATTCTAATGTTTTCTTTATACAATAATTCAACAAAGTAAGCCGAACCAACTAAATTTTTTAATGCTTGCGATGGCTTTTCATAACTCAAATCGTCTGCAACTTTATTTCGAATTCTATTGAATACTTCAAGCCCAATTGCTTCTTCAATAGTCTTTTCAATATTGTCCTTAAATACAGTAAAATTATCTGCAACTTTTGTCTCAGGAAAATCTATTAGAGTTTCATTGGCTAGATTCAAGTAACGATGATTCTTTGAAATAATTCCATTTTTCTTATCATCATCATTCGCATATTTTGCATCACCATCAAAAATAAAATACGTTGGAATGCCAAGCCCTTTGAAAATTACAACTGGTCTATCAATATTATTTTTACCGTTAGCTGGAACGATTACAATGCCTTTCTCTTCCCATTTTAGATTTAACAATTCTTGTAATTTCCACAAAATACCTACTTCGCTAATTCCTTCAACGACTGCTATTTTATCAGCAAAAAATCCTTCATTAACAATAACATTCATAACAGGGATTGCTCTAGCTTTGAAACTTTCTGCGGTGAATTCAGATGGATTTGCATTGCTAATCCTAGCTAATTCATTAGCTGCTTCCTCTAATGAAAAACTAGAAACAACACTTTGCTTTGTGTTGGAGTCTGGCGAATTTACTTTTCTAACACATCGTATTTGATTGAATCTATGTAGGTCAACGAAGTAAGGGGAATGTGTAGCATAAATTATTTGGTTCTTAATATTGGATGTGTTTGTGGAACTCAGTTCCAAAAATAGGGATGATAAATAACGACACCTTGACGGATGAAGAAATAATTCAGGTTCTTCAATTGCAAGAATAAGATCAAGATAATTATTTTGTGTTTCATCAATGCTATTTTGTTCTAGTGTCTCTGTTATTGCTAATTGTTGAAGTAATGTTAAAATTAATGCTCTTTGTAAGCCGTGACCTTTGCGACTTATATCTCCTTCGAAATCATCTTCAATTAATGTAGCAATGGCAGTGGGTAAAGGAATTTCTGGTGGCTTAACATCGCCCCAATTTAGATTTAATACCGCTCCCGGTGAATATTTTTGAAGAATTGTAGTTAATGATGTACCTAAGGTTGAAAGTTCACTTAAATTCTGAGAACTATATAATTGCTTAATTCTTTCTTCAAATTCTTTTTTAAATTCTTGAATATCACTTCTGGAATTTACTTTACGTAAAACAATCAAATCAATTAACTGTGGAATTGCACCTTTCTTTTGAGTCATTTCATCGGTCGCATCTCGAACGGCAGGGACTAAAACAAACCGTGTAAACTTATCTAATTTACCTCCTCCAATAGATGCAGGTCCAAAAAATTGTTCTTCTCTTTCAATGAGTTCGCATAAGTCTGGGTGTGAATTTTCATAATCGATCATTAAAGGATCAATATCATCAGCTTTTTTAACAGTCATTGTTAAATCTGGCAATATCCCAGAATTTGCAAGTTGGTTCCATTCTGTAACCTTTTCCCTTTTACTTTGAATAGACCGAATTTGATAAAATTGCGCTACTTGTTTTGCGGCTGCATAATATTTTTGAGAACTTTTATTCCCATCAAATGAAATTCTTTTTGTAACTGTAAGATTATCATTATGAATATAGGGACTAAATTCTTCTTTCTCTTTGGCGTTTAAATTTGAAAATGTTACTCTAAGCTCAATGGCGGAAGATGTATCTTTATCAAAATAATCTTCATCTTTAACAGATGCAGAAACATCATAAAAATAATCGAGAGCATATAAATAAGATGATTTACCAGTTCCGTTTCGTCCAAGCAAAGCTGTTAATTCAGAACAATTTAATGTTGCTTCTCGTATAGAACGAAAATTTTTTATTTCGATTCTAGAAATCAACATAAGATCACCTATTAAAAACCTTTAGTATAACTATTAACCAACCCACCAGCAGACAATTTACTCTGGAATAATATCTACTAGCATTTATTTTGTTTATTAAAAAAATTCTCATTTTCTTGCAGGATAACATTCCTCCTACAAAATTGAGTCAAGAGGACTTTTTACAACCATCACTGTTTTCAATACATGTGTATAATTTTTGGCTCACTTGTTGTTTTATATATAGAAGAAAATTTTCTACTAAGAAATGTTTTATATAGAAGATTAACCGGGATAAATATTTTTACTGCAGTTTCCAAAGTCCGCACCCAACTTTGTATGCAACTTAATTAAAGAGTAAGATTAAGAGCAAGAGCATGATCAAGAAAAATAATGGTCAATCACTAATAACCAATCACAAAGTAATCAGCCAGACGAACTTTGCAAGGATTGCAAAATCTTTAGAATGCAGTTTTCCATCTGTAGAAAGAAGCTGATTGATAACAAGATAAAGATCGCTTCCTATTTTCGGTTTCCAATTAATGCGGTAATTCAGGTTAACTTCGTTGTTCTCATTATTCCACTGAGCAAAAACGGAAGAGAAAAGTTTTGTAGAAAAATTATAACCGATCCTTCCGCCGATCTCGCTTGTGTTAAGGCGGTTATTATTTATGTCAATACTGTTAAAAGTATAATCGCCGGAAAAAATAAAATGTTTATCGGCATTAAGCGAAAGAGATGAAGTAAAAGTTTTTCTTGTTCCGTTGTAGTATCCGCCCCAGATATAATCGGCGCTTCCAAAAACAATTCTTGACGAAGAAGATTCGAAACCGGCGCCGTAAGTGGTGTACCAATAATCCCCCGCTTTAATTCGATTGCCGTTAAAGATTTCAAAATCATCTTCGGGTTTATCAAACACGCGGTGAATCCCAACGCCGAATTCATCTCCGTCATCCGTTACAATACCAAGCGGACTTGTTGCGAACTCTGCCGATAGAAGTGTTCCGTTGTTATCGAAATACATATTAGCTTCTACCAGCTCGAATTGAAGTTTCTTAATGCCGTATTGATTAATGCGCGGAGACAAAGTGAAATCATAAACGAACTGCTGATAGCCTTTGCGTGCAACAAATCCCATTGCAGGATTAAATCCCGATTGTATAAATCTGTAACCGAGATAAGTATCAATAAGATCGTTCGGATAATCAATAAAGAAATTACCGGCCCAAGAATTTTTAGCACCGCCGTTTTCTTCCGTCTTAGCAACGGCCGCATGCACAATTAAATTTTGATCGCCTAAAAAATCATTAAAAGAAAAATGAAGATCACCGCCGAAGGAGCGGTTGTACCCCGATGAAGAAAGTTTATTTGTTATAAGAACTCCGACAGATGAAGAATTGAAAAGATCATACTTAACGCGCGCAGTTCCGTAATTTGTTGCCGGTTCATTTTCTTTTGATGCCGTCTGCATATTGATTGCGCCGATCTCGAAATCACCGACGCGTCCCACTAATTTTGCACCCGCAATGATTGGTATTTCTATGCCGTTACTAATTCCCACTCTTCTGCTGTAAGCTAAAAGATTATTATCGCCCAAGCCAAATTCAAAAAGTTTCATTCCTTCCAAAAAGAATTCTCTTTTTTCAGGAAAGAATAACGGAAAACGTGTCAGATTAATTCTTGCGCGGTCGCTTTCAACTTGTGCAAAATCAGTATTGAAAGTTGCATCGAGCGAAAGTGTTTCCGTAATTCCGTATTTGAGATCCAATCCGGGTTCGTGTTTATATTTTTCTTCTCCGTTTACAAATTGTGCGCCGGCAGTAAAATAAGGTTTAAGATAAACCGGGCTACCGCGCTGAATATTTTCAATTCCGATAAGATCGCCGGCTTCTGCAATTTTTATCCAGCCAAGATTTTTTCCGACCGAAGTCCATTGCACGGTTTCATTCTTGCGACGGACATCCCGCGCAATATTAAATCCCCAAACTTGTTTTTGCTTATTGTAAAATTTGAAAGTAGAAAACGGAAAACGGAATTCGGCACTCCAGCCGTTATTCAGAATTTTGCATTCAACTTCCCAAACACCGTTCCATGCTTCATTAAAATCTTTCATCTCAAATCCCGTTAAGAGCGCATCATCTTGCGAGCCAAGCGGATTTGTTCCGAACCAATATGCAGAGCGGTTATCGTCGAAGGTATCGAAGATCAATTTAATGTTATCGTCGTTACTGATCATTCCATCCCATTTCATTTCCCGCGCAATAATTTTATCCGGTTCGTTATCATAACACATTACGCCGATGTAAAGGTTGTCGTCATCATAAATTATTTTTACCTCGGTAAGAAATGACGGCTGAGCGCCGGCAACCGGTTCCTGCTGAAGGAAATCTTTTATTGGAATTGCTTTATTCCAAATCTCATCTGATAGATCGCCGTCAATAACGGGTGCATTCCGAACACGGACAGCCGTTACTATTTTGTTTTGTGCATTTATTGAGAGGAAAAATGGAAAGAAGAAAAAGAGAACAAATAATTTTTTGATTTGATAAAAGAAGACCGAAGAAGAACTCATAGAAATTTCCAAAATTTGAAAAAGGATTGGTTGAAAAATAAAGAAGAAATTTTTGTTAAGTAGTTAAATTCTGTTAATTAATGATTTAACGACAAAGAAAAGCAGTAACGTTTGAGAAATAGTGGAGATTAATCGTCTCCACTATTAACAAATATGATCACCAAAACACATGTAGTCTGCAAAAATTATTTTCGCTTCGTTGTTTACAATTTTTCAAACGAACTGATTTTGAATTTTTTATAAACATTAGAACTATCCATCATAAAAATTATGTCCGCTTGTGGATTCTCTATAGTATAACCTCCGGTAAGTTCAAATGGTTTGGGAATTTTTCCGAGGCTCTCTTTGTCGAATATCAAACAGTCAAACGGGGAAAATTTCATTTCTGTTTTGCCCTGCTCATTATAATGAACAGTCATATGACCGGCTAAAGTTTTACCCTGAATGTTTCCATCTTTATCAACGTAAAAAAGAAGCATTAGTTTAGGAATACCAATTTGCTTTTTAAGAATATCAAGCTGATCCCCCGATTCGGTAATTACATACTTGTGAATCCAACCTCTCACTTTGGGATTCTCAGAAACTATTTTTACCCAATCACCGGCTTCATCTACGGCAACTACTTTGGTCCCAAACTTCAATACAAGCGAATCCCATGGATTATCGTTAGGCGAGGTTCTCAACTCAGCTTCCAGCGCCCGTATGTACATTCCCTTTTTTTCATATTTATCGGGATGTCTTAGCTTCCATGCTGTATATATAATATCATGGAAGATTTTTTGTAGAAATTCTTCTTCAATGAGCTCTCCATTTGCAGCAACTATTAATCTTTTTCCCGCAGCATATTTTACACCTTTAATTGTTAAACTGTCTTTTACGATAAATTCGGTTCCGGGTTTTTCCCAAATAGATTCCGGTTGAGCACCATTTACCCCAAATGTTATAGTTAAAGTTCCCGACGAAGCGATTTCAGTATCAATACTTCCATTACCGAAATCATAAAGCAGCACGCGCCAGCCTGGTTTAGCAAAAATAACCAAGCATGCTAAACCGGCGATAATAACAATTAGACCGACTATCCAAAACCATTTTCTCTTCATACAATTACTCCTTGTGAATGTTGAAGTATAAGTTATTAGCAGAATTCAATTGCAACTCATTAATTCCAACGATATATTTTTGAACATTCAAGTGAACGTCAAAAAGAATCTAATAGTCGTATCAACAAAGTAATAATTGAATATGGTGTTATAATAACAACAATTTATTGGGCATAAAGGAATTGTTAATGCGCGGATTTAGCGGAGAAGATAAATTGGTAAAAGACGGATTGATATCAGCAAGAATAAAATACTTAACGGATTTCATAAAACTCCGTTTTTATTTCAATACAAATTAAATATGCATTAAGCGTTAGTCAACAATTAAAATGGTTAAATAATTTATTAAATCAATTTGTTATATTTATTAAAAGAATTTGTAGAAAGGAATTATGAAAAATCTGAAAATTATATCGTGGAATGTTAACGGGATACGCGCCGTTCTTAAAAAAGGATTTTTGGACTGGTTCATAAAAACCAATCCGGATATTTTATGTATTCAAGAAACCAAGGCCTGGGAGGAACAACTTCCGGAAGAATTAAGAATTGTGCCGGGATATGACGCGTATTTTTGTCAAGGAATAAAAAAAGGTTACAGCGGAACGGCAATATATACCAAGGAAAAACCGTTAAGTGTGAAGCGCGGTTTCGGAATTGAAAAATATGACAGCGAAGGCAGAATTTTGATCGCCGAGTACAAAGAATTCATTTTAATAAATATTTATTATCCGAACGGTAAACAATCCAAAGAAAGACTTGATTACAAAATGGGTTTTTATGAGGCGTTTCAAAAATTTGCCAATGATCTAAAGACAAAAGGGAAAAAACTTGTTATTTGCGGAGATGTAAATACCGCTCACAAAGAGATAGATTTGGCGCGTCCGAAAGAAAATTCAACAATATCCGGATTCTTGCCTGAAGAGCGCGCCTGGATTGACAGATTTTTGGCTGATGGTTATTTAGATACTTTGCGGATGTTTAACGACAAAGGGGAAGTCTATACATGGTGGGATCAAATATCGCGCGCAAGAGATAGGAACGTTGGCTGGAGAATAGATTATTTTTATATAACAGAAAATTTGCGGAAAAATATTTTAGATGCATTCACCATGCCTGATGTTATGGGCTCGGATCATTGTCCCGTAGGCATAGAAATAAAAGTTTAGCTGTTATTGGCAGATCACTTTTTCGAAAATTCTAATTTGCTAGCTCCGGGATAATGCACAACAATTGTGTCGCCGCTTTCAAATTTATTCATCAGCAATTCCGCAGAGAGCGGATTAATAATAAATTTTTGCACAGTGCGTTTTAGCGGCCGGGCACCGTATGTTACATCATATCCGCGCTGAAGCAAAAAATCTTTTACATCTTCATCAACTTTTATCGTGATATTTTTTTCAGCAAGCATCTTGCTGACTTTCTGTAATTGTAAATCAATAATTTGTTTCAGTTCACTTTTTAACAGCGGTTTAAAAAATACTATTTCATCAATTCTGTTTAAAAATTCAGGTCGAATTGTCTTTCGTAATAATTCTGTTAGAGAGACTCGTAATTCACCCAAGATGTTTTCAAAATTATTTTCGTTAATCTCAGCAAGTTTATCTTGAATCAAATGCGACCCGAGATTGGACGTCATTATAATAATTGTGTTTTTAAAATCAACCGTTCTGCCCTGGTTGTCGGTCAAACGTCCGTCATCTAAAACTTGCAGGAGGATATTGAAAACATCGGGGTGGGCTTTTTCAATTTCATCGAGGAGAACAACTGAATACGGTCTTCTGCGAACCGCTTCAGTTAATTGTCCGCCCTCATCATAACCAACATATCCGGGAGGTGCGCCAATCAACCGCGACACTGAAAATTTTTCCATGTATTCGCTCATATCAATTCTTATCATAGCGCGTTCGTCGTCGAATAGAAATTCAGCAAGAGAACGGGCTAATTCGGTCTTCCCCACTCCTGTTGTTCCGATAAAAATGAAAGAACCGATCGGACGATTGGAGTCCTGTAATCCTGCGCGCGATCTTCTTATAGCATTTGCAACAGCAGCAACAGCATCGTTCTGTCCGATAACTCTTTTATGTAATTCATTTTCTAATCGTAAAAGTTTTGTCCGTTCGCTTTCAAGCATTCTGCTAACCGGAATTCCGGTCCACTTCGCAACTACTTCCGCTACATCTTCAGCGTCAACTTCTTCTTTTAGCATTTTGTTGTTTTTTTGGATGGAGGCAAGTTCTTCCGTTTCTTTTTTGAGCCCTTTCTCTAATTCGTTAATAACACCGTAGCGTAATTCGGCAACTTTACCAAGATTTCCCTCACGTTCAAAACGGTCGGCATCAACTTTTGCCTTTTCAATTTCGCTTTTCATTGAGCGTATGGTCTGAATTTTTCCCTTCTCAAGTTGCCAATGCCCTTTTAATTTATTTCGTTCTTCTTGTAATTCACTAAGTTCTTTTTGTAATTCAATAAGTCGTGAGGCTGAGTCCGAATCCTTTTCTCTTTTCAGAGCTTCTCTTTCGATCTCAAGTTGTTTTACTTTTCGTTCAACGGCATCAAGTTCTTCAGGCATAGAATCAATTTCTATTCTTAACTTTGAGGCAGATTCATCAATAAGATCTATCGCTTTATCGGGAAGAAAACGATCTGTGATATAACGGTTGGAAAGTTGAACAGCTGCAACGATTGCACCGTCAGTTATTCTAACGCCATGATGTACTTCATAGCGTTCTTTTAGTCCGCGCAAAATTGATATAGAATCCTCTTCGTTTGGTTCTGTAACCAAAACAGGCTGAAACCTTCTTTCCAACGCAGCATCCTTTTCAATGTACTTTCTAAATTCATCAAGCGTTGTTGCGCCAATTGCATGGAGTTCTCCGCGTGCGAGTGCAGGTTTTAAAATGTTTGCCGCGTCCATTGATCCGTCGGTTCTTCCCGCACCAACAAGCAAATGCAACTCATCAATAAATAAAATTATTTCACCTTCTGATTCCTGAACTTCTTTTACAACTGCTTTTAACCTTTCTTCAAATTGTCCGCGGAATTGTGTTCCGGCAACGAGCGCACCCATATCTAATGCAACTATTCTTTTTGTCTTTAGAGTTTCAGGAACATCACCAGAAACAATCCTGTGGGCAATACCTTCGGCAATAGCTGTTTTACCGACTCCGGGTTCACCGATTAATACAGGATTATTTTTTGTTCTCCGCGAAAGGACTTGAAGCACACGCCTAATTTCCTCATCACGCCCTATTACAGGATCTAATTTATTTGAGCGGGCAAGATCGTTTAGGTCACGTCCATACTTTTGTAAGGATTGATATATATCCTCAGGATTTTGTGAAGTTACTCTTTGGTTACCACGTATGTCTTTGAGTGCAGACAGAATTATTTTTTTATTTATTCCGGCTTCGTTTAGAATCTTTCCCGATGGACCTTTATCTTCACTTAATGCAATTAGAAGATGTTCATTCGAAACATATTCGTCTTTTAGGCCTTTCGCTTCATCGGACGCAGCATCAAATAATTTAGCAGAGTTTGTTGAAAGCTGTTGATTACCAATTCCGCTTCCCGAGACTTTTGGTTGATTCTCGAGCAACTCACCAATCTTTATTTTAATTTGATTAATGTTTGCGCCGGATTTCTGAATAATGGAAACCGCAAGATTAGATTGATCTTGAAGCATGGCCGCAAGAAGATGTTGAGGCTCAACGATCTGATTATTATAATTTTGAGCAATCTCTATTGCAGTCTGTACTGATTCTTGTGCCTTGACCGTAAACTTGTTGAAATTAAAAGCCACGATAATAACCTAAATAATTTTCAATACTAATTTACCGCTCATACAAATTATTTACTAAAAAAGTTTCGAGTTCGTAACAAAATATTACGAATTAGTAAATATCGAAGTAGTAATAAAATTTCGTCATTGTTGATTAGTTCTGTTTATTGAGTGTAATTGTGAATTGTTTTAATTTAGTGCCCCCGTTTCTCAAACTCTTTTTTAATTATTCCGGAACGAAATGAATTTTGAAGATGATATAATAGTAGCTTTAGCAACGCCTGCGGGCACTGGTGCAATTTCTGTAATACGGGTTAGCGGCACCGGAAGTATTTCCGCCGTTGGTAAAATCTTTAATGGTAAACATGATTTATCAAGATGTTCTACACACACAATTCATTATGGAAAGATTTTTGATGAAAACAAGGAAATGATTGATGATGTACTGATTTCGATTTTCAAAAAACCAAATTCTTACACAGGTGAGGAATCTGTAGAAATTAGTACTCATGGAAGTTCACTCATCGTACAAAAAATAATCCAAACACTCTTGAAAGAAAACACCCGTTTAGCTGAGCCGGGTGAATTTACCAAGCGAGCATTTTTAAATGGCAGAATGGATCTGGCACAAGCTGAAGCGGTTGCAGATTTAATAAACTCAAGAACGGAAGCTTCTTTTAGAGGGGCAAGAAATCAACTTGATGGGCTACTTTCTAAGAAGGTTGAGGGTTTAAGAAATAAATTAGTGACTGCTTCGTCACTTATTGAATTAGAATTAGATTTTGCTGAAGAAGATCTGGAATTCGTTTCAAAGAATGAGGTAATTAAATTAGTTGATGAAATAATTTTTGAAATAGATCAATTATTGGAGACTTATAAATTTGGTAAGATTTTAAGAGATGGTGTAAACGTTGCAATAGTTGGTAAACCGAATGCAGGGAAATCATCCCTTCTCAATTATATTTTGAGGGAATCTAGAGCAATAGTTAGTCATATTCCTGGAACAACGAGAGATGTTATTCGAGAAGAGGTTTCAATTGATGGAATTTTATTTCGTTTATTTGATACAGCTGGAATCAGAAGTTCAAATGATGAAATTGAAAAAGAGGGTGTATCTCGGAGCCAGCAAGCAGTGAGAGATGCTGATATTGTAATTTTTCTAAATGATATAACAGAAAAATTCTCTATAGATTTATATAATAAACTATTACAGTTAACAACTAAGAACAGAATACTAATTGTCTTAAATAAAATTGATCTAAATTTCACTGAAACTTTTAGTGGAGATATAAAAATCTCAGCATTAGATGGCACCGGAATAAGTGAATTATTTAATTTATTAAAAGAGAAAACGGCTAGCAATGGTACTTATTCGGAAAAAACGGCCATTATTTCATCAGTACGTCATTATGATGCACTTCTTAATGCTCGTAAACAGCTGAAAAATGCAAGAGAATCAATTGAGAATAAAATGAGCGGAGAATTCATATCTACCGACTTAAGAAGTGCAGAGGATTCTTTGGGAGAGATTATTGGAATAGTCTCATCTGACGATATTTTGAACAATATTTTCGCAAAATTCTGTATTGGAAAGTAACTCAGTTTCACGGGAAACAGCGCAATCTTTTAATATAGAAAAAAAAGTTTCATGTGAAACAGAAAGACACTAAATGAGAAATTTTGATATTATTGTTGTTGGTGGGGGTCATGCTGGAATTGAAGCATCTATTGCTGCAACTCAAATGGGTTGTTCAGTAGGGCTTGTAACTATGGATAAAAATGCAATTGGTAGAATGTCATGTAATCCTGCGATAGGAGGTAGTGCAAAGGGGCATTTGGTCCATGAAGTTGATGCACTAGGCGGGCTTATGGGCATTCTTGCTGATAGGACTGGAATCCAATTTCGAATACTAAATAAATCAAAGGGTCCGGCTGTATGGGCGAGTAGGTGTCAATCAGATAGAAAGCTATATTCACAAGAAGCTGTTCATTTAACTTCTTCATTTAGTAATTTAGAAGTGATTGAGGATTCAATACTTGGTATTATAGAAGAAAATAAAGGTGTAACTGGCGTAAAAACACAATCAGGAGAAGAGTTTAAATGTAAAGCTATTATTATTTGCTCTGGTACTTTCTTAAATGGATTGATGCATACGGGCCTGTCTTCACAAAAGGGTGGCAGATTTGGAGAAAGCCCCGCAACAGGTCTATCTGAGTCACTGATTAATATGGGTTTTGTATCAGGCAGATTAAAAACCGGAACTCCTCCAAGGTTAAAAAAAGATTCAATCAACTGGGAAATATTAGAAAAGCAAAATGGAGATGAAAATCCTAAACCATTTTCACTACGAACAGATAAAAATCAGTTTCCATATCTACCTCAGATTAGTTGTTATATTACCTATACAGATAGAGTAGTCCACAGTATTCTAGAAAAAGGATTTGACAAATCGCCAATGTTTACTGGGTTGATTGAAGGTGTGGGTCCCCGTTATTGTCCTTCTATAGAAGATAAGATTGTTAGATTTTCAGATAAAGAGCGTCATCAACTCTTTCTGGAGCCGGAGGGTTTAGATTCAGATCAAATCTATCTTAATGGATTTTCGACTTCTTTACCGGCTGAAATCCAGGCGAAAGCTATACAAAAAATTAAGGGACTTGAAAATGCGGAAATGGTTCGAGCAGGATATGCTGTTGAATACGATTATTTTCCACCGTATCAAGTAGATCTTAGTCTGGAAACGAAATTGGTAACAGGGCTTTATTTTGCTGGACAAATCAATGGAACATCTGGATATGAGGAGGCCGCGGGACAAGGTATTGTCGCTGGTATTAATGCTGCACTTAAAATTCAGAAGAGACGGGAATTTATTTTAAAAAGAAGCGAATCTTACATTGGAGTGTTAATTGATGATTTGGTCTCGAAGTCCACGAAGGAGCCCTATAGAATGTTTACGTCAAGAGCTGAACATAGACTGTTGTTACGACAGGATAATGTTGACAGAAGACTTCTAAAATATGGATATGAATTTGGACTTATATCAAAAGAATTATTTGATGAAATGAAAGAAAGAGAATCATTTATTGCGATTGGAAAAGAGTTGCTATCACAAACAAAAATTCCGCCGAATCAAATAAATCAACTACTTGAGTCAAAAAACCTTTCTGAAATTGAGAATGCAGAAACAATAGATAAATTAGCAAAGCGACCGGGACTCTCATTAAAAGAAATATTAGCTCAAGTTGATCAAAAGGAATCAAGGGTTTACAATAATTTGATTAATAAAAATGAATTATTAGAGCAACTAGAGATTGAGATAAAATATGAAGGCTATATTAAAAGGCAGGAAGAATTAGTTATAAAAACAAAAAAATTAGAAGAAATGTTAATACCATTAAATTTTAATTATAATAATTTAAAGACAATTTCTACTGAAAGTAGGGAAAAATTGTCAAAAATAAGGCCCCATTCAATAGGGCAAGCAACAAGGATCTCGGGAGTAACTCCTTCAGATATTTCAGTTTTATTAGTATATTTAAAGAGTTAATTAAGAGGGTTTGTTGGATCTTCAAGAGCAGTATTTACGGGAACTAAAAAAGCTTTTTTGGGAAAACAGTCTTAATCCAGATGAATATCAGTTAGAAAGACTTGCACACTTTGCACATTTAGTTACACAGAAAAATACAAGACTTAACCTAATTTCTCGTCGAGATGTTTTACAAATAATAGAGAATCATATTTTTATTTCTTCTTATATAGCGGAATATCTTCCGAATAAAATTTCTAAATTTTTAGATATAGGAACAGGCGGAGGATTTCCAGGAATTCCTTTGGCAATAACTCGTCCCGCAATGAGAGGCGTTCTTGTAGATTCAACAACAAAAAAAATTGAAGCAGTAAGAGAGTTTATCAGTAAACTTAAACTTAATAATATTGTTGCTGAAAATTTAAGAGTTGAAAGCGAAGAGTTTAGGCAAAAATATTCTGATTCTTTTGATTTAGTATTAAGTCGAGCAACAGTTACATTAAATATTCTTCTTCGTTATTCACTACCACTAATTAAAGAGAAAGCCTATATCGCAACAATAAAGGGAGGAGATTTGGTAGAGGAATTTAAAACAGCAGAACTTAAATATAAAGCACACATTAAAAAATCAACCATCTTTGAATTATCATATAAACCTACCAATGCAAGAAACGAAAAAGGAAAAAAGTTGATTTTATTGGAAATCAACAAGTAATTCTTTTATCAAAGAATACCCTTCGCTTTTTTAAATGAACGGTTACAAGAATAAAGTTATATTTGTTCATTGGAATTATTAAAAAAGTCACAGCAAATTAATTCTTAACGTCACCCTTATAGAATAAAGCTGAAATGACCATTTGACAGAATGAATCCTACAGAAAAATTTTTAAGATATTCCGCAAATAGAGATGTTGTTTTTGTTTTGGGTGCAGGAGCCTCTCACCCCGATGGAGTTCCACTTCAGAGAGATATGTTGCCGATGATTATATCCGGCGGGATAATCGAGATTGAAAATTCAGAAATTGGAAAAATCGTTACTGAGTTTATTAAAGATAATTTTGAATATAATCAAGCCACTAATCAATTTCCGCAACTTGAGGCTGTATTTGGGTTCATTGATTATTTTATCCAGCAGAATGAGAGCCTTAGTTCAAAATATACAAACGAAAAGATTAGGGATATCAAAGAATATTTAATTAAACTAATTCACTATGTTGTAAATATTCAAACGGATAAACGAAGTCATTATTATCATCTTTTTTGGAAAACAATTCAAAAAAATAATTCTAATACATCCATCATAACTTTAAACTATGATACATTACTTGAACAAGCGTTTGATTTTTTATTTAAGAATCATGGGTATATAGATTATTGCATTCCTTTAATGAATTATGAGCGCTTGCCAGAGTTACAAAATTTTAATTTCTGGATTAATCCGCGAGAACCGGTATCAGTAGACAATGATACTAATCCAATTTCTTATAAGATCATTAAATTACATGGAAGCTTAAACTGGAAGTATTGTAAGTGCTGTAATCAAACGTTACTTACTCCATGGGACAGGAAGATTGATTTGAATAAAGGGAAATTTTTAGGTTATACTTATCCGGAGAATAAGGAATATGAATTTTTGTGTCCAATTGATGGTACAGAATTTCAGACTCTAATAATGCCGCCCACGTATCTCAAAACAATCCATCATCCGTTGATATCACAGTTAATGGCCGAAGCATCACGTGAAATAAGAGCAACAAAAAAAATTGTGTTCATCGGTTATTCGCTTTCTAGCTCGGATGTGCATATCAAAGCATTATTTAAAAAACAAATGACCCAAGAAAAAGAATTAATTGTTATAAATCCCAAACAGAAAGAATCTTTAGAACTAAACTACAGATCGCTTACTCCAAATGTACGTTTCGTTTATTCTTCCTTCGAAGAATTCGTTAATGACGAGGAAGAAATAAATTCAATTTTTTCGTAGAAACGTATTGACACAATCAAATACTCACTCTATTTTAATACTACTTTATTAAAGTAGTGGAATAATCTCATGTTGTCAAAATTAGCGACGTTAATATTAGGCATTTTGTCTGAAAGGGAACGTAATCCTTATGAAATTACAAAAATGCTTGAACGATTAAATACACGCAAATGGTTGCCTTTGGCAGATTCGACAGTATATGCAACGATTAATAACTTGAAAAAAAATGGACTCATTTTAGGAAGGCAGGAAAGAAGTGGAAATCTTCCTGAGAAAACAATTTATAATATCACCCCAGAAGGTGAATTTGAATTACATTCTTCAATAACAAGTTTTTTAGAAGATGATTTAACCGGACCATCAAATTTTGATATTGGAATTTTATTAATGTACAATCTTAGCAAACCAGAAATAATGATGAAACTTAAAAAGAAATTAGAGCGGCTTGAAAATTTTTCTTATAACATAAAAAAGCAAATTTTGAATTTTGAAATGGAACCATCAAAAGTTGCATTTACTAGTTTGGCAATGCTAAAGCATAGAATGCATTTAACCGAAGCTGAAATGAAAACTATTCGCGAGTTAATTAAGGAATTAAACGTAAGATACACTATTTCCGATATATCACCGTTTGATATGAGGATGATGTAATTCAAATAAAAAAATTATTCACCGGACTACTTCTTTCACTAAATAAAAATTTCTTAGCGTTTAATTATTAACTCAATATAGTATTCATCTAACTTTGTTGGACTTGATGATTTTGGATATGGATTTAATGATTTTAGAATTATTCGGTAGCCGTTATAACTAATTTCTCTTGGGAATAATGTTGTATGAAGAAATGAATGTAATTGTTCTCTTCCATTGGAAAGAGCTAAACTAATTCCTCCATCACCCGCCCAAATACAGACTACATCCATTGGGCAGCGTGAATCGCTAACACCATCAAATTTGATCAAAGTGTTATTCTCAATTGATACTTCCTGGCTATAATTTACACGCACTATCGCAGAATCAATTATTTTATTGATAACTACAGATGGCATTTTCGATGAAGTTAAATCTATGCCATCCGTGCATCCTACGCTAATAATTATAAAAAGAATAGCTGAGAGAATTATAGTTTTTGTCATGTAAAACTCGTTTTATAAACAATCCAATTTTATAAAACTGATTGAAAAGATAAAAGGTAAATATTTGTTACTACTGATTAAACCTTTTGCATAAGATCAATTGTCTATAAAACAGAAGCCAAAAATATTTTTTACTAAGGAGGAAAATACGATGAAAAAAATAATTGCAATATTAATAATTCTTGGTGTAAGCTTTGCTACTGTATCAGCGCAAACGTTGACACCAAAAATAAATAGAACACAGAAAAATCAGCAACTAAGAATCCATCAAGGTGTAAAAAGCGGAGAGCTCACCCGCCGGGAAACGCGGAAACTTGAAAATCAGCAACGGGTAATTCAGCACAATAAGCAAATTGCAAAAGCTGATGGTGTTGTAACTCCCGGTGAGCGTAAGCAAATCCACCGTGAACAAAATAGAGCAAGTAAAAATATTTATATAAAGAAACACAATAGAATTAAACAATAATCCTCCCCCACATACAAGTGACTCATACATACCCCTAAATCCGCTCTATGAAATTCTGTAGAGCGGATTTTTTTGTGATAATCCAAGATCAAAAATAAGTTTTGAGTTGTTGCGTTATTTATTTTCATTTTATTTAATGAAACTGAACCTTATCTTGTAACAAATAAAAATATAGAGACAAAAAAAAGAATAGTAACTTCTCCCTCAAAAAAATTATAAATGTTATTCTAAATTAAAGATAATAATATGAACCGCTCGGAAAAATTATCAAATGAATTATACAACTCGGTTTTTGGAGATCCGTGGCACGGTTCTCCAATAAAAAATATACTCGAAGATATTTCATCGAAAAAAGCATTTCTAAAACCCATCCCTTCTGCACATAATATAATAGAATTAACATTACATCTCGATGCATGGACAGAAGAAGTTTTAAACCGCTTTAATGGTAATATTTCTTCGGAGCCAATTATGGGAGATTGGCCCACACCCAAGGACAACATCGAAGAATACTGGCAGACGGTAAAACAAAAACTATTTGCCGATACAAATAAATTGATTTCAATAATCAAAAAAATTCCGGAAGATAAACTTGATGAACATGTTGGCAGGGAAAGAAACGTTTCGCTTGGAACGGGTTTTTCTTTTGAAGGATTAATAATTGGATTGGTCCAACACAACGCTTATCACTCGGGGCAAATTGCACTATTAAAAAAAATTGTTTGATACAGTAACATTATTGTATAAGAAGCGTCTATTTATAAAGTTGAATACAATAATTATTGTAATTTAACGTTTACAGTCTTAGTAATACTTAATTGTCTTTCTCATTCATCCATTAACCTTAGGGGGTTAAGATGAGTTCTAAAGTTGTAATACTATTATTATCATTTCTTTTTATTTCTGCATCAACATTGTTTTCGCAAGAAGACCAGTCATTAATAAAAGAAGGTGCACCTAACGTTTTTATTGATTGCAATTATTGCGACATTAACTTTATCAAAGAGCAAATACCAATTGTTAATTACGTGCGCGATAGGAAAGATGCCGACATCCATGTTCTTTACACTTCTCAAAGCACCGGATCCGGAGGAAGTAATTATACTTTGCTTTTTATCGGACTTAATAAATATGCTAATATTAACGATACAGTAAAGTATACTGTGAATAAAACTGATTCGGATAATCAATCTAGAGTTAAAATGGTTAAAGCTTTAAAGCTTGGTTTAATAAAATATTTATCCAAATCAAGTGTAGCTGATCAATTGAACATAACATTCCCCCCGGCAAAAAATGTTGAACAGCCAAAAGACAGCTGGGATTATTGGGTTTTTAAATTAACCTCCAGCGGAAATTTTAGCGGCGAGAAAAATTATAATTCCGCTTCTATTTACAGTTCCATTTCAGCCAACAGAACAACGGAAGATTTAAAGCTAAGTTTTTCGCTCTCAAATAATTACAGTGAAAGCAATTACACATACGATACAGATACGGGAAGCGAGACTATTACCAACATTACAAGAAGTCAATATGCCGATGCATCTTACATAAAAGCTATTGACAGCAAATGGTCGTGGGGAATTTGGGGCAGCGCATATACATCAACATACAGCAATATAAATTTTAGTTACTCGTTTGCACCGGGTATTGAGTTTAACGTCTTTCCATACTCCGAATCAAATGTACATCAGCTGAGAATCCATTATAAAATTTACAGCACATTTAATAAATATGTTGACGAGACTATTTATTTTAAAACCAAAGAAAATTTGTGGCAAAGCTCTTTCGGTGCATCTTTATCTTTGATTGAACAATGGGGAAGTCTAAGTATTGGATCAGATGTTGAAAATTACTTTGATGACTTTAGCAACATAGGATACGGAGCCTATGCTTCTGCTAATCTTAGATTGTTTAAAGGTTTTTCGCTCGACTTTTATATCAATTATTATAAAGTCGGTAAACAAATAACATTACCGGCTGCAGGTGCTTCCCTCGAGGAAGTTTTATTGAGAAGAAGGCAATTCGAAACGAGCTATAATTATTATGCGTTTTTCGGAGTATCGTACGCATTCGGTTCAATCTTTAATAATTTTGTAAACCCCCGATTTGGCGGCGGAGGCGGTTCTACAATTATTATCAGCAATTAAAAAATATGCGGCGTTGAAAAACGCCGCATTTAACCGCTTGAAATAACAATTAACATTTTTTAACTACGCTATTATTTATTATTAAATATTTTCGGATAATATTAATAATGGTGCATTATGAAGTGTAAACTGAAAATATTATTTTTTCTCATAATTTCCTTTGTGAACATCACCGCTCAAAATGCAGAGAACAAATCAACAGTTGAAAAATATTTACCCGGGTTGAATAGAATTTTTAAGCTTCACGGAATTATAGAAGAAATACACCCCGCGCTTGAACATGTTTATCCGGTTGCAATAGCCGAAGAAGGTCAATTCTACATTTTTGAACCCGCTGAGAATAATACATATCGTTTTGTAAAACAAACTGCAATTACATTTCCGGTACCTAAGGGAATAAAAGCGGCATACCCTCTTCAGGAAAATGATAATAAAATGACGTGTGTAGTAACGGGAGAGGTTTTTGATTCAATGGATGGATATGCAATAATTTTTCATGAGTTCGTTCATTGTGCCGAGTTTGCAACTGTCGAGATGAAGCTGAAGGAAAATTTGGAAATCTACAAGCTTGCAATGGAACAAAAAGATTGGATGTGGGAATTGAATTACAAGTTTCCATATTCCAAAAAAGGATTTACCGAATCTTTCGTATCACTTCTTTCGGCAATGAATGAAAACGATTTAGATGCTGTAAAAGAAGCCAGGAAAACACTTCGACGGCATCTAAGCAAAGAAGAATATTCTTATATGACTTGGGTAGAGTGGAAAGAAGGGCTTGCCCGCTGGGTAGAAAATAAAGTGAGAAGTAAATTTAGAATAAATGAAAATCATGCCGGCAGAACAGAGCCGTTTGATAGAACGTCATTTTATGAAGCAGGCTCACAGTTGATAGAACTTATTTTTAAATCGAATCCGGAAATTATGCCGGATTTAGAAAAACTTTATGCATTCATTCAGCAATAATATTTTGGAACAAGATTAATAAAAATGACAACTTCAGAAGTAATTAAAGAATTAAAAAAATACTACAATCCGAAAAACATTGAAGGAATGAAGCGATATGGAATAAAAGCCGATAAAGCTTTTGGCCTTAACACCCCAACAATGTATGCAATAGCGAAACGCATTGGTAAAAATCATGAACTTGCTCTTGAGCTATGGGCAACCGGTTATCACGAAGCGCGGCATATTGCCGCAATGATTGAGGATCCCAAACTAGTTACAAAATCCCAAATGAATAAATGGGTAAAAGATTTTAACTCGTGGGATATTGTTGACGGTACATGCAGTAACTTGTTTAGAAAAACACCATACGCAATTGAGAAAATTTTGGAATGGTGCGAAAAAAAGGAAGAGTATATCCGCCGCGCCGGTTTTTCTCTGATCTGTTACGTTGCAGTTCACGATAAGAAAAGAGACGACAAAGATTTTCTTCAATTCTTACCGCTTATAAAAAAACATTCTATTGATGAAAGAAATTTTGTGAAGAAAGCTGTTAACTGGGCTTTACGAACGATCGGTAAGCGAAGTAAGTTTTTAAACAAGGAAGCACTCAAGCTTGCAAAAGAAATTAAAGCACTCGATTCAAAATCCGCACGATGGATTGCAAACGACGCAATCCGCGAATTAACCAATCCCAAAATCTTAGCCAGAATTAAACGATAAGAGTAGAGCCGCCCGGTCCGGTCGTCTCAGACAACAAGACGTGGTAAAAGACAGACGATGCGCCGCATCGCCTCTACGCTAATTACAGTTTAAAACAATTCCTTATAAAATTTTCTTGACAAAACAAGAATTAATCCTTTTATTTGTAGTGTATGAGTTATCTAATACACTAAGGCAGAGGATATATGATTAATATTTCTAATCTGAACTTTGGCTACAAAAAGAAAAATCTCCTCTTTAACAATCTCAATCTTGTATTAACGCCTGGGAATATTTATGGTTTGCTCGGTAAAAACGGTGCGGGCAAGACTACGCTTCTCAAATTAATTTCCGGTCTGCTTTATCCGCAGACGGGTGTTTGCACCATAGACGGAGAAAAAACAGCCGGTCGTGATCCGGATTTGCTAAGAGAAATATTTTTTCTTCCGGAAATCAGTTTTCTTCCACCAGTAAAAATTAAAGAATATCTTGAAATATATTCGCCGTTTTATCCTCGCTTCGATAAGAAGAAATTCTATGAGTATATGAAAAAGCTGGAGATAAAAGCGAATGGAAAAATTACTAATCTTTCTTACGGACAGAGAAAGAAATTCTCTATAGCATTTGCGCTTGCCGCAGAAACAAAATTAATTCTACTCGATGAACCGACCAACGGATTAGATATTCCCGCTAAAAGCGTTTTTAGAAAACTTGTTGCTTCTTCAATTAGCGAAGAGAAATTATTTGTAATCTCAACACACCAGGTGCGGGATATGAAACATCTTATTGATCCAATTATAATTTTGGATAACGGTGAAGTAATTTTTAACCGGCAAATCTCAGAGATCGAACAGAAGCTGTCTTTAACTCTTCAACGAGAAGAGCCGGACAAAGATGAAATTTTATATTATGAAAATACTTTAGGCGGTTATGCAGTTCTATCAAAGAACAATGACGGCGAAGACAACGATATAGATACTGAGCTGCTGTTCAACGCAGTTGTTGATAAGAGCGAGAAAGTGAGAGCGCTTTTTAATGCTGAGGTTAACATATGAAAAATCAATTTAACTTAAAGAGATTCTGGCAAACTTTGTTTAGAGAATTAGCGTTTAACAAAACAAATATTTTAATAATGCTTGCATCGTTAACTTTTTTGAATTTACTCCTAAACTATATAACACAGCGCCCTTACTTGTCAAAAGCTAACTGGCTTAACGCAGATATCTCTGTAATCGCTTTGATTTACTGCATGGTTATCATAAGTAGTTCATTTGCAGAGCTGAACACGGCGGATAGAAAAATTGATTTTCTAATGCTACCGTCTTCGATACTTGAGAAGTATCTCGTAAAATTTATTTATACAACTGTTGGTTTAATACTTTTAAGCTATGTTGCGCTTTCGTTAGCAGCTGTTATAGTTGAATTATATAGATACTTATTTCCTGGCGCCGGTCTATTCAAAAGCATGCTGCATTCGTATTCAAATTTCAAGTTTGATAGATACCTTCAAAACTATTTCTCTCTTCATTCAATTTTCTTTTTCGGAGCTATTTATTTTAAAAAACTGGAACTTGGAAAAACATTTATAGCAGCGATCGGAATCTTCGCGGCGCTCAACATCTATCTTAGTTTGATAAGTCTGCTTCCATTTTTTGAAAATGTAAACACTCCGCTAGAAATTCTGAACATTCCGCTTCAGATAAATGTAAATGCAGTATTGTCAATTCAATCAATGCGAAAAATTGCTGCAGTAAATAATAATGTAAGAGAAATCGTTTTTATTATAATGCTCTATGTATTACCGGTATTCTTATGGGCGCTCAGCTTCATAAGACTTCAGGAAAACGAGGTAGCAGATGGAGTTTAACGACAGTCAAGCGATCTATTTGCAGATAGCGGATCATATCTGCGAAAAAATCCTTTCCGAAGAATGGAAAGAGGGAGACAGAATTCCTTCTGTTAGAGAGCTTGCAATAGATGTTGAAGTTAATCCGAATACCGTAATGCGCACATTCTCTTACCTTCAGCAAATGGGAATTATTTCCAACCAAAGGGGGGTTGGTTTTTTTGTTGCAGAGGGCGGCTACAAACAAACCAAGAACTATATGTCCAAACATTTTATTAAGGCAGATCTGAAATATGTTTTTAAGATGATGGAATTACTGAATATCAGTTTCAGCGAACTCAAAGATTTGTACAACAATTATAAATTCGGCAAGTGAGGCAAATATGAAACTAACAAACAAAATTCTTTTTGTGTTTTTGATCTTGCTTGTTCTATCCGTAACCGCATACAAAATTGTTTTTAACAGCAAGGTGGAATTAATTCCTAATTCATTCGATAAAAAAACAGATTATATATATAGAAAAGTTTCTCTTACCGATACACCTTTAATCACCCTGGAACTCAATGGCAGATTTATGGTTCATTTTATTTACAGTGATTCTTTATTTGCGATTATAAACGGGCCGGATAATTTGGTTAATAATTATGTAACGGTAGAGCAGAAAGGGAATAAAATCTTTATACGTTCTAAAATTGATTTAACAAAATATTTTCACCCAATCACAATTCAATTCTTAACAAACAAATTAAGATCCGTTTTTTTAAGCGGCGGAACTGTTGCCTCAATGAAAGACTTTACATGTGACTCCTTAAATATAACGTTGGAAGATTCTACAGTATTTGTCTCTTCAAGCAAGATAATCCGAACAAATATCGTTGAGAAGAACAAATCTATGGCAGTGATTTCCAAAACTAAGAACGCATCAATTCATTTGTACGACGAAAGTAATTTATTGCTGATGCTTGACGGTGGGGAGGTAAGCGGAACGATTGGTCCCAAAACAGATTTTGGATTAGAAGGAAATATTAAAAAAAATAATGTAAACAGAGTGCATTATGGAATAAACCGGAAGGAGAAATAAAATGAAAACGCCTTTTCGTTTTTTTATTACAACATTGTTTCTCTTTTCCATATTATTTCTTTCGGGATGTCAGAACACATCTGAATCAGAAAAGATGATTGCTGAAGGAAACACGAAATTTGAAAATGCCGATTTTGCTGGCGCAGAAAAAATATTTTCTGAAGCGATAAAAAAATATCCGGATAATCTGAAAGCATATTTCAAGCTAGCCAGCGCAAGAGTCTGTGCTAATCCAAGTATAAGTTTTTTTGATGAACTAATGGAAATTATGAAAGAAAAGCCATACCCCGGCACCCTTCTACTGTATCCAGTAATCTTCCAAACAAGTAGATATGCAGAGGCAATGATCACTTATAAGGAAAGGAAAAAAAAATTATTAGAAATTTCAGATGAGATTTTTGCGTTCATAGCGGCGATAAATAAAAATCCGAATAACGCAAAACTATATAGAGGCAGAGGAGAATGGCATTTTCTTCTAGGGGATATAAGAGAAGCAATAAACGATTTTACAAAAGCGATCCAATTAGATAATAATTTTGATATGGCTTTCCTTATGCGTGCAAGATGTTACAGCAGAGGATATATAAATAACGCAGAACATAATTATGTAGATTTTTATGAACGTGAAATAAAGAACAAGTATAATATACGCCGAGCATATCAGATAAATCCAAAAAACATTATGGTTCAAACCGAACTTTATACAATCTATCGTAATGATAAAGTCAGTCAAGAGGAAGAATTAAAGTTGCTTTCAAAGATGGTCTCTTCAGATACAACAAATTGGATTGCGTTATTAAATCGGGCTCTTCTTAGAATAGATATGAAGAATGATAAAGGTGCTTTGCAGGATTTTGAGCGACTTGTTAAAAAATTTCCAGATGATAGCTGGCATAGAAATAGACTGGGAAGTCATAAACTCAAAATGGGAATGATAAAAGAGGGAATAAATGATTTAAGAAAAGCACAAGCTCTAAGTACGTATCCGCAACAAATAAAATGGATACAGAAAGAAATAGATAAATACAGTAAAACTAAAAAATAATTTATTTGTAGAGACGACCGGTTCGGTCGTCTCAAAAACAATACTTTGTTATAAAGGAGACGATGCACCCACGCCAAAGGCGAGTAAGCTCATCGTCTCTACGTAATGAAAAAATTATTCGATCTCGATATGGATTCAGAATTTAAAATGAATGATTAAAATTAAAATGGAGGACATAATGAAATCAACAAGAAATCTTTTCTTAATAATTATCATAATCTTATCTGCAACAAGCCAATTCACAAATGCACAGGAAAAAGTAAACAAAACACCGCAGCAGATAAAAGAAAGACAAGCAAATTATGATGCACTAATTGCAGATCTTACTAATCTTGCAACATTAGCACAACAGCATTATAGAAAACCGGTTGCGTTAGGCGGCGGCGGAAATAAATTTACCGGCTGGTTCATTCCCGAAGTAATTGACACAACAGCAAACGGTATGTTTACGGCAATCATTTCTAAAGATTCTGTATTATTTGCCGGAACGGGGAATGTAATCGGTAACGATGGTAAAAATAGAATTAGAGTCTTTATGGTTGTTTACCCGAATATGATTAAATCGATGACGATACATAATTAATTATTTATTTGTAGAGACGATCCGACGGATCGTCTAAAACAAAATTTGTAAAAAAGTAGACGACTCACCGACTCACCGGGTCGTCTCTACAGGAAAAATATTTCTCCTGCTGTCAAGGATCACTTTTTGATGAGATAGAATTACAAAATCAAAGTGTGTACAGTGACCGGAAATGAATACACAAATGAAAGCATACATATTAAGGAATTGCAATTTATTTTTAAATAACTGATTATTGAACCATCAAATTCTTTTTCTGTGTTAAGTTTATTTGTTTGAAGGATAGTTGTTGCTGATTTCTAAGTAGTTCAACATAAATGAAATCCTTTAAAATAATAATTGGGGGTAAACTTGAAGCCCAGATATTTTTTCTTCGCACTCTCTTTTCTAGTATGTAACCTAATTTTTGCACAACAATCAACAGCAACATTTAAGCTTATCGGTGCTGTTGCTGATTTAATGACAAGCAAACCGCTAGCCAATGTTTCGGTTGTTACTTTTTCAAAAACATCCGGCAAAGAATTAAAAGGAATTGCAACTGATGAAAAAGGAAATTTTACCATTGAAAATATTCCCGAAAGCAAGATCCGCGCAAAAATTTCTATGGTTGGTTATCAAACTCAAGTAATAGATTCTGTTGACCTTGATAAGTCGTCTAGAATCGGATTGATACGGCTGTTGCCGGCTTCGATTGAAATGCCGGAGATGGTAATTAAATCAATGAAACCGATGATAGAATTTCATGCAGACCGGCAAGTGATAAACATAGACCGTCTTCCGGGCAATTCCGGTTCTCTTACGGAAGCGTTAAAAAATTCCGGATTAGTAGAAGTTGATCCGGCAACAAATAAAATTTCTGTTCGCGGGCAAGGTTTAAAAATTCAGATGGATGGACACGAATATAGTATGCCGGCTGAAATGCTTGCTCAATTGCCCGCAGCTATGATTGATCAAGTGGAAGTTATTCTTGCGCCCGGTGCAAAAGAAAGCGCTGAGGGAGGAACCTATATTTTAAATCTTATCACAAAAAAAGAAGCATTCAGCAATTACAGCGGGATGTTGATGCTTAATTCCGCTTCCAATAAAAGCACTTACGGCGGAACATATCTTAATTACAAAGCAGACAAACTAAATGTTTTTGGTCAGGCATTCGGCAGTAATTTTAACTTTGAAAATAAAAACGAATCCGAAAGATATGTTTACACAAGTCCAACAATGTATTATCAAAAATCTTTGAGCGAGGGAAAAAATAATTATTTCTCCGGCTATTTTAAGTTTGGTCTCGATTACGATTTCGACGAAAGCAACACGAGTACTTTCTATGTTAATTACAGCGGATATAAAAATAATTCGGAAAGTAGTGGCAACTCATTGGTTAACGACCGAAATAATATTTTTCAGTACAGCTACAATAGATTGAGTAACAGCGGTGGAACAAACAACAGTCTTTCTTTCTATGGGTTTTATAAAAAGAAATTTGCCGAGAAAAGACATGAATTAATTTTTGATGCCATGTATACACTCTTCACTAATCCGAACGAATCTAAAATGAACAATGATTACAGCAATAAAGTCGGAAGACCGGAAATGCAAAACAGCAGCACAGAAGTAAATAACAAAACTCTAATCCTTAAAGTAGATTATGCGCTTCCGCTTAACCTAAATAAACTTGAAGCAGGTTACAGTTTTACTTACAGAACAAGAAATAACGATTACAATGTTTTAAATTTTTCTTACCGTACAGGCACGTGGTTAGACAGCTTGAGCTTAAGCAATCTATTTAAATATAATGAAAGCATACATGCGCTCTATGCTTCTTATGCTCATAAACTCGGGGACTTTGATATTAAATTCGGATTAAGAGCGGAAAATCTTTCAACGGAAGGAAACCAGATTACTCAGAGCATAACTTTCACAGAAAACTTTTTAAGTTTCTTTCCTAACTTGAATGTTTCTTATAAACTTAGCGATATGTTCCAGCTTAGTCTCAACGCTTTTAGAAGAGTAACTTACCCGCAGGTCTGGTATATCAATCCGTTTCGACAGTACACCGGACCAAACACTTACTCTGCCGGAAATCCGAAATTGGAACCAACATATGTTAATTCTTTTGCAATAAATTTATCACAGTATGTAAGTATATTTTATAATTATACAACAGGAAGTTTTACATCTGCAATGACAACCGAGAACGACAGTACACTCATTTCCAGTTTCTTGAACCTGAATAATGAAAAATCCTACGGAATAAATCTTACTCTTCCTTATTATAATTCTCCCATGATGCCGTTTAAGCTTCCCGATTTTATAAGCTCGTGTTACATTTCTTTTAATTACAGATATTCACAGCAATCCGGACAGTATTTAACCGAGGACTTATCGTTAACCAATAAAACATATTCAGTAAATGCATATCTGGGATTTAAAATTTGGTTTGATATTGATGCGAACGTTTCTCTTTACTATACGCCTAAGATTGAAAACAGACGCACAATTTCCAGCGAGAGAAAATATGTTTCACTTTATTTCAGCAAGACATTTATGGAGCGAAAGTTAAGGATTTATGTTTCTGTAAACGATCTTTTTGACACGCAAAAAGGCAACTATGAATCAATCGGCGGTAATTATTATACGAGAAGCTATTATGAAACACTAAACAGCCGCAACATTGGTATCGGTATTTCATACATGTTCAATGATTATAAAGACAGACGAGATAGATCTCTCGACGATGGAAGAGATTCTTCCGGTGCAGGTGCCGGCGCGCAATGATTAACACGTAGAGGCGCCATATATGGCATCTCAAATCTAGGAGGGAACAATGTTTGGTAATCTTGGTTTAGGCGAATTCATTGTCATTCTAATTTTATTATTACCGGCCATATTTTGGGTAGTTGCTTTAGTTGATATTTTGAGAAGTAATTTTCAAGGCAATAATAAAATTGTATGGGTGTTGGTCGTAATATTCCTTCCGCTTATTGGCGCGATTCTTTATTTCACAATTTGTCGCAGTCAGAAAATTCAAAATGGTTAGATCATTGGAAACTATTTGTTCTAAATGATTATTGAACAACTATTCTAAGAGGGGTTATGAAAACAAAAATTATTTCTCTTATTGTTTTTCTTTTTTTCTTCTCATCGTTTTCTTTTACCAAAATATTAGCTCAGAGTGCAGAAAATTTAATTAAAAATTTGGAACAGAACATAAAATTGATTGAATTATTTAGTTATAAATCTTCTTTTAAGCAAATTAGTTCATCAATAGAAGATTCAGTTTATTCATGCTCTGGAAACGTTTGGGGTAAAAAAGCAATAAATGATTCAATTTTTAATTGTTATTTCCATGTAAAGGGTAACGAAAAACGATCCATGTTCGATTATTATTACGATGGTCAGAACGGAGTTGAAATATTACACTCATGGAAAAAAATAACCATCATTGATCCTTATAAATATTCCAACAATCCCAATAACCCAGCTAAGGCTAGAATAGTATTATTGCCCTTCATTGATTTATTGATAGACGAGAATATTTATTCCACCCTGTTTAAAGATAATCCTGAAGTTACTTTAGAGCCAGATACAAAATATGGTGATACTAAAATCACTTTTATTTATCCGCCTAATTCTATTGGGCAAGAATTGACAAGAAAATTATTTATTGATCTAAAATATTATGTTATAAAAAGAATTGAAACTTTAGTCCTTTGGAATGGAACTACACAAAAAACGTACATAAATATAAGTAACTTAAGAATTAACGAACCTGAAATACTAAACAATGTAAGTATGACTAATGCTTTTGCTGACTACTCAACTAATGTTTATGAGCAAAATAAGGGAACTGAACAAAATCAATCATTTAATATGGTGGGTAAACTTGCCCCAACTTTTACTTTTAAATCTTTTTCCGATAAAACTGTTTCCCCTTTAGACTATAAGGGGAAGCTGGTGTTGTTGGATTTTTGGGAAACGTGGTGTGGGCATTGCATAGTTACATTACCCAAAATCAACGAACTTTATAAGAAATATCAAAATAAAAAATTTCAAATTCTTGGAATCACAACTGAAAACACTAAACAGATAAAAAAAATAATTGATTCAAACAATTTATTATACACAAATCTAATTGCCGATAAATCTATTTTAGATGATTACCATGTATCTAATAGACCAACATATATTTTAATTAATGAGGAAGGTAAAATAATTCTTGTTACTTATGGAGACCTAGAGACAATAGAGAAAAAAATTGAGGAAGTATTTAAGGACAATTATAAATAAAGTGAATATTAACACGGAGGATTTATGCCAAAGCAAATTATTTCTCTTATTGTTTTTCTTCTTTTCTTCTCAGCGATTTCTTTTTCTCAAACTACAATTGTACATGGCAAACTTTTGGGTGCTGACGGCAAACCAATGCTGAGGGCAAATATTAATTTTAGTACAATATTTGAAAAAACGACTAAACATGTTTTCACTGCCGAAAAAGATGGAAGTTACTCGGTTACAATTTCTTCTCCAGGTGTGGCCTATTTAAATTTTGCCGGAGTAGATCATAAAACTACTCAAATCCCAATCATCAATGATCAAGATCAAAATATAGAATTAAATGTAAATCTAGGCGGTTATACTTATTTAGATTCATTTGATGATGTAAAAATTATCGGCGACTTCAACAACTTTGATTTTAATAGTTCAAAGCCAATGACAAAACAAATGGACGGGACATATACTTTTTCTATGAATTGGGATCAACCTCTTTTTAAATACCAACTCTTAAATGTTGAAAGTTCGAAGAGAAGTATTAATGGGACACAAACCGAGGATTATGAATACGATGGTGGAGGAGATTATCGCTCGGTTGTTTCAGCTCAAAAGGAAATTGTCAAAATTGTTTTTGATCCACAAAAGCTGCATGTCATTACTCAAAAGGGGGAATTTGAATTCAAGGACTCTAAAAACTATTCTGCTGTTCTCAACAGATACAACAAATTATTTAGAAATTATTTAGATACATATTCCGAACAGTACGATGACTATAAAAGTACGGGAAAAGATGTAAGAAATTTTAAGTTTAACGGTGGTGATCTGCAAAAGGAATTTAAGAGTAAAGTTCTCGAAGAAAGCGATTATATGTCACGACAAATAGGAGAGTCGTTCTATATTTCATTACCTCGAAACTCTAAGTCTGATCTTGATTCATTAGAGGTTCTCGAATTTCTTAATTCTCTTGATCCCAATTCATATTTATGGGAAGCAAATCCAAATCTTTTTAATAATGCCAGATATTATTTAAGTAAAGACAATTCAGCAAAGGTAATTGAAAATATTTTTCGTCAAACTAAAAACCTTAATGTAAAATTTAGACTTCTGCAGCAAAAATATTTTGATGCGAGATATAAAAACGATGAAGCTAAACTAAAAGAATTATACAAAATAGTATCTGATGAATTTGGAGAATTAGAAATTGGCAAATCATATCTCAAACAATTTAATATGGTAGTAAAAATAAAAGAAGGCGCTGATATTCCTGACTTTAGCGTTAAATCTTTCGATGATTCTACAAAAATATTTTCTAAATCAAATATGCTGGGTAAAATATATTTAATTGATTTCTGGGCAACCTGGTGCGGACCATGTGTTGGCGAGATGCCGAATCTTCACGAGGTTTATGAAAAATATAAAAGCAAAGGATTTGAAATATTAAGTTTTTCATTAGATAACGGAATAAAGGAAATTAAAGAATTCAGAGAAAAACAATATAAAATGCCTTGGCTAAATGCGTATTTAGGTCCCGATTGGATGCAACCGCTTGTTAAAAGCTTTGAAGTTGAAGGTATTCCCAAACCTTTATTAATTGGAAAGGATGGAAGAATTCTGGCAACAGAAAAAGATTTACGTGGAGATAAATTAGATAAAACACTTTCTAATTATTTTAAGTAAAGGAAGATTAGTACGTATACGTACATTTAGTTAAACGCAATCTCTGATTCTAATGATAAAAATATTAATGACTGAAGAGATGCATCCAGCTGAGAGTTTTAAATAAAAAATATTTTTACGTAGAGACGCCCCATGGGGCGTCTCTACAAACTCGACGGGTTATGAAAACAAAAATTATTTCTGTCATAGTTTTTCTTTTTCTTTTCTTCACAATTTCTTTTTCACAGCAGGAAAACATTACACGTCTTCCTTATACACAAGACCTTTCCGGCTCCAGGGCATATTTTACCCCGGAAAAACCAAGAATAGGAGATAAAGTAACCGTAAGATTTATACCCGGTGAAAACTCTCCGGTCAAAGATCTTGATAGTCTTTATCTCAACACATTATATCTTTTTGCAGAGGGAGATTACAAAGCCGAAGAATATCTTATGATTAAAAAGGGGGTTGAATGGAGCGTAGACTTTACAATCGAGAATCCAAAAGCTGGGTGCATCGCGTTTCAATTTGCATCAACTGATTTCAGAAAAGTTGACTGTAATGATGAACAAGGCTGGGATATGCTGATTTATGATAAAAATGGAAACCCGGTTAAAGGTGCGAACAAAGCGTATGCTTATGGTTATATGACGCACGGGCTATTGAGGCGTGTACAGAATAAGGAAAAATTTCAAAAAGGAATGGAAACGGAACTTAAACTTTATCCGGAGGATCCGATAAATCTGACGGAAGCTTGGTTTATCAGATACCAAAATGAAGGTCCATCTAAAATTAGGAAAGAACTTGATTCTCTATTCGTAAAATTTCCTAATGATATCAAAGTGCTTGAAAGAATATTTTTGCAATACCATTCAATGAAAGATACCACTGAAGCAGGTATCGTTCATAAGAGAATTTTAGAATTGGATCCAAATAATAAGGTTGCTGTACGAAGTGAAAGAGGCGACCTCTTCTTTCGGCAAGCAGATAGGAATAAAATAGACGCTCTTTACGATCTGATTAAAAAGGCTGAAGGGACCCGCGAGTTTAATACAATACAAAGAGATTATTTTCAAACATTGATAAAAGCGAAATATTATGAAAGGGCGTTCGATTTTTTAAAAGAATGGAAAAAACCGGATTGGGAAGAAGCCATAATTTCACCTCGCTTTATGCTGATGGATTGCTACAAAGTAAATTATTCTCCAACTAAATTGGATTTAAATTCTAAAATTCGTTTAAGCGATGACGACACAAAACTTAGAAACATTATTCAAATGGCTTCAGATATGACGAAGTATGCAATTGCTGGTTATCAAGGAATGGACGTATCTGAAAGAGCTGCAGATGAAATACTGAGCGCCTGGTTTAAACAACGTGAAAGAATTATTGGAATGGCCTATACCAATTTTGGATTAGCAAAATTCTTAACTGGCGATTTCGATTCCGCTCTTTATTACTATGACAAATCTAAAAAAATGTTGGGCGATGAATATTATCTGGAGGTGGATGAGGCGTATTACACAATGCTCATTAAGATTGGTAAAAACACATTTGCATTTGAGGAGGCAAAAAAAGCGCTTGTGTTGGGTTGTTATAATAAAGAACTTCTCCACCAAGTATTAAGAGTTGTAGCAGACACCCCTGCTATGGAAAAAGAAACAGATGAGATAATTGTGAATGATAAATCTTCTTCTGCGAAAGAAAGGGAAAAAGAAATAAATCGTAACTTCTTCTCTCCTCCGCGTGATGCAATTGATTTTACACTATCAGATCTGAACGGCAATCAAATTAATTTGGCATCTTTAAAAGGCAAAATTGTTATACTCGAATTTTGGGACACATATTGCGGCTGGTGTTTAAAAAGTTTTGAGAAACTTCAGCCATTCTATAACGGACACAAGAACGATAAGGACATTTTATTTTTGACTATAAATACAGATCCTGGCAGTAAGGAAAAGGGCGAAAATATTAACCGGTATATGTCTGAACATAAATTCAAATTTCCAGTTCTATTTGATGAAGACAATAAAGTTGTTTCTTCATATAAATTAAATGGGATTCCTCAAACATTGGTTATCGGTAAAGATGGTAAAGTGCATTATAAAGAGGCAGGCTATGGCGGACCCACTATTGCGGAAGATTTAGAGAAAGTGATTACAAGAATAAATAAAGAAAAATGAATTTTATATTTGTAGAGACGATGGGCTAATCGTCTCTACTTTAAATTATTAAAACAAAAACCGGAAGAGATGGTGAAAACAAAGTTTGTTTTATTGAGCTTTTTTCTTTTTCTGTTTATCGCAAACAGTTCCTATTCACAATACATTATTAAAGGCAAGCTATTAGGATATGATGGAAAGCCGATGATAAAAGCGGGCATACAGCAGCTTACCAATGTTTTTCCCTATGATGATATTGTAAAAGTTTCTCCAGTAAATTCTGATGGGACATTCAATATTAACTATTCGAAACCGGGATATTACCGCTTGAGATTTTGCGGATTATATCATAAGCCAAATAACTTTAAAGAATTTGGAATATATATAGATGAAAAAGATACTGTTGAATTAAATATCCAACTTCAGGCATATCAATTAAAAGATAAAATAGAAAATGTTGTTTTCTGGACAAACAAAAAATCTGGAGATAAATATCAAACCAAAAAGACAGAAGCTTCGATGAACAATGATAGTACCTATTCAGTTGAAATCACCGCAGACTCAGCTTTTGTTCCATACAGTATTACAGGAGTTACAACTGGAGATAGACCACACCCATTAATTGGTGATAAGTCAGATTATTATGAATTAAGCCGGGAAGGGGATTATTATTCAATAATAAAGGCGAAGGTAGACAGCACTATAAAACTTGTATTTGACTTAAAGAAATTTGTAAAAGGGGAATCCATTGGCAAGTTTGAATTACTTAAAGCACCCGAGCATACAAAAAAATTTATGATTGTAAATGATGACTATAATAAAAGACATGACAAGTACTTTAAGGAATGGTTGGAAAATAATAAGAACAAAACAAACCGCTGGGATTACACAGCGGATGATGAGTACGATTGGAAAAAAGATTTAGACGAACTTGAATTTAAAATAAAAAACGAGAAAGATGAGTTTCTGCGAAAAGCATGGCAGGTTGAAAGGTATCTAATTGTGTTATCAGATTCTTGGTCAAAACAAAAAGATAATGTAAGCAAAGAATTAGCTCAAATGTCTTTATCGGAAATTGAACCGGACTCGCCTCTTTGGTCATTTCATGTTTTTGGAATAGCGGATGCGATGCGCAATGCAACAAAGAAACCTAAAAACATTAAAGATGCCGGTATTATAAAAATTGATTCTAGAGATGAATTCCAACCTTATATGAACTATTTAATTCAATCTGTCGAAAGCCATCCCGATTCAACAATAAAGGAACAATTAATTATTTACACAATGGGTTGGGCGCGCAATTGGGGTTATGAAAAAGAATTTCAAAAATATTGGGATCAGTATCAGAAAAAATTTTCAACTTCCCGTAACTTTAAATATTATCAAAAACAATTTTCTGATAAAAGTATAATTCAAGTTGGTAAGCCGGTTCCGGATTTTAATTTTGTCTCTGTAAGTTCTCCGGATGTAAAAGTTAGCAAAACCAGCATGCTCGGTAAAAAATATTTGATAAACTTTTGGGCAGCTTGGTGCGGACCATGCCGAGGCGATCTTGAAGCACTCCGCAATTTCAAAAAACAATTCAACGGTTCTAACTTTTCAATTATCAGTGTTTCGTTGTGTTTTAAAAAAGAAGATATATTTGATTTTCAGCAAAATTATCCAATGCCGTGGTTTAATGCGCACGTTGATATGAAAAATGATGTAGATAATGTTTTGAAAAACTTTGAAGTACAAACCATTCCAAAAGATATTTTAGTTGATGAAAGAGGTTACATAATTGCCGTGAATGATCTTGAAAAGATAATGGAGTTGTTAAGTAAGTAATAAATGTTTTGGAGATGATGCACCGCATCGTCTCTACAGTTACGATAAATTTTTATAATCTTTTTCCATTATTTTTTTATTTTTCCCCGCAATAAATCCACATTTAAATTCATTAAGGTTTACTTATGATAAATTACATTCAAAATCTTCCAGTAATTGTCCGCACTTCCTTCTTGCTAATTCTCTCCAACATGTTTATGACATTTGCCTGGTACGGGCATTTAAAAAATCTCTCCGATAAAAAATGGTATATAGCAGCAATAGTAAGCTGGGGAATTGCTTTATTTGAATATCTTCTTCAAGTGCCGGCAAATAGAATTGGTTATTCAGAATTAAATCTTTCGCAACTGAAAATTCTGCAAGAAATAATTACACTTTCCGTATTCGTTCCATTCGCAATGGTTTATATGCGTCAGCCCTTTAAGATGGATTATGTCTGGGCAGCCTTGTGTCTGTTGGGCGCAGTCTATTTTATCTTCCGCTCATAGTTTTCCCCAATAATCATAATCATGATCTTAATCTTGATCTATGGAACGCATAGATTATGATTATGAGCGAGAGCATGATCACGAAAACGATAAGAAATTCATTGTATTTGTGACTTGCATAATTATGCATAATCTTGTATAATTATACCCCAATTATTAAAAGAAGAGCAAAATGGTAAATGTCGGCATAGTCGGGGCGGCGGGATACTCCGGAGTAGAATTGATAAAACTTCTTCTTAATCATGACGAAGTAAACATTACGAAACTATTCGGTAGCTCAACCGTTGGAAACTACATCGAAGAGATACATCCTTCTTTGCGTGGAATGATTTCTCTCCAAGTTGAGAAATTCCAAAAGGAAGCACTTGAAGAAGTGGATTTATTGTTTGTTGCAATGCCGTCCGGACAATCTATGCAAGTTGTTAAAGAAGCAGTTGAAGCAAATGTTAAAGTGATTGATATCGGAGGAGATTTTAGATTAAAGGATGTTGCCGTTTATGCAAAATATTATAAGCGTGAACATACCGAGACTGGACTTTTAAGTAGCGCCGTATATGGTTTAAGCGAGTGGAACGAAGATGCAATATCAAGCGCAAAATTGGTTGCAAATCCCGGATGCTATCCGACGAGTATTTTGTTGGCGCTTATTCCATTATTGAAAGAAAATTTAATTGAACAAAAAAATATTTGCATTACTTCTTACAGCGGAACTTCCGGAGCAGGTAAATCTATAACAGCAAACATGATCTTCAGCGAAGTGAATGAAAGTGTACGTGCTTATAAAGCAGGCGATCACCAGCATAATCCGGAGATAAAACTATACTTAAAACATTTTAGCGGAGTTGAAACAAATTTTTCTTTTGTACCGCATCTTCTCCCCGTTACGCGGGGAATCTATACAACAATACAGGTCCCATTGAAGAATGATGTAGCGGAAGCAAAAATAATAAACACGTTTAAGCATAATTATTCATCAGCCTCGTTTATACGGTTTATGGGCACAGAAATTCCGGAAATGAAAAATGTAGTTAATACAAATTTTTGTGATATCGGATTTAGAATTTATGAGAACAATACACTGGTTCTTTTTTCTACTATTGATAATCTTGTTAAAGGAGCCGCAGGCCAAGCAATTCAAAACATGAACATAATGTTCGGATTTCAACAAACAGAAGGATTATTAAAATGCAGCAAGAAGCAATCGTTGCAGATAAAATGAAAGACGGTATAACTGCGCCGAAAGGATTCAGTTCAGCAGGAATCCATTGCGGAATAAAAAGGTCAAGAAAGGATCTTGCGTTAATTGTTTCCAATTTACCAGCTACAGCCGCGGCAGTTTTTACTCTTAATAAAGTTCAAGCAGCACCGGTACTAATCAGTAAAAAACATTTGAACGAAAGCGAAACTTTCAAAGCAATAATTGTTAACAGCGGAAATGCAAATGCATGTACAGGTGAACGCGGTTATAAAGACGCAATGACAATGGCAAATGAAACAGCGAAAGTACTTGGCGTTAAGCCGGAAGAAATTTTTGTTTCTTCAACCGGTGTTATTGGAGAACCGCTTCCAATAGTAAAAATAATTAACGGCATTCACCAAATAGCAAAACAAGTTGTGAAAAGTGAATACATAAGTGCAGCAGAAGCAATCATGACAACAGATACTTTCATAAAATCAACTTCATCAACATTTATTATAGATGGAAAAGAAGTAAGTATAGGCGGAATGGCAAAAGGATCCGGCATGATTCATCCAAACATGGCAACTATGCTTGCCTTTGTAACAACAGATGCTGCAATTGAAAAAAATGTTTTTCAAGGTATGTTAAAAAATGTTTGCGATAAAACATTCAATAGAATAGTCGTTGATGGAGATACAAGCACTAACGATATGGTTATTGCGCTTGCAAACGGCGCTTCAGGAATAGATCCGCTTTTGCCGGAAACGGAATCTTATAAAATGTTCGAAGAAAACCTTTATCAAGTAATGAAGAAATTATCGGTTGATATAGTTGTTGATGGCGAAGGCGCTACAAAATTAATTGAGATTACAGTTGAAGGTGCATTAAGTGATGAAGATGCAACAAAAGCCGCGAGGACAGTTGCACTTTCCCCGCTTGTTAAAACCGCTATTCATGGTGAAGACGCGAACTGGGGAAGAATTATTGCAGCTGTTGGTTATTCGGGAATTGATTTCGATCCGGATAGGTTTGAAATTATTATTAACAATGTTCCAATTCTCAAACAGAATTATTTTGTTGCTCTGCCAATCGCAGAAGCGAACAAAACCTTAAAACCAAGAAATATTAATCTAATTATTAAATTAAATATGGGAAGCGGGACCTCAACTGTTTGGACGTGCGATTTTTCCGAAGAGTATGTAAAAATTAACGGGAGTTACCGCACGTGACGAATCCTGTATTCAGAAAAGAAGATGTTTTAATTGAAGCATTGCCGTACATCCAGCAATTTGAAGGGAAAACTTTTGTTATAAAATACGGCGGAGCTGTTATGGAAGAGGAACAGCTTAAATCAATGGTAGCGCAGGATGTTACCCTGCTTCGTAAAATTGGAATTGATGTTATTGTTGTTCACGGCGGCGGAAAGGAAATTACTTCTCTATCGCAGAAATTAAATATTGAAACAAAATTTGTAAATGGTCAACGTTATACAAATGAAGAAACACGCGATGTTGTTCAAATGGTTCTTGCTGGTTCAATCAATAAAGATATTGTACGACGAATAAATATTCACGGCGGCCGGGCGGTTGGTATTAGCGGAATTGATGCGGAATTGGTAACGGTGAAAAAATACGAGAAAGATGATTTAGGGTTAGTCGGTGAAGTAATAGACGTGAAAACTACTTTAGTTAAAAATTTATTGAGAGACGGATACTTACCAGTAATTGCGCCAATAGGTGTTGATGAAAACGGAACTGTATATAATGTGAACGCAGATATTGCTGCAGGTTCTATTGCGGGAGCTCTCGAAGCAGCAAAGCTTGTTTATATGACAGACATTGAAGGAGTAAAAGCTAATAATGATTTGATTCCGCACCTAACTAAAGAGGATGCTGAAAGATTTTTCAAAGATGAAATTATAAAAGGCGGAATGATTCCAAAAGTAGAATCCGCTCTTGATGCGATTGATAAAGGAGTTCAGAAAGTTCACATAGTTGACGGAAGAATTCCTCACGCGTTACTTTTAGAAATATTTACAAAAGAAGGTGTTGGAACAGAAATAGTTGGTGAGTAATTTTTTGTCATTCTGAATCCGGCTTTAGCCGGATGAAGAATCTTAACAGTTTTGAATCTGGGATTTCTCTCCCGACGAGACGGGATTGGAATGACAACGGTAATAAAAATGGGAGAAAAATCATGACTAAAAAATTAGAAGAAATTCAGAAACGGCACGCGTTGATTAAATCTGTTATTACAACGCAAGAGATTTTCAATCAAACTCAACTTGTAAAAGTTTTAAGGCAAAAAGGAATTAAAGTAACACAAGCAACTCTTTCGCGCGACTTAAATGAACTTGGCGTTGTTCGGATTCCAACTGCAAGCGGGTTAGTTTATAAACTTAGTACAACAGGAAATGAGAATACTCTTCAAAATAGAATTGCAGAAGAGATTCTTTTTGTAAAAGGAAACGAAAATATAATCATTGTAAAAACATATCCAGGACGCGCACAAGGCGTTGCGGTGTTTCTTGACCGGAAAAGTGATTTGGAAATTCTCGGCACTATTGCCGGCGACGATACAATCATTGTAATTCCGCAATCAGTAAAAAAAATTAAAAAGTTAATTGAACAAATAAAAATAATTTTAGGAATAAAATAATGAGCAAAAATAAAATTGTTGTTGCGTATTCCGGGGGTTTAGATACATCCGTAATGGTTAAATGGCTCAAAGATAATTACGATGCCGAGATAATTACATTTACCGGGAATCTTGGTCAAACAAAAGAGTTAGTCGGTCTCGAAGAAAAAGCACATAATTCCGGTGCAACGAAATCCTATATAGTAGATTTAACAAAAGAATTTTTGGAGGAGTATGCATTCCCCGCATTAAAAGCTGGTGCAATGTACGAGGAAGCTTATCCAATGGCTTGCTCATTGGGAAGACCGCTACTTGCAAAAACTTTAGTAGAAGTTGCCCGCAAAGAAGGAGCGAATATGGTCGCCCACGGTTGTACGGGAAAAGGAAATGATCAAGTTCGTTTTGAAGTTGCAGTTGGTGCGTTGGCTCCGGATTTAATCAACATAGCTCCGCTGAGAACCTGGGAATTTAAAAGCCGTGAAGAAGAAATTGATTATGCAAAAGCCAACAATATTCCCGTTGCTGCAACTAAGGATAATCCGTATTCCATAGATGAAAATATTTGGGGAACAGCGATTGAATGCGGCATTCTTGAAGATCCGATGGCCGAGCCGCCGGAAGATGCATTTCAACATACTGTTTCGCCGGAAAATGCGCCCGATCAACCGGAATATGTAATAATAGAATTTGAAAAAGGAATTCCGGTTAGTGTAAATGGTAAGGAAATGGATAGCGTTTCTCTTGTTAAAGAGTTAAATAAGATTGGCGGACGAAATGCAGTTGGACGAATTGATATGATCGAAAATAGATTGGTCGGAATTAAATCACGCGAAGTTTATGAAGCACCTGCCGGAATAATTCTTCACAATGCACACAAGGAGTTGGAAAGAATTACACTTGAAAAATCTGTTGCACATTATAAAGCTTTAATTGTTCAAGAATATTCAAATTTGATTTACAACGGTTTATGGTTCTCTCCGCTTCGCGAAGCTATACAGGCGTTTGTAGATAAAACTCAAGAAAAAGTAACCGGTATGGTAAAGTTGAAACTTTACAAAGGAAACATTATTGTTTCGGGTAGAACTTCTCCGTATTCGTTATACGATCCGGAATTGGCAACATACACTGCAGCGGACCAATTTGATCACACGGCGTCGGAAGGGTTTATAAAAATTTACGGGTTGCCTTACAAAACAATCAACCGTGTTATGCAAAAAGCTGAAGCAGAAAATAATCAACCGGCATAAATAAATGGCTCTTTGGGATAGCAGATTTAAAAAATCTTTGGCTGATAATGCACTAAAGTTTTCTTCTTCTATTAACATTGACGGAAAACTTTACAACGAAGATATTGATGGCAGCAAAGCCCACGTCAATATGCTTGTAAAACAAAAAATAATTCTAGCCGGTGAAGGAAAATTAATTCTTAAAGCCCTAGAAGAAATACGAAAAGAGATTTCCTCCGGAAAACCTGCCCGTCCGGCAGGCGGGCTAAAACTGAATTGGCGAAAAGAGGATATACATTCATTAATCGAAAATCGGCTTGTAGAAAAAATTGGAGAGACAGGAAAAAAACTTCACACGGCACGAAGCCGCAATGATCAAGTGGCCGTTGATGAACGATTATATATGAAAAAAGAAATTGTACGACTAATTAAACTTACCCGGACACTTCAAAAATCTTTACTCAAAAAAGCCGAACTGCATAAAAACACAATTGTACCGGGCTACACTCATTTACAAAGAGCTCAGCCGATTTTATTTGCTCATCATCTGCTTGCTTATATTTCTATGTTTGAGCGTGATATTGAAAGATTGAATGATTGCATGAAACGCGCAAACAAATCACCGCTTGGAGCCGGTGCGCTCTCGGGTACAACTTTGCCAATTGACAGGAATTATTCTGCAAAGCTTCTTGGAATGAATGGAGTTGTTGAAAATTCTCTTGATGCAGTCGGCAGTCGTGATGTAATGATCGAGCTTATAAATATTTGTTCGATTGTAATGATGAATCTAAGCCGTTTTAGTGAAGAACTTGTACTATGGAGCTCGCAAGAATTTTCATTTGCTCAGTTTGATGATTCATTTTCCACAGGCAGCAGTTTAATGCCGCAGAAAAAAAATCCTGATATAGCTGAACTAATTCGCGGAAAAGTTGGAAGGGTTTACGGTGCATTGTTCGGATTGCTTACGGTTATGAAAGCATTGCCGCTTGCATATAACCGCGACATGCAGGAAGATAAAGTTCATCTCTTTGAAGCAGTAGATACAACTCAAGATTGTCTGCATCTTACTTCTGAATTGTTAAAGCACACTCAGTTCAACAAAAAGCGTTTTGAAAAAGAACTTAACGGAGATCTTCTGCTTTCAACTGATCTTGTTGATTACCTTGTCTGGAAAAATGTTCCATTCAGAAAAGCACATAATATTGTAGGGAAGATTGTTGCAGTATGCGTTGATCAAAATAAAAAGTTAAATCAACTCTCGATAACAGAATACAAAAAAGTCTCGCCAAAATTTGAAAATGATATTTTCAGACTTCTTACAGCACTGGCAAGTGTTAAGAACAAAAAATCTCAAGGCGGCACTTCGCCTCAAGAAGTTAAAAAACAACTTAAATACTGGAAAAAACAACTTAAATAAATCCCAATAAATTATTTTCTTCTTTTCTCTACCCCGCCGGTCTATTTTTAACATATTTTAACCAACTAATTTCAGAAGCAAATCGTCTAATTTGTGCTCAAGTTCTACACAAAACATAAACTATCTAAGAGGTAAGTATGAAAAGCAAGAAGCTATTTTTCACATCGTTGACGATTCTATTTTCTTTTTTAGTTTTTTCTGGATTTTCAGGCGATGAGAAAAATAAGAATAACGGATTCGATCTAAAAAATTTAGATCGCTCTGTCTCGCCAGCACAAGATTTTTATCAATTTGCATGCGGCGGATGGCAAAAAAACAATCCGATCCCGGATGAATACAGCCGTTATGGTTCGTTTGATGTTTTACAAGAAGCAGATAATAAAGTATTGAAAAAAATTCTTGAAGATGCCGCAGCTAATAAAAATTGGCCGAAGGGTTCCGAACAACAAAGGATCGGAGATTTCTATGCAACCGGAATGGATTCGGCGCGGATAGAAAGAGAAGGGTATAAACCAATTGTTCCGGATCTTAAAAGGATTGATGCTCTTCAAGATAAAAAAGAATTGATAAAGTATATCGCGGAAAAACATCTTAGCGGTATAGGCGGATTCTTCGGATTTTTTGTCACTGCAGATGCAAAGAAAAGTAATCTTATGGCTCCGCATCTTTCTCAGGGCGGAATTGGATTGCAAGACGTTGAATATTATACTAAGGATGATGCGCGTTCAAAAGATATCCGCGAAAAATACGTTCAGTATGTTGCAAATATGTTTAAGCTAATTGATGTTGATGCAGCAATCGCAGACAAATATGCTCAAACAATTATGAGCATTGAAACAAGATTTGCCAAAGCATCAAATACACGCCTTGAAAATCGCGATCCCTTAAAAACTTATAACAAAATGACAGTAGAAAATCTGAAAACTATTTCCGACGGATTTAATTGGGATTCTTATTTTGAAAATCTTGGTGTTGAAGACCTAAAACTTGTTATTGTAGGCCAGCCGAAATTTTTTACCGAGCTTGGAAAAATGATTGATGATATTTCTCTCGATGATTGGAAAGTATATTTAAAATGGAATTTAGTTCGTGGGGCAGCTCCTGCATTAAGCTCACCGTTTGTTAATGAACAATTTAATTTCAACGGAAAATTTATGGCGGGCACAAAAGCAATGCAGCCGCGTTGGAAAAGAATTCTACAATCTGTCAACGGTGCGATGGGTGAAATGGTTGGGCAACTTTATGTTAAAGAAGTTTTTCCGCCTGAATCTAAAGCAAGAGCAAAAGCAATTGTTAATAATCTTCTTGTTGCAATGGGCGAAAGCATTAAGGGTCTTGAATGGATGAGCGAAGAAACAAAAGTACAGGCATTAAAAAAATTAAGTTCATTTGGTGTAAAAATCGGTTACCCCGATAAATGGAAAGATTACAGCGGATTGGAATTTGCCCGCGATTCGTATGTGAAAAATTTAGAAAGAGCAAGGACATGGGCGCGTAAAGATAATCTTTCTAAGATTGGCAAACCCGTTGATAAGGCAGAATGGAATATGACGCCGCAAACTGTGAATGCGAATTACAGCCCCACTCACAATGAAATAACTTTCCCCGCAGCAATTCTTCAACCGCCGTTCTTCAATAAAGATGCAGATGATGCAATTAATTATGGCGCAATGGGAGTTGTTATCGGTCATGAAATTTCTCACGGCTTTGATGATCAAGGAAGAAAGTTTGACGAAGTTGGAAATTTAAAAGATTGGTGGACAAAAGAAGACAATGCAAAATTTCAAGAACGTGCTAAAAAACTTGCCGATCACTACAGTTCTTTTGTTGCGATAGATACATTCAGAGTAAATGGACCTCTTACATTAGGCGAAAACATTGGTGATCTTGGCGGTTTAACAGTTTCTTATGCGGCGTTCAAAAAAACAGATCAGTATAAAAAAGGAGAAATGATTGACGGATTTACTCCAGCACAAAGATTCTTTTTGGGTTATGCACAAGTTTGGGCGGATAATATTCGTCCCGAAGAATTAAAATTAAGACTTAAGACAGATGTTCATTCACCGGCAAGACAGCGTGTTTTATGCCCGCTTTCAATCTTACCGGAATTCTTCCAAGCTTTTGATGTAAAACCGGGAGACCAGATGAGAAAACCGGAAGATAAAATTGTAAAGATTTGGTAATTGAAAAATAAGATTAGAGACGAGCGAGAAATATTAGTTCTTAATCTTGCCCGCTTCGACTTGTCGAAGACGAGGCGGGCTCTTTCTCTTTTCCCTAATCTTATTCTATATTTGTTCAACAAAAAATCAAATAAACTAGGGGAACTATGTACGCACTGGAAGTAAAAAATTTAACCAAGACTTTCGATAAATTGGTCGCGGTGGATAATGCGTCGTTCGAAGTACCTGAGGGCTCTATATTTGGTCTCATTGGAAGGAACGGTGCAGGCAAAACAACAACTATTAGAATGATGATGGGAATTTATCTTCCCGATAACGGTGAAGTTGTATTGCGTGGTGTAAAAGTCGGACAGGAATTTAAGAACCAAGTTGGTTACTTACCCGAAGAACGCGGATTATATAAGAAGATGAAAGTTCTCGAAACCCTTCTCTACTTTGCCGAAATTAAGGGTAAATCAGGCAGAGAAGTTCATAAAAGAGCAGAAGAATATCTCAAGAGATTCGAATTATATGACCGCAGATTATCAAAAGTGGAAGATCTCTCAAAAGGCAATCAGCAGAAACTTCAATTTATTTCAACAGTTCTTCACGAACCGGAATTTATTATTCTTGACGAACCTTATTCCGGACTTGATCCAATCAATACAAATCTATTAAGAGAAATTATTATTGAGATGAAACAAAAAGGAAAGATAATAATCTTCTCAACACACTTAATGGATTTTGCAGAAAAAATGTGCGACCATATTGTAATGATAGACCACGGAAAAATTATTCTTAAAGGTTCGCTTAAAGAAATTAAATCGAAGTACTCACAGAAAAATATAAGCCTCACTTATGATGGAGATATATCGTTTCTAAAATCCAATCCAATTGTAGACAGCATAGCCGATTACGGAAATACAACCGGCATTAAATTGAAAGAAGCTAATCAAGCACAGCAGTTACTACGATTACTCTTAGATAAAAATGTAACAGTCAAAAAATTTGACGCGAACGATATTTCACTACAGGAAATATTTATTGAGCTTGCCGGCCACGAAGACAACGGAACAAACGGTAAGGAGGTGCGTAATGTTTAATTACAGAGTATTGGCAATTATTAAACGGGAACTCCGAGAAAAATTATTTTCAAAAGCGTTTATTATACTAACTTTATTGGTGCCCGGAATGATTTTTATTTTCGGCGGAGTTCAGGCGCTTCTGTATTCTACCGAAAGCAAAGGACTTAAATTTGATTTAGTTGTAGAAAACAGTGAGTTACTTGAGGATTTTCAAAAAGAATTTTCTCGGCAGGATTTTGTTACAAAGAAACATTATGTTTTTAATTATATGGCAACGACACGCGAGGATTTCAAGATTCATTTGCAGAACAAAAAGCAGATGATTATTGATGAAAAATTAACGGGTATTCTTTTCATCCCCGCAAGTGCCTTAAAAGATAAAAAAATTGAATACTATGCAAAAACACCTCAGAACATTTCTCTTTCGCGTGAATTAGAAAGACCTATAAATAAAATATTTTTGGATATTTTCTTTAAGAATAAATCTTTATCAACCGATGATCTGGATTTTGCAAGAAGCGGAGTTGATTTTACAGGGTTTAAGATTTCTAAAGATGAAAAAATTGCTCAAGAAGGTTATGGCAATCTGGTTCTATCTTATGCACTTTCAATATTACTTTATATAAGCCTCCTGATGATCGGACAAATGGCAATGCAATCGGTAATAGAAGAGAAAGGAAGCAAAATTGTTGAAGTGATTTTATCTTCGGTAAGCGCGAAAGAATTAATGACCGGGAAAATATTAGGTTCAGCAATAACAGGTGTAGCGCAAATGGCAGTTTGGCTCGGAACTATTTTTGCTATTTCTTCATCAGCATTAATTGCCTTGCCGCCGGAAGTTACTCTCAACATTAAACCTGAGCTTGTAATTTATGTACTGCTGAATTTCTTTATAGGTTTGGTTTTGTTTGTTGGTTTATTTTCTATGATGGGGGCAATTTTTGATAACTCTCAAGATGCAGCTTCCGGCAATATGCCGATCATGATGCTGATTATAATTCCGTTCTTTATCGCAATATCAATGATGGAAAACCCCAACAAGCCGTACATAGAAATTGCATCATTGTTTCCTTTTGCATCCATTATAGTAATGCCGGCAAGATTAGCGTTGGTAGAAGTGCCGGTTTGGCAGCAGGTGCTTGCTGTTATTATTAATTTATTAACTATTTATGCGCTCTTTCCGCTTGCGGGAAAAATTTATCGTATTGGTATTTTACGAACAGGTAAAAAACCAAAATGGTCCGAAGTTGTAAAGTGGTTGAAGTATAAATACTAAACAATTTAGAAGTAGAGACGTAGAGCTCTGCGTCTCTACATGATTTATGAACGAACAAAAATTATACCCCACGCTTGTTGAAAAACTTCACAAAGATTTTTCTTTAGCAAAAGATTCTTTGCCTGCAATTACTGATCTCTCAGATATCCGCAAACATCTGATAAATAAAGTCGCCGAATTAATGTCTAAAGATTATGAACGGTTTCTTGGCAGTATGTACCGTATTGACGTTAGTGAATCAAAAGTCAGCGAAATACTCCGCTCAAAAGACCGGACAACTATTCCCGAAAGATTTGCGGATTTAATAATTGAACGTCAACTGCTTCGAATCAAAACCCAGATGCTATACAAAAGCGGAAAACTTTAGGAACAATTCCTTTCAAGCGGCAACAATTCTCATTATTTTTAAATAAGAACAAAAATCATTTTTTTATGGCTAAAAAATATTTGAGAGACAACCCCTTAATAGATTACACTGTAATTGTAATCGGAGCCGCAATGATGGGAATCGGCATAGGAGTTTTTCTTGTTGATGCACGCGTAGTTCCCGGCGGCGTAAGCGGATTGGCAATGGCATTTCATTATTTGTCCGGCAATACTATTCCGGTCGGTGTTCTAATCTGGATCATGAATATTCCTTTATTTATTTGGGGACTAAAAGAATTAGGAAAAGAATTTGGTCTCAAAACTTTTGTCGGCTTTTCGTTGAGTTCTTTTTTTATTGATTTTTTTCGCGGCGACATTCCCGGTTTCTCTTTTATCCGCCTACAGGATTCCGCGACCATAAAGGATTTATACAAGAATGATTTTTTCTTTTTGATTTTAATCGGCGCAGTGCTGTTAGGTTTAGGTTTGGGAATTATTTTCAAATTTAAGGGCTCAACCGCCGGAACGGATATAATTGCGGCGATCATGCAGAAAAAGTTTGGCATTAAACCAGGACAGGCAATAATCATTACTGATATAGTAGTTATTGCAATTGCCGGATCTATAATTGATATCAAGAATCTTTCACCGGACCGTCCGGCGCTTGTTTTAACTTTTTATGCTGTGTTCTTGCTTTTCATTTCTTCGAAGTTAATTGATATGATAATAGAAGGGCTTGATTATGCAAGAGCTGTTTATATTATTTCCGATCACTTTGATAAAATATCCGAAGCGATCTTAAATGAATTGGGACGCGGTGCCACTGCTGTTAAAACGCGCGGTGTTTACGGAAACGTTGAACGTGAAATGCTGCTGACGGTTGTATCCCTCCGCGAAATAACAAAACTTGTTGACGCTGTCCGCCACGCTGATCCGAAAGCATTTGTTATGATCTTTAATGTTCACGAAGTTCTTGGCGAAGGGTTTAGAAGAAGAATATAGTTATAGATAAGGGCTCAATATTGAGCCCTTACAGCCGAGGTGATTATTTCATTAACAACATCTTCTTTGACTGAACAAAACCGTTAGTGTTGATGGTATAAACATAAACCCCGCTTGTTAATTTGCTTGCATCAAAATTTACTATGTGATATCCAGCCGACTTGCTTTCGTTTACAAGTGTTGCTACTTCTTTACCAAGCAGATCATAAACCTTAATTGTTACAAAACCATTCTTTGGTAACTGGTAATTTATTGTCGTCGTCGGATTGAACGGATTGGGATAATTTGAGATTGAATAATCTGTTGGGACTTCATTCATTAAAATACTTGGTTTTGTGTTGTCTCTATCTATTTCCGTATTATAAAAACCATATACTGCACCAAAATCTGCATCGGCAAATTGATGACTCGGAGAATAATATGCTCTTACATCATAGAACAACAATATTTTATTCTCACCACTGCAAATTGCATAATCGTTATCTGTGTAAGTATATGTGCCTGAACCATTAGCAAAAACAGAATCTAACAAAAATGGTGTTCCGCCTGTCGTTACTTTTCTATAGATATAATATTTTGTTACATCAGAATTATCCAATGTATGTTTAGACCAGGTTACTTTTATTGGCTGTCCTTCTTCATTTGTGTTAAAAGATAAACTGCGGTAACCATTTGTTGGTTTACCAGTGAATTTTGCTTTCAGAGTTCCATGGGAGGTGGGTTTAAAATCTGTCTTAGGATTTGATGAGCCAATATTGCCAGACTCAAACTCCCAATGATTAAATGTAAAATCAATGTAGCTTAACGACTGTGAAAGTCCTTCTACAGTACTATTTACATCCTCATAAACCGGTGAGATTGGTTGATATGGACTGTTTTGAGTATTGCCTCCAAACTTAATTGTACCACCACTACCAGCTGCACCAAAATCATTTTGTATTGTTATATTGCATTGGCGCGCATATGTGGCTGTTTTATTATAGTCAGTCACAGTAGATAAGCTTTGCGAGATACTTGTTATTCCCCCGTCCCAGGTTCTCCATTTACGATAATAAGAAACACCATTTCCGCTTAGATATTGGTTATCTTCACCTGAAATTCCTTGAGGAAAATCAGCAGCTTGACGATATCTGCTTGCATAACTATAACCAGTGGTTATTTCTTCAGAATGTAGATATACCTTTCCGCTTACGCTATCTCTATCACCACCAAAATCATTTCTTAGAGAAATTGTTTTTTGAGACCAAGGTTCATTCTCCGCTATTACAGTCGCTGCAGTTGAAACAGTTAATGAGGGAGTTCCATTTGTAACAGTGTAATATATTTGTGCATCAAACCCTTGTGCGCTTGGATGAATGATTACATAAAGATTTTCTACTCTAATAAGATATGTTGCAACAGAATCCAGCGGATTAGGATCTACTGTTGTTGTGGAATCTTGTCCACTTACTCCTCTTACATAAGCACGTCCGTTCCAAATTGAAAAAAATGGAGATGTTGAAGTAGAGCCCGATGTGCTAATCTTAGTGTAGCCATTTGTTTCTGTGTCATAGCTATATATAATTATTGTTGTTGCTAAGTAAGTACCCGTACTTGTTTTGGCGCTAAATAAGAATTCACGTTGATCTGCATATAATGAACAATAAACAAAGAAAGTAATAATCAAGAAAAATAGCTTTTTCATAACTCGCTCCTTTTTTATATTACTTATGCAAATAAAAAGGGTATAACCCGATAAGTTAGGTTTGCTAGCCTGCTTATATTATTTGCATAAAGAGCGGCGGTGATGCGCCGCTCTGTTGTTTTGTATATGCATTATTTTTTAGAGTATTTTAGCTGTACACCTCCATTTATTTTCCATGCCAAATAATTACTGCATCTTTATTATTTATTGTACCATATCCTATAATATAAATTTCTTTATTAACCACATTCACTTTCTTAAATACAAAAAATGGATCATTGTTTTTAAAAATTTCAGAAATTGATTGCCAAATCGATCCGTTATAAAAGAAAATTTTATTGAAAGCACTTACTGCTATTATATAATCATCCGTTACACTATAAATGTCATATATTTCTCCATCAAAATTATATACCTTTTGCCACCCATTATTCTGGTATTTCCAAATACCAAGCAAGCCGTATGAATACAGCTTATTTGAACTACTAAATAAGCCAAGATCGCCCCATTTTATTATGCTTGCTGGTGATTCTACTATCATTGAGTCTAACATTTCCCAATTATCCATTTCTCCTTGAAAATGATAATTAACATACCTTCTCAAATCTGGATCATATACACCTCCCAGCAAACGTAGTTTATTGTTATAGGGAACAATACTTCTTAATAAATATTCTGAATTAGTGTGAACATTTAAATATCCTACTTTTATAGTATTGATGATCCAGGTGTTGTTTGAATATTTCATAACTAATCCATTTCTTCCACATGCCCAAACATTTCCTTGTAGGTCTGTACACATATCAAGTATTTCTCCTTTTATTGTCATTTCATTCCATGTCCATATACCATTTTTATAATTTGCAACAGCAACATTATTTCCATCAGATCTTCCAATCCGTCCACCGGCCCATAAATCAGTATCGCTTTTCCTTGTTAAACAATTTATTCCACCTCCAATATCTTCAACCACACTCCATCCATTACTGCCAAAATGCCATAACTGTCCGTGTCCGACCCAGAAAGCTATCCAAATATTATTGGGAGAAATAACAAGCATATCTTGTGGCAGTAACTGAATTGCAGTATCCGGCATCTTTAAGGTATCAGCTGTCCATGTCATTTCGCGAGGATCTTTTAATTGTTCGGTTTTGTCTGGTCCGGTACCATTGTCTCCGCATGAGTTTAGCATTACAATTAACAGTATTAATAACACAATTATTTTTTTCATTTGTATCTCTGCTTTTTTACAAATATAAACAATGGAGATGCTTCTAACATCAGTACAATTACAAAATTCTTTTTATAACGTGCTGTTGTTTTTTTCGCTAATTTTTTAACATTCACAAGATATTCCCGTAAAAACAAAAAAAGACACAATGTGTTTACAGTATAATTACCATATTTAATATGCAAAGGATCAGAAATTATTAGTGAAGAAGAAGATTTCATTCTTACCCCGATTGATTTGTGCGGATTAAATTACAATTATCGTTCCCAAATTAAAATGTAGTTTTTTAGAGAAACAGAAATAAGATTAAACATCTTACCTGTCATAACTGCACATTCAACTTTTTACTTTTTGTTATCTGTTGTTTTTCAAACTTCTTAGGCGAGATAATACTTCTGCTTAAATATTTTATTGCGAATTTCTGAAAAATGAAAATCAAAATGGAAAGATATCATACATAGAGTTAAATTTAATTAGCAAAAAAAGAAAACAGACAAAAAACGCATGAACACACAAAACCAATATTTAAAACCGGAAGAAATCCGTACGCTGGCAAATTCATTTCAGCAGAGCAAAATTCTTTTGACCGCCGTTGAGCTTGATCTTTTTACTGTTCTAGATAAACATATGATGCACTCAAATGAGGTTGCAGAGAAAATCAATGCCGATGAACGCGCAACGGACCGTTTGATGAACGCACTTGTTGCTTTGGGATTCTTACGTAAAGTTCACGGAAAATTTTATAACTGTGAGAATGCATCTCAATATTTAGTTAAAGGCAAACCGGAATTTATGGGAGGACTTTTTCATTCGCTTGGACTGTGGAATACCTGGAGTTCATTAACTGAATCGGTAAAAACGGGTACATCTGTTGTAGAACGAAAACCATCTTCAACCGGGATCAATTGGTCGGAAGCTTTTATAGCGGCAATGCATTATCGCGGAGAAAAAGAAGCAAAGATTATTTCTATGATGTTCGAACTCTCAAAAGTAAAGCGTATGCTGGATATAGGAGGAGGCTCCGCGGCTTTTTCTATGGAGTTTATAAAACAGAATCCGAATATGCACGCCGTTGTTTTCGATCTGCCGGACATTATTCCGATTACGAAAAAATATGTTAATGATGAAAAACTGAATAATAAGATCGAATTTATGGAAGGAAATTATTATACGGATAATTTCGGAAAAGGTTATGATTTGATTTTTCTTTCGGCAATAGTTCACATAAACAGTTTTGAAGAAAATAAAATGCTGATTAAAAAATGTTTTGACTCACTCAATGCTAATGGTCAAATTGTAATTAAAGATTGGATTATGAACGAAGAAAGGACAGAGCCGGCAGGCGGAGCTTTCTTTGCTTTGAATATGCTTGTAGGAACAGAAAGAGGAGACACTTATACGGAATCCGAAATGAAAGATTGGCTGATGAATGCCGGAATTAAAAAGACCGAAAGAAAAGATACAAGTTTTGGTTCATCGTTAATGATCGGTTATAAAGAGTAACCTAAATGAAAAAAATAATTATTACAGTATCAGTTCTGTTACTTACAGCATGCAGCAGCAAAAAAGATATTTCCGAGATCCTACAAAATAATTTTGAGTTTAGGACGATATCAAGCAATTTTTCTACTCCGTCAATTAATCTTGAAAAAGGTCATCTAAAAGAAATACTTCTCCTTCTGCATTATAATTTTACAGCGGAGAAGATAAAAGAACATTTTAATATGAGCGACAGCATTTACAGCTTACGTATTAATGATCTTTTTGGTCAAGGACTAATTAAGAAAACAAGCAGCGGAGATTTTGTTCCAACTTGTATGATAATTGATACAGATGAAGGGAAAGTAATTAAGAATACTGCCGATTCTCTTGGACGTGAAATGAGCGGAATAGCAATAGATCGTATGGAAAAAATTAAAGAGGCATATTCAAAAATACCATCCTTCAAAAAGGTTCCTTTTGAAAAAGTATCTTTATTTATTCTAGGAAATGTTTTGCATAATTATTGGCAGATGAAATTTATCGAGGAAAGATTTATCAAATCCTTCCCGCCGCAGAGAGGAAGCAGCAGATATTATTTAGCTTTATTACAAAACCAAAACGGAGAGAATTCAGAACCATTTGCATTGTTTAGCAACAGATTTATGAAGATAGGTAATTATACAGTTGGACAATATGGAAATGGATTTAACTTATCCACACCTTCTTATACTGAAAAAGAACTAGACAAATTGCTTAAAACTAAAAACTCGACATTACAATTTATAAGTGGAGCAGATCAAAGAAAACTTGAAGCGCTTGCTCTAATCATAACACAGGATCTTCTAAACTATCTTGAAAGAAACCGCCCGCTTTTTGTAAAGCTTTATATAAATTCAGTCTATAAAGACCAAACCTCTTTCCGCGAATGGTTTGTTTGGTTTTATCAATTTATGATTGCAAAAACAACCACCATCCTAATAGAAAAAGGGTTTATAGTAAAGCACTTCTTAAACAATGTTTCTTATGTGTTAATGAAGTAATCTTTGAAAAAATTAGTCCGTGTTCAGTTAGTAATTTGCTTAAAAAAATTTTTTTATTAAATTCATCAGTAGTTTTACTGCAACTGGGTTGTTATACAAGCGTTCATTAATACAAGCAGTTTAATATAAATTCTTTCATAAGTTTTAATATTATCTATTATTAATGAAGGTGAAATATGTCTGCTAAAATAATTGATCATCTTAAACTCTACAGGTTTCCGTGGAATCTATCGGACAACGCAATTTCCTGGCTTGAACCTACTTCAATGTGTAATCTTGCATGCGATGGATGTTACAGAGAAAATCAAAAAGACGGACATAAAACATTTGAACAAGTTAAACATGAACTGGATATATTTGAGCAGAAACGAAATTCGGACTGCATTTCAATTGCAGGAGGGGATCCGCTTCTTCATCCGCAAATTATTGAGATAGTCCGCAATATAAAATCCCGCGGATTAAAACCGATCATTAATACTAATGGTCATGCGTTAAACAGAGATTTTCTTATTGAGCTAAAAAACGCCGGCGTGTTTGGATTTACTTTTCATGTTGACAGTAAACAGGGACGCGGCGGAAGTTGGAAGGATAAAAATGAAATAGAGTTAAATGTACTGCGTTATCAATATGCAAGAATGTTAGCAGATGTAGGAGGAATTGCATGCTCTTTTAACTCGACTGTTTATGAAGACACAATTCAATACATACCCGGAATGATTGAGTGGGCACATAAGAATATTGATATAGTTAATACAATGGTGTTTATCGCTTTTAGATATATTGTTCCAACTATGCCGTTTGATTGGTATGCAGGCGGGCAAAAAGTAGATTGGCAAACAATAGCTTATCATACAGAAAAAAATCGTAGAGTGGATATTCTTTCTACCGATATACTCGCAAAAGTTCAAGAACAATTTCCGGATTTTATGCCTTGTGCATATTTAAATGGAACAGAAAAAGTAGATTCTTTCAAATGGCTATTAACAGAAAGAATTGGCACGAAGAAAAAAATATACGGTTATCTTGGTCCGAAGTTTATAGAACTAATGATGGCTACTTACCACTTCAGTACAGGAAAATATCTTTCGTATGCCTCAACCACGAATTCGAAAATGGGAAGAATGGCGATGCTTTTGCTCTGGCCGTTTGATAAAGGAGTTCGCAAAGCGTTGAAAGAAATGTTGAAGAACCCATTGCGGTTACTGAAACGAACTTATCTTCAATCAATATTATTTATTCAACCGGTGGATTTTATGCAAGACGGAAGACAAAGCATGTGCGATGGTTGCCCCGACATTACAGTTTGGAATGATGATCTTGTCTGGTCGTGTCGTCTTGAAGAAGTAAAAAGTTTTGGATCGTTTTTAAGATCGGTACAGAAATAAAATTATTTATAATGAAACGGGCACTTAATGTGCCCGTTAATTTAATTTTTTAATTCTTTTTCAATAAGACGAATCATCCCTTCAAACTCTTCTTTGTTGAAGCCAACGGTAGCTAATTTAACTTTTCCATCTTTTCCAATAACAAAATTTCTTGGGATATATTTACTTGCGAACAAGTTATATGTTTTTGCCTGGGGATCAACATAAACGGGGAATGTGTATTTATTTTGTTCGATAAATTTTTTTACAACATCGTCTTTTTCGCCACGTGAAATACATAACACGGCAAAGTTTTTATCTTTAATTTTATCATAAATGTTTTTTTGCAACAGGGGAAGTTCAGCTTTACACGGCGGACACCACGTTGCCCAAAAGTTAATAAGCACAACTTTCCCTTTTAATTCGTCATAAGAAAAAGTTTTACCGGAAAGCGATTGAGTTGTAAAAGCCGGTAGATTATTTCCAACCTTCAGAATGGTTGTTGATTCCAAATCATTTTGTGCAGATGTAATTGATGAAAATAAAAACAATAATAGAATTATAGACGTGTTTGATTTCATACTATACCCGATCTAAAAAATTGTGGTTTATTCCCCATTTGGAAAAGTTACTCTAAATGTTGTTCCCTTTCCTTTAGCGCTTGATACTTTTATTTCCGCCCCATTAAGCTCACAATATTTTTTAACTAAGGCGAGACCAAGTCCATTGCCCTCAAAATTTCTGGTATATCCTTGTTCTTCGCGAGAGAATGGTGTAAAAAGCATAGGGATATATTCTTCGGCAATTCCTATTCCTGTATCGGAAACATCAACATATAAATTATTTCTGGGACTGCGGTTGATTGTTATTTCAACTTTTCCTTTATGAGTGTATTTAAGGGCATTATCAATAAGATGATGAAAAATTTGATTGGTAGAATATTCATCTGCTTCAATTATTGTATTTACACCCGGATTGTTGAGGTTGAAAGTTATTTTTTTTGTTTCCGCAATCTGTTGGAAATTTTTAAACTGTTTCTGAACAATATCATTAAAGAGGTCAAAATGTTTTGCACGGTATGAATATGATCCGGTTTGAAGTTCCGACATGTTTAATATTAATTCAACGGTACGCATTATTCTTTTGCCTTCTTCATTAATAACATCAAAACCTTTTGAAAGTTCTTCATCAACCTGATCTTGAAGCTCATCTTTCATCATTCCTGTAAAACTTAAGATAACATTAAGAGGTGTGCGAATCTCGTGAGACATCTGTGCAAGAAATTCAGATTTTAAACGATCTGATTGTTCTGCGTGCTCTTTTGCCTCTATCAACGCTTCTTCGGTAAGTTTTTTATCGGTAATATCTTCTATAGTTCCTTCATAGTAAAGATCACGGCCATCGTTGTCCTTAACGGATCGAGCGCTCTCACGAATATAAATTACAGTCCCGTCTTTCTTTTTCCATTTGGATTCAAATCCGAAAATTTTTCCATTCTTTTCAATCTCGCTCTTAAAAATTTCTCGTGATTTAGGATCTACATAAGTGCTCTCTGCGTTAAGATTTAATAAATCATCAATTGAATCATATCCGGCAATTTTGATGAGAGTTGGATTTGCGAGTAAAATCTTACCTTCAGGCGTAGAACGATAGATTCCTATTGTTGCATTTTCATAAAGTCCTCTAAATCTAAGCTCACTTTCTTTTAAGGATTCATCTGCTTTTTTACGCTCTGTTATATCTTCTTTGATTGCAATAAAATTTGTTATTTCTCCTCTTGGATTTTTAATTGGTGTTATCTGCATTTCTTCCCAATAATTAGTTCCATCCTTTCTCTTATTTACTATTTCACCCTGCCATGTCTCACCAATGGTTATTTTACCCCACATATATGCGTAAAAACTATCATCATGAACGCCAGATTTAAGGACGCTTGGTTTTTTGCCTATAACATCTTTTGGTGAATAGCCTGTCAAAATAGTAAAGGCAGTATTGACCCAAATTATTGATCCGTCTTTATCGCAAATAAGTATTCCGTTTGCGGCCGCTTCAAGAGCATTACTCTGAAGTGAAAGTTGATCTTCAACTGTCTTTTGTTCCGTTATATCTGTTATGAATCCCTCAAGCGCAATGAGTTCGTCTTCTTTCTCAGAGAAAACCCCCACACCTTGTTCCCAGACCCATTTTTCATAGCCAACGGCAGTATTTATTCTGTAAACAAGTTGATATGGTTTTTTTTCTTCAACAGCTTGGTGGATTTGCTCAACCAATTTTTTGTGATCTTCTTTATGAACAATATCATCATAATAAGAAATAATTTTATTCCCGATAAGCTCTTCTTCTTTATAACCGGTTATTTGAAAACATTTTGAGCTTACATAATCGTATTCCCAAACTTGTCCCAACTTACAGCTATAAACCATGCCCGGTAAGTTTTGAACCAATGTACTTAATTTTCTTTGGCTTTCGCTTAAAGCTTTTTCAACCTTAGTTGTTCTATGTAATCCTTTTTGGAGATCAAGAGAGACGCCCTCTAACTTCCGCGTATAAAGATTTCTTTGTTTTTCGGATCTGTAAATAATTATTACGGTAACTAAACAAAGAATCAAGCTCAATGCAGCAAGACCAAGCTGAGTTATGCGAAAAACTTTTACGAAAGAGACTAGAACATTTCTTACTTCTTTTTCTACTTTTTTGCTCTGAGCTTCAACATTAGAATAAAGAGCTTCCCACTCCTGATGAGTATTAACATTTGATTGCGTAGAATCCTTCAATGCAACTTGACTGGATAGCCCGCGATAATTGAGTAATAGCGCCTGTAGTTTTTGAACTTCTTCGGAAAGCTTAACTTTATCAATCGGGATAGAAATTATATTGAGACGTTCTTTTTCTTCAAGCAAAGATCTTGTATTAAGCTCTGCCATATCAAGATATTCCATTGCATGCCTGAAGGTTGCGGGTGTTTGTGCCCCCGGTTCTTTCAAAAATTCGGAACGGGCAAGAGAGATGTTGCTTTTTATTTCCAGCGAGGAATTAAGAAGGGATGTATAAATAAAATTTATTCTTAATCCGATAAATAAACCGTAGAGAACAGCAAGCGACATAAACAACCCTGCGGTTAATATAAGATAATATACTGTTTTGCTGGAAGAAGCTATTTTTTTCTTATGATCCATAGATTAAAACATTTTTAAAAAATTTTTATCACCCGCTTCATTATTTTGTAAATATTTTATAACCCCATGGCTCAAGAGTTAACTGGAATTGAGAACTAAGCGTTTCATGACTACCCGTAAAAAGATTCTTGTAAGAGCCATCAAGTTTTGAACTTGTTATTGTAACCTGTTTCATTTTATTGGATAAATTAAATATTGAAATTACTTTATTGTTATCCTTTTCTCTTATAAACGCAAAAATATTCCCGTCATTAACAGATAACTTTTGCAGCTCGCCGCCTTCTGCGCCGTTCCACAAAGCTTTATTTTCTTTTTTAGCATTAAGAAGTAAAGTATAATAATTATGCATCACATTACTATCCCAATTTATTAAATCTTTTTCAAAAAAATTAAGACGTTTATTCAAACCCGCTTCCTGACCGCTATACACGAGAGGCATTCCAGGCACAAGACAAGTAAGCACAGCAAACGTTTCTGCAGCATCTCCAAATCTTTCTTTATCCGTACCTTGCCATGTGTTTTCGTCATGGTTAGATGTAAAGACCATTCTGTAGGAATCAAAAGGATATTCTGTTTTTTCCCTCGAAAAATATTCATAGAAATCAGCCGCGGATTTATTTCCCTTGGCACAATCAACAAATAAATCTTTTAGCTGCCAATTGTATGTCATATCAAAAACTTGATGAAGTTCCGGCAAACTTCCCTCTGCCAGCATGAAGACGGGTTTTATGGAATCTAATTGGGGGCGAACCCACTTCCAAAATTCAAGCGGGACCATCTCTGCAACATCACAACGGAATCCATCTATGCCGCATTCCTCAATCCAGAATTTCATAGCATCCCGCATGTAATTCCACAATTCTTTATTATCATAGTTGAGATCAATAACATCTGTCCAATCAGCTACCGGCGAAACAAATTTTCCCTTTTGATCTTTGGTATAAAAATCGGGATGAGTTTTAGTCCAAACATTATCCCATGATGTATGATTTGCAACCCAATCTATTATAACATGCATTCCAAGATCGTGCGCTTGTTTAACTACGGAGTTAAAATCTTCGAGTGAGCCAAATTCCGGATTGACGGCTGTATAATCTTGTACCGAATAATAACTTCCAAGCGCTCCTTTTCTATTTAAGACACCTATTGGATTGATGGGCATGAACCAAAGAATTCCGATTCCCATTTCTTTTAACTTAGGCAAACTTAAAGCAAACGCTTTGAAAGTCCCCTCGGGCGTGTATTGTCTTACATTCACTTCGTAAATGGTTGTGTTAACGCTCCAAGAAGGGTGTTTAACTAATTTTTCGTCTTTTGGATTTAGTGATGTGATATTGCTGTTTTGACACTGAATAAAAATCGGGAGCGCAAACAACATAAAAAAGAAAAGAAAAATTTTATCTTTACTAACAGAAAGACATTTTAACATTAACCATCTCCTTAATTAGAAGCCGGGAAGCCCAAAGCGAATTTACCAAAAATAAGGTAGTGTCCTAATTTGGATTTATTTGATTCTCGTATTCCTTTAGCAAAATACTAATTAATTCTTTTTCTTTTTCGATTTCATCAAGTCTATTTCTTAAAGTAAGAACTAATTGTTCTACTAAGATATTACTTTTTTCGTTTTTCATATAATATCCTTTGTCTAATCTCTTAATAGGATAGAAATGCGAATTACTTGTATTCTTGTAATATTTTATGTAATTTGTATTACAAAATAAATATTTGTGTATTACACAAAGTTTTGCTTGACTTTTTGTGTTTTTTGTGTTATATTTGGGTAGACATTAAATAAGAATATTAATTATCATATAGGTACATATATGACAAATAAATACCCTCTTTCATTATCTACCCGTGAAGCCTGTAAAGTTGTGAAAGACATTTATTCTATTCACAAATCACGTGAAATTGCTACGGACTTAATGCCCGAAATTTTAGGCGTTAAATTAACCAGTAGTAATTTTCCAGCGAAAATCATTGCTTTGGTTAAATATGGATTGATTGAAAAGAAACCCAATAAACTTTTGTCAATTACCGAATTGGGAATGAAAATCGCACATCCATTTGGAGATGAAATCCACGAAGCAAAATTAAAAATATTTAGAAAAGATGAAGTATTAAAAAATTTATTAGAACGATACCCGAATGCTGTTTTACCATCACCAGAACAACTAAAAGCAACTTTGCGTAATGAATTTAAGATTGACATAAAAACTATTGAACTTTGGTATATGTTTATTCAAGATTCTTTTGAGGATATAAAAGAAAGCTTAAAATTAGATTCGGGAACACCAGGAGAAGTAAAAAACATTACATCTAATATTGACGCTAAATCCAGAACATCTGCTAATCTCACAATAAATAATTTTCAAAAGTTTGAATTACCAAGTGGTAAAAATTTTTATTTTCAGCTTGATGAAGGATATTCTTTAGAGGATTTGGAGTTCATTACAGACTTTTTTGAATTGAAAAAGAAAAGAGTTAAAAATTAAAACAAGGGTCGTACTGAGCGACCCTCTAAATAACTAATCGCATGAATAAAACGAAAGGAGTAAAGGTGAAAACGTTGTTGAAAATAATACTGTCTGCCCGTTCTAACTAAACGGGCTTAATATTAACGGGCTTGCAAATGTTCGACCATCTGCAAACCCTTAAACTAACAGCCTGCATGAACAAGCTGCTAATCTCAAATCAAATATAATTCATTGCAGGCGATTTAACAATGTTAAAAATAAGGACGCCTGTAATGAATAAGTTATCAATGGAAAAACAAATCTTAATCCTTCAATCTCTTTGTGAGGGAAATTCAATTAGAAGCATTGAAAGAATTTCAAACGTTCATAGAGATACAATTATGCGCCTGTTAGTTGACGCAGGAAATAAAGCGCAAGAAATTATGAATAATAATTTTGTGAATCTTAAATCGAACTATATTCAAGCGGACGAAATTTGGACTTACGTCTATAAACGTAAACCAAATCAATCATTAGAAGAAAAGAAAAATCCTGTTATTGGCGATCAATATGTTTTTGTTGCAATGGATGAAGAAACAAAACTTATTCCCGCTTTTTATGTTGGTAAAAGAAATCTTGATTCTACCTATGCTTTTATTAGTCAACTGAAAGAAAGAATTATTAACAGATTTCAACTTTCAACCGATTCTTTCCCTGCTTACTATGAAGCTGTTGCAGAATTTTTTGGAGGTAAAATTGATTATGCACAAATCAACAAACATTACGCTAATGATTCCCAGAATCAAAAACGTTATGCACCACCCAAAATAATACGCATAAACAAACAATGGATTAACGGCGATCCTGAACCTTCTAAAATTTGCACATCGCACATTGAAAGACAAAATTTAACTATGCGTATGACTATGAGAAGATTTACGAGGTTGACTAATGCGTTTTCTAAAAAACTTGAGAACTTAAAAGCTGCATGTTCACTTTACTTTTACTATTATAACTTTATACGTGTCCATTTATCGCTTAGAGTTACTCCGGCTATGGAATCAAAAATTACAAATCATATTTGGAGTTGGGAAGAATTTTTAGGAATTTCAGAAAGACAAATCAAGGTTGCTTAACTTTAAGCAGAGGCAATATTAAAAATATGTCAAATAAATCGCATTTTAATAATGGGCATAGAGCACTTAATAGTCTAAAGAAAAACGGCATTAAACACAGCTCTTTGATAGATGATAAAAAAATAGAGAAAACAATTCAAGCAATATTTATAGAAGATGCAATTCAGTTTTTAAAAAAACTTCCTGACAATTCCATCCAGTTAATTCTAATTGATCCACCATATAATCTGGACTTAGATACTTGGGACACGTTCAACAATTATCTTGATTGGGCGAAACAATGGTTAGATGAAATCTTCCGGGTATTATCAGAATCAGGTAATTGTATAATCTTCGGTGGCTTCCAATATCAAGACCTCAAAAAAGGCGACTTGTTAGAAGTTATGCACTATATCAGACACCATACGAGTTTGCGTTTTACAAACCTTGTGATTTGGTATTATAAAAACGGAATGAGTGCGCATAGGTTTTTTGCGAACAGGCACGAGGAAGTTATTTGGTTATCAAAAACCAAAAAATATTATTTTAATTTGGACGAGGTAAGAGTGCCATTTGACGAAATAACAAAAGAGTTGTATAAAAAAGATAAACGTCTCAATCCTGAAAGTATAGAAAAAGGCAAAAATCCGACTAACGTCTGGGAAATAAACAGATTAAACGGAAACTCAAAAGAACGAGTAGGACATCTTACACAAAAACCAGCAGAGATTATCCGTAGATTTGTTAAAGCATTATCATACAAAGGTTCTATTGTTTTGGACTTTTTTGCAGGGTCGGGAACAACAGGACGTGTTTGTATTGAAGAACAACGACATTCTATTTTGGTTGATTCAGACAAAAAGTTGTATACATATTTTGACCAACATATTAAGCAGATAGAACCAAATATTTTATTGCCACAATATAAAATACTTAAAGACACCAACATTTATTCAGTGCTTAAAGAAATATATTTATCAACAACAAACAATCCGCAGTAATGCTTCAGGCAGCATCAATATATGCAAGATGTCAGGAATGGACTGATAAAGAAATGGAAACTATAATGATGGAGGTTGCAGAAACCTCTTTAGGCATCTTAAATCAGTTAGAATAATTCAAATTAGGACACTACCAAAAATAAACGTTATATAAATTCATTTTTTGGTATTTTTATTTTAGCAAATAATTACATTTTAGAAATGAAAAAGCCCTTAAGTGACCCGACAATTAAATTTTTTGTAACTGTTTTAGGATTGTTTATAATCTTTTTTGTCCTTAGAGAATTACAGCACATATTTATTCCGCTTGTAATTGCTTATTTCATGTTCTTCTTTTTCGAGCCGCTTAATAATTTCTTCGAATCTAAAAAAATACCAATACCGGTTATAATTTTTCTTGATCTCTTTTTAACCGTATCTATGTTTTACGGAATATCGAAAGTTATTGTTGACCGGTTTGTTGCTTTTAGCGTACAACTGCCAATGTACGAAACGAAGCTTAATCATATTATAAGTACATCTGCAGTTTCGCTTGGATTAAAGAACAGATTGATAACGCATTTCGATATGTCGAAGCTTATTCAATCGGTTGATATTGGTGTTTTGGCAAGCGGAGTATTTTCTTCAACTTTGACAATTGCCACATCAGTTCTGCTGATTCTTTTCTTTTTTATATTTATTAATACCGGGCACAATAAAATTTTTGAAGCAATAAGAATGCGCTATGTTGAACGGGAAATAAAATCTTCGCTTAAACAAATGAAAAAAGAACTCAAAACAACAAAAGATAAAAATTCCGATGACATCCGGGATGAAGCAATTGAAACACTTACAATTCAACGCGAGTTAAAACTTAGGAAAACATTTAAAGATATTACCGAACAAGTACAAAGATATATTGTTACAAAATTTTTGATCAGTTTATCTGTTGGTTTATTGGTTGGAATTATTCTTTGGCTGTTCAAAATAGAGTTCTTCATTATTTGGGCTTTCTTTGCTCTTCTGCTAAATTTTATTCCGAATGTTGGATCTGTCTTTGCTGTAATTATGCCTACACTTATGGCGCTTGTTCAGTATGAATCATTCGGATACGCTGCTATAGTAGCGGCAGTAATAATTGCTGTACAGAATATTATCGGTAATATTATTGAACCTAAAATTTTCGGCGACCGACTGGGACTTAATCCGCTTGTAATTTTACTTTCATTATTAGTCTGGGGATACATCTGGGGTATTGTAGGAATGTTTCTAGCGGTTCCTTTAACAGCCATTGCTAAAATTATCTTGTCAAACTCGTCATCAAAGAACATGAGATTTATTACAAACTTGATGAGTAATTAAGACTTACTGTCCAGAGTCGTGTAATCTTTTTTACACCGAATTCCTTAACTTGGATCATTAGCTTACAATAGATTATTAGCGGGGTGGTTTATGTCTCTTACCAAAATTACCATCACAATTTTTATATTAATTATTTCGTTAGTAAATATCACCACTAATTCGAGAGCCCAAGACAAAGGAACACTCCGAGGGTTCATTGCAGATTCTCTCAGCGGTGAAGCGTTGCCATATGCAAATGTTTACATCAAAGAATTGAACCGTGGTGCAAATACAGATTTTCGAGGGTACTTCATCATTGCGTCTCTCCCGTCTTCAAAATTAACAGTTACAATTTCTTACGTAGGCTACAAATCTCAACAGCTAATAGTTAGAATTGAACCGAATAAAGTGTACGACGTAAAAGTCCGGCTCGCACCTACAAATATTCAACTAGGAACAATTGAAACAATAGGAGATAGAGTTGCAAAAGAAAATGATACTGACTTGAGTTTGCAGAGAATTACAATACGAGATTTAGAAAATATACCCAAAGGAATTGAATTAGACATCTTCCGTGCTTTACAGACAATGCCCGGTGTTCAAACGGGTGGCGATGTATCGGCTCGTTATTTTGTACGCGGCAGTGCGAGCAATGAGAATTTAATTCTTCTTGATAATACACCAATATATAATCCATTTCACGCAATGGGAATTTTAAGTGCGATAGATCCAGATGTGATAAGCTCAATGGAATTTTATAAAGGAGGATTTCCGGTTGAATATACAGGCCGTTTATCATCGGTTTTAAAAATCAATACAAAGAATGGGAATAAAAATTTGGTTAGCGGAAAAGCCGGGCTAAGTTTATTAACCGCTAAACTTTTTCTCGAAGGACCCTTAGCAGGCGGTTCATTTATTTTAAGTGGAAGAAAAAATTATTCAGATGTAATTCTCAAAAAATTTAGAAACGATAATTCCATTCCGTCGGATTTCTACGACATTTTTGCAAAAATAAATATTGCCGACGATAATTTTATGAAGGACGCAAAGTTTTCGCTTAGTACTTTTTTCAGTTCAGATAAAGTAATGAATGAAAATCCGCTCCTAGAGGATTTCCAATGGAAAAACAATACGCTTGAGTTCAATTATTTCCAGTTATCTGATACGCCGTTGTTTTATCAAGTTGATATTTCACTGAGTTCATTCAGCGGAGAAAAGATACCGGATGAAAGCGGAAGCAAGTATATGAAAAACGAATTTAACGAATACTCAATGCATGCGGATTTCAATTATGTTTATGACAGCAAAGATGTATTAGCCGGCGGGATAAAAATCACAGAAGTTTATTCTTACCAAACATTAACAAATAACATAGGGCAGGAATCTATAATAGATCTTAAAGGTGTAAGTTTAAGTGCATACTTAAAATATCAGTGGTTAAGAAATTCATTTATTGGATCTGATATTGGAGTTAGAGCTCATGGCACGCGACTCGCAGGAGGAGGTGGTTCTACTTTTTTTGTTGAACCAAGAGTAAACTTTACTCTGAGATTAATTCCGGAAATTGCTTTGAAAGGTTCTTGGGGATTATTCATGCAAGATTTGGTAACTATCTCTGACGAGAATGAAACTGTTTTAATATTTGAACCATGGATTATTACTCCACTATATTTACCACCGCCAACCGCCATTCATTATATGGCCGGAATAGAGATTAATCCGGCACCTAATCTTTCATTTGATATTGAAGGTTATTATAAGATAATGCACAATCTTGCAATTGTGAACGATAAAAAATTTTTTATAAACGACCCGGATCTTATTCCCGGTTCAGGTGAAGCATATGGATTAGAGTTTCAGACTAAATATCAGTTGCATCCTTTTAACTTTACTGTTTCTTACTCATGGATGAAATCGTTGAGAGTAGTTAGAGGAATTACTTACCCGCCAAGGTTCGATTCACGCCATAATGTTAATCTAACATTGGAAACCGATCTTGGTTCCGGCTGGTCGGCAAGTGCTATGTGGGTTTATACCTCCGGTCTGCCATTTACTCAAATAACAGGATATTATGATAAACTTACTCCGATTCAAATAGGGGATAATCCATTTTTGCTAAATTCTTATTCTCCGTTTACAATGTTATCTGCAACAAATTTAGGGAGGCTTCCGGATTATCACCGGCTCGATCTGAGTTTATCGAAGAGAATCCAGATCAATAATTTTAAGATGTCAATTGACCTAAGTGTATTGAATGTTTATAACAGAAAAAATTTATTTTATTTCAGAAGAGACACGGGCGAGAAAGTAAATATGCTTCCGTTTTTACCTTCGGTTAATTTAAAGGTGGAATTATGAGAAAGTTAATTCTTTTTTTATTCATTATAGCTAATGTAATATTAATTCTTTCTTGTGATGATCAAGTAGAACCGAAAACAGATTTTAATGAAGTTTACGCATTGAATTGTGTAATAAGATGTGACACATCATATCAAGTTGCAACAATAACCTGCTCTTATGATGTTGAAGGTTATAATCCGAGTTCAAATATGAATGACCCATTTTTAGAAGGGGCGAAGATTACGTTAACTTACGATTCACCGTATGGAGCGCAAGTATATCAGTTCAGAGATACTTCAATAACAAGATCGGATACGTCACGATATAAAGCACCATTACATTTTTACTATTTAAAAAATTTTCAACCATTATATAGAGGAAATATTAAAATTGAAGCAGTATTACCTAGTGGCGAAAAATTAACTGCAACAACTAGGCCGATAATTATAGATAAATATTTAATTAATAGTTTTATTCAAAAAAATCCTAAACCCGTTTACCCAGATCGTTTAACATTTGATTGGGAGGGAATAAATGGCTATTGCCTTGGTGAATTTATTGTGAAATATGTTAAGAACGAAAATGGAAATTGGGTTAATTATCAAAAAGTTATACCACGTTATTATTCTATTGTTAAAAATGTAAATATTTCAGTTTTTCCATCAATAATGCCTGTTCAAAAATTTCTTGATTATGACACATTAACAATAAGAACTGCACTGGAAGAAATCTCTTACAAAGATCCCAACAAACAAAATTATATTATTCTAAATACTTTTTTCATGCTCAATATTCTTGATGCAAATTTTGCCACTTATATTGCATCACAGCAAACTTATAAAGACGAATTTTCTGTACGATTAACGTTATTTGATTTCTCAAATTCAAATGGTGGTTTGGGAATTTTTGGAACGATGTATACAATAAAGAAAGAAGTGCTATTAACAAACATGATTCGATCATTGGGTTATAGAACTAATTAACAATCTTCTTTAGATTTGTATTTAATGCAGTAAAATCACACTCTTTTTTGCTAATGCTAACTCGTCTCTTTTTTGTTATATTTATCCCAAGTGAAAAAATAATTTATTATTAAATAAAAGAAGTAGAAGAACAGTTAATGATTCGTGTTGAGCAGTTGTCTCCGGCCAAAGCCGGAGGAGGAAAGTCCGAACTCCGCAGAACGAAGTGCCGGGTAACTCCCGGGGTGCTAATTTATTTGGTACACGGAGAGTGCCACAGAAAAAATACCGCCCCGAGTTAATCGAGGGGCAAGGGTGAAATGGCAGGGTAAGAGCCTACCGCTTCAATAGTAATATTGAAGGTCCCGCGATGAACGGGATCCCGGTAAAACGGGACAGGGCAAACCCCATTTGGTGCAAGGTCAAGCAGAAGGTTTCCCGAGTATATTCTCGGGACAAGGTTGTTCGCCTTGAATTCCTTCGGGTAGACCGCTGGATCCCGGAAGTAATTTCGGGACAAGATAAATAACTGCTGCCCTGGTTAAACGGGGAACAGAATTCGGCTTACAGACACGGATCATTTGGTGTTCTCCTTCATGGAAGGACGCCATGCAAACAAAAAGCTGGAAGGTGAAAGAGGCGGCGGATGATAAATCGGCTCTCGCTCTTTCAGATAGTCTAAATGTCTCAAGTATTGTTGCTCATCTGCTGCTTCAGCGCGGTATAACAAATTTCTACGAAGCAAAATCTTTTTTCCGCCCATCGCTTGAATCTCTTCACGATCCTTTCTTAATGAATGGAATGCAGGAGGCTACTCAACGTGTTATCCGGGCTCTAACTACAAATGAAAAAATTTGTGTTTACGGCGATTATGATGTTGACGGAACGTGCTCGGCGGCATTAATGTATTTGTTCCTAAAAGAACTGGGTGCAAATGTTGAAACGTATATTCCTAATCGTATAACGGAAGGATACGGTGTTTCAATTACCAGCATTGATATCTTAAAAGAGCGGGGGGTAAATCTTCTTATCACAGTTGATTGCGGGATAACCGCAGTTGAAGAAATTGCCCACGCAAAAAAACTTGGAATTGAAACAATCGTTTGCGATCATCATCAACCGAAAGATATTTTGCCCGATGCATTTGCAGTACTTGATCCGATCAAACCAGGCTGCACTTATCCATTCAAACATTTATCAGGTGCCGGAGTAGCATTTAAACTTGCCCGCGCTGTAGGTGAAAGGATTGGCAAGAAAGATATGGTATTAAAATATCTTGATCTTGTTGCACTTGCCGGTGCCGCAGATATTGTTCCTTTGTTGGATGAAAACAGAATTCTTGTTAAAGAAGGAATTGATCTAATAAATACTAATCCGCGACCGGGAATATTGGCTTTGATAAAAGGCGCAAGAATGGAACCGGGAAATTTGAGTGCAGGTCAAATTGTTTTTACTATTGCGCCGCGTATTAATGCTGTTGGAAGATTAGGCGATGCGATTCGAGCCGTAGAACTTTTTACAACAGACAATCCTAAAAAAGCTCTGGAGCTTGCACAAGTTCTGGAAGATGAAAATATAGAGAGACGTAAGATTGATGAAATGACTTTCTCTCATGCAATGCAGCTTGTTGATTCAGAAATAGATTTTGATTCTAATCTTGGAATTGTTTTGCATTATGAAGATTGGCATCCGGGAGTGATTGGTATTGTTGCATCACGTCTTGTTGAAAAATTTCATCGCCCTGCAGTAATGCTAACTACAATTGACGGCGTTGCAAAAGGATCGGCAAGAAGTATTCCCGGATTTAATATTTATGAAGCACTTCAGAATTGCGATGACCTGTTGTTACAATTTGGAGGACATGAAGCAGCAGCCGGACTCGCAGTTGAATTAGAGAAACTTGATGAGTTCAAACAAAGATTTAATGAAGTGTTAAAACAAAGTATGACATCAGAAAATATTATTCATGAAATTAACATTGATGCTAAACTTTCATTTTCTGAAATATCTCCTAAATTTTTAAGAGTGCTTGATCAATTCGCTCCGTTTGGACCCGGTAATATGCGTCCGGTATTTTTAAGCGAGAATGTCAGTCTTGTTTATCCTCCAAGGATTGTGGGATCAAATCATATAGTAACAAGTTTCAAACAAAACGGAAACGACAAAGTTTTCGATGCAATAGGTTTCAATCTTGGTGCGTTTGCTACTCATATTGATAAAGAAAAAAATTTGGTTGATATTGTATATACAATAGAATCAATTCAAAAGGACGGAAAAACTTATCCGCAAATCCGTCTGAAAGATATTCACATTAAAGAAAATATTGCTATCGAAAAATAATAACTAATAATAAACGGATGATTTTATGTCGGGTCATTCCAAATGGGCAACAATTAGAAGAAAGAAAGGTGCCCTTGATGCAAAACGGGGAAAAATATTTACAAGATTAATTAGAGAAATTACTATTGCGGCAAGACAGGGCGGGGGAGATCCTGACGGAAATCCCAGGTTACGTCTTGCAATTGATAATGCAAAAGCAGCAAACATGCCTGCTGATAATATTGAACGCGCAATCAAAAAAGCCACCGGTGAACTTGAGGGGTCGCAAATTTCCGAATTAATTTATGAAGGTTACGGGCCCGGCGGGGTAGCAATTCTTGTTGAAGTAGCAACAGATAATAAAAACAGAACGGTTGCAGAGATTCGTCATATCTTTAGCAGAGGAAACGGTAATATGGGTGAAACCGGATCCGTTGCTTGGATGTTTGAACGGAAGGGAATTATAACAGTCAAGCGTGAAAATAAATCCGAAGACGAAATGATGGAAATAATTCTTGATGCAGGTGCGGATGATCTTAGCACCGAAGAAGATTTTTTTGAAGTAACGGCCACTCTCGAAAATTTTGAACATGTTAGAAAAGCGCTGATTGATAAAAGACTAATCGTAGAAAATGCTTCACTACAATGGACTGCGAAAAATTTGACTCCCGTTAAAGGAGACGATGCTGAAAAATTAATTAAGTTGATCGAAGCGATTGAAGAAAGCGACGATGTTCAAAATGTTTTTTCCAATGCAGATTTTATAGAATGAATAAATGAGAATACTCGGCGTTGACCCCGGCACAATATTTACCGGTTACGGAATAATTGATTTTGAAAGTAACGACTTGAGATATATCTCGGCAGGAATTATTAAAATTCCAACCACCAAAGAAATGTCTCCACGTCTTATGATAATTTATAATGAATTGGATAAAATAATTAAACAATTCCGCCCTGACGAGTTTGCTCTTGAAACTGCATTCTACGGGAAGAATGTTCAATCAGCATTGAAGATTGGCTACGCACGGGGAGTTTCTATGCTTGCGGCGATTCATAACGATGTTCCGATGAAAGAGTATTCACCTCGTGAAATAAAAAAATCAGTAGTAGGAAACGGGGCTTCATCAAAAGAACAAGTGCAGTATATGGTTAAGAAACTTCTTGCAATCCGTAAATCAAAAATGAAATTTGATGAAAGCGATGCACTTGCCGTTGCAATCTGCCATGCATTCAAAGTAAACTCATTTTCAAAGAAAAGTAAAAATTGGAAGGAATTTATTTTAGAAAATCCTGATAGAGTAATTAGAGATTAAAATTTTTTCTTGCTGTTAAGATAAACTTGTCCGAAGTTGCGTTGGGAAAATTCCTCTAAACTAATACTAACTAAATATCGAGGAAGGGATGAAGCGATCAAAATTATTACTCTTATCAATAGCACTTCTTACCACCAATATTTCTCTTTTAGCGCAAAATGATTCGGTGAGCTACAAAAGTCAGCTGCAGTTTAATTTGATTAACGGGTATTCTCTTTCTTATTTAAATTTATTCTGTCCGTCATCCGGAATAAGATTTAAAATCGATCTTGGTGCTCACGGTTCTTTCCAGAATTTGGACCGTAGTCAAAGTTCTTCCGATAACAGTTTGAACAATCCATTCAATCAACAACAAAAATTTAATGAAGAACAAGAAAATGTCACTCAAAATTTTAACATTGTCGTTAATTATTTATGGATATCTAACATTACAAAGGAAGTAAATTTATATTTGGGCATTGGGCCGTTGATTAGTTATTATAGAAATCATTCAGAAAATAACAGCAAAGATGTTCCTACCACTCAAAGCGATTATAACAAATCATTTTATGAAATAACGTCATCTTCATTCGGTTTAGGCTTGCAGGGGGTAATTGGTGTGGAATGTAATTTAACAGAAAAAATTTCTCTGCTAGGCGAATTTAATCTAAATGGTTCTTATAGCTGGGATCACTGGAAATTTAGTGATGAAAATGAAACGACTAGTCTTAGTCGGGCAGAAAACACCGAAGACGGTCATTCGTGGAATTATGAATTGAATAATATTAAGATAGGAATTGCGTATCGTTTCTAAGTTTTGTCTTCGATTACTTCAGACTTTAGTTTTAACTAAATAAAAACTAATAATTATGATATGATAGGATACCTGCACGGGAAAATAATTTCAAAGAAACCGACGAAACTTTTAGTTGATGTAGGCGGTGTCGGTTATCTTGTAAATATTTCTATAAGCACTTTTGAAAAAATTGCCGACAAAGAAGAAGTTTCTCTCTACACCTATTTAAGCGTACGTGAATCCGCGATGGATCTGTATGGATTCTATTCTTTGGCGGAAAAGGAAATGTTTGAATTGTTGATCAGCGTTAGCGGAATCGGACCGAAATCTGCCCAAAGTATTTTATCGGGAATTCAAATTGAAGATTTGAAAGAAGCATTAAGAGCCGGAAATATTTCCAGACTGATTTCTATACCGGGCATAGGAAGAAAGACCGCCGAGAGATTAATGGTTGAATTGAGAGATAAAGCAGATTCTGTTTCAGACACCGGCGAAGATTTTAAACTGGGCGCTTCAACAATCCGCTACGATGCTATAACCGCCTTGGTTAATCTTGGTTATAATCAGAAAGTCGCCGAAAGAGCAGTTAGATCAATTCTTGATCGTAATCCGAATATCTCGATCGAAGATTTAATAAAGGAAACCCTGGTGAGTTTAAACAGCCCATCCCTTTAGTCCCTTCCCCAATGGAAGGGAAAAATATCCTCCCTTTGGGTGAGGAAAAAGACGGGGCTTAATCATTAATCCTAAATTTTTCATCGCCAATATCTTTACCGAAATATTTTTTATAAAGCTCAAGATATTTTTTATGAAGTTCCGGCGAAACATTTTTTCCATTTACTTTCATTTCATCTTTTGAGAGAATAAAATCTTCAAGGTCATCTCCCTGTTCTAACAAATTATCTTTTATCAGTTCGTCTTTGGTATCATTGATAAATTCTTTTAGAACCTTCATCTTCTCTTTTAGTTTTCCCATGTTCGCATTAAGTTCTTTCATGCTCTTCTTAAAAGCTTCGCTGTTAGGACCGCTTTTTTTCATTTCTTCGTCGAATTTTTTCATATCGAATTTGAAGTCCTTCATCTTCTCTTTCCACTCACTCATTGATTTCTTAAACGCTTCGTCATTAAACTTAAAATCCTTCATTTTTTCTTTCCAAATGCGCATAGATTCCTTAAATGCTTCGTTATCAAATTTGTAGTTTTCTAATTTTGCATTTAAGCTGTCCAATTCAATAGGCGGAATTGTCACGGATGGAATATCAATCTTAGGAATATGAATAGGGGGAATCTTAAATGAATGCATTGCAAAATTCTCACGAAGATTTTTTTGTAATTCTTTCATAAGAGTTCTATTTATTGTTGAATCAAGATCAATAGGAGGAATAGGTGGAATATCGAAATCAAAATCAAAGTCATGATTGTAACTATAATTACCCTTGAATTTTTTCATCTTCTCCTTAAACTTTTTCATTTCTTCTTTATATTTATTCATACTGCCGTGGAATTCCTCCATTGCCGAATCATATTCTTTAACTCGTTCGGTTATTTTACCATCATACTTATTCAGATCTTTTTCCGGGACTTTCTCGCCGTCTATATATAATTCTTCGAGCTTACCGTTATTCAATTTTGCTTTGAATTTTTTCTCTTCACCGTTAACATTATCATAGAATTTCAGAGTACGTTTCCCTTTCTTGATTGATGTAGTGTCGGGAATTGAGTTGTTATCTCCCATTGGATTCTTAAAAGAGGAATCGTCACTCAATAAAGTAACTGGATTAATAAAAGAAGCGGTTGTTAATCCGTGCGGATTTTCTTTAGCCGAGGCGGAAGAATAAATTGATACTGCCGTCATTACTAAAAGTAAAACAGCAAATGCGGCGAACTTAACGCCATACGAAGTATTTTTGTTTTTTGTTGTCATTCTATTTATTCTCCTAAATAATTGATTTTTCTTCCGATCGCTGCAAGAGCAAGTTCATTTTCTTCAGAGCAAATTTGCTGTAAGTTGTACAAAGCTTTGAAATAAACAAGAGAACCGCTGCATAATTTTAACGTTAGATCATCACAGCAATTTTCTCTTTCGCCGTTGATTGTTGATGTAATCCACCATACAACGGGATGATAAAAGAAAATTGTCTCGATCAATGTTTGAATTAGATTAAGTATGAAATCGTAACGTTTTATATGAGCGAGTTCATGAATAATTATTGCCTCAACTTGATCTTGAGGTAAACCGGTTAACATTCCCAGCGGAAGCAAAATCACCGGCTTCAAATATCCCATTGCAACAGGCGTTTTTACTTTTGTTGATTCATAAATCAATACCGGTTTTTTAATACCAATGCTTCCAGAGAGTTCTTTTAATCTGTAAGACCAAAAAACATCCAAGGGTCTTGTCCCGACAGTTTTTAACCGTTGTACATAAAGAACGCCGCCAATGAAACGCATCGAAAAAAGAAGAAATCCTAACAGCCAAAGAGTAACAATTGCAGAAACATTCTGTGAAAAATAATAATCAATTACTTTTACAAAACTTAGGCTTGAGTTGGATACTTCCGTTCCTGAAACATTTGTTAATAGTTGAGACGAAACTGTATTACTAGAACGAACACTTAAATCCGGATATACGGAATTTCCTGATGGGTCATAAACTTGAATAAAGGTTGCCAGTGAAAAGAGAAAGATTAAAACCAAAGCAGCTAAGGAAAAATTATAACGAAGCCGTGCGCTCTTCTTGCCGGTTATCAATAAAATACCGCTAAGTAAAACAGCAATCATTGCCCCTTGCCATAATGAATGAAAGATTGTCCAGCCGATTGCCTTTATCAATTCTTCAGGAATGAAGTTATAAATAAAGTTCATCTCTGATCCCTTTCAATTTGATTTAACAACTCTTTTATTTTTTTCAATTCTTCTTTTGAAGGCTGAGAATTTCCAAGCGCCTGCATAACAAGATTTGCAGCAGAACCGCTGAACGCAGTCTCAAGAAGTTTATCAAGTAAAACTTTTTGAATGTCGTTTTGTTTTATCACTGCTTTATAAACATGGCTTCTTTCGTTTTCATCTCTTTCAACTAAATTCTTCTCAAACATTATCTGAAGCATTTTTAAAGTAGTTGTGTAACCGGTTTCTTTTTTCTCATTTAACTTTTCATTAACAGCCTTAACTGTTGAAGCACCGTTTTGCCATAGGATCTGTAAGATTTCAAGTTCGGAGTCAGTTGGTTTTGGTGTTTGCTTCTTTGCCATTATTAAACCTTTTGTTTTCTCAATCCTTGAGACGACCGAATCATACGAAAAGTTTCGTAGTAAAATGAAAAAAAATTTATTACAGCTAAAATCGCCGGATTTCCTTTACAAATAGCGAATCTGAGCTTATTTTAGGCTTAATTATAAAGAACAAAAAGGAACAAGGATGAGCTACTTTACACATCTGGAGTGCGGTTATTGCGGAAAAATTTACGATAAAAATAAGATTTGGAATCTTTGTACTGAGTGTAGCAAGCCTCTTCTTGCGAGATATGATTTAGAATCCGCACGGAAAAATTTTACAAAAGATAAATTGCAAAACAGAGAATCAACTCTTTGGCGTTATCTTGAAATGCTGCCGGTAACGAACACAAAATTTCGTTTATCACTTGGTGAAGGATTTACACCGTTAATCCATGCAGCACGTTTGGGAAATGAAGTTGGAATGAAGAATCTTTTTATTAAAGATGAAGGAATGAATCCCACAACATCATTCAAAGCACGCGGATTGTGTTTGGCAATTTCAAAAGCTTACGAGCTTGGTGTAAAAGAAGTTTCGATTCCATCTGCGGGCAACGCAGCGGGAGCTATGAGCGCTTACGCAGCTCTTGCCGGAATGAAATCATTTGTATTCATGCCGAAAGATGTCCCTCAACCGTTTATTGTCGAGTGCAAAGCTCTTGGTGCTGAAGTTACTTTAGTTGATGGATTAATAACCGATTGCGGAAAACTCGCAGCAGAAGGCATTAAAAAATTCGGAAGGTTTGATGTATCTACTTTGAAAGAACCATACCGTATCGAAGGAAAGAAAACGATGGGTTATGAAATTGCCGAACAGATGAATTGGAACTTGCCGAATGTAATAATTTATCCAACGGGAGGAGGAACGGGATTAATCGGAATGTGGAAAGCATTTGATGAAATGGAAAAATTGGGATGGATTGGTTCCCAACGTCCGCGAATGGTTACTGTTCAATCAACCGGATGCGCACCGATGGTAAAAGCATTTAATGATGGTAAAGAATTTGCGGAAATGTGGAACGGCGCGAAAACAATCGCAGATGGTCTGCGCGTTCCGGCGGCGGTTGGCGATTTTTTGATCTTGCGCGCAATTAGAGAAAGCAACGGAACAGCAATCGCTGTGACTGATGAAGAAATTTTTGAATCAACAAATGTAATTGGAAAGACGGAAGGAATTTTTGCTGCACCGGAAGGAGGCGCAACTTTAGCGGCATTGAAAAACTTATTAAACTCCGGATGGATTAAGAAAGATGAAACAGTTGTTCTCTTCAATACCGGCAGCGGACATAAGTATTATAATCTTTGGAGATAAGGTTTCGGCTAAAGCCAATTATTGGCTATGGTTTCCCACCTAATCCTGAAGGATGAGGTTAAGTTAGCACGTTATAACATAACCCCGCCATTCATGGCGGGGACAAAGCCTGTAGTATCAACTTCGGCTTTGCCAAACCACACAGCATTATTCTGTTTTCTATTCGCATTTTTCCGCATTTTACACACAACCTTTTCCCCCGACATAAAGTCTAACTAACTGAAGCCAAATAAAGAATGAGCTTGACGGATAATCAACTAATAATTAACGCACAGCAGGGTGATATGTCTTCCTTTGAGGAGTTGGTATATCGTTATGACAGGCATGTTCTGAACATTGCAAAATCGTTTAGAAATAATGATGACGATGCTAAAGACATCTATCAGGAAGTTTTTATGCGTGTGTACCGCGGACTCAAAAATTTTCAGTTCAAGAGTGAATTCTCAACCTGGCTTTTTAGAGTTACAACAAACGTTTGTATTACACATCAGTCAAGAAAAAAAGATCATGATTCGATCGATAGAGAGATTTTCAGCGAAGATGAAAATTCAACAACAATGGCAGAAATGCTAACAGATAATAAATCGTCGGATGAACTTGCCGTAGGAAAAGACATTTCAAAATATATTACTAAGGCTCTTAACGAACTTCCGCCACAGCAAAAAATGGTTTTTACATTAAAATATTTTGAAGAATATAAAATCCGCGAGATTGCGGAAATGATGCAGTGTACTGAAGGAGCCGTGAAAAAATATCTTTTTACTGCAACTCATAAAATGAGAGACAGATTGAAAAATATTATGAGAGAAGAAAGATGAACAAAGAAAAATTTATAGAACTCGTTTATCTCTATTTGATGAACGAACTTCAGGCTGAAGAAAGAACTGAACTTGAAAATGCAATGATGCAAGATGATGAATTGAAGAACGAGTTTGAAAACATCAAAGAAACTTTCAGTGTAATTCAAAACAACAAACCTGCCGAAGCCGATGGACGTTTGCTTGTGAGCGCGCGCCAATCGTTAATGCGAAAAGTAAGAGAAGTGTCGGAAGAAAAATCTTCAATCTCTCAGTTGATCGAAAAAATTAAATACTACTTTTATCATAATTACGGTTTAGCATTAGGCGGAGCGGTTACTTTAGTAGTGAGCATTGGAATTGCTTATTTGATGTTCATAAAGACTGCACAGAACACAGCAATATTGGATAAACCAGTTGAACTTAACACTTCTCAAGAAAACGCATCTAATAATAAACTAAACACGGAAGTTCCATCGAACAACTCTAGCTCAACAATTGATAAAAGAAATACCATACAGCAGAATTTTCGTGAATCATTAATTAATGCATTGCTAGGGGGAACAAACGCCGGTGTGCGGATAAGAAGCATTAGCACAATTTCCGATCAAACTAAACAGGAATCGTTCAAACCTGATCCTCAAATTAAAGATGCTTTAATTACTGCGATGAAAAGCGACAGTAATCCTGCTGTACGAAAAGAAGCATTGATGGTATTACAGCATTATTCATATGATAATCAAATACGAGACGCATTTTTGTTTGTGTTGTCAAAAGATAAAAATTCAGGAATGCGGGTTGCCGCAATTAACGCTTTAGCAGATTGGAATAAAGAACAAAGAATAATAGACGAAATTTTAAAACAAGCATTGGCAAAACAAGCACAGACAAACAATAATACATTTGTAAAAATCCGTGCTGCTTCTATTCTTAAGGAGGTAGAATAAAATGAAATGTGTAAAATTATTAAATGCAATTTTGATATTGCTGTTGCTGATATCAAACACTTTAAGTGCAACAGATTTAGAAGAAGGAAAAACCAAATCGTTTAAGGTAACTTCAGGCGGATCGTTGAACGTGGAACTGCAAGTCGGCAACATCAATATCCAAACTTGGGATAAAGAAGAGGTCCAAGTTAAAGTTGAAGGATTAAGTGAGGCTGCTTTTAAAAATCTGGATACAGAATTAAAAGGGAATGAGCTAACCGTAAGATATGAGAACAATGAAGACGAAACTGAAGATGAGGTGACGTTTACATTTACAGTTCCATTGAAATTTAATCTTGATCTCAAAACTATGGGAGGAAATATTTCCTTAAAGAATAACATTAATGGAAATGTATTAATTGACACTTACGGTGGAGAAATCAACGCAAAGAATATTAATGGTGCAGCAAATATTGAAACAAAAGGCGGAGACATTACACTTGTTGAAATAAACGGTAATTGCAACGTAAACTCTTATGGCGGAGATATTTCAATCAGTTTGATCAATGATAAAAATGCAAAAGTCTCAACAAACGGCGGTGATATTAATATTAAAAAAACTTCCGGCGGGGTTAGTGTAAAAACGTACGGTGGTGATATTACGGTTGGTGAATTAGGCGGCGACTCGGAATTGATTACTTACGGAGGAGAAGTATCTGTGGAAAAAGCCAAAGGCAATATTGTAATGAATACATACGGCGGCAATTTGGAATTAAAAAGTGTAACCGGTAAAGTGACAGGAAAAACGAACGGCGGCGATATTAACTTCAAAAAAGTTGATGGAAGTGTAAATTTAAAAACAATGGCTGGCATGATTGCCGTTGAACTTAATCCCTCTCCTAACAGCGAAAGCAAAATTTCTACAAATTCCGGTTCAATTGAATTGACGCTGTCTCCATCGGCAAAAGTAACAGTAGAAGCACGCATTCATGTTCAAGGATGGTGGAAAAGTGCTAAGGACAATTATAAAATTTATTCTGATTTTGATTCACAATCATATACAACGGATGAAGGTGCGCACGATATAGTTGGAGTTTATAATATTAATGGAGGCGGATCAAGAATAATTCTTAAATCCGTTAATGATGAAATTAAAATTAAAAAAGATGTTAAGTAAAAGGAGTTAATATGAAAAAGTTTGCACAAATAATTTTACTCTGTATTTTCGGAATAGTGTTCATTGCTGCAACCCCGTCCAGCAATTGTATGCTGAATTTCGGACTTTATTATTGTGTTGATAATAATATTTCACGAGACAACAGAGAGGTAAAAAAGGAATTTGAAGTTAAACCCGGCGGTAAAGTTACTATAGACTTAAAAACCGGTGCAGATATTGAAATTAAAGGATGGGATAAAAATCTTTTAACTGCAAATGCAGTAGTTGATGACGACAAAGAGAATCCGCTAGAATTTAATTTTAACAAAAGCGAAAACAATGTCGAGATAACATCAGATTATTCACACCACAAGAATCATAATAGCTCTAGCGCAAAACTAATTTTACAGGTTCCAAAGAAGTTTAATGTTGAATTCAATACAATGGGCGGAGATGTAAGCATAACTTTTGTTGAAGGTAATATTGAAGGAAAAACAATGGGCGGGGAATTAGAACTCCTAAATCTTAAAGGTGTGCTGGATGTTGTAACTATGGGAGGAGAAATCACTTTGAAGAATTCAGAAGTTGACGGAAAAGTAAAAACAATGGGCGGTGAAGTTTTAGTCGAAAATGTTAAAGGAGATGTTAATGCTTCTTCAATGGGCGGAAAAGTCAGACAAATAAATGTAGAAGGTAAAGGAAAGTCCATCGGTAATGAAGTAAATATATCTACGATGGGTGGCGAAATCGAAATTGATAAAGCACCCAACGGCGCAAAATTGAAAACTATGGGCGGAGATATTAAAGTTAATAAAGCCGGAAAATTTTTAGATGCCGAAACTATGGGCGGTGAAATTGAAGCAGAGGTTGACGGATGGATCAAAGCAACAACTATGGGAGGAGATGTTGATATTAAAATGACCGGTGATCCGAACGACGGCAAGAGAGATGTTGCTATTAAATCTATGGGCGGAGATATTACTCTTGTTGTTCCTGCGGGATTATCCATGGATATTAATATTGAAGTTATATATGCGAAAGGCAGAAAAGTAAAATCCGATGATGAATTTAATAAGTTAAAAATCGTAAGTGATTTTCCGATAACAGAGGAAAGAAGTAAGGAATGGGATACATCTAAAGGATCACCAAGAAAAACTCTTTTAGGAACAGGCTCTGTTAACGGCGGGAAGAATAAAGTAAAGATCACCACTTATAACGGCAATGTCTATTTGAAGAAAGGTTAATAAATTATTTTCGATGCGGTAAAACCCGGTTCAATAAAAAATGAATCGGGTTTTTTATTCTACTCTTTCAACCCCAAACATTCCATCAATCTATTATGTGCTTCTTCGGAAAGATTAACATTATATTTTTTATAGAACTCAATTGTGTCCTCAACGGATTTGAAATAATGGCTGCAATTCTCGCATTCATTAAGATGTTTTTTTATCATAAGACAATCCGGTGAATCGAGCTGTTCGCCGAGATTATCGCAAATGTGCATCATCACATCTTTACAATTTGGTTTGTTCTCATTCATAATTAAACATTCCGTTTAATTCATTTCTTAAAAAAGATCTTGCTCTATGCAGTCTCGATTTAACAGCCGGCACAGAAAGTTCTACCATCTTTGCTGTCTCTTCGGTTGAAAATCCTTCTACATCTCTTAACATAAAAATAATTCTGTATTCGGCAGGAAGTTTCTCGATTGCTTTATCAAGATGTTCTTTCAGTTCATTGTTTTCCGTTACCTTATCCGGAGTTACTTTCCAATCGGCAATACTTTTTTCATCAATGTCGGCTTCTTCATCTTCAAATGATGCAAAGGTGTATTTGCTTTCGGAACGTGCAAGCATCAAACAATGGTTGCTAACAACTCTATAAAGCCAAGTAGATAATTTAGACTGACCGCTGAACTGGTCTAAGTTTTTCACCATGCTTAAAAATGTTTCCTGCATAGTGTGCTCAGCTTTATCTTTATTTCTGCAAATCTTAAAAGAGAAATTATATACAGTCTGTTCGTAAATCTTAACAAGCTCTGCTAAAGATTTTCTGTCTCCGCGCTGCGCTTGCTTAATAAGTTTTAATTCATCCATTTATTTGATGTCTTTATTTGAATAAGGATTCCAGCCATTAATCACGCTGAATAATATTATTGTCTAGGCTTTTCCAAAGATAACGGCTTGCCATCGAACAATATGGATCCCAGTTGAACTTTTTTGCTATTGATCTAATTTTCTTTTCATCCGGCAGTTTTTTCAATCGGTAATTTAACATTACTGCTTTTCGAATTCCAAGATCGGAAAACGGAAGAACATTTAACCGCCCCAATGTGAATATCAAAAACATGTGCGATGTCCACACTCCAATTCCTTTTACTTTTGTTAATTCAGCAATAATTTCATCATCGGACATATTGAAAAGTTTGTTTAGGTGAATTTCTTTTGTAATTATTTTCAGTGAAAGATCTTTTACATATTTAACTTTTGCGTTTGATAGTCCCACTGAACGCAATGTTATATCACTTGTGTCTATTATTTGTTCGGGCACAGGATTATTATTAAATAAATTCATAAAACGAGAGGCTATCTTATCGGCGGCGTAAGTTGATAATTGTTGCCCGATGATAGCGTCTAATAATGAATTGAAGTATTTCCTGTGGGGCGCTAAATTGATAATACCGATGTTTTTTATTATTGTTGAAAGAGTATAATCATGTTTGGAAAGGTGTTTTATTGCTCGTTTAATTTCTGCATTTTGCATTAAAGATTACCTCAATATTTGTCGGTGATATGGAAAATCAATTATTAATTACTTTAAGCCGGAACAAATTACTTAAAAATGTAGACATTTCTAAGATTGACCTAAGAAATGTTAAGGGCCAACTAATTACTATTGGTGAAGGAGAAATTCTATATCGCGAAGGAGATTTTGCAGAGATTATTTATTTGGTTATTAGCGGTGAAATAAATGTTCTTAAAAAAAGATTGCTTGGAAAAACAAAGTCATATTTATTTTCCGAGAATGATTTCTTAGGTCATGAAGAATTTTTTGAAGAAACATCACGTACATCTACCGCAGTTGCTCTTAGAGATTCTTACATAATTTCATTGACGCGTGAAGAGGTTGATTTATTAATAAAGCAAGACGATGAAATTTTAATAAATCTTAGAGAGCCGATTGCCGAAATAGATGAAGAAGAAATATCGGCCAGGGCAGGAAACATTCAAGCAGAGCAAATTCCAGAAATAGAAGAGCCAGCGTGGGCACCGCCTCTTAAAGATAATTTTATTCCTATCGAAGAACCGGAACCTTTTGAAAAACAATCGGCTGAACAGACATCTAATATAGAAGCAGATGATTCTGCTATACCGAGTGATGATAATCTAGACTCAAAAGTAAAAGATAAAATCCCGGAAGAAGATTCAACCCCCAAGACCTCATTCTTTGATGAAAATGCCGCTTTGAACGAAGACGGGATTCCTAAGGCAGAATTTGAATTGCCAGATCTTCCATTAAGAACCGATGAAACCCAAAAATCCAACGACGATCTGAACGACGCTTTATTCCGGATTCTCAGCGGCACACACGAAACACATTATGAAACGGAGAAGAAAAAAGATTTGCCGCCTATTGAAGAGACCGATGAAGCTTTTCTTTCATCTCTTGTAATTGATGAAAAACCGGAATCAAAAAAGAAAACCTTTGATGAAGATGTATTACCGGACGAAGATTTTCCTCAGGCTAAAGCAGAACCGGAAGAAAGATTGGAAAAGGTAGCTGATGATTTTGATTTTCCACCGAAAGAGATTGATAATGAAATAAAGGAAGATTTTAAAGAGGCAGAGCCCGTAATTGAAACGAACACAAAATCAGTTCCGCAAGAAATCAGCCAACCGGTAAGAGCAATTCCCAACGTTCAATCTGAAGAAATTATGAACACCGATGAACTTCAAATGATTATTAAAGCCGCTGAACTGGTTAATTCAAACATCCGTGTTGATGAAGTATTAAAAAACATAGTTAATGTTGCGACCAACTTAACGAATGCGGACCGGGGCACGCTTTATTTGGTTGATAAAGAAAAGAATGAACTCTGGTCGTTGATTACTTTGGGCGACGAGATGCGTGAGATTCGCCTTAAAATGGGAGAAGGACTTGCAGGGTATGTTGCTAAGAGTGGCGAGACGGTTAACATAAAAGATGTTCAAAGAGATTCTCGTTTTAGAAGTGATACAGACCGTGCAAGCGGCTATACAACTAAAAATATGATTTGCTTTCCTATAAAAAATAAAAAAGGGGAAATTACCGGCGTACTTCAGTTATTAAACAACGAAAAAGGTGAGTTTAATAAACGAGACGAAGAATTTTTAAATGCTCTTTCTATTCATTCTGCAATCGCTTTGCAAAATGCTGAACTTGTGGAAAAGTTATTACAGTCGGAAAGAGTACAATCACTCGGTAAAATGGCAAACTTTTTAATTCAAGATATTAAAAAACCGATTCTTGTAAGTAAAAGATATGCGGAACATTTACGCAGTAAACAGCTGCCGGCAGATATAGCGCAAATCGTTGATATGCTGCTTGAACAACTTGGACAAGTTGCTGATTTAGTCCAAACAACTTCCAATTATTCTGATGGAAAAACAATTCTGCGCACAATTAACGTCAGTTTAAATAACACACTGGCTGATTATGCTTCTAGAATGGAACAAAGTATTGAAAGCAGGAAATGCAAAATTGTAACCGAAACGGATAAAGATGTAACCGTTAAACTTGATCAGAAAGAATTTTTTCAGTGTTATACTCAGATTGTTAAAAATGCATGTGATGCCATGCCGGATGGCGGGATTGTGCATGTATCTACTAAACGCGACGGCACGAAAGTGAAAATAATTTTTAAGGATTCTGGACTTGGTATACCCGAAGGATTTAAGGAAAAAATATTTGAACCGTTTATGACACATGGGAAAAAAGAAGGAACCGGACTTGGGCTTTCGATCACAAGAAAAGTAGTAGAGGCACACAACGGAACCATTGATGTTGAAAGTTCAATTGGAAACGGCGCTTCATTTATTATAACATTACCAGTGGCCTCTTCAATCTAATCCACCTTTGCAAGAAATAAAACAGTCAAGAATTTGGAATGACAAATATCAATGGATCACAATCTTATAACTATTCTAGGTCCCACAGCAGTTGGTAAGACCCATCTGGCCGCACAATTGGCAAACCATTTTAACGGAGAAATTATTTCCGCCGATTCACGACAAGTTTATATAGGAATGGATATTGGCACCGGGAAGGATATTAATGATTACAATGTTGATGGAAAAACTATTCAGCATCATTTGATTGATGTAATTCAGCCGAAGGAAGAATTCAATCTTTTTCTTTTTAATAAATATTTTTACGAAACATTTAACAATTTAACTTCAAAGGGAAAAACATCTTTCCTTGTCGGGGGAACAGGATTGTACCTGCATTCTATTTTAAGCGGGTACGAATTAAGCACAGTTGATTTCGATGAGGAGCGTTATAAGGAACTTAACGAATATAAAATTGCGGATCTAAAAGTAAAACTGACGAAGATTAATCCAACGCTGCATAATACAACCGATCTGCTGGTTAAAGAAAGAATAATCCGGGCAATTATGATTGCCGAGAAAGAGAATAATAAAGATTTGTTAAAAAAATCTGATATTAATTCTCTTACAATCGGAATACAATTTGAAAGAGAAGAAATTAAAAAAAGAATCACGGCGCGTCTTAAACATCGTCTGCAGAACGGAATGGTTGAAGAGGTTAAAAGATTAATGGACGAAGGGATATCATTCGAGCGCCTTAATCTGTTTGGACTCGAATATAAGTTCATAGGAAAATATTTGAGCGGAGAATTAAGTTATAACGATATGTATCAAAAATTAAATAGCGCAATTCACAGTTTTGCCAAACGGCAAATGACATGGTTTAGAAAAATGGAACGCGAAGGAGTTGTGATTCACTGGGTTGACGGACCAAACTTTGAAGTAGCTCTAAAGTTAATTTCAAAACATTTTCACTGTCAGTAATAAATATGACCTCACCAATCACTAATCACCCGCTTCGGCTCGTCGAAGGCGAGACGAGCCAACCGCCAATCACAGTTTTAAATTATTTAGATAAATATGGATTAAACAATTGGTCGCTTGAATTATCAACAAGAGAAAAATTTAATAACATAATTGTTATTCCGGCGATTCAGGAAAACGAAAACATTAAACTGTTATTAACTTCATTGTTAGGAAACGATAAAAAATATTTGGGAACCAGTCTATTCATTTTTGTTATTAATAATCTGAAAAGTTCAAACAGTGAGATAAAGATAGATAACAAGAAAACTTTAGAATACTTAAGAAGAATTATTTATGAAAGGAACGATTACGGAATAAATATTGGTTTGGTAGATGCATCAAGCAGCGGGTTAGAACTACCGGAAAAAGACGGCGGAGTTGGTCTGGCGAGAAAAATAGGAATGGATCTTGCGCTTACACAATTTGATTATACTAATACTGATAAAAAAATTTTAACCTGTCTCGATGCAGACTGCACAGTTTCAAATAATTATCTTGAATCCATCATTCAAACATTCAATCAGCCAAACATCCACGCTGCTTATGTAGAGTATGAACATTTATTACCCGAAGAGGAAGGTCAAAAACGTGCAATTCTCTGTTACGAAATATTTCTCCGCTATTATGTCCTCGGACTACAATACGCAAACTCTCCATTTGCTTTTCCGACTATCGGCTCTACAATGATTTGCGATTTTGAAAGTTATGTTAAGATTGGCGGAATGAACAAAAAGAAAGCTGCAGAAGATTTTTATTTTATGGAAAAGCTGGCCAAGATCACCGAGATAAAAAAAATTAGTAACGCAAAAGTTTATCCGTCAAGCCGCGGTTCATGGCGAGTGCCGTTTGGAACCGGACAAAGAGTAAACAGGTTTTTTGCCGGTACCCATAACGAGTATCTATTATATGATCCAAGATCGTTCGATATTCTGAAGTCATGGTTGAAAATTTATAACTCAAAAGAAATTCTTGATGCCGAATTCTATTTAAAATCTGCTTCGGCAATCCATAAATCTCTTTATGATTTTCTTGTCCAAAATTCTTTTGAAGATAGTTGGAATAAAATTCTAAAGAATTCTAAATCCGGTGAGCAAATTCAAAAGCAAAAACAAATTTGGTTTGATGGATTCCGTACATTGAAATTAATTCATTATTTAAGAGATAATGGATTTCCGTTAGTAAATATGTTTGAAGCGCTTGATAAGATGTTTAGAATTGCAAATTGCGAATTGCGAATTGCGAGAAAAAAAATAATTCCGTCAATAGATTTGCAAATTCAGTACTTGAATTATATGCGTAAACTGACTTAGACCCTTTGTGCCTCTGCATCTCAGTTACTCTACTTAGAATCTCACTCTAAACTTGATTATATTTTGCCCGCATTTTTCCCAGACTAAGTTGGAATCAAGAGGAACAATGGAAATCTACGAAAAACTGAAATCTATAAAAGAGAAGTATGATAAGATAAATGAGGATTTATCCGATCCGCGCAATCTTTCCGATCAATCCAAACTTATCTCGCTCAGCAGGGAAAGAAGCAGTCTTATAGATCTTGTTGAAGCTTTCAACGAATACGATGGGTTAGTTAAAAATATAAATGGTAATCAAGAAATTATTGATAGCGGCGATGATAAAGAGCTTACTGAAATAGCACTGAGTGAACTTGGCGAATTAAAGACAAAACGCGATGCAATGGAAGAGCGAATAAAATTTCTTCTTGTGCCTAAAGATCCCGATGATGACAAAGATGTAATTATGGAAATCCGCGCCGGCACCGGCGGAGATGAAGCCGGGCTGTTTGCCGCCGATCTATATAGAATGTATTCACGTTACGCGGAAGTCCGCGGATGGAAAAAAGAAATCATTGATTCGAGTGATACCGGTATCGGCGGAATTAAAGAAATAATTTTTAGTTTAACAGGCACGAGTGTATTCGCGGATTTGAAATTCGAGAGCGGCGTTCACCGAGTTCAGCGCGTTCCGGCTACCGAAGCAAACGGAAGGGTTCATACATCTGCCGCATCTGTTGTAGTGCTTCCCGAAGTTGAAGACGTTGAAGTAAACATTGATCCAAACGAATTGAGGATAGATGTTTATAGAAGCGGCGGCGCGGGCGGACAGAATGTTAATAAGGTTGAAACGGCAATTCGTATAACACATATACCAACCGGGCTTGTTGTACAATGCCAGGATGAGCGTTCTCAATTAAAGAACCGCCAAAAAGCTATGAAAGTTCTGAAAGCAAGGCTATACGATATGAAAGTTCATGAACAAAACAAAGAAATTGCTCAGCAAAGAAAATCAATGGTAAAGAGCGGCGACAGAAGCGATAAAATTAGAACTTATAACTTTCCGCAGAACAGAGTTACCGATCACAGAATTGGATTAACTCTCTACAACCTCTCGGAAATTATTGAAGGCGATCTGCACGAACTTGTAGAAAAATTAAAACTTGCAGACCGTGCCGAGAAACTTCAAGCAAGTTAAAAAAATGTCACTTCATCAAGTAGTCGCTTGTAACAGCTTTATTCTCCTCAGGTGTTGTGAAGCAGTAAGTAAATCCACCTTTTAATGAGTAAGCTCCGACATCACCGCTTTTCGAAATTGCCAAATAACTAATGTTGATGTCTGTAAAATCTTTTAATGATTTATAAAGCCGGTTAATTGCAAACTCGCATGCTTTTTGCGGAGAAGAACCTTCGCGCATTTTTTCAACAACTAAAAAACTCCCGACGGTTCTCATCACGTATTCACCGTTACCCGTAGAAACGGCGCCGCCAATTTCATTATCGGCAAATAAAGCTGCACCAATTATAGGGGAATCCCCAACTCTTCCATGCAATTTAAAAGCTAATCCGCTCGTAGAAACTCCGCCGCTAAGATTATTCATCTTATCTATTGCCAACATTCCAATTGTATCATGATTGTCTTTTTTGATCTGATTTTCTTTCCATTTTAGCCAGGCGTTCTTTGCATTTTCCGTTAAAAGATTTTCTTCCTTAAATCCGTTTTGAAGTGCGAATTTTTTAGCGCCCTCGCCTGCAAGCATTACGTGTTTTGTTTTTTCCATAACTAATCGAGCAACAGAGATGGGATGCATAATATCTTCGATAAATGCTACTGAACCAGCATTTCCATTCCAATCCATTATTGAAGCATCAAGGGTAACTTTGCCGTCTGCATCCGGCAATCCGCCGTATCCAACAGAAGAATCATTCGGGTCTGCTTCTGTAATTTTTATTCCTTCTTCAACAGCATCTAAAGAATTTTTTCCTTGCAGCAATACTTCCATTGCCCGAGCATTCGATTTCAAATTTGGCGACCACGTGGAAACAACCATTGGGCCATTAGATAATACTGAACGGGAGAAAATATTTGAAGGAGATATTTGATTTAGTAATAAACCGCCACCGGCAATAGCGCCTGTTTTTACAAAATCACGGCGTGTGATCTTCATGTTTATCTCCAAGTTTTTTTTGTTTGACATTCTGATTTATGGAAATCAAATCCGGTCGTTCTTCAAATAACTTTAAAATGTCGTTAAATAGAAATATTTTTTTAGAGCTGTATAGTGCTTTATAAATTTCTTCTACCAATTTAAAATCTTCTTCCGTGTCAACAGTCCATCTATGAAATGAATAATCCTTAGGATTAGGGTAATTTTTTATTCTGAATAATTTTGAATGTTCATAAATGAACGGTGTTACGTGTTCGCGCTCGTATTCTTTTGATGCATGATAAAATGCTTTTCGAAGTGAATTGAAAGAAAATATTTCAACATCAAGTCCGCGTGGAAAAGTCCTGTGAATTGTATTACTCAGATAATCGAAAAACTTAAGTTCATTTAATTTGTTAAACGTCTCTATCATGCGGTCAATGATTTCCGGATCAATCAAGGGGCAATCGGCAGTAATTCTAATAATTGTATTTGCACGGAATATTTTTGCCGCTTCAAAGTAGCGCGCAAGAACATCATTAGAACTTCCGCGGTAACAGGGGATAGTATTCAACTTACAATATGCTTCAACTTGATCATCGTCCGTTTCTGTTGTTGTAGCAACAACAACCTTGTTGATATATTTTGAATACGAGAGCCTGTTGACAACATGTTTAAGCATTGGCTGATCAATCAGGTTCTTAAATATTTTTCCCCGCAAACGAGTTGAACCGAATCTCGCTTGCACAATTGCTACTACGCTAAGACTTTCTTTTTTATCGTTCAATTAAACCCCAAGTTAATGGCGTTCCTTTTTCAATATTAGCAGAAGCTTTTTTACCAAGAATATCTTTTAAATGTTTGGGCGGAAGTCCGTTAGAAGGACGGATAGAACGAATATTGGTTTCTGTGAATATTTCACCGACAGCAATATCAGTTACTGCAAAAAGAGAACGGGCAAACATCCTGCTTTTTTTTATTTTATCCGATAATTCAAAATTTATGTGCCCTAAAGCTTTTTCTACTTGTCTTATTTCATCAACCATCATTTTGAATTCTTCAGGCTCTAAAGAAAACGAAGAATCCGGCCCGCCGATTTTCTTATCTATTATAAAATGTTTTTCGATTATTCTTGCGCCCATTGCCGCCGCAGCTATTGGAACAGTTGTGCTTAATGTATGATCGGACAAACCTGTAACAACATTAAACTTGTTTGCAAGCATGGAAATCATTCTTAAGTTAGCGTCCTCAATCTGAGCGGGATATTCTGAAGTACATTTTAATAAGGAGATTTGGTCATTTCCAACACGTCGGCATGCCTCAACAGCATCTCGGATTTCTTCCTCGGTAGCAATTCCCGTAGAAATGATAATCGGTTTTCCTTTTGATGCGGTATATTCGATCAAAGGAATATCAACAATTTCAAACGAAGCAATTTTATATGCCGGTGCATTCATCTTCTCAAGAAAATCAACCGAGCTTTTATCAAACGGAGTTGAAAAAAAAGTTAATCCAAGTTCCTCTGCAAGCTGTTTTAACTTTGGCTGCCAATCCCAGGGTGTGTATGCAGTTTGGTAAAGTTGGTATAAAGTTGCGCCATCCCAAATTGTGCCTTGTTGGATTTTGAAATAGTCTTTATCGCTGTCTATTGTAAGAGTATCTGCTGTGTATGTCTGAACTTTAACTGCATCAGCGCCGCAAGCTTTAATTGCCTTAATGGATTGAACGGCAATATCATAACTGTGATTATGATTGGCGGAAAGTTCTGCAACAATAAATATTTTATTTTCTTCCGCGGTGTTAAAATTACCGATTTTGAAATTCATTTTTTGTCTAGAATAAATTTTGCAAATCGTTTTTCATTAATTATAGACTCACCTATTTGTATAAAGCCTGCAGATTTAAATCCATTAATTGAAGCAATATTGTCGGGAAGGATATAAGCCGCAATAGTTAAAACCCCCTTCTCTAAAAATATTTTGTCGCACGACTCTTTCAAGACCTTCTTTGATAACCCTTTGCCTCTAAATTCTTTTGTTAGACTTATACTTACTACTGCCGCATTCTCCTTAATTTCAAATCGTATCTGACCGATAAAATTATCATTCTTATCAAAAGCCAACAGAAATATATAATCTTCTTTCTTAATTTTCTCTGCAAACCATTTTGCATGATCATCTGATTTAATAGTGTTAGGGTTAATAGATTGGCTTCTGACCGCTGGATCATTTGACAAATCAAACACTCTCTGAGAATCTGCATCAACCGCATTACGTAAATAAAATCCGTTTTTATTACAAATTTTATCCATTAGATAATTTACCACACGGATCGAACCATGCCCGTCAACATTTTCCTTACCAATTGCACTTAATTTTTTACGGACCGTAATAGATTTTAATGTTTGAACTTGTTCAATGATCCTTCTTATAAAGTTTACATCATGATGATAAATTGTATTTGGTAAAAATCCTTTTCTTTTCCATTCATGAATATTGTTCTTCTGATTTTCAGCAACTGCAATAGCAATTGAAGGAGTGCCGGTTACCGCCAGTTCGTATAGTGTTTGCCCCGCGGCAGTAATTGCAATATCAGAATACAGCATCAGATCGCGCATAAGCGAGGCTTGCGGCGAAAAGAATAATTCGGTTGAGTTATTGCAGAGGGTTTCAATTTCATTTTTATTTGTAAAACCTCTTCCGATTACAACGTTCTTTTTTACGGAAGGAAAGTTCTCTTGAAGTGATCTTAATATTGTACCGGTTAGATTCTGAATGTCGGTTGCTCCAATTGTTATTAAAATTGAAGAAGGCTCGTTGTTAAATTTCCTATTTTCTGTTTTCCAAAATTCTTTTCTAAGAGGAATATATTTTGCTCCAAGCAGATATTCGTTCCCGGGTTTTTTCTTATAAGGAAAGCTTTCAGAGTTTATCGTTCCGTTCAAAATAATTCCGTCCGGATAATCTAAACGGAGAGTGTCATCTATAAACAACTGTACTTTAGCAAGTCTTAAAATATTATTGTAAAAGTCTTTCCCCGCCAAATAAGAATCAATAATAATAACATCACTATTTTTTATTTCACCTATTAATTTTGTCGGATGTGCAGCCCAATCAATAATTTTATGGTTTGAATCCGGAAGAAGCGATTTGATATTATGATCGCCGTTGATATAAAGTGTAGGATAAATATGTTTTTCTTCAAACGCTTGGTAAAGTGAAAGGCATCTAGTGATGTGTCCGTAACCGGTTTCTGAAAATCCTTCGGTAATGATTGAGATCTTCATTTTAACTTATCAAGTGTTTCAATAATTGTATTCGAAATATAATTAAGGTCATCGTCCGTTAGATCAGGATACATCGGTATAGATAATTCCCGCTCATAGAATTTCTCTGCGATCGGGAAATCATGAACTTTAAATCCAAAATTCTTTCGGTAAAACGGCTGAAGATGTACAGGCACATAATGAACCTGGCAGTTGATATTTCTCTCTTTAAGTTTTAGAAAATATTCTTTCTTGGAAATCTTAATCTCGTTGAAATTTATCTGAAGAGAATAAAGGTGATAAGAGTGTTTTACAGATCCGGAAACTTTTGGAATAATAAAGCGGCTATCCTTTCCGAAAACATTATCATAGTATTCAGCAATTTGTCTCCGTCGCTCAATATTTTTTTCTATTTTTTTTAACTGGCTTATTCCAAGAGCGCATTGAAAGTCAGTAATACGGTAATTAAATCCGGGTTCATGCATTTCATAATACCATGGTCCGTCGTTTTTTTCTAGATCAGACTCATCCTTTGTCATCCCGTGAGTCCGCATAATTTTTATTTTCTTATCGAGTGTTTCGTTGTTTGTTAGAACAGCCCCGCCTTCACCGGTTGTTATATGTTTTACCGGATGAAAACTAAGATTTACTGCGTCCGCATATTTTGGTGCGTATTGGATTTCATTTTTGTATTCAGCGCCAAGTGAGTGGCAGTAATCGTTAACAAGTTGAAATCCGTATTTATCTTGTAAAGTTTTTAATGCACTCCAATCACAAGGATGACCGGCGTAATCAACTGCGACAACTGCTTTCACTTTTCTGTTTCGTGTTGAGTATTGTTTTAGTTTCCATTCAAGTTTATTTGGGTTAAGAGTGTAAGAGGATTCATCTATATCAACGAAATCCGGAGTTGCGCCCACATAAACAGCACAATTTGCACTCGCCAAAAATGTAATAGGCGAGGTGATAACAACATCATCTTTTTTCCAACCCAACCCCAACGCGATTAGATGAAGTCCGGCCGTTCCGTTTGAAACCACAGAAGCAAATTTTCCTCCGAATTTATTATTTAACGCTTGCTCAAACTTCTGAATAGTAGGTCCTTGAGTAAGCCAATCGGAGTGGAGAGTTTCTACAACCGCTTGAATATCGGAATCATCAATTGATTGCCGTCCGTAAGAAAAATTTTTGGTTATCGGTGATCGGTTATCGGTTGTCGGTTTTTTCATTTTGATTTTATTGATGAGATTAATGAATTTATTTTTTTACCCAAGA
>Ga0172368_10000112_pt1 | contig 107312 bp, 85 predicted proteins | sample Lak11m_FD_114540 | JGI IMG/M metagenome (GOLD analysis project Ga0172368, IMG submission 114540) | Freshwater microbial communities from Kabuno Bay, South-Kivu, Congo - kab_022012_11m | ecosystem: Environmental > Aquatic > Freshwater > Lake | place: Democratic Republic of the Congo: South-Kivu...
AAGCGTTGATCTGAACCTGCATAGTCTTACTATCTATAACGCGTCTTCTTCACAGACTACTCTGGAAACGATGTTAATTATTGCTCTGATTGGTGTTCCACTGGTACTGATCTATACAATTTTTGTGTACAGAGTTTTTAGAGGCCCAGTAAAAATAACCAAAGAAAGCTATTGAGGATGATTATTTAATAAAAAAACTCCGGCTTTTGCAGGCCGGAGTTTTTTTATTCATACCTTAGTGCTTCGATTGGATCAAGATTTGAAGCTTTGAAAGCGGGATAAGTCCCAAATGTAATCCCGATTAAAACGCATAGTAAAACTCCGATACCAACCCAATCCATTGGAATAGTCGCAGTCGCGTTTAATAACGAACCGGCAAGATTACCTACCATTACTCCTAAAACAATCCCAATTGCCCCTCCAAATAAGCACAATGCTATAGCTTCAAAGAGAAACTGACTTAGTATATTCGATTTTCTTGCCCCAATTGCCTTTCGAATGCCTATCTCCCGTGTTCGCTCCGTCACCGAAACGAGCATAATATTCATAATCCCGACACCCGCAGCCAATAGAGCTATAGCCCCGATCACTATTGCCCCAATCCTGACACCTGAAGTAATATCATTTATCTGACTCAAAACATTTTCATTAGTTCGAATCTCAAAATCATTCTCTTCACCGGGTGCCACTTTTCTTATCACACGCATATGCCCAACTGCTTTTTCAATCAGATCCTTATATACTCGTTCGTCATTAGCACGTACGGTTATATTTACAGAACGGCCTCTCTTTCCATAAAGTGATTGATAAGTTGTATGGGGAATAAGAGCAAAATTATCCTGACTCTGACCAAAAAAATCGCCTTTGGATTCCAATATTCCAATAACAGTTAATTTCTTGCCGTCAAATGCGATTTCCTGACCAAGAGGATCTATTTTCTTAAATAATGCCTCCACAATATCAGGTCCAAGAACAATTACATTCGAAGAGCTCTCCATATCTCTTGAATTTATGTCTCTTCCACGGGCAATAACCCAGTCGTTATTGAGAAAACCTTCCGGTGTAATCCCGCCAACAGAAACATTCGGATTAGTTTCCTCGCCGCGATATTTTAGTAATCTACCAAAATTCCATTGCTCAGCGCCCACATTTTGTGTTTCAGTTAATCGCTGCTTAAGCTCATAGTATTCTTCAATCGTAATATCTTTACGGTTTCGATATTTAGCCCATGAACCAGGCCCTCCTGTCCGCACAGATGGCCATTTCTGTATCTGAAATGTATTTGAATTAAGAGCGGAAACTCCCTCTTCAATACTTTTCTGGAGCATCGATATAACAGTACTAATAGATATTATCGAAAAAATACCGACAACAATTCCCAGCACAGTAAGCGCTGATCTCAGTTTGTTCGCCCTGAGTGAAGAAAAAGCAAGCTTTAATAGTTCATACATATAGTTTTTCCTTGTTCTTATTCATATCTGAGAGCTTCAACCGGGTCCATTTTTGCGGCACTATACGCAGGCGCAAACCCCGATATCAATCCAGTTAAGAGTGACACAACGAATGCAAGGACAACTGCATCATACTGCAAAGAGACAGGGAAATCATACTGCTCTATTATTCTTGTTCCAAGAAATGCGACGAAAAACCCCATAACTCCGCCAATCAGGCATATAATCGCTGATTCCGCTAAGAATTGGCTTAGGATTGTCCTCCTTTTTGCTCCGATTGCTTTTCTTATTCCTATCTCCTTTGTCCTTTCTTTCACAGAAACAAACATAATATTCATAATTCCGATTGCCCCAACAAATAAAGAAAGACCGGTAATAACAAAACCGGCTATCTGAATTACACCGATCGTTTTATTGATTTCGCTCAGCAAACCTTCCTGCTGATTTATGGAGAAATCATCTGCTTCATAATATTTAAGGCCCCTAACCTGCCGCATTGCACCAATAGCTTCCTGCTTCACATCCTCAACGAGCTGACTGTTTGGTGCACGTACATTGATCGTAATGCTTCGAAAGGATTCATTCTGGAAAAACTTGAATACAGCATCAATTGGAACAAACACCTGATTATCAGGGTTGAAACTTCCCATAACAAAACTGCCCTGTTCTTCGAGAACCCCAACGACCTTAAATTTATTGCCCTTCAGCTCAATTTCTTCACCAACCGCACTTCCGAAGGGAAAGAGCTGTTTATTGATTTCACTCCCCAGTACAACAACACTCCTGGCACCTTTGCTCTCGATTTCATTGAAAAACCTGCCCTGGTTAAAATTAAGATTTGTTGTTCGAAGATACTCGTTGGTCGTACCGGTGACCATCATAAATTCAATGCTGGTCTCACCTTTTTTTATTGTCTGGTTGGTCCAGATACTCGGTGCAACTGCAACTGGTAATTTCACAAGATCCTTAAAACGTTCATATTCTTCCATATTAAGGTTTCTCCGGTTGCGCATCTGCCACCATGGGATATCATTATTAAACCATGCCCATTTATCTATATAAAGGTTATCTGACCCAAGCGAACTAACACCTTTCTGGAATGACTGATCAATCCCGGTAACGGCAGTTGACATCAACACAACGGCCGCGATTCCGATAACAATTCCAAGAGTTGTAAGAATAGAACGAATCTTATTTGCTCTGATCGCCCTCAGGGAGATCAGTAAACCTTCTTTCAACTCAAATAGAAAATTTCCCATCTGATTGCCTTTTATTGTAAAGAATGATTGTTTGAACTAGGGATAATCCTTTTCTCAACATATTTATCCCTTTCGATCATGCCATCGCGGATTCTGATGATCCTCGCAGCGTGTTCAGCAATATACTCTTCATGCGTAACCAATATAATTGTATTTCCGGTACTATGCAATTCACTGAAGAGAGCCATAATATCCTCTCCTGTCTTAGTGTCCAGGTTACCGGTTGGTTCATCTGCAAGAATGATTGAAGGGCTTGTTACTAATGCCCTGGCTATTGCCACACGTTGCCTTTGCCCGCCTGATAACTCATTTGGTTTATGCGTCACCCTATCTGAAAGACCAACTTTTGCAAGTGCTTCACGCGCACGCTCTTTCCTTTCATATGAATTCATTCCTGCATAGATGAGCGGAAGTTCAACGTTATGAAGTGCATCGGAACGCGGAAGCAGATTGAATGTCTGGAATACAAAACCTATTTCTTTATTTCTGATCTTCGCCAGATCATTATCGTCCATATCTCCAACACTGATTCCATTGAATATATATGATCCTTTTGAAGGAGTATCAAGACATCCGAGAATGTTCATAAGAGTAGATTTTCCGGAACCTGAGGGTCCCATTATGGCAACATATTCGTTTTTTTCAATTGTAAGAGATACATCCCTCAGGGCATGAACTTCCTCAGAACCCACATCATATATTTTTGCAATATGTTCAATACTTATAAGATTCATCTTAGTCCCGGGTTTTTAATTGGATTTGACTTCGGGCTTTCCGCCTTCATTCTTCTTTTCGATCATTACTTTTTTACCATCCTCAAGTTCAGAAGAAATCGCTCTATAAGGTCCGCTCACTACTTTTTCCCCTTCTTTTAATCCGGTTGTAATTTCGAGATAAGTGTCATCACTTATACCGGTAGCAACTTCACGCATTTTAACAACATTATCCTCAACGATAAACACAATTTCTTTAGGTTTATTCGTCCTTTGAATGCCGTTATCTTTCTTTACAGAGATCGCTTCATTCCTTGAATCCGCATTCTGTTCATCTTCTTTTGGCGTTTTAGCATCCAGTACTCTCGCAGTCACACTCTGAATGGGCACTGACAAAACATTAGCTCTTGTTTCAGTCTCGATGTCGGCATCACAGGACATACCAGGCCTTATTCCTTTGTCAGCTTTGTTCAGTTGAATTTTAATTTCGAAATTTACAATCTCGTCCTGTGTCCCGAGTCCGCTCTGCTTTGCACTATTACCGATCTGCGTAACCAAACCAAGGAATTTTTTGTCGCCGAATGCATCCACTTCAATCCAGGAAGTGTCCCCCACAGCAACTTTAACTACATCATTTTCATCAACTTCAACAGTAGCTTCCATTTGCTCAAGATCGGCAACCGTCATAATATTTGTTCCCTGCGTAAAATTACTTCCAAGTACTCTTTCACCAAGTTCAACATTCAGAGCGCTTACCGTTCCGTTCAATGGAGAATAAATGGCTGTCCTTGCAAGGTTTTCTTCTGCTTCTTTCAATGCTTCCTGTGCCTGAAGCACAGCGGCTTTTTGTGCTTCATAAAGTCCCTGATTCTGCAAGAAATTAGCCTTTGCAGCTTCTAGTTGACTGTCAGACGAAAGTTTTTTATCAAATAGGCCTTTAATTCTTTCATATTCAGATTTTACCTGATCCAGCGATGCTTCACGGACTTTCAAATTCGCGGTCGAGGATTGCAAATTTGCCTGAGCTCTGTTTCGCTGAGCTACATAAATATCCGGTTTGATTCTTATTAGCAACTGTCCTTTTCTAACTACATCCCCTTCTTCAACCGGTAATTCAACAATTTCACCATTCACTTCCGGAGTAATTGCAACCTGTTCAACAGGGTTTATCTTTCCGGTAGCAGTAACCACTTCTGTAATTGTTCTTAATTTAACTTCTTCCTGTTGAACCGGGATTATCAGTTCTTTATTCCCACCAGCAATTATCATTACTGCCACAACAATCAGTAAAACCCCAATCACTGAGAATATGATTATTTTTTTACGATTTTTTTTCTTCTGCGCTTTTGTCATTGAAATTATCTCCGGATAATTATTTTATCAAATTTTTTACATTGAGTTTACCAAGGTACCTAAGCAGATTATCCTTTAATCTGTAGAATTCATATTCTGCTTCAATTAATGAACGCTGAGCATCCATAAAATCATTATCAGCCTGCAAAACTTCCAGAATAGTGCCTGAACCGAGTGAATATTTTTCATTTATAAGTTTACGGGTTTCTCCGGCTGCAATAACAGTCTTTTTACTAACTTCGAGTGCTTTCTTTGCAGTATTGAGCTGCAGATAACCCTGTTTAATCTCAATCTTGATCTGTCTTTCAAGAACATTCAGTCCTTCAGTAGCATTCAGAACATTAACCTTGGCAAGTTCTGTTGAGTATTCTGTACTCCAGTTACTGAAAATCGGGAGATTAATCGATAATCCAAAAGAATAAGTCTTTCTGTCGAATAATTTACCGACTTCAGAAGCAACCGTTCCGAATCCGTAATCTGCTGAAAGTGAAGGATAAAATCCTGATCGTGCACGAGTGACACCAGATTCTGCTATTTTAAGATTGAGTTTTGTGCTTTTATAATCGTCCCTGTTCTGGAGAGCTGTTTTTACAAGATTATCGATTGTGTCAAATTCGGACATATATGCTTCAACATCAGGTGCCGAGTCGAATGGATCGATAAAATCATATTCTTCAAGAACATTCAGCGCCAGATAATCAAGAAGATTACTCTTTGAAGTTTCATAAAGGTTTTCAGTTTGTAAATATTGAAGTTCTGCTGTCCCAAGCTGCACCTGCTGTGCATAAACATCAGCAAGAGTAACAGCTCCCAGTTTATTTCTTTCTTCAATATCTTCGAGGAATTTCTGGTTGTACTTCAGATTCTCGTCTCTTACTTTTAAAAGCTCTTTTGCTTTCAGAACCGTATAAAATAATTCGCTCGTCTGATAAATAATGTCTTGTTTGAGTTTAGCTATCTCAAATTTCGATGATTCAATATTATCCTGTTTCTCTGAGATGTTCGCATAATTCGACAAACCATCGAACAGAACAACACTGCCGCCGGCACTCAGGCTGTAACTTCTCGAATCAACCTCAGTCTTGGAAATGGGAACTAAAACCCCAAATTCATTCCTGAGAAATCCGCCGCCATCATCAGCAGTTCTGTTCCAGTCCCAGGAACCCCTGATACCGAAATTTGGCAATAATGCACCATAGGCGTTCTTTAGGGCGGCTTCAGAAGTGCTTAGATTATTTTTAGAAATTATCAAATTTGAATTCCTCTGAAGGGCAAGAGTTGTGGCTTCATCAAGAGTCAACTTTTTTTGGGCTAAGACAACCGAAAAAAGAGCAAGAAATGCCAGCAGGAATTTGTTCATTATATTCTCCTTAAAACTGTTTATTATTATGACGGATTGATTGGAAAAGAGTTACAAAATTTAATTAAAATAATTTCAACTAGTTATTCATGATCCTGTTTTTGATCTTCAGAAAATATTCATATGCTGCATCATACTCATTTGGAATGATTCCATCGAGGATTGCCTCTTCTATTTGTGTTTTAATGACCCCAACCATTCTCCCTGGTGGAATCCCGCAAACTTTCATTATTTCCTCTCCCCTCACAGGCGATTGGAATTCCCTCAATTTATCTTTTTCCTCTACTTCTTTAACCCTTAACATCACTTTCTCATAATTTGAAAGGTACCTTCTCACTTTGGAAGGATTTTTACTCGTTATATCTGCGCGGCACAAACTGATAAGATCATCAAGATTTTCTCCAGCATTAACTACAAGGCGCCTGATAGCGCTGTCTGTCACTTCTTCATCAACCAGCGCTATTGGTCTAAGATGCAGCCGGACAAGTTTCTCAACATAAGGTAATTCATGCAAGGGCAATTTCATTTTGCGAAAAATTCTTTTCATCATTCTTGCACCTAGCTCTTCATGACCATGAAAAGTCCACCCTGTACCCTCAACGAATTTTTTAGTATTTGGTTTTGCAATATCATGAACAAGCGCGGCAAACCTTAGCCAAACATTTTCAGTAACAGCACTTATGTTATCTACCACTTCGAGTGTATGCAGGAAAACATCTTTGTGATGATATTCTTTCCTCTGTTCAATTCCTGCTAAGAGAGATATTTCCGGGAAAAAAAATGCAAATGCACCTGATTCATGAAGAAGTATAAGCCCAACAGAAGGCTTAGGCAAAGAAAGAATTTTAAGGAATTCATCAGTTATCCGTTCCTGGGAGATTATTTCAAGTCTCGTAACATTCTTCTTAATACCTTCCCAGGTCTCATCTTCAATCTTAAAATTTAGTTTTGCTGCAAACCTGATCGCTCTCAAAATTCGTAAAGGATCATCAGAAAAAGTTTCGTCGGGTTTTAGCGGAGTCCGTATAATACCTTTCTCAAGGTCAGCGATTCCATTAAAAAGATCCGCAAGATTCCCCCTTCCGGGCTCATTCAGAGAAACTGCAAGCGTATTGATTGTGAAGTCTCTTCTCCGGATATCATCAATAAATACGCCCTTTTCAACAGATGGTTTTCTCGATTCAACAGAGTAAGATTCGCGGCGGGCTCCCACAAATTCATAGGGAGTATTTTGAAAATCAAACTTTGCTGTACCAAAATTCTTGAAATAACTTACGTTTTTTACCCTGATTTCTGCTGCCACCTCGGCTGCAAAAGCTGGACCATCGCCAATCACAGTAAAATCAGCCTCATCTTGCTCATTTCCAATGTCCAGCAGTCTATCCCTGACATATCCACCAACAACATAGACCTCAATCCCAGATTTTGTGGCCACTCGGGATACAGCGCCAAAGATTGGCATAGATTCAATAGCATTATTCAGTTTATCAAAATTCAATTTATTCATTTGATTCTAATTGTAGCTCATATTCATAAATTCTGGTGTATAATTCCATTGAGGCTCTAAATTCAAAAGGAATTTCCAGATTTTTAAGGTACTCAAAAAGAATTCTGCCACCCTCAATATTACCTGAATAAATATACAATTTTAAAAGTTCAATTGATAAGTATATACCGCAGGGAGTGGGATCCTTCTGAAAAGATCCGATATTTAATTCCACATCACTGATTTTATCAAATTTGTATGCGGAATAGTATAGATTCAACAGAGTATTAAGTAATAAAGGTTCTCTTTTTTCTAAAAATAAGTCATAAACTGTTTTTGTCACTTCTTCCAATTCAGTATTCTTAATATCAATTTTTCTATAATAATCGAGTTCGGCAAGCAATTTCATTTTCTCAACCTCAGCCTGGTATGAAAACAGAGGCGACTCCCTCAGGAAAGCATTTGCTTTTTGTGTGCCGGAAGAATTATTTCCAATATAATAGAGCAGTCTGATTTCGAGCAGTTTTAAGTTGTAAATGTATCCTGTTTGTGAAAAATGAGGCATATATTTCTTTAGAATTACAAGTGCATCTGAGAAAAAACCTTCTTTAATATCGGCAGATATTATCCCTCGAAGAGCCTGGTATGAATTATCCTTATCCAAAATTGAGCTATAAGAACGTTTTGCTTTTTCATACTCTCCAGCCATGAACTCATCCTCTGCATCCCTTAGCGACTTTGCAATGTACCTCGGACAATATTTTGAAATTATTGGTTTATAGCCATAAATTAATTTTTCTGTATTAGAATCGGTCAGTACCGGAATCGCTCTGATATATTCCCAATAATTGCTGAATAAAGTATCCCTGTGAATTCCAATTGCCCCGAATAGGTCCCCTGTCCTATGAAAGTTGTTTACTTTGTCGAAACCATAATTTGCTCCTAAATATTTCATAAAACTTCCCGCAAGCAAATAAGAATATGCCGAAGTATTTCCAAAGAAATTCAAGCCCTCAAAAAGACTTCCGATATCTGGATTACCCTTTTTAAGAGCCATTTTTGCAAAATAATCTATGTCGAATCCAAGGTACTCATTTTCGAGAGCCATTGCATAGCCCTCAATAATCGCCGGATTGATATTAGCTGCAACCTTAAAAATATTATCGCTGTTTGCTGAAGCAAATATATGTGCCAGCTCATGCCTTAATGTTTCAGAAAAATTATCACCTGAAATAAAAATACTATTTAGCCAGGGTTTAGCGACGTCAGCATTTTTCGATCCGAAATATTTCTTTTTATCATAATCATCATTAAATATGTATGAAATAATTTTTTTTTCGGGTGTTGACGCCGATAATTTTTGAAGATCATTGTAATTAAATTCATGAAAGTACATTATTACTTTCTTCAGACTTTCATCAATACGATCATCGAACACATACTGAAAATGAGCGCTCTCTCTTTGATCTCCAAGACTATTCCGAAGCGATGCCTCGGAGGTCCCAAATCCCAGATCATATTTTAATATAGTCAGAAAAATTAATGGAATTAGTAAAAAATAAGCAGCAGCCCTTTTTTCAAATCGAATTATGACAGATATAACTATCATTCCAAAGGCGAAAAGAAAAACTGATAAACGATAAATAATAAATTTTAGATCTGGTTCGATCAGTTCATCATAAATTGTTCCAGGGAAATAACCAATCCAGGGATGATAAAGATAGATTTGCGGCTGAAAATATATTGCAAACCAGGGATATACAAATAAAAGCACCCAGAAAAAGAGAAACCAGGTTCTTTTATTTTTTATTGAATTCTCCCTGATCAGAAAAGCAAGAGCTATGCCGAGGGTAGCCGAAGGGATGACGATTAGAAAATACAACCAAATGCCCGAACCCGGAGGACACCCATTTCTCAAAAAGTTGAAAAGCAAAGATATAGCTAAAGGCATCAAAACAATAAGGGATGCATAATTAATTATACCTTTTATGCTTCTGAAATATCGTGAGAGATTAATCGCAGCTAAACCGACAATGATCGACGTTGAAAGTCCTGTAATAACAGAAAATTCATAATCTGTATATTTTAAGAGAGGAAGGAACTGCGCCACAACAGAGAGCAATACGACGCTTGACGGACTAAGTAGAATATATGTCTTCGAAGATGTGAACTGACCGGGAATGCTGGAAGATTCTGAATCTATCAACACTTTTAGAAAAGTTTTATGATTGTTCCATTCACACCAACGACAAAAATCTGACCTGTGTTATTTACCGCAATATTATTAAATTGGGTATATAATCCGGTATTCAAGGGTTTCCAAACGCGTCCTTTGTCCTGGCTGAAAAGTAAAAGACCTCTTGTGCCGGCTACCAAGGCTGTTTGATCACTGATAAATTTAACCTTCTGAAATCCACCCATATCCGGAGGAGCAAGTTTTATCCATCCCCTTCCCCCGTTTTCACTTCGGAACAATGATCCACCACCTCCAACAGCAAGAGCAATATCATCATCAAGGAAATCTATAGATTTGAGATAATTATCTGTAAACCGGGGTATTAAATCCCAGGTCGCTCCCTGATCATCAGTATAAAATGCTACTCCTCCCCATCCCACAATTACGCCTGTATTTTCATCACCAAAATCAATATCATAGAGTAAGGCAGTTGTCGGCAATCCAATTCTGTCCCAGGTATAGCCTCCGTTAATGGTTCTCATTAGGAATCCCTGACTGCCGAGAACGAACCCAAGTTTATCATTAACAAAATTCACACGGGTTAGTGTTACATTATACGCTAATCCAACCCTCTCCCATTCCTGAAAAAAATTCTGACTCTGAAAAAAAACAGAGCTATCACCAACAATAAAAGATCTGCCGTTTCTGAAAAAATATCCATCGTAAAGGTTTGCATAAGTATTTAGCTGCTTTGGAGTCCATTCTTTTCCCTGATCATTAGTGGTCAATATCACACCCTTTTCGGCAAATGCAACCCCTGCAGACTGATTGACAAAAAACACTGAATTAATCGTGTTATTTATTCCGGAATTCTGCTTCACAACCTTGTTCATCTTTTCTTCAGGATCGGTGAACAAAGATTGAATATTATACTTATCATCAAATTCCTGAATTTTACCAGTTGAAACCAGTTCGAACGACTGGTTAAATAGAAAATAAGCAAATCCCAGCACGGCAATAATTATTGTGGCAGCAGCCATGATTGAAAAGGCTCTCACTTTCGTGGGCTTTTTTTCCTTATCTTTTTTTGCTTTTTCCTTCATTTCTAAAAGATATTTCTCAATATCTTCAAGACGTCTTGAAAATTCCTGGCAGGAATTAAACCGTTCATAAGGATTTTTCGACATCGAGCGAGCGATTAGTATATCGATCATTTCGGGAGTTCCCGGCAATTTCTGCGATATTTTATCAGGCATCCGGTTTATATGGGCATCCATTATATCATATTCGCTCTTAAAATTAAACGGAGGTTCTCCGGTGATCATTTCATAGAAAGTTGCACCGATTGCATAAATATCAGTATGGTAAGTCACTTCTTCACCACGAACCTGCTCAGGACTCATATAATAAACAGTGCCAAGTTTTGAACCCGTTTTGGTAAATCGTTTCTCGCCGAAAGATTTCGAAATGCCAAAGTCCATTATTTTGGCAATTCCTTCCTGATTGAAAATTATATTTGATGGCTTAATATCGCGGTGTACGAATCCTTTGATATGGGCATATTCCATTCCGGCAAGGATTTGCTTCATAATATAAATCGCGTCATAAATATTTATGCGCTTCTGTCTGTAAAGTACTTTTTCAAGTGATTCACCTTCAACATATTCCATTGCGATACCAAGAAGATCTGAATACTCGATGAATCCATAAACTGTAACAATATTTGTGTGAAGGAGTTTTGCCTGATTCTTTGCTTCTCTCTTAAAACGCTCGATAAACCTTTCATTATCAAACATTTTGCTGCTCATCATCTTAATCGCAACAAACCGCTCGAGTTTCATATCGTATGCTTTGTAAACAATACCCATCCCACCCTGCCCAAGGGTGGAAATTATTTTATAATTATCGATTACAAGTCCACTTAGGTTTTCCATTAATCAGATTCTCCAGATATAAACTATCCACAATAAGATCGTTAAATATAATAAATATTATCCTTTTCAATCTCCTAAATTGATGCAATTCTTATTTGATTTTATTCCACCCTTGTTCATTTAAGTAGTTTGTAGCATTCATCATTTTGACTTCTGCTAATCCACTCGTTTTTCGAACAGAAAGAATCAATTCAGAACTAAATTCAAGCGTAATCTGTTTGATAAAACAAAAAAAGAAGTTAAATTTGTAGTTTGTATTTTATGCGAGAGTGGCGGAATTGGCAGACGCGCCAGACTTAGGATCTGGTATCTCACGATGTGGGGGTTCGAGTCCCCCCTTTCGCACAAATCATAACCTATATTTATTCGAGGACGAATTGGAAACCAAAGTAAACGTATTGTCAGACCATGAACACGAATTGTCCGTCGTATTAGATTACGAGGAAATATTACCGGAAATTGAAGAAGCATATAAAAAAGAAACCAGAGATATTGCTATACCTGGTTTCAGAAAAGGCAAAGCACCTCGCCACTTGATAAAGAAATATTATGGTGACCTTATCGAAGAAAGAGCCAGTGAAGATATTGCGAAACAAAAATTTTATGTTCTTATTGAAGAACAGGAAAAGAAGCCCATTTCCGTACCTTCAATGACCGACCTAAAATTTGAGGCAGGTAAATCGTTGGAATTTGCTGTCAAATACGAGATTATGCCGGAGTGGGATGTTACAGGTTATCTCGACCTTCATATAGAAAAACCTTTAGTGAATGTAACCGAAGAAGTTGTAGATGAAGAGTTATTCAATATGTTGAAGTCGCAGGCAACCTGGGCTTATTACGATGTGATTGACGATAAATACACCCGCGTAACTGTTGATTTACAGAAACTTGATTCGGAAGGTAATATTGTCGTAGGCGAGAAATACGAAAATATTTCTTTCGACTTTACAGATCAATCTCTTAATATAAAAATTTATGAGGGCGCTGAGGGCAAAAAGGTTGCTGAGACATTCAGATTTCACTTTACCAGCATTCATCAGCACGATGATCATACACACGAAGTTGATGTACACAACGAAGCACTTATCAAAAAAATTGAAAAAATAACACTCCCTGAAATAAATGAAGATCTTGCAAAAAAATTATCAAGGGATAAAGCAAGTTCAGAAACTGAACTCAAAGATTTAATAAGAAATGAACTTACCGCATTTTATGAGCGTCAGTCATCTGAAACTTTTGAAAATAATCTGATCACAAAAATTCTTGATAACAATAAGGATTTTATTGTACCGGAAGGATTTGTCGAAAAACTTGCATTAGAATTTACTGAAAAGGAAATTGAAGAATCTAAGAAATATAAAGTAAACATCGATCGGAAACGTATTGAAGAAATGAGCAAAGGAAGAGCTCAGGTTTCCGGGAAAATTGAAATTATTCTGCTTTCAATCGCTAAAAAAGAGCATATCTCCGTCACTGAATCAGAAGTTGATGAATTCCTTTCAAAAGAAGCAGAATCAACAGGAATATCTCTTGATAAACTTAAAAACTACTATAAAATGAATGATCTGAGAGAAACTCTTCTGAGAGATAAAGTATTTAAGTTTCTTAAAGAAAAAAACCAACAAGTAATTATTAATAAATAGAAATTATCGAAATGGAATGGAAAGCAAATTACCCTTTCAATAATCAGTTGATACCGTACGTTATTGAACAGACAGGCCGCGGTGAGCGCGGTATGGACATATTCTCCAGATTATTAAGAGAAAGGATCATATTTCTGGGAACTGCAATTGATGATCATATTGCAAGTCTTATTATAGCACAATTATTATTTCTTGAAGCTGAAGATCCCGATAAGGATATAAGACTTTACATCAATTCACCCGGTGGCAGTGTTTCGGCAGGACTAGCTATATATGACACGATGACTTATATTAAGCCTGATGTCTCAACTATCTGTGTGGGCTTGGCTGCGAGTATGGGCGCGATACTGCTTGCTGGCGGGACGGCGAAAAAACGCTCAGCTCTTCCTCACTCAAAAATCATGATTCACCAGCCATGGATTGGCGGATTGCAGGGACAGACTTCCGATATAGAGATTCATGCCCGCGAAATGATTAAAACGCGTGATACTCTTTATTCTATTCTCTCAAAACATACTAAGAAAACTGTGGACGAGATAACCAAGGATTGTGACAGGGACTATTATATGTCCTCTCAGGATGCTGTTGAATATAAACTAATTGATAATATCCTTGAATTCAGAACCCCGTCTGGGAAAGCTTCTGAGTAACTTATAATATTATTATTCTGCCGTCATGAATCTTTTTTATATTTTCATGACGGCTTTTTTGTTTTAAATCAACCGGAGGAAATTTCGATGAAAAATATCGGTGTTATTGCTTTATTTCTAATACTATCTTGCGATTATTTAGCGCAGGAAAAATTATTTACAGTTGACGATATAGTTTTTAAGTCTTATAATCAATTGGCCCCAGAAAATATAAAAATGTTCAAATGGACTTTTCAGGAGGGTGTGTACTCATTTGTCAGAAGTGAAGGTGAAAAGGACATTCTTTGTCTGGGATATGCCAATTCGGAAAAAGTCACAGATTTATTATCAGTTGAAACTTTTGCTGCAAACATAAAAAAATCCGGCCGATCTGCTTCCGAGAAATTCCCAAATTTCAGTTGGAAGAGCAAAGATGAAATATTATTCTCACTAAAGAATGAGCGGATTTTATATAATATTAAAGATAATACAATAACTTCTCTGAATCTTTGGGATGAAGAAGCACAAAATATTACTTTCTCACCCAATGATAATGTTACTGCATTCACTAATGGTCAGAATTTGTTTATATCAAATGGATTGGAAACTCCAGTTCAAATAACATTTGATACAAAAGTAGGAATTGTCAACGGTACGAGCGTTCATCGTAATGAATTCGGAATAACCGGCGGAATATTCTGGTCACCGGGATCAAATCTGCTTGCTTATTACAAAATGGACGAGAGTATGGTCACAGAATTCCCACTCTACGATCTTGATAAAACCCCTGCTGAAATTACTAAGGTACGTTATCCCATGGCAGGTGGGAAGAGCCATCATGTTAAAGTATGCATCTATAATCTGGAATCAGGAAACACCGTTATTCTGGAAACAGGCGAGCCGCTTGATCAGTATCTCACAAATATTGCGTGGGCACCAACTGAGGACTACCTGCTAATTGCACATCTTAACAGAGATCAGAATCATATGAAGCTAGTTAGCTATGATATTAAATCAGGGAAACCAAATGAAATACTTTTTGAAGAAAGACATGATAAGTACGTTGAGCCTGAAAATCCGGCATTATTTATCCCGGGTGAAAATGATAAATTTTTATGGCTTTCTGAAATGGATGGATTTAACCATATTTATCTATTCGATTTAAAAACGAAGAAACTTCAGCAACTAACTTCAGGTGAATGGGTAGTTAAACACATTTCAGGAATTTCTGAAGATGGTAATAAAGTTTACTTCTCAGCAACAAAAGAATCTCCGATAGAAAATCATTACTATTCGTTGGAAATCTCTTCCGGAAAAATCACGAATCTCACTCCGGAAAACGGTTGGCATAATGTAACATTCGATAATAATTTTAATTTTATTTATGATGATTATAATAACATAAGCACTCCCAGACAGATATTTATACGGAATAATCTTGGAAAATCACTTCGAAATATTTTGAATTCGAAAAATCCCGTCGCTGATTTTAAGATTGGGAAAGCTGAACTTTTAACATTTTACGATAAGAACGAGAATTTATTTTATGGAAAAATAGTATTCCCACCCGATTTTGATTCTTCAAAAAAATATCCGGTAATAGTATATGTCTATGGAGGCCCGCACGCACAGGTAGTTAGTAATACTTGGTGGTTTGGAAGATACGATTTATGGGCATTGCTAATGGCTCAAAAAGGATATATCGTTTTCAGTATGGATAACCGGGGTTCTGAAAATCGCGGACGCGATTTTGAACAAACTACATTTAGAAACCTTGGAACATTTGAGGTGCAGGATCAATTAGCTGGTATTGATTATCTTGGCAGCCTTGGTTATGCGGATACTTCGAAAGTTGGTGTTTACGGATGGAGTTATGGTGGATTTATGGCTTCTTCTCTTATGATGAGAACGAATGGAAAATTTAAAGTTGGAGTGGGTGGTGGTTCTGTTATTGACTGGAAATTCTATGAGGTCATGTACACTGAAAGATACATGGATACACCCGAAACTAATCCTGAAGGTTATAAGAGTGCAAGTCTTTTAGAAAGAGTTAACGATTTGACTGGTAAACTATTATTAGTACACGGAACATCTGACGATACTGTTGTTTGGCAGCATAGTCTTAAATTTGCATCGCTTGCCTCAAAGGCGAACAAGCAGCTTGATTATTTTCCTTATGTTCATCATGGTCATGGTGTCCGCGGTAAAGAAACTCTTGATCTCTATACCCGTTTAACAAATTACTTTATTGACAATCTAAAATGACATTATCAAGCATAATAAATATTACTTAGCGTGATTTTAATCATTAATTTACTAATGTACTGATCAATGTAAACATAAAATAGGCAGGGGAAATAAACTCCCCTGCTTCATTTTTCCGGCGATGAAAATCCTATAATTGCCAAAAATTCCTAAAAGTAACAATCCGAGAAACCAGCCGGACTCCAAATTTTTATTATAGATAATAATAAAAATCAAAAAACGAAATTCACACGCAATTTTTCTCCAACAGTATCAAATATTTAAATATTCACTTATATTTTTTGATAATCATAAATTTCAAATATCTTAATGATCTTTTCATTCATTTTAGGCACTGCAAAAAAAAAAGGGTCTGTCCGCATAAAAGCGGACAGACCCGAAATATCGAATAAATGATATTGTTATTTGAGAAGCATCATTTTACCGGTCTGGTTGAAATTCGAACCGTTTTTACCCTGTGCATTAAGCGTATAGAAGTAGATACCGCTGCTCAGATTTCTTCCATTACTGCGGGCGTTCCAAGTAAATCTGTGAACACCGGCTGCAAGTTCACCATCAAATGGAATATCTACAATTTCTCCGAGAGAATTATAAACAGTCAGATTAACATTCGAAGCAACTGGTGTTGCAAATGAAATTAAAGTCGATGGGTTGAACGGATTTGGATAATTATTATTAAGTTCAAAATTGGCAGGCAAGCCGCTATTCAAATCATTCCTGATTCCCGTGACCGAATCTGTTGGAATAGCCATCGAGGTAACTCCTTTAAATCCAATATCACCAATAACTGTCCCTGCGGCACTCATTTTATCAATACTGATAAGTTTACTGATTTGAATTACCTCACCGGTAACTCCATAAAAATTACCTTCCCCGTCAAAAGCCAACGCTCTTGTATAAACCCCAAGTCCGGTTTTTCCAACAAGAGTCAATTCAGCAGTCGACGTATTTATTGTGAATAAACGGTCCTTATCACCTTCTGCAGCTGAACCCCAAAGCGTACCATCAAGAGGATTAAAAGTAAGTGCAGCAATTTTGGTGCTAAGTTCACCAATAAAATTATGAGTCCCTGTTCCAGGATTAATAGTATAAAGTTTTTTGTTTTTATCAACCGCATATAAACTGTCTGCTGGACTGAAAGCCATTGCTTCAAATTCAACAGGTATCTCATGCTGGATATAACCACGTCCGACAGGTGCATCAATCCGTATCAGTTTTGACGATCCAGTAGCTATTTCTGCAAGAGCATAGAGTTCCTGGGAATTATTTGAATAAGTCAATCCTTTAAGATAGCTGAAACCTGACGCCCCAAGTTCGGTTCCGGTTCCTGTTGTCTTGTCAATATTCAGCATCACGCCACTTGCAAAGCTATGAGTTGTTGCATAAAAAGTGCCGTTAAGTGCTTTGCCGATCACATAACCCTCGGCTGAAAGTTCAATTTTTTTAGACGGGTAATCAGGATCATTTGATAATAATATAAGTGAATCATTCCTGACACTCGCTGAAGTCGGTGCAAATTTAACACTAAACTCAACCGAATCATAAGTGGCAAGATTCATAGGAAAGGTGTAGTTACCAACCAAACTGAAATCAGGGTTGTTGAATTCTATTCCCGAAACGACCAGATCTGGTGATCCATAATTCTTTATCTGAAAAGATTTCAACTCGCTTTCTTTGCCAACCTCAATCGTACCATAATCAAAAGAAGAAGCCTGCATAATCAATGTCTGAGATGGTAAAGGCAGAAGCATGATCTCTGCGACTTTCGTTCCCCAGTTATTCGTGGAATGAACATATTCGGTAAATATCCAGAATGATTTTCCGGCGCTATGATCAAAATAGGCACCCATATAATCACCCCACCGATTTCTGCCTGAGCCAAAATCGACGACATAATTTCCATTTCCCGGGCTTAGAAGCTGTGTGCCGGAAAAGGATCCGTCTGATTTAATGAGAGAAAAATATGCACCCATATATTCTGTGTCAGATGATCGGCTGTAAGTGAAGATTACATCATCTTCAGAATTTACTGCTAAAGCCGGATAATTATAATAATAACCGCTCTCGGCCATTGTAAGATCTGCCGCTGCGGTGAAATTGCTTACATCAACTACCAGGTAATGTACAGCAGAATAACTCCCATTACGCACTGAATGAGTCATATGCAGAAGTCCGTCCTTATAAACCGGTTCATTACGAAGGTTTTTTCCGCCGCCATCTATCAGCAAAGTACCACCCCCAAGCTGGTCTGCATTAGGAGGTGAAGTATAAAGATTAGTAGGCACGGCAACACCAGTCAAAGTATCTCTGCCGTTAATATTCTGAAATGTATAAACTCCGAAGTTTGTCCCGGTTGTAAATGGGGAATGAACCGCTAAATAATATTTATCATTTTCCTGAAACATTCTTGTCGGACGAATACCGAATGCAGAGGTTCCCGAACCCGGATAAGAAATATGCGTAAAATCATTCCATGTCACTATTCCTGTCATACCATCTGTACGATACAAATCTCTTTTAGGTACTACGCGCAGCCTTGAGCCCACGTATCCACCGGTAAACCCGAAATCGTTTGAAGTTATATAAATATTATTCTGGTCATACCCAACACCCTGATAATCTCCCCAGGCGCCGTTTGGTGTGTTACCATAAACATTGGAGGGCAAAGCCCAGTTATACCAGACACCATTCGGATCATCATCATCGGATACTGAAACGAAAAAATAGCTTTGACTTGTTGCATCATCCTGATGAAGCCAAACCTGTACCCATCTGTTTGAGAAGTGATCGTATATTACCTTTGGATCAAAAGCGGAAGCTCCCGAAACAATAGCGCCATACCAGGTATCCGCATTTACTTCGTTGATGACCACACCGTTCTTGTCTGCGATCCTGAAACTGGAATTAACAAGATACATAATATGCGAAGGTCCAACAGCAATTATTGGATCAGGTGGAATCGAATTTGACTGTGTAAATCCCTGGGCATTCACATTAAGGTGAATACTGTCATTTTGGAAAACTCCGTCTGCGTAATAATTAACATCACGCAAAAGATTACTGTTTTCCGGTCCTAATGCTTTGTCTTCTGATTCCGGATTAGGCAATTCTTCCGGTTTCTGATGAAGGATAAACCTCCATCGCGTATTAGCAGCTTTTAAGGCTGCAAAATTTGATGTATTCTGCACATTTCCGGAAACAACTGACCCGGGAAGCGGACCGTTATATGATATCTGAGCCGTGCTAACGCCGGAAAATATCAGGAAAGGAAGAAGAAGGGTATTGACAATTCTTTTCATTTAATGTACCCAAATGTGATAAAAAAACATGTGTATTATTAACAATTGCATAATAAAACTAATTAATGAAAAATGCAAAAAGGAAAATATAAACTAACAAGCGCAAAAACAGTAAAAAAATCCTCCCGGAAAGGAAGGATTTTGTGGAGCTAAGCGGGATCGAACCGCTGACCTCTTGAATGCCATTCAAGCGCTCTCCCAGCTGAGCTATAGCCCCATAATTCAAAGTACAAAAATAGAGTATTTTCAGATAAAATCAAATACGGTAATATTATTAACATAATGCTTTTGGATTTAATTCCAATCCCCGGTAAAAGTTTCAGAAATCATATCCCAAAGATTCATGCATCTTTTATCTGTTTTTCAGTTCATTCTCGCTTATCTTAAACTGGTAAACTTTTTCACCATTACTATTAAATGTTTTGTAAATTATTTGCCGTTCTTTCCTTTTACCACTTATCTCAAATGTGCCAAAATTTCTTTCTTCATAATATGATCCCGGTACTCTCATAAAATTCGGCTCATTTTCATTGTTTTTTGAAGGACCCGATGTAAATGGCGATATTGTAAAGTCGAACAATGGATAGTTTCCTTCACGTTCCAGTTTTGTTATTTCGGAGAAATGTCGGTCACCAGTCAAAAATATAATACCAGGTATTTTCTCCGCATCTATCATTTTTAATAGTTTATTTCTCTCCTCGGGATAAGTGGAGTAATTCTCATATCTTGCTGCCGGGTTAAGCACCTGGCTCCCGACCGCTATAAATTTGAAAGTCGCTTCCGAAGAAGAAAGTGCATCAATCAGCCATTCGATCTGAAGATCACCCAGCATCTTTCTTTCAACAAACTTTCGTTTTTCCGGCGATCTGTACCAGCGGTCATCCAACAGGAAAAATGCTGCATCTCCCCACTCAAAAAAAGTTATCGCACCTTCCATACCAGGAAAACCATAGGAAGGATTTCCCCAGAACATACTAAACACTTCCAATGCAGCTCCCTTATTCCAGAAACTTCGGTCGCTGTTATTTGGACCATAATCGTGATCATCCCAGATGGCATAATGATGCACATTAGCCAATAATTCAGCAAACTCCGGGATAGATCGGTCGTGTTCATATCTTTTAATCATACCCGTTAGAGAATTCCAATCGGGTTCTCGAAAGTAAATATTATCTCCCAGCCAAAGCATAAATTCGGGCTTTTCTCGGAAGATGGAAGCGAAAATTTCAGTTGAAGCACCGTAAGGCTTCCCGGGACGGTCATAGATTTCCTCATTAATATATGCACAACTGCCAGCAGCAAATTTAATTGTTGGTGGATCGCCTCTCCACTTCCAGATGGGCTGAGTCCTGAATGACAATTCAAAATCAAATGATTGTTTCTCGCCCCCAACATAAATCTCATAAGTATATTCATTACCTGGTTCTACACTATCAGCAATTAATTTGGCAATGTAAGCTTTGTTCTCGCCGGTTTTTACAATCTTAGTCCTAAATTTTTCCCCTACACCCTTTTTAAGATAATATTCCGCATAAACATCCTCAGGACTATGTGCCTGAACCCAGATAAGTACTTCTCTCATCTCAGAATATCCGAGCATAGGTCCATTCTTAATTTTGTTCTGAGAGAAAACCGTTATACTTGAAATTGTGACGAAAAGAGTTAAAATTATTATTTTTAAGTTTCTCATAAAACACTTTGCATTTTGAAATTAATCAATGAAAAAATAATGAAAGTATCCCGTATATGGAAGGAAAAAGCCTTATTCTTTTTTCTGATTTCCGCTCTAACTATCGCAGTTTCATGGTCATGTAAGGACACTATCACTGAAAGTGATATTGACAAAACAATAATACCCGAATCAGGTGTTGATTATCAGAAATATATTCAGCCTGTTTTTAATATCAAATGTACAAACTCCGGCTGTCATGATGATCAGTCAAGGGCAGGTGGATTAAGTCTTACAACATGGACTAATGCTGTTTCTGATCCGGCAATTGTGGTACCCTTCTACCCTGATAACAGCATTCTTGTATGGAGTATTGAAGGACAATCGGGAGCAAATATTATGCCTCCGTATGGATATCAGCCACTTACTGAAAATCAGAGAAAGGGAATAAGGACCTGGATACTTGAAGGCGCAGAATACAATCCTCCCAAATAATGGGAGCTATTTGCTTGAGATATCAATTCTACAAAAATGTGAGTTTGCTTTTTCAGGGAAATTGCATAACGAATTGAGAACAGGTTTCTACTATTATTCCGGCTCGGCGATGATAAATATGCAATCCCGGGTTCACCGCCACATTCGGAAAAATAAAAAACACCATTGGCATATTGATAACATTACGGCATTAAATTATTCAGAAATTACACGTGTATTTATATTTAATGCCGCATCTAAGGATGCTGAATGTGATATAATAAATCTTTTATCAAAACTCAGTGATTTTACTGTCCCATTTCAGAATTTCGGAAATTCTGATTGCAAAAATCATTGCCCTGCACATTTACTATATTCTGTCAATCCCATCGATCAGAGCCATTTGTTTTCTCTATACCATGAAATAGTTCTTTTCATCCCTTCTTCAAGGGATATTTCTGTGATAAATCCAATTTCTTCTTCAGCTTTACGGTAATCGCAGGTCCAGGCTTCCTGAACGAAATCCCTTGCTTTTTCAATATTAAAAGTGGCTGCTTTACTCGAAAAAGTACTAAAAAGTTCGGCTACAGCGGCAACACCATAAACGAGAAAATGAGGAAGACGTATTCTTAATGCATCTCTGCCCATTGCCTGTGAAATTGCATTTCCTATTTCATCCCAATTATAATAGCGGTTTGAAGAAATAAAATAGATCTGCCCTTTTGATTTTTCGTTGGTAGCTGCGAGAAATATTCCTCTGACCAGATCCTTGACATAGATTATGCTGATAAGCTTTTTATTGAATCCGATTTTTGTCATCAGACCCATTTTAAACGTCTTAAAGACGAGATAAATTTCTGTATCTCTTTCACCGTAAACAGCGGGTGGACGGACAATTGTTACAGGCAGCTTATCCGACCATTGCATTACGTTTTCCTCCTGCTCCCGTTTTGATTTACCGTAACGTGTTATAGGGTTCGGAATATCCTCCTCGTTAGTCACACGGTCTAAAAGTGATGGCCCGGCAGCAGTCTGGCTGCTGACTACAACCAATCGTTTAAGACCCGGGTTCACCGCCTCAAGTACTTTTAGGATATTAATAGTAGGTCTGACGTTGCCATTATAATAATCGACATCATTCTTTGCCTTGACCAACCCCGCTACATGAAAAACATAGTCACAGTCTTTCAGCGGTTCCTGCATCAAATTCGTATCGTCAAGTCCGCAGTCATATATTTTGACATTTTTTTCTGCCAGCCATTTTCGGCTGCTGCTCTTGCGGATTATACATCTGACCTCATGCCCCTGCTCAATTAAAAAATCAACGACATGGCTTCCGACAAAACCAGAAGCGCCGGTCACAACTGAAATCATTTGATTATTCATTGCTTGTGATTGCATATAATAGAATTAAGTTTTACTTTAGTTGTTTGTTTTTTTGCATGTTAATTTATGAAAATTCTTACGTTTATCAGAATGGAGGATTAATTTGGATCTCTTTAAGAAATGTTACGATTTTACCCGTGCCGATGAAATAAAAGCAGCAGGACTTTATCCTTATTTCAGGCCGATTGAAGAAAACGAAGGTCCGGTTGTTATGATCGAAGGAAAAGATAAAATAATGGCTGGTTCAAATAATTATCTGGGGCTTACTGCGCATCCTAAAGTTAAGGAAGCAGCAGTCAGAGCTATTGAGAAATATGGAACAGGCTGTTCAGGTTCAAGATATCTTACAGGAACTATCGATCTTCACGTGGAACTTGAAGAAAGGTTAGCAAAATTTTTTGGCAAGGAAGCGGTTTTATTATTTTCGACTGGTTATCAGTCTGCACAGGGAATTATTCCAACACTTGTGCAGCGTGGCGAATATGTTATCTCAGACAAGGATAATCATGCGTGTATCGTTGCCGCAAATCTTATGGCTCGCGGAGCTACAGCAGAATTGTTACGATACAAACACAATGATATGAAAGATCTTGAAAGAGTTATTGCCAAAATCCCGAAAGAAACACCCAAACTAATTGTGAGCGATGGTGTTTTTTCAACAGGCGGCGAAATTGTTGACCTCCCGAAAATGGTTGAGATAGCCAAAGCATACAATGCAAGATTACTTATTGACGATGCACATTCGGTGGGTGTTATCGGAAAGGGTGGAAGAGGTACTGCCAGTGAATTCGGACTTGTGGACGAAGTCGATATGACGATGGGTACATTCAGTAAAACGTTTGCTTCACTCGGGGGATTTGTTACCGGAGAAGCGAAAGTTATAGATTATATCAAACATCACTCAGCTTCTTTAATTTTTAGTGCGTCTCCAACTCCGGCATCTGTCGCTTCAGCTTTAGCTGCGCTTGATGTCCTCGAAGCCGAACCTGAAAGAGTTAATAAATTAATAAGAAATGCAGACAAAATCAGAGACGGATTAAGTAGTCTCGGCTTCAATGTGATTATGGGCAGAACAGGAATCGTTCCGGTTATTGTCGGTGACGATATGCTTGCTTTCCAGATGTGGAGAAGGTTATACGATGAAGGTGTTTTTGTTAACGTATTTATCTCACCCGGTGTTCCACAGGGAAGGCAAATGCTCAGAACTTCATATATGGCAACTCATGAAGATGAACACCTCGATTTTATTATCGCAACTTTTAAAAAAGTTGGTAAAGAAATTGGACTTATTCAATAGACTAATAATATGAAAATAGAAATAATTTCTGTCCAGTCTAAAAAGGATTTAAAATCTTTCATTTTATTCCCAAAGAAAATTTATTCCGGGGATCCGCACTGGGTTCCTCATCTTTGGGAGGACAGAGTGAAAATACTCGATAAGAAGAAAAACCCTTTCTTTCAACATGCCGATGCAGAATATTTTCTTGCCTTAAGGAATAATCAAATTGTCGGTAGAATAGCAGCTATTGAGAACAAACTGCACAATGAAACTCATCATGACAAAGTTGGTTTTTTTGGCTTTTTCGAGTGTATCAATGACAAAGAAGTTGCTACTGAACTTTTTAAGAAAGCAGCCGAATGGCTAAAAGTTCGTGGATTTGATGAAGTTCGAGGGCCGGCAAATCCATCAAGTAACGACGAATATGGACTCCTGATTGAGGGATTCGGCGACAGTCCCCGCCTCCTTATGACCTACAATCCTGAGTATTATATGGAACTCATTGAATCCTTTGGATTCAAGAAGGCGAAGGATCTTTACGCATTCAAGATCGACGCTGATAAAATGATGGCTACGGAAAAACTGGTCAGAGGATGTGAGATAGCTCAGAAGAGATCCGGACTTGTGATCAAAGGACTCGATATGAAAAATTTCGACACCGAGCTTGAAAAGGTTAAAAAAGTATATAATCAGGCATGGGCTCCCAATTATGGCTTTATTCCTATGACCGATGCAGAGATTGAATTTATGGCTGCTGATTTGAAGATGTTAATTGATCCTGAACTTGTTGTTTTTGGCGAAATTAATGGGGAAGTTGTTGGTTTTGCTCTTGTACTGCCTGATTATAATGTTATTTTCAAGGAAATGAAGGGAAATCTTTACCCGTTCGGCTTTTTAAAATTGTTCACTAAAAAGAAATTATTGAAATGGGCACGCGTTATTACTCTTGGAATTATCCCCGGCTACCAGAAAAGGGGTCTCGATGCGGTATTCTATATGGATATTATGCGCCGTGCCGCTAAAAGAGGTATCTATCACGGTGAAGCCTCCTGGATACTTGAAGATAACGACATGATGGTTAAGGGCGCCGCTCTTATGGGAGGCGAATTATACAAGAAGTATCGCATATATTCAAAAAGCTTGATTTGATGTGAGAAGCAAAGGGATATTTTTTGTAACTCTGTTTACCCTGCTGTCGGTAAAGCCGGTGTCAGCTCAATTTGGCGTCGCCGACAGCCTTCTGCTCAACAATAATTTTTTTCGTCTTAGTAATAAATCTATTATCTCAAAGTACCTTGCTTCCAATTCAAGTGATTCCATCAAAGCCGCCCTTCTTTCAATAGCCTCAGCCGGATCATTTAACCTTTTCCCTCAACTCCTTGATAAACAATTTTGCAGATATTCAGAATTTTTTCTGGCAATCGATAAACAAGCTCCTGATACTGCAATTGTTAATTTTCTTAGCCGACTCATAGCAGAAAATATTTACAAACGGCAAGCTATTAATTCCATTGCTAATCATGGTGATTCATTAATTATGATGAACCTTCTCAAATCCCGAGCTGATTTTAAAGCCGATGGAATCGGATTATCAATCCCACTTTTTAAGTTTAGTAAAAGAGGCATAAAAACACCTGAAAAGGATTTCAGGTCGGTATATCGGGATGAGTTGACATCTGACGATTCACTGATGAAATTTAATGCCATCTTTGCCTTGTACCGAATTGGTCCGGATACCTCGTACCATCAAATAATTACCGAGGAACTCACAAAAGCGCTTAAAGAGCAGAACTTAGATGCAGCGCTCTATTTGCTTGGAATTATCCGGAAATCAGGAAAGTCACTCAATGATGAACAATTACTTGAGGCAATCCGTTTACATAATGACTGGCGGATTAGATGTGAGGCAGCAAAAATTTTTCTGTCTGTCTATCCTTCTAATAGAGGCATAATCACAGATTTTCTTTCGCTTTTGCTTGACTCTAATCCTAACGTAGCAGTTCAGGCTGCAATCAGTCTGCGGAATATTGACCCGAATAAGGAAGATTTAGAAAATATCATCCAAATATTCTCAAGCTTGATGTTTGGTAATAAAGTTGAAGGCAATACCGCTCAGGAATTATTTATTTCACTTACTGCCCTGTCTCAAAAAAATGGAAATAGTTTCTTTATTGAAAATAATAATAAGTTCCCCTCTTCCTACAGACTGAAAGCAGCAGCCCACCTTACTTCAGGTAAATTGGCATTCCTTATAGAAGAACTTCCAGCCCTCAAACCAGCAGATATAATTTCATTCTTAAATTCATTTATGACAATTGAGGGCAATGAGATTAATTCACCGTTATATTTCGCCGTTGTTACAAAATTCCTCAGTTCGGATTCAGCGCCGGCTCTGAGTATAATTGCAGACAATTTGCCTGAACAATTCCTGGACAATCATTTCAGTGAACTGCAACCGATTATAATAGATCAGGTTTTCGGTAATGCCGGGGATGTAGATTATGTTGAAGCAATTATGTCATTATATAATATGGCATTAAAAAAAGATTCAGTTTTCGCTGGTGAATTAAAAAAGATAATTGCCGGATCTGGTAATTCTGCTCTAAAAAATGTTCTCGGCATCTTACAATATCCGGTTTCGAAGAGTCAGGAGCGTGACACTTTGTTTGCTGACATTTTCTATAATGCTTTTCGTTACAAAACTGCAAAAGTGCATACCAATAAGGGTTCCTTTACGTTTGAATTATTACCAGAATATGCTCCAATTTCTGTTGGGAATTTCTGTCGATTGACATTGTCCGGTTATTTTAATGAGAATATTTTTCATAGGGTTGTGCCAAATTTTGTAATTCAGACCGGCGATTCACAGGGAACTGGCTGGGGAAGTCCGGGATACAGTATTGTTTCGGAATTTTCTCCACTTGCTTTTGATCGGGGATCAGTAGGAATGGCATCAGCCGGTAAGGATACGGAGGGTTCTCAGTGGTTTGTATTGCACGGATATTATCCGCATCTTAATAGTAATTATACGAATTTTGGGAAAATAATTGTCGGTCAGAATATTGTTGATATCATTGAGGAATCTGACCGAATTATAAAAATTGAATTGTTTTAGAATCCAAATGCCGCATCATATTTTGAAGTATGGCTTGGATCAATACGTTTTAAAGTCTCAAAAACTTCTTTATCAGGATAATCCTTTAAGAATTCCGAGAATTCCCCTGCTTTAGCATCAAAAAAGATTTTTAACAAAGAACTTCTCGGATCTAATCTGTCCTTTTTCTCTGCAAGGTTATTGACCAGTTTAACCATATTTGAGTAAGCGGTTTTTCGATCCTCATTGAATAAATCCAGACCGCTGAAATGATAATCCATAAAGTCCTGCCGAAACTGTTGATAATTTGTATTTAGTAGATTATCAACAAGTCCGCGTTTATTGTATGATGTACTTTTTATTTGCCATGAATCAGAAAAAAGGCTGCTCGAACCCCTGACTGCAATATCGGATGCACGTGTGAATAAATCAGATCCTCCAAATGGTTCCGGACCATAAGAGTCCATATCCATTCCAATTATTATCAGTGCATAAAAATCGAGAAAACTGGTTATGGGATCAAAATCAGACTGGTTAAAATATAATGCCTGATTTTTTTCGTAGGAGAATTCCCAGGAATTATCGAATACAGTCAACATTAATGAAACCTTAGTTGAATTGAATATTTTCCGCTGACTTGTTATTACAACCTGAGCGCCATATTTAAATTCCTCAGAAGTCTTCGAAAAGAAAATATTAAAATTGCATTTGATTCTGTCAAATTCCCAATTTTGACCACTGAACTTATTATTATTCAGGTAATCCTGAACTGCTCTACCAAAATTTACTAATCTTTCCTTGTGAATATTTGTCAACTGCTCGTAGTTAACCACTACTGTGGCATCAAGTTCCTGTGCTACAATAATTGCAGGCAGCAATAGCATCAAAATTAGTCTTTTCATCTTCTGTCCGGATATTTAGAATAAACATTATATAAAATAAGTAGATTTAATGTAAAATAAAATCGTGCGCATCCCAATCTATTGAAGCGACTATGTAGCCAATAAAAATTACTGGGTGAGAATAGCAATAGGAGATAGATTAATACCGATCAAAGTAAAATGGTGAAAATTTCGAATAAATTAAAAGTCATTCAGGGTAATAATTCATACTCAAAGAATATCAATATTCATTTTTTAACACCAATGTAAAAACATCGACACCGGTCTTTACCTTATCTGATATTTCGCGCTTCTGGAATTAGAAGATTAAAAACTGATTGCTTAACAAAATATTTTTAACAAATATTGCTTTAGAATATATTTTTTTTATAATTTTAGCATATTAGAGTTAAACATTGACGATGCTTAAAGATCGCTATATCCTATTATTCTTCCTTATGATTTTTTCAGGGAGTAATTTATTCAACATTTTAGGGCAGACCAACCCGGGCTGCCGACAAATTGCCTCAGCTCATTCTGGAATCGCTTGTTTTGGGGATCTGTTTTCGGGTTTTAATAATCCTGCTTCACTCGCATCAAATAAAGAAAGGCAATTGGGTTTTTTTTACTCGCCTGCTCCATATGGACTCAAGGAACTCTCAAATGCCTTTGCAGCATATTCAGAACCATCGCATTTTGGTAATATCGCCGTCGCATTAAAGACGTATGGTTTTGAACTTTACAGGGAAAATGCATTTAATGTTACACTTTCTCTGCCGCTAAATGAATTCATTTATTCAGGTATTTCATTGCAAATTAATTCTGTTTCGATAAGAAATTACGGCTCGGATTTATCCCCGTCAATTAACGCAGGATTGATATTAACCCCGCTCCCGGATTTAGATTTTGCCATCGTATTTAAAAACATTTCAAAATCCACTTATGGAAACTATAAGGATCAGATACCGTTTTCATACTCAGCAGGTGCAGCTTACGAATATTACCCCAACTCATTTCTGTGTTTCTCTCTTGAAAAAGAAATGTATCTCCCCCTTTCTTTCAGAACTGGTCTAAACTATAAAATTCTTGAGTATATAGAGTTGTTATCCGGGATTATGAGCTACCCCGATTCATATTCCGCCGGAATAACTATTATGTATTCAATCTTTCAGGTTCAATATTCTTTTTATACAATCACTGAACTTGGACTTACACATCAACTTGGGATAATCATTTTACTTAATGATATCTGAAAAGATAATTCTGTTTTGTCTTGTTATTTTTTTTCAGAGTTTATACTCTGTTTCCGCTCAAAGTGACACAACATTTTCGCAATCAGAATGGAAGCCAACATCATATTATCCTGAAGCCATCGAACTCACTGCAGATGAAGCAGATATGCTGGCTGATTTTGTCGGTGATATCACAGATATCAACACCGCAGATTATTTTGATCTTATTACTATTCCAATGATCGATACAACAACAGCGCGGTTGCTCCTGCAATATAGAAAAGATTCGGGCAGAATTTTTTCTTTAAGTGAATTATATTCGATATCCGGTATCGATAAACAGATTCTCGATAATATTATACCATTTATCGCCATCCGTGAATTTTTACCTGAACAGCGCAGAAAAAGAATCTCAGATGAGAAAAAATCTCAGTTTGAATTACGAAGCAGATACTCAAATTTTTCTCCAAAACCTGCTGAATTCACTAATGGCAAATACGTCGGCTCCTCAATAAAATCTTACAGCAGGATAAGATTCAGGAATAATAATATTACTGCAGCAGCCACTATTGAAAAGGACCCGGGTGAATCCCGCTTCGATGACCACACCGTCTATTATCTAAGTTATCATCTGCCTAATGAGTTATTCGTCATTGCGGGCAATTATTTTCTCGATTTTGGCAACGGCATGATGGCAGGCAGAGCATATTCTTTTGGTAATAACTTTGAGACTGGGCTTTCCAGATCAATTTCCGGCAAAGGATTTCAGCCTTATACGGGTTCTGCTGAGTATAATTATCTTGCCGGATTCGCGGGCGGAACAACAATATGGGACAAATTCTCTCTTTCAGTGTTTTACTCAAAAAACCGAATGGATGCCAGATATGACAGCATAGCGATGAAATATGATTTTGTATTTACTGGCTACCATAGGACTGAAACTGAACTACTCAGAAGAAAAAACATCAGGTCAGAAATTTTTGGAGGAATATTTTCTTTCAGACCTGTAAAAAACCTCAATCTTTCTATCCTGGGTGTAAGACGAAATTTTTCTGAAATTATTCTTCCAGTTTCAGGCAACCGGAATATCTCTAATTATTCAACAGCACTTAGCTACACAAGTAAGTTATTTCGAGGCTCAGGAGAATTTCTGCCGCAGAACAATTCCGGTAGTTTTTTTGGACTGATTCGTCCGGCGAATGGTATAATATTTATGGGAGGGTGGTTCAAGTATAATAATAATACAGATAACCTTTTCGGCAGATCATTTCTTTTCGGTGAGAATGAAGAAAGTTATTACGGCGGGATAGCATTCAGCACTGTTTTGGGAAATTTAAAAATATCACAGTTCTCGGTATTATCTGCAGATAATGAAACAGCAGCCAGCAGTAAGGATAAGGTCTTGACTTTATCCTATGATAGCAAGCTAACTGATAAAATAACTATATTATTAAAATACTCATCAATATCGCATGAGATGGAAACAAAACGACACGCTGAAAGAATTGAAAGAATCCGTCCGGAAATCACGTTTTACACAACAAACTCACTCCGGATAAAGTTAAGAGGAGATTTAACTATATACCGCGGCAACCTTTCAGTGTCCAGAGGCTCCGCTTTTAGTTTCGATGCCAAAATCTTGCCAGTCAAAAAGCTCACATTTTTCTGCCGCCTGACTTTTTATAAAACTGCTGACTACGATTCAAGAATCTATATTTATGAGAATGACCTTCCAGGGGTTTTTACTTCAGTAATGCACTATGGCTCTGGATTGCGTTGGTATTTTCAGTTTTATTTGGATCTTTTGCCCAATCTTTCTATTTCTGCAAAATATTCAGAACGATTGACTGACAACAATGATTTTACCGGCATGACTAATGAGCCGAATGATTTAAAAAGAATTAATTGGTTTTCACTTCAATTTGATTATAACCCCTTATTCTAATATTACCTGATTTTTCTTGCCTGATATAACTTATCTATCTAATTTTAAAACTTAAATTTATTTTAACTATTGAGGATTTTATGAGAACTATTGTTGCCTTGCCTGGTGATGGAATTGGGAAAGTGGTGTTGCCTGAATCGATCAGATTGTTGAGCGCCGCCGGATTTAATGCAGAATATGTAAATGGTGATATTGGTTGGGAATTTTGGATAAAAGAAGGCAATCCACTGCCGCAGAGAACAGTCGGTTTGCTCGAAAAGCACAAAATTGGACTTTTCGGAGCAATTACAAGTAAGCCAAAGTCGGATGCAGAAAAAGAACTTTCTCAGAATCTTAAAGGTAAAGGATATGTTTATTTCAGTCCAATCGTTAGTCTAAGACAAAAATTTAACTTGGATATCTGCATTAGACCATGTCAGTCATTCAAAGGAAATCCGCTTAATTTTATAAGGAAAAATTCATCAGGCGGATTTGAAGAACCTCTCGTTAATGCAGTGATTTTCAGACAAAACACAGAAGGATTGTATGCCGGAGTGGAATGGACAAATCCTCCGGCGGATGTCAGAACTGCTTTAGAGACACATCCCAAAATGAAATTTTTTAAGGATGTGCCAAGTGAAGAGATGGCGATTTCCACCAGAATCATAACCAGACATGCTGCAACAAGAATTATTAAAGCGGCTTTTGAGTATGCAAAAAAATACGGCTATAAAAATGTGACCGTCTGTGAAAAACCGAATGTTTTGCGTGAGACTTCAGGGATGATGCTTTCGATCGCAAAAGCAATGGCTAAAGAATATCCCGGGATCTCGCTTTGGGACACCAATATCGACGCTCAAATGATGTGGATGACAAAAAATCCGGAAGACTATGGAGTGATTGTTGCTGAGAATATGTTTGGAGATATTATAAGCGATGGTTTTGCAGGACTTGTCGGCGGTTTGGGATTCGCTTGCAGTGCTAATCTGGGAGATGAGGTTGCTGTCTTCGAACCCACACACGGCTCCGCCCCAAAATATGAGATGCTTAATCCATCAATTGTTAATCCAATTGCAATGTTTCTCTCTGCATGTATGATGCTCGATCATATCGGAGAAAATGCAATCGCGGCAAAGATCAGAAAAGCAATTGCTAAGGTTGTTGAAGAAGGCAATGTAAAAACATACGATATGATGAAAATCAGAGGGGGTGCAGACGTTTTCAAACAGGGAGCTGCTTCAACTCTTGAATTGACTGATGCTGTAATAGCAGCTTTATAAGGATTACCGATATGAGAGAAAAAGTAAAAAAAATATGGCCTGAAATTGAATGGATAACGGATATTTCTCTTAGAGAAAAAGTTCTGGATTGTTGGGTATATGCGATTGAGACTAGTCCGCTTACACCTGATGATCTTGAAGTTATTCCTTTTTCACTTCTAATAAAGGATTGCAATATCACTTTTATGAACCATAAAAGAACTGCAGTTCATCTTTCAGTTGAGATGGCAAATATCATGAAAAAAAATTTTGGGGATGAGATCAGTATCGACATGGACACACTCATTGCCGGGGCTATACTGATTGATGTTGGTAAGCTGATTGAATATGAGTTAGTGGATGGCAAACTTGGCACAAGCAGAGCCGGTAAGCTTGTCCGCCACCCATTCAGCGGTCTTTCAATCGCAGATCGCTTTGGGTTGTCGCCTGATATACAGCATATAATTGCGACACATTCAAAAGAAGGTGATCTTGGTAAGAGAACGGTCGAATCAATTATTGTGCATCATGCAGATTTCGTCAGTTTCGATCCTTTCAGACCAGAAATCAGGTTATAGGAGATATTATGCCTCAGAATTTTGTTGAAAAAATATGTCAAAAACATGTACACAATACTTCGGGAAATAAACTCGTTCAATCGGGAGATTATATCTCAATAGCACCCTCCTATGTTATGACTCATGACAATACGGGGGCAGTTATCCCGAAATTCAAATCTATTGGAGCCGTTAAGCTTTTTAATCCCCGCCAGGTAGTTAACACTCTCGATCATAATATCCAGGATAAAAGCGAAAAAAACCTTGAAAAATATAAAAAGATAGAAAATTTCGCCCGCTCAATGGGAGCCGATTTCTATCCTGCCGGAAGGGGCATCGGTCACCAGATTATGATTGAGGAAGGATATGCGTGGCCGGGAACGATGGTTGTTGCATCCGACAGTCATTCGAATATGTATGGTGGAATAGGATGCCTTGGAACACCGATTGTGAGAACTGATGCAGCATCAATCTGGGCAACTGGAAGAACTTGGTGGCAGATACCTCCGGTAATTAAGGTTAATTTGAATGGACGTTTAAAAACTGGTGTCCGAGGGAAAGATGTAATAATCGCACTGTGTGGATACTTTAAAAAAGATGAAGTTCTTAATTCTATAGTGGAATTTTCAGGCGACGGTATTAGTGAATTAAACATCGATCAACGACTGACAATCGCAAACATGACAACAGAATGGGGAGCACTTGGCGGCATTTTTATGATCGATGATGTGACAATCAACTGGCTTGAAAAGCGAATTGATTATATTGAAAAACGTGGTTTGCCTGGAGTCAGTTCTGATACTGCTGAAGGTAATACCAATCCCAGATTGAACCGCTCAAATCTTGCGGCGCTTAAACAATCACTTAATGCATTAACACCGGATAAGGATGCTTTTTATAGTAAAATACTAAACCTCGACCTTTCAACAATAGAACCTTTCATTTCTGGCCCCAATACTGTAAAAACTATGCATAAAGTTTCTGAGGTTAGTCGCAAAAAAATAAATATCAATAAAGCTTATCTCGTATCATGTGTAAACAGCAGAATTGACGATATCGCGGAAGCCGCAGAAGCTATTTCCGGCAAAAAAGTTGCTGAAGGAGTTAATTTTTATATATCCGCAGCCTCGAATGAAGTTCAGAAAGAAAGTGAGAGGCGGGGTGACTGGCAAAAACTTATTAATGCCGGTGCAATTCCCCTTCCTCCGGGCTGTGGTCCGTGTATCGGACTTGGTACAGGTCTGCTGGAAGATGGCGAGGTTGGGATTTCAGCAACGAACAGAAACTTCAAAGGACGTATGGGTTCCCGTGAAGCCGATGCTTATCTTGCTTCTCCTGCAGTTGTTGCAGCTTCAGCCGTTGCTGGCTACATCACAGCTCCATTTACTATAGAACCTTCAGATATTATAGGAACAATCGAAGAATTGCAGGTTGAAGATAAAGATATACCAGTGATTGATATTATTCCTGGATTTAAAGAAGAGATTACTGGAAATCTGGTATTTTGCCATCAGGACAATCTGAATACCGATGGCATTTATCCAGGAAAATATACCTATAATGATGATTTTACACAGGAGGATCAAGCCCGGGTTGTCATGGAAAACTATGATCCTGAATTTGTGGGAAGAACAAATGCTGGTGATATTCTTGCAGGTGGTTTTAATTTCGGGACTGGCAGTTCACGTGAACAAGCTGCAACTGCACTCAAATATAAAGGCATTCAATGTGTGATTGTCGGCAGTGCAAGCCAGACATATATGCGCAATGCACTCAACAATGGTTTTCTTGTAGTTGAGTCACCTTCTTTCATCAAATATCTGAAATCATTTATTTCGTTGGATAAACCGACTATTTATACAGAGAATGAAATCAGAATTAATTTCAAAACATCAAAAATCTATTACGATGAAAAAGTTTTCAATATTAGTCCCGTCGGACCGGCTGCACAAGAATTAGTCGTTCTTGGCGGACTTGAAAACTGGATAAAAAATAATATTAAGAATTGAGGAATTTATGGGAAAATCCATTTCGCGGATAATTGCCGAATTTGCAGTAAATCTTAAATATGAAGATCTGCCGGAAAACGTTGTTAATGAAGTAAAACGATACTTATACGATTCTATAGGATGTGCTTATGGTGCAATGGACACAAAAGACGTTGGCATTATGCGTGGTATTTATAAAGAGATGGGAGGTGCGCCTGAATCGACTACCATTGGCTTCGGGGATAAAATACCGGCTGTAAATAGTTCTCTTGTCAATTCACTGATGATTCGTGCTCTCGATTTTAATGATATATACTGGAAAGAAGATCCTTCACATCCTTCAGATATTATTCCAGCAGCACTTTCTGTTGCGGAAAAATATAACGCTGATATGAAAACTGTTATTACAGCAATTGCGCTTGCTTATGAATTCGAACAACGATTATGTGAATTTGCTGTTCCTGGTGTCCGTGAAAGAAAATGGCATCATGCTACTTTGACACAGTTTGTATCTCCGATTGTCGCAGGAAAAGTTATGGGATTGAATGTGGATCAGATGGTGAATGCGATCGGCATAAGTGGTTCACACAACCATACAATAGGATGCCCGACAGCCGGAAAACTTACAATGATGAAAAATACTGTTGATCCTATGGCTGTTCAGGCAGGTGTTTTTGCAGCAATGATGGCTGAAAATGGCTATACAGGTACCGAGGCCGTTTTCGAAGGCAAAGAAGGATTTATGGATTGTTTTTTTGGATGGGATTATACAAACCAGAAAAATGACCCCATAAATATGAAAGGCAGAGACCCTAATGCCTTGCTTCCGGATTGGAACTGGGATATTGAAAAACTGACCGGCAATCTTGGTCAAAAATTCAAAATTCTTGAGTGCAGCATGAAGGCTTTCCCAACAGAAGCCCTTACACATACGCATATCTCAGCTACTCTAAAAGTAATGAAGAGTAACAGACTTTCATACAAGGAAGTCGAGGAAGTAAAGGTTACAACAATTGCACGTGCCTGCGATATCCTTTTTGACCCGCATAAATACAGACCGGATTCGAGGGAAACCGCAGATCATTCATTGCCCTACTGCATTGCGGCTGCTATTGTTGATGGTAAAATAACAACACAGTCTTTCTCTGATGAAAAAATGAAAGATCCGGCAATCTGGGAAGTTATTGATAAAATTAAAGGTGAAGCCAGTATCGAATTTGAAAAAATGTTCCCGGCAAAGCAGCCGTCAAAAGTGGTAATAAAAACAAAATCAGGAGAATTTTTCTCAGCTTATCTTGAATACCCGAAAGGTGATCCGAGAGAGCCCATGACTTCTGAGGATCTGGACAATAAATTTACCGCACTCGCTGAAGGAAAACTTGACAAAGTTTCACAGTTAAAAGTTAAAGAAATGATATTTGATTGTGAATCAATGTCAGCAAGAGAATTTATGGAAAAACTGGTCATAAAAGGATAGCTTAGTGATGAATAAAACCGGATATGCGGGCAAAAAAGGAGATAAGATACGCTCTGACTGCTATATATCAATAACAGAAAACGGACTTGAGAATAATTCGCTTCAGATCAAAAGTAAAGTTTCACCTATGTACGGTGAAAATATCGAATCTCAAATGTATGATTTAATTCAGAAAGCCGGGATTAAAGGAGCTGATATCGTTATAGATGACTACGGGGCGCTGCCTTTTGTGATTGCCGCCCGATTTGAATCTGCTTTAAGACGATATGATCCGGCCTATAAAACAGAACTGCTTCCTGTGAAGAACAATAACCTCAGGGGAAATACAGCCAAAGATCGAAGAAGAAGAAGCAGGTTGTATCTGCCGGGAAATGAACCCAAATTTTTCCCAAATGCCGGTTTACATGGTCCGGATGGGATTATTCTCGATTTGGAAGACAGCGTATCTCCGGCTGAAAAAGACAGCGCACTTCTTCTTGTAAGGAATGCACTGATCTCGACAGATTTTTATAGCGCTGAAAGGATGGTAAGGATAAATCAGCTTCCTAAAGGTCTAAATGAATTACCGTTTTTGCTCCCTCATAATATTGATGTTGTTCTGCTCCCCAAATGCGAATCCGAAGATGATGTGAATTCCATCAGCACTTTTATTGAGGAATTTTGCATTACTAATGGTATTGATAGAAGGCCTTGGGTAATGCCGATAATAGAGAGCGCAAAGGGCGTTTTGAATGCCTATAAGATAGCAACAGCTTCAGAACTGGTTTGTTCGCTAGCGGTGGGGCTTGAAGATTACACAGCCGATATTGGCACGCAAAGAACTAATGAAGGAAATGAGAGCTTCTTCGCGCGCAGTATGATACTGAATGCGGCAAAAGCAGCCGGTATTCAGGCTATCGATACTGTTTTTTCTGATGTTGCAGACATGTCCGCGCTGAAGGAAAGTGTTTTAGAAGCTAAATCACTGGGATATGAAGGAAAAGGATGTATCCATCCACGTCAAATCCCGGTTATTCATGAAGCATTCGCACCTGAAAGAACCGAAGTTGATAAGGCTATGAAAATAGTTGCTGCCTTCGAAAAAGCCAGGACTGAAGGAAGTGGAGTGGTTTCGCTCGGCAGTAAAATGATCGATATGCCGGTTGTTAAAAGAGCCCTCAGGCTAATTAATAATGCAGTCGCCGATGGGATGATACCAGCTGACTGGAACAGTGAAAAAGTTGATAAGGGATAATCAGGATGGAATTAATTAAGAACCACGCCGGCAGATTGGTACCAGATGAAGTTAATGGAGTAAAATCGATACCCTTTATGGGAGTAAATGGTTATAAACCAACCGGTACAAAGATAGCAAAGAGCGTCAGAAGTTGTGTGGATTTCCCGCTGGATGGAAACAAAGTGATTTCATCGCTTAAAGAAGCGCTTATAAACAGCGGAATTAAAGATGGAATGACAATATCGACCCATCATCACCTTAGAAACGGTGATATACTAACCAATTATTTATTTGATATTATCAGTGAACTGGGCATAAAAGGAATACGATGGTTCCCTTCTGCGTCCTTCCCCTGCCATTCACATCTTATACCTTATCTTGATGATGGAACAATACATCATATTGAGGGCAGTATGAACGGACCTCTGGGGCGATACACCACTGAAGGGAATATGTCCGGTATGGGAGTACTGCGCTCACATGGTGGAAGATACCAGTCCATTCAGGATGGTGAAGTTGAAATAGATATTGCAGTTATTGCCGCTCCGACTGCCGACCCTTTTGGTAATGCAAACGGTGTGAATGGTCCTTCGGCTTGCGGTCCTCTTGGATTTGCTCTTGCGGATTCGGAATATGCCAATAAAGTTATTGTGGTCACTGACAACCTTGTACCTTTTCCATGTTACCCCTGGCACATTCAGGGAAACAATGTTGATTATGTTGTTAAGATTGATTCACTAGGCGATGCAAAAAAAATTGTCTCCGGAACTACTGAAGTTACAAAAAGCCCGGACAGACTCTTAATCGCTCAGTATGTTGCTGATTTTATTGAGAAAGCAGGAATCCTTAAGGATGGCTTCTCTTTTCAGGCTGGTGCCGGTGGTACAAATCTGGCATTTGCCCTGTACCTGAAAGAAAAAATGATCAAACAAGGAATTAAAGCAAGATTTATAAGAGGCGGCAGCACCAAATATCTTGTGCAAATGCTTGAAGAAGGGCTAACTGATTATATTTTGGACGGACAGACCTTTGATCTTGAAGGTGTACGATCAATGAGGGAAAACCCTGGGCACATTAATACAAGTCCATTCACAAGCTATAATTTCCATGGTAAAGGTAATTTCGCATCAATAATTGATGCAGTTGTGCTTGGAGCGACCGAAGTCGATGTTAATTTCAATGCTAATGTTGTCAGCCACTCCGATGGTTATCTTTTACATGGGATTGGAGGCTGGCAGAATTGCCTTTATTCGAAGTGTACAATTTTGGCAATTCCTTCTTTCAGGGACAGAATTCCTGTAATCGTTGACGAGGTAACAACACTCTGCGGACCGGGAGAATTGGTGGACGTTATTGTAACAGAACGCGGGATTGCAATCAATCCTTTGCGTACCGATCTTCTCGAAGCGACTGCGGGAAGTGGTCTCCCAATCAGAACGATATTAGAAATTCAGGCTGAAGTAAATAATATCTGCGGTGGAAAACCAGCAAAACCCCGGGTTGATAAAACTAAACCTGTGGCAGTCATTAAATGGGTTGACGGGACAATTCTTGATACTGTTTTCAAGGTTATTCCACAAAAATAAGGATCACAAATGGAAAAACTTATTAAAAATGCCAAAACATCTGCCGCAATAACAACAATTTTAGGAATCCTCGCGCTAACCTGGATCGTAATCGATTATTTTGTTCTTAAAGATATCCTGACCCAGATAACCGAGGGTATGTACTTCGAAAAAACACTTTTGACTATCGGTGGAATTGTTCTGATTTTATTCGTTTTCCTGGCTTTTATACAGACATACTATATCTTAAGAATGTCAGGCAAATTAGCGAATAAAGATGAAAATAAAAGGACTGAGGAATAATCCTCAGTCCTTGACTTCTTCAACTACAATTCTTGACCCGGAAACTTTTTTCACTACTACAGGGTTGTCATGTCCAATAAACTCCCCATCAGTCACCACATCAAAACGTCTGCCATCAATTACTGCTGTTCCAGCAGGACGTAAATCCGTATAGGAAATCCCTCTTAAACCAATCAACATTTCATTATTGTCGATGGATGAAATATATCCGGACGAGCTCTCAATATTAGTTGCTAAAATTAGTTTATGAAAAACTGAACTTTTTGGCAGGAAGCGTAGGAGGACAAAAATCAATACGCCTGAAATAATAAAAGTAACAGCAAGTTGAATTATGGCAGCAGAAATCAGGCTGCCGTCAATTTTGTCAAGATCAGACACGAGTCCGAGAAATATGCCGCCGACCATCATAGTAATCCCCAGTATTCCAAATATTCCGAATCCAGGGACAAAGAATATTTCGACGATCAAAAAAACAACGCCTGCAAAAAATAGTAATATTTCAAGCCACGAAACCAGTTCAAGTATAAAACCTGAACCGAAGAATAGGGCTAAAGCTATTACTGCTGCTGTTCCAGGCAGACCCCAGCCCGGGGTTTTTATTTCGGTAAATAGTCCGACCAGTGCAACCATGATCAATAGAGAAGAAATTACAGGATTGGAAAGAAACCTTACGACTGATTCACCCCAGTTTTCTTTCGACTCAATAATTTCATAGGATTTAATGCCGAAGGCGCTTAATGCAGAATCCAGATCTGAGACCACTGTATCGGCGAATCCAAACTTTTTCGCCTCTTCAGATGTAAGTGTAATAAGCTTATCTTTTCCAACAAGACCCTCTACCTCAACTGTCTCATCAACCATACCCTCGGCAATATCTGTCCTTCGACCATTTTTTTCAGCAGTGGCACGCATTTCGGAACGCATATATGATTGATATTTTTCAGATTGCTTCTTCCCTTCCTGATCAACGACAGTTGTCGCACCGATAGATGCACCAGGTACCATAACTATTTTATTACAGGAAATTGAGATTAGTGCACCCGCAGAAATAGCTCTCTTATCAATAAATGCTATTGTCATAACCTTACTGTTCATGATAGCATCTTTAATCTGAGTAGCTGCATCAACTCTACCGCCAAAAGTATTGATCCGGAAAACGATCGCATCTGCGAGGTCTGCTTCTGCGGTCTCAACTATTCGTTTCACATAGGGAGCAAGTCCAAGGTCAATATCTCCTTCAATGATCCCGAGATATACTTTGGAAGTTTGCCCCTGCAGACCAAAGGCCAGACCGAATAACAAAAAGAATAAATATTTTTTCATTTCACCCCCATATCCGCGTTTATTACGCTTTACCGGCATAATAAACATAATTAAGTATTTTATATACAAGTTTCGCGGTCATAAAGTTTGAATATGATTCATTCTTTTTGGGCGCAAGTTCAACCACATCGAATCCGACAATTTTACGTTTTGAGGCGACAAGCCGTATCAGATCGAGAGTTTCATCCCACCATAACCCTCCCGGTTCAGGAGTACCTGTAGCCGGTATCACAGAAGGATCCAGACCATCAACATCAAATGTAAGATACACATTTTGCCCAAGATCATTTACAACAGAATTCATCCAGTTGGCACCATATTCGTTTCGTCGTATCCCCCTGGCATAATATGATTTGATATTATTCGTTACCCTGAAATCATATTCTTCTTTACATTGTGCCCTTATTCCTACCTGAACAATTCTTTTACTCAGCTCAGAATCTCTTGCCATAACACTTGCATGTGAACTTTTCGATCCTTCGTACTCATCACGCAGATCCGAATGAGCATCGATCTGAAGAATGGAAAGATTCTCAAACATTTCAAAATGAGCCTTTACCGGAGCAATAGAAAGAGAATGCTCGCCGCCCAGAGTTACAACATATTTTTTATCGAGCAGAAGATTTCTGACATTAGAATAAATGGAGGCAATAGCTTTTTCAGCAGTCATACCTTTGAATGACAGAGACTCAAGAGTACAAATCCCCTTATCAAAGCAGAGCTGTTTACCGAGTTCTTCGTCAAAAAATTCAACAAAATGTGAAGCATTAATTATTTCCTGAGGTCCGTTGGCAGTTCCTTTTCCGTAACTGACAGTTTTCTCCAATGGCGCCTGAAGAATAACTATTTCCGATCCATTATAGGACGAAACCTTTCCCGGGATTGCAAGAAAATTCTCTTCTTCCCCTAAAACGCGCATTTGTTCTTCTTTCATTAAAGAGTGGCTTCTTCTTTGGAAGCGGTTACATTAGCAATTGCAGACCGCTCAAATTTAAGTTTAATATTATTTCCGGCATCCAGTAAACATGTTTTTTCATCAAGTCCTGCTATGGTAGCATGAAGACCGCTGCTGGTAACTACTTTATCACCTTTTTTAAGATTGCTAAGCAGTTTTTCTCTTTCTTTCGCTTTTTTCTGCTGTGGACGAATGATCATAAAATAAAATATCGCAAATATTGCAGCAAACATTATTAGAGTGCTGATCATGCTTGATCCTGCTCCATCTCCCGGAGGTGGAGCCATTGCTAACAGTATATCCATTGTATTCCTTTATTTATAGTTAGTTGAAATTTTTACAATAATATTATTTTTCCAGTCTTCAAAATTACCAATTAAAATTTGTTTTCTTGCTTCTTTGGTGAGATTTATATAAAATCTTAAATTATGAATTGTTGCAAGTTCAATGGCAAGAATTTCTGAAGAAACAAAAAGATGTCTGAGGTATGCCTTCGTATGGTTACGGCATGTATAACAATCGCAATTTTCATCCAACGGGGTGAAATCATTCTTATACCGCGCATTTTTCATATTAATGTAACCATCTGAAGTAAATAAATACGCATTTCGTGCATTTCTGGTGGGCATAACACAATCAAACATATCCACACCTCTGCTTATGCTTTCAAGAATGTTTTCCGGACGTCCAACCCCCATAAGGTATCTTGGCTTATGAGGGGGAATAATATTGGTAGTAAAATCGACAATATCGTACATAACTTCAGGAGGTTCGCCCACTGCAAGTCCCCCTATAGAATATCCGTCAAAATCAATTTTCAAAAGATCCTCAGCCGATTTTTGCCTGAGTTCTTTGTGAATACTGCCCTGAATAATACCGAACAAATATTGTTTAAAGCCATAAAGCAGATGTGTAGCTTCAAATGCATCTTTATTTCTTAATGCCCACCTTGAGGTGAGGTTAACGCTGTCAACTGCATATTTATAATCACATGGAAAAGGAGTACATTCATCCAGAGGCATCATAATATCTGAGCCAATTTTTCTCTGAATATCAATAACAGATTCGGGAGAAAAAAAATGCTTTGAACCATCAAGATGCGAGCGGAAATATGCGCCTTCCTCCTTGATTTTTCTTAATTGAGAAAGAGAATAAATCTGAAAGCCGCCGCTATCTGTGAGAATAGGTCTGTCCCAGTTCATAAAGTTATGCAGACCTCCGGCATTATTTAGAACTTCAACCCCTGGACGCAAATACAGGTGATAGGTATTCGAAAGTATAATATAAGGGTCAATAATATCTTTTAGAGTGCTATTGTTGACAGCTTTTACAGTACCCTGTGTACCAACAGGCATAAAAACCGGAGTTTCAATTGAGCCATGATCGGTAAGTATCGTACACGCCCGGGCTTTGCTGTTATCGGAAGTTTTATCAATTCGGAGGAAAGACAATTGGTTCTACCTTTGTGAGTCCGATATCTTAACGAATTTGTTGAAAAGATACCTGCGTTTGGCGATAAAATGGTAGAACCGGTCTCTTATTTTCTCGGGAATAAACCGAAATATGTAAAACAGATTATAAGGGAATCCCATTTTTTTCAATATTGCCAGGATGGCTGTTGATTCAGACAACGATTTTTCCTTACCGATTAAATAGACAGAGCGCAGAAATTCATCTGAATGTATTCCGTTGAAAATTTTGCTTTTTATACTCAACGCGGGAATAAAAATGAGATCGTCCTCTGCCACACGTTTTTTCAAGAAACTGATTCCGTTATTACAGATTCCGCATTCGGAATCATATACTAATATTTCCGGAGAATTTTTATGATCATCCATGCAGGTATTCTTCCAGTTTTTCAGGGTCAGCCCAGAGCTTAACCAATTCAACTCTTGTACGATTCGAACTTAATATTACTATTTTGAAGTGATCAAGATTAAGAATTTCGCCCTTGAGTGGAATCCTGCCTGTTTTATATGTCAGATAACCTCCTATAGTTTCATAATCCCCTTCCGGTATTCTTAGATCAAACTCTTCATTGATATAGTCGATTTCAACTTTTCCACTTATTACATAAGTATTTTCGTCAGTTCTTTTACAAACCGCTTCATCCGTATCGTATTCATCTTTAATATCGCCCAGCATTTCCTCTAATATATCTTCAACGGTAACTATTCCGGCAGTACCGCCAAATTCGTCAATAACGACAGCAATAGATATTCTTTTATCAAGGAATTCATTGAGCATGTCCAGACTTTTTTTAGTATCTGGGACGAAGTTAACTTCCCTGAGCATTGATTTCAGATCCCTGGGGTTGGTAAAAATATCATTGATATAAACCATTCCCTTAATATTATCAAGATTATCCTCATAGACAGGCAGCTTTGAATATCCGGATTGAACGAAAACGTCAATTACCTCATTTATTGAGGAAGTTATATCTATTCCGACTATTTCTGTTCTTGGAGTTATCGTTTCATAAATGCGTTGGTCTTTAAGATCCATCACCCTTGAAATCAGATCATATTCTTCTTCCCTAACATTCCCTGCTTCACTGCTCTCGTCAAGAAGGTCTTTGATGTCCGTCTTATCGAAAAGCTGCATCGCACTTTCACTATCAATTTTTTTAGTGCTTGTAAGCAGACTTGAAATCGAAGATGTCACCTTAACAATCGGATAAAAAGCGATGGACAAAATCCTTACAGGAATCGCAGACACGGTAACAAAACTATCCGCCATCTCTCTGGCTATATATTTCGGTATCAATTCACCAAAAAATAAAAGAATAACAGTGGAGACTAACAGAACATGGAAATCTGACATACCAAATTTTGCAACAAGAAAAATAGTAATCAAAGAGGCAAATGATATATTGACTACATTATTTGATATCAGGATTGTAGAAAAAAATATTTCAGGTTTTTTGAGGAAATAAAAGGCTGTTTTTGCAGAAAACTGATTCTTCCTTGCTCTGATTTCAATTTTAATTTTATTCGAAACAACGAATGCAAGTTCTGAAGCTGAAAAGAATCCGCTTAATACGATCAGAGTAAATAATACAAAAACTTCTTGAACCATCTGGAATTAATATACTTTATTAATAATTAAATCACTTATTCTAATATAATACTTTTCGGGCTCTGAGAGTTCCAGAATGAGACTGACAGTCTGTTCAAGATTAATTCCGGAATCGAATCGTAAATCCCCGGGTGAATGAATCATCTGAGTGATAGGATCACCATCGTATGCAGTTCGTCCAACAATTGGAATTACTTTGTAGAGTACAATGTCATTCTGTAGAATTGCTACGGTTTGAATTTTCATTGATCCACTATAGTTACTGCTATCAGGAGAAATAATTTCTGTTGAAAAATGAAAGGTTGGAACTCCTCCCAGCATAAAATTCACCCATACTTCAGTTTTTCCGATCCTGAATGAGTCATTTTGTTTTACAGGTAATAAAATGTTTTGTTGTCCACTCTGAATCCTGGGATGCGAAGAACAAAAAGTAATCATGAGAATCAGAGGAAGTACTAATAACACTCTGAGCATTTATAATCTGCTTTGAAAATAAATCACAACAATCACATAAACTGAATAAAGAAAAATATTTAAAATCATCGGAACATCCGTCAGAATGAGCTCAACAGCATTTTCACTTTTACTTTTCTTAAAAACAAGATACATAAACCTGAATATTCCGAATATTACAAAGATCGTCGAATAGACTAGATTTTCAGTGTTGAAATTCGCAACCGTTTTTGGGGAAACTGTATATAATGCATACGATAAAATAACTCCGGCAGCTGAGATCGAAGATACCTGATCAATAAAATATAAACTGTACTCTTCAAGCACTTTTCTGGTTTTCGGCCCGGTTGTGACATAAATCAACTCAGAACGCCTTTTCATCACTGCCAGGAAAAGGGAAATAAATAGTGTAGTAAGAATAAGCCAGCTGCTGAGCGGAACCATAATAATAAAACCCCCGCCCATCACTCTTAACATAAAGCCTCCGGCTATGCACATAAGATCAAGGATGACCATATGTTTAAATATCATTGTATAGGCGACATTAAGTAGAATATAGACTATAATAGCGAGAATAAATTTAATATTTGTAAGAAACAGGAGTAAAACGAGTATGAGTGAAAGAACGGAGAGAAAAATCACTGCATTCCGAACAGGAACAATTCCGCTGGCTATCGGCCTGAATTTTTTTACAGGGTGAGCCCTGTCTGCTTCTGCATCTATAATATCATTAAAAATATATACAATACTCGAAACAATAGAAAATATTACAAATCCAAGTGCGACTTCACGAAGATAATTTATTCCGAAGAAGTGTTTCGAAAAAAGAACTGGCGCAAAAACGAATAAATTCTTGATCCAGTGTGAAGTCCGAAGGAGCCTTACATAAGGTTTAAGCATCAGAAAACCACCGATTCCTCATAAATTCCAAATGGCTCTTTTAATACATTGATCATTTCGCCTAAGGTAACGTAATTGTCAGCAGCATCGATCAGAACAGGCATAAGATTTCTTCCTTCAACTGCAGCGTTATAAATTTCTCTCAAAGAATGTTCCACTTTCAGTTCATCCCTTGATGCTTTCAGTTCAAGAAGACGCTGCTTTTGTTTCTTCTCAACTTCAGGAGATATCATCAGAATGGGTATATCTACCTTTTCGTTCTCTTCAATAAACTCATTCACTCCAACAACAAATTTTTCTTTTCGTTCAAGTTCTTTCTGATAACGATAGGCAGCGTCAGCAATCTCTTTCTGAAAATATCCGGCTTCAATAGCATTCACAACACCGCCGAGCGAATCAATTTCATCAAATATTCTGTTGGCAGCCTGTTCCATTTTCTCGGTAAGAGATTCGACATAATAACTTCCTCCAAGAGGATCGACCGTATTTATCACCCCTGTTTCATAAGCAATTATTTGTTGTGTCCTTAATGCAATTTTAACTGCCTTCTCACTAGGCAGGGCAAGAGTTTCATCCATAGAATTTGTATGAAGTGATTGAGTACCACCCATGACGGCTGCAAGCGCCTGGATTGCAGTCCTTACGATATTGTTTTCAGGCTGTTGGGCAGTAAGTGTGCAACCCGCCGTCTGCGTATGAAACCGCAGCCACATCGATCGCGGATTTTTTGCCCCATATTTTTCTTTCATCCGTTTTGCGAAAATTTTTCTTGCAGCTCTGAATTTTGCAATTTCCTCAAAAAAGTCAAGGTGAGAATTAAAAAAATATGAGATTCTCGGTGCAAATTCGTCAACATCCATACCTCTGTTAATACATTCTTCAATATATGCGAACCCATCTGCTAAGGTATATGCAAGTTCCTGAACCGCAGTTGAACCTGCTTCTCTGATATGATAACCACTGACGGAAATTGGATTCCATTGCGGAACCTCTTTCGTACAATATTCCACCATATCTGTAATTATCCTTAGAGAAGGTTTCGGCGGATAAATATATTCCTTCTGAGCGATGTACTCTTTCAGGATATCATTTTGCAGAGTTCCGCGTAATTGGGAAAACGGCACTCCCTGCTTTCTGGCAACGGCAAGATAAAATGCAAAAACCATTGCTGCAGGACTATTGATTGTCATCGAAGTGGATACTTTGTCAAGCGGGATTTCATTAAAAAGAATTTCCATATCTTTAAGAGAAGAAATAGCAACCCCGCAAATGCCAACTTCTCCTTCACTCATTGCATCGTCTGAATCCCTGCCCATAAGTGTTGGGAGGTCGAATGCCACGGAAAGTCCGGTCTGCCCATTCTGAAGGAGATACTTAAATCTTTCATTTGTGTCCTCCGGGGAACCGAAACCGGCAAATTGACGCATAGTCCATATTTTCCCTCTGTAACCATTCGTGTGTATGCCTCTTGTATAAGGATACTCCCCCGGAAAATTAAGTTCATTCAGGTAATTTATGTTCTCAATATCATCGGGAGCATATAAACCATTTACTTCTTCACCGGAAACAGAAGTAAAAACCATCCCTGTATTTTTGGTTTTATTAAATTTCTCATCAAATTTTGCTCTTTCAGAGCTATATCCCTGATCCATATATTCTCCTTCTTAGGAAGTTCTCCCGAATCTTCTGTCAAGTTCTGTTAAAGGTAATTTTATCATTACTGGCCTCCCATGAGGACACACATACGGCATTGATGTGGCAAATAATTGTTCAACGAGGCTGACGAGTTCTTCCTTTTCAAGTCGATCCCCTGCTTTTATTGCTGTTTTACATGAATATGATTTGGCGAGATTGTCCCGGATTTCCAAACTCTTTTCTATCTGATTTTTTTTATATTCTTCGAGAATATCAAGCAAAGTAGTTTTTTCCTGCCCAACTTTTATCTCTGGCGGAACGCCATCGATTACAATTGAATTCCCCGTGAAAATGCGAAGATCAAATCCCAGTTTTCGTAATTGTGGTAATAGTTCCCTGCAGACTGCCATATCACCAGGATCAAGATTTATTGTCTCAGGAAAAAGTAATTGCTGAGATATTGGACTGTCGGAGTATAAAAATTTCAGAGCTCTTTCATAAAGAATTCTTTCATGAGCTATATGCTGGTCAATAATCATCACACCACTTTTTATGGGAGTTAGTATATACTTGTTATGCAGTGATACAATAAATGGTGTATTCAGGATCAATTCTTCAGAGGCATCAACCAGAATTTCAGTTTCATCCTTCTGTGGTTGGTTCTGAAACGGATGAGGCACTTCATGTTCCGGTGCAGCTTTTTTTATTTCATCATTAATCCCTGAAAAGAGTAAATCCAGTTCCTCATCTGAAATTGTTGTGATGGGACGTTTTGGAGGTTTAAAAGAAGGAGTGTTATAATCCGTATTTATCGGACGTTTAATAGTCTCGCTATCATTACCGATCCGCATCCTGGAAAGAGGATCGCCTTCACTCCCGGTAAATCTGGCAACTGGAGTTAAATCATAACTTCCAAGTGACTTTCTTACTATTGCATGTACCAGACTATAGATCGATTTTTCATCGTCAAATTTAACTTCTAGCTTTGAAGGATGTACGTTAACATCCACTTTTGCCGGATTCAATTCAAGAAACAGGATAAAAAATGGGTAGTCTCCTTTTTCAATCAAATTTTCATATGCCGAGAATACTGCATGATTTATTATCCTGCTTGATACGAATCGCCTGTTGATATATAGATACTGATCACCCTTATTTTTTCTGAGATAAGCGGGCTTAGCAAGAAATCCTGTCACATTTATAAGATCAGTATTTTCCTTTGCTGGTATAACCGAACCGGAGACTTCTTCACCAAAAACTTCAGCAACCCTCTTCTCAACCTCACATTTTTTATAATCATAGATCAGTTCGTCATCGTTGAACATTCTGAACGCCATTTCCGGATGACTAAGTGCAATCTTTCTGAATGTCTCAGTTATATGTTTCATCTCGGTTGCATTGGTTTTCAAAAAATTTCTCCTGGCTGGTACATTAAAGAACAAATTCTTTACAGTGATTGAAGTCCCTTTGGAAAAAGATCCTTTCTCAACAGAGTAAGTTCCGTTTTCGACACGGATATGAGTGCCAATCTCTTCATCCTGCTTTTCCGTTTTTATTTCAAATAAACTGACACCTGAGATAGAACTTAGAGCCTCACCACGAAATCCATATGACTGGAGTTCTGAAAGATCCTCAAAACGGCTGATTTTGCTTGTAGCGTGCCTCTGAAAAGCTAATAACGCATCTTCTTCCGACATCCCGGAGCCATCATCAGCTACCTGAATCAAAGACTTGCCGGCATCTCTTATTATCACATCAATCGAAGAAGAGCCTGCATCTATTGAATTCTCCATTAATTCTTTAACAACAGATTCAGGACGCTGCACAACTTCGCCTGCTGCAATTTTATTAATAATATTTTCTGCTAATATCTTTATCTTCGACATATTCTCTCTTTTAAGTGATCTTTACGATCATTTACAACTATCATCTTTCATATTCATAGACATCAAACTTATCGTTTTCCGATATCTTTTTTTTACGCCATCCGCTCAATATTTCATACGGAAATTTCACATCACCTTCAGGATCAAGTTTAACCTCTGAAATAATTGCACGATCTGCAAATTCAGAACTCACTCGATAGATCTCCGCCCCTCCTATAATAAAAGATTTTGAATAGCCGGCAGCAGCGCAAAAAGAAATTGCTTCCCTTATATCATTCTTAACAACTACCCCGGAATGATCAGTAAATCGACCAGAACGGGAAATAACAATATTCAGTCTGTCTTTCAGAGGTTTTGCTGACATCGATTCAAAAGTTTTTCTCCCCATAATTACAGCGTGACCGATAGTTGTAGATTTGAAAAACTTCATTTCCTCACTTATATGCCAGGGTATCCGACCTCCGGAACCAATAATTCCATTCCGGGCAATCGCTGCAATAAGTATCACTTCCAATATCAGTATCCTTTCATTACAATATTTACAAGTACTCTTCTACCAGCTTCAACTTTCACTGCGAGTGTAGTATCCCTGAAACCTGACAACCTTAGTGTAATTGAATACAAACCAGGATATATATTCTTCAGACTGTCGGGAGTAACTTTTGCCGTATTTTTTCCTGTAATAAAAATAGCAGCATTTAGCGGTGATGAATCCACATAAATTGTACCGTATACCTTATTATTATTCACAATAAGTTCTTCTCTGCATCCAAAAGCCATAAACAAAGTCAATAATAATAGTAACAGGAAAAATTTCATTGGTACCGGACTCAATTATATTTCTAAGATAATAAAATAAAGTAAATTGCTCAACTAAACTGCTACTTCGAATTTAATCCGGGGATGGTGGCGATAATTTTCCAAATGGAAATCTTCAAAAGTCATTTCATCAATCGGTTTTTTATTGATCTTCAAGGTCGGAAGCGGAAGAGGGTCACGTTTTATCTGCTCCTTAAGACCTTCAAGGTGATCGTATTTCCGCATGTCAGTCCCGGCAGCGGCAACGTAAATGTGGGCATCAATAATAGTGTGAGCAAACCACCCAACCTCATAACCTGTCTCCATGGCAATTATTTTCGTCAGAAGTGAGTACGCAGCAAGGTTGAATGGAATTCCAAGTGCAATATCACCCGATCTTTGAGTAAGATGACAATTAAGTTTGCCATCATTTATATTAAAAGCATATGTATAATGGCAGGGCGGTAATTTGCTTTTTATGGCATTGCCGGGTTCCCAGGCAGACACAATAAGTCTTCTGCTGTTCGGATTTCTTTTTATCTCATCAATAACATATCTTATCTGATCTACTTCTCTTACCTGCCATTTTCCGTTTTTATCTTTTTCAGCGCTGGGGAAATGCCTCCAGTAATAACCATAGGCAGTCTCCAGATTGCCATCTTCATCTGCCCAATCATCCCAGATTTTTGTATGTTTTCTAAGATTCCTTATATGATTTTCACCAGAAAGATACCACAATACTTCGTGAAGAAGGGATTTCCAAATGACCTGTTTCGTTGTAAGAAGCGGAAAACCCTTTGAAAGATCCACTTTATAAAAAGCACCAAAGTAAGAAAGCGTCTCCACACCTGTCCTTGACGGTTTTCGCACACCCTCATCTATTACAAGTTTTACCAAGTCAATGTATTCTTTCATGATCGATCCATAATAATAATATTCGCAATTTCCCTTGCAGCAATTTCGAGAGCGCTTTCAAACTCAGAAATTGAATGTTCAATATCAGGGAAATAATCAGAAAACTTAAAAATAATGAAATTTTCACTTAAGAAATCCACCTCAGAACTTCCGGTTATAAAAATTCCTTTTTTCTTTGAGTCCTTAATTTTTTCTATAACCCAACCGGCAGCTTTATTGCCTTTTGATTGAAAATCAAGTTTTCCTTCTCCCGTGATGACAATATCACTCAGCGCCACTTTATTTTCAATATCCGGAAGAGAAGATAGAAATTCCCTGAAAGAAATTGTGCAGGCATTAAAAAAAAGGATTAATCCTGCTGCTAATCCTCCTCCAGCTCCTGATAATTTGTCCGGAACTTTGGATAATCCCGAATAAACTCTTAAGAATTGTTCCGCTCCGGATTCAAGAATTTCAACCTCTCTTTCATCAGCACCCTTTTGTGGTCCAAACACTCTTGCCGCTCCTGATTGACCAGTCAATGGATTTGAAACATCAAGGACCAAAGTGATCTTTGGGAAATTCGACCGGTAATCCCAAAATATTGAGTGTATTTCAGGAAAGTTTTCTGGTATTGGGTCCAGCAGTTTTCCATACTTATCGGAAATTTTTAGACCAAATTCACTCAATGCCCCAATGCCAAGATCATTAGTTCCAGTACCGCCAATTCCAATAACGAATTCAAACTCTCCATTATACAAATCAATTAATTTCATAAGCATAACACCAAGACTCGAAGAATTTCGCTTAAGAATACTTCGATTTTTATTCGAAAATAAATTCAGCCCTACCAGATCTGCCGATTCGATATAAATTTTTTTCCCAATAGGATCTTCAAGATATTTTACAGAGTTTTCTCCGGACTTTGAGAAAGATGCTATGCTTATCCCCTTTTCCTGAAATCCATAATAGTAGCCTATTACTCTAAGGAATCCGTCTCCACCATCACTTAAAGGACATTGTGAGATAGTGATATCATTGAAGCCATGGGCTGCCATGGCTTGTTTAAACTGCACGGCAAACCGATTTGTCGCCGAGACACTGTCAGCGCATCCTTTAAAGCTGTTGAGTGCAATACAAATATTCATTTCCTTATACTGAACGTTTCCTGAATTCGTCAGTCAGTTTTGTTCTAAGATCAATAAGATCCTGAGAGATAACTTTAATTTCGCCAAGAACCGGCATAAAGTTTGTGTCACCCGTCCACCTCGGCACTAAATGAAAATGGAGATGCGACGCGATACCGGCTCCTGCTGCTTTTCCCAAATTCACACCCATATTATAGCCATGAGGCCTTATAAGTTCATCAAGTGCTGAAATCGCCTTCCGCAGTAAATCATTAATCTCCTCTGCTTCATCCTTATTAAGGTCAAGGAAAGATGATTTATGATTATTTGGAACAACCATCAGATGCCCGTTATTGTATGGGTACAGGTTGAGCATCACAAATGCATTTTCTCCCTGATAACATTTCATCGAATCGGCTTCAGGAATTTTCCCGTCTCTTTCGAGGCAAAAAACACATTCTTCAATTTCCGGTTTACTCTTGAAAGAATCAATATACTTTCCACGCCAGGGTGACCACAATTTTTCCATTCGAACCTCATAAATAAAAAAACCGGGCTGAACAAATAAATAAGTTCAAGCCCGGTAAACTCAGAAAAACCAATTTTATTCTTCTTCTTTAGATTTATTATAATCTTCAATAATCTTGGATTCAATTTCTTTTGGAACCTCTTCATAATGTGAGAATTCCCGCGAATGTGTTCCTCTGCCTGCAGTTAGACTACGAAGGTTTGTCGAGTACTTGTACAATTCACCAAGTGGTACTTTTGCTTTAATTATCTGAAAAAGTCCTGCAGAATCCATACCAAGAATTTTACCTCTTCTGCTTGAAATATCACCCATAACATCACCCATAAACTCTTCAGGGACTTTGATGGTAATATCATAAATCGGTTCAAGTATCACCGGGTTAGCTGCAAGAAATCCTTTTTTGAATGCCTGAGCAGCAGCAATTTTAAAAGATATTTCATCGGAGTCAACGTTGTGGTAAGTACCATCAAAAAGTGTGACCTTAACGTCAATAACTTTGCTTCCGGTCAGAATACCTTTTACCATGATTTCATTCAATCCCTTTTCAACAGCGGGAATAAATCTTCCCGGTACTACTCCGCCAACAATTGCATCCACAAATTCGTATCCGCTGCCCCGAGTAACTGGATCAAGTTTAAGATGCACGTGACCATACTGTCCTCTGCCGCCTGATTGTTTTTTGTGTTTGTACTCAGCATCTTGGCAGGACCCCTTTATTGTTTCCCGGTAGGGGATTCTGGGTTCAACAAGGTCCACATCAACATTATATCTGTCCTTGAGCATCTTGACAGCTAAATTTAATTGAAGCTCTCCCTGCCCTGAAATAATCGTCTGTCCGATTTCAGGATCAAATACTACTTTAAGTGTTGGGTCTTCTTCATGAACTGTATGAAGACCAGTAGATATCTTGTCCTCATCACCTTTTGATTTAGGTTTAACAGCACCCCTGATGATAGGCTGCGGAAAATCAATTGGAGCCATTTTAACAGTAAAATTTTTGGTGCAAAGTGTATCTCCTGTGTGAGTGTCTTTAAGTTTTACGACAGCGCCGATATCTCCGGCCATCAATTGTCCAACTTCTTTCCTTTCTTTTCCGTTCAATATGAAAAATTGACCAATTCTTTCAGTTTTGTCACGATTAGAATTATAAAGATCAATTCCATGCTGCAGAGTTCCGGAGAAAACCTTGAAAATAGAAAGCTCACCAACATGTGCTTCTGAAAGTGATTTGAATATCTGGAGAACAAGTTCACCCTTTGGGTCGCATTTAACCTCAACTGTTGTCCCGGAGTCTGCAAGTTCGCCCTTCACAACAACCTTGTCAGCTGGTGACGGGAAATATTTTGAAGCAAATTCAAGGAAATTCTGAACACCGACTCCTTTTAAAGCAGATACCGCAAACATCGGAATTAGACTACCGTCCAGGATAGATTGTTTTAATCCTTTTTCGATTTCCTCATCGGTCAGACTGCCTTCTTCAAAGAATTTATTCATAAGTTCTTCATTAGACTCGGCAATCTTCTCAATAAGTTCTTCGCGAAGAGCATTTGCTTTATCAAGGACATCAGCAGGAATTTCAGAGAGAGTGAATTTCCGGCTTGCTGCATCCTCGTATTTATAAACTTTCATCTTAATAAGATCAACGACAGAATCTACTGCAGGACCTTCTTTGAGGGGAAAAGTAACAACAGTTACGTCATTGCTCAGATGGCTTTTTGCTGACTCTATTACATTATCAAAATTTGAGTGTTCATTATCGATTTTATTTACAACCAGCGCAAGTGAAACATTCTGGGATTTTGCCATTTCCCATGTGGTCTCTGTTCCAACTTCAATTCCTTCAGCTCCCTTTGCCACACACACAGCCATATCAACAACATGGAGGCTACCGACTACCTGTCCGCTGAAATCAGAGTAACCAGGAGTATCCATAATATTGAGTTTGGTGCCGTTTAATTCAGCGTGAAGAGGTGTAGCTGAAATGGATATTTGTCTTTCAATTTCATTTTTATTGTAATCGGATACTGTGCTCCCTTCATCAATATTTCCGATTCTGTTGATTTCATTACAGGTATAAAGAATGACCTCGGACAATGTGGTTTTCCCGCTTCCCCCATGCCCGATAAACGCAAGATTCCTGATATTTTCAGGGTTATATTCTTTCAAAAGATCCTCCGATAGATTTATTTACTAAAATTTTTGACGAGATAAGATTTAAGAAGTGATATTCCTCCAGAAAGCAGATATGCCATTAGACATCGCACGCAGGTTATTAACTAACGCTCTGGCAGGATTCTCTGTTTTAAGATGTGTTACCAGTGAAGTAACACCGCTGATCTGTGTTTTGAAATTATCAAGAATGGAGTCTAATTGTGAGAGTCTGTTTTCGACTATTGTAAGTGTGCTGTTTAATTTATCTGACAAAGTCATAATCGAATCAATTAACGGATCGAGTTTAGAATTAAGTGATCGGATCTCCTCAAAAAGATCCCCGATTACAGATCCGATCCGCTTAACTGTAATACCAATCTGTATAATTGCAAAAATCGAAACAATTAGTAATACTGATATTAGAATTTCAATGAAGTCCATTTTTCAATTATGATTTTGAACTTTTGTATGCAGAAACTCCGGCATTTATGGCAGTTTTGACTCTTGAACTTTCTTCATCAAATGTTTTTTTGCCAGTTTCAACCAAATTACTTGTCTTTCCGCGTGCATTGCTCAGAACTTCTTCAGCTTCATGCAATAATCCTTCAACTTTGGTTTTTGTTTCTGAAATCAAAGCTTCAGATTTTTTTTTACCTTCATTTATCAATTGTGAGGCTTTTACTTTGGCTTGTTCAAGCTGCACTTCTGCTTCATCAAGATACTCAGAAGATTTTTGTTTGATCTCTGATCTGAGTTCCTTCCCCGATTTAGGTGCTGTTAATAATGCGACTAAAGCCCCTAGCAAACCACCAGCCATAAACCCTAACATCATACCTTTACCGAATTCATTATTTTCTGCCATTTATTCCTCCGTTATTTAAGTTCTATATTTAAAAAATAATAACCTTATGATTCAAAATCAAGGATAAACATGTCGAATCAAATTATAAATTAACACTTTTGCTTAATTTGGAATCCATAAGACTTTATCTGTTGCATCAAAAATTCCCTTAAAGCTTCACTCATTGAACGCATCAATTGATGCACTGTAATTATTAATTTAACCATGTTTAAAAACACTATCTATTTCCCCAACCAGACCGGCACATATTATGCCTGAAACGCTCCCGGTAAGACAAACGCGAAGAGGATAATAGGATTTTCATATGCTCTTTGAATTATTATTGCACGGAAATTAAAACAATAATTTAGTCCATTTATTCAGATTCAGCTATTTTTCCATAAATTCTCTGATAAGCAAAAATATGAAAAATACCAAGAATTACAGCAAACCAAAGTGTGACAGTGCGAAGTAAAATTGTTGATGCAACTGCGATATCTAACTTTGACCCAAACCTTACAAGAAGGAAACCAAGTGATCCTTCAGTAACACCAAGTCCGGCAGGCAGCATCGAAACTGAACCTGCAATTGTGGCAAATGAATAAATATAAGTTGCAGCAAATAATGTTGTATCCTGAGAAAAGCCGCTGAGGATCAGATAAAATCCCAAACATTCAAAAAACCAGGATACGATGCTTAATAACGTCATTTTAATCAGAGGTATGGGTTTGAGGAGTTGCGATGCAGAATCAAATGAAGTCTGTATATGGTTGATAAATTTTTTCACAAATGGAACGAAGGTGATTATTTTTATAAAAAGTTGTCTGGGTTTTTGCGCGACTAAAAATATCACCAGGAACACAAACCCGGTTCCCGTGAAAATGATTAAAACTCCTCCAGTCCCGAAAACAATTCCACCGAGAGACGATAAAAGCACAAGTGAGAGTATGTCCGTTATTCTCTCAGAAAGTACGATCGGAGCAGTTTTACTTATCGGATAGCCGCAAGTCTGTTTAATCATTACCGATTTGAGGACTTCACCCATTTTTCCTGGAGAAATACTCATCACCAATCCGCTCATAAATATTCTGAATGAAATCTTCAGAGGCACATTAAGTTCCAGTTGTTTAACGTAATGGTGCCATTTAAGAAATCGGAAAATATAATTTAAATAAGAACAAATAAGAATGAGTGGGAGCAGAATCCAGTTAAAAGATGCAGCATTTTCAACAATCTTTCCAAAATCAGAATAGACCGAAGCGCCGATATAAATAGCAGTTGCAAGAACAATAGAGATTATTAGATTTTTTTTAAGATTTTTGTTCACCTGATATTTCCTTCAGCATCAAGTATAAACGGGAAAGGGGTAATCCAACAACATTATAATAACATCCATCGATTTTTTCAATAAAAACAGCACCGTAATCATCCTGAATACCATACCCTCCTGCTTTATCCATCGGGCTGCCGCCGGCAATATAATCCTTGATCTCCTGGTCCTGAAGGTTTCTGAAGGTCACTTTAGTAGCAACGAAATCATTTAGTTGCCGACCCGCTTTATTATAAACGCTAAGCCCGGTATAAACAACATGCGTCTCACCACTCAGTGTTTTAAGCATTCTGAAAGCATCATCTTTATCCATAGGCTTACCCAGAATTTTCCCATCGATCGCTACAACCGTATCAGCAGTAATAATTGTGCCATTGGAATGAATAGCTTTTGCCTCATTCATCTTCTCACAGGAGAGCCTAATGACGGCAGACTGAGGAGACTCGCCGGGAAAAACGATTTCTGGCGTATCAACAGAAAATGAATAAAAAGGGACGTTTAAGAGAGTTAAAAGTTTTCTGCGTCGTGGTGAACTTGAAGCAAGATAGAGTGGAGCAATGGAATCGAGCATTTATTAACGGAAAAGAGCCTTTATGCTACCCCATGTTCTCTTTACACTTGATACATTGTGTGAAACCGAGACAAATCCTGAATAGGATTCCTTTCCTGCGGCATCAACAATTTTTAACTGATATACATAGAATGATTCTGTGGATTTATAAGCATTTTTATCTTCGAATTCATAGTAGGAATTATCACCTTTTGCATTAACAGATGCAATCTGTGAAACGTTTTCTTTCGAAGTTCCGCGTAAAATTATATATTCCTTTACACCTTCTTCTTTACCGGTCTGCCAGACAAGATAAATGCTGTTCCCTTCGCTCCTGCCGTGGAAATATTCAATAATGGACCCGGCAAAATAAGTATTTGCCAGAATGAACATAATGAATAGTATATTAGTTTTTTTCAACCGCATAATTTGTTTGTATAGGAATAAATTTAACTAACGTAATTTAACAAAATATTTTCCATAATTGCAAAAGTAAATTATAAAATTTTGTCCTTGATTTAAATATAATCATTAGTTTTGTGTCGAAGGTCAAAACTAACAGATATTAATGGCGGACTGGAAAAAGAGTTTTATTTTTATTTGGTTTTCACAATTCCTTTCAATGGTTGGAATGAATGCAGTTGTACCATTCCTTCCGCTATTTATACGCGATCTTGGCGTCGAATCTCAGGAATCCACTGCATATTGGAGCGGACTCGTTTTTGCGGCTCCATTCTTATTTTCTCTTTTTCTAACTCCCCTCTGGGGAAGTCTGGGAGATAAATACGGCAGGAAAATTATGGCAATCCGGGCAATCTTCGGACTCGCACTTGCGCAGATTCTTGTCGGACTATCTCAAAATGTCTATCAGCTTTTAGCAGCACGAACCCTGCAGGGAGCGCTGTCAGGATTTGCACCGGCTGCCATTGCACTTGTCAGCAGCACTGTTCCGCGTGAAAAAAATTCTTATGCACTCGGACTATTACAGACTGCCGTATCATCAGGCAGCCTGTTAGGGCCATTTCTTGGGGGACTTCTTTCTGATCTTTTTGGCTTCAGGGCAGTTTTTTTCATAGTAGGCATTTTTATCGCCGGCACCGGTCTCCTTTTCGTACAGTATGTTGAGAGGGATACACCAGAGGGGACAACTTTAAACCTTAATTATATTAAAGGCATCAAAGAAACAGTAGCTGATGTAAAACTAAGAAACCTTCTGATTCTGATCGCTCTGGTTTCTTTTGGATTTGCATTTAACCGTCCCATTTTTGTTTTGTATCTTGAAACTTTCTCAATCAAAACAGATTATTTTACAACATTGGCTGGTCTCATATATGGGATTCTCGGTTTGTTTGCAACAATAAGTGCTCCTATCTGGGGGAAGTATGCCGGCAAAAATAATACTTCTATGCTGCTATTAACTGCTTTCATACTCGTAGCTGTGAATTATATATCACATTATTTTATTACCGGTATCTGGCTATTAGTAATTTCCCGGTCTCTTGTCGGATTTGGCTACGGAGGTATCCTTCCCCTACTATTCTCAGGAATTCATAGCCGTATTTCTCCGGAAAAAACTGGTTTTATTTTGGGAATCGGTTCGAGTGCTCAAATTCTCGGCAGTTTTTTTGGTCCAGTACTTTGTGGATACCTTTCTGCGCTCTATGGAATTCGATTTCCATTCTTTTTTAGCGGAATGGTTTTCCTGATAAGTATTATTCTCATTCCGGATTTGTTTAATCTTAAAAAATTTAAGCAAAAATAAATTTGAGCGCATAATTATTGTGCCCGGCGACCGCTAAAAACTTGATTTTTATGTCATTAAATAGGTATTTTAAGTAACTAAACATACATAATCAGGAGGCATCATGAAAAAATTCTTAACCCTTCTTTTCTTACTCTTACTTATCTCATCATCTTCTTTCTCTCAGGTATTTGATGGTACATGGTCCTGTCTATGGGCAACTTACGATAACGATGTGAACGGTCCGGGAAATAGTGTGGTTTCTGTTGCAGTAGTATCTGAAGATGCCCTTGTTGCTTTGGTCAATAGACCAGCCAGGAATATTTATCATCTTGTAGGTTATAGGGGCGCAGATTCTGCCAATGGAAGACTTGGTCAATATATCTACGGAAGCGCTGCTCAGGATACGAGACAATTGTGGATAAATGGTTTTGATCAGGTTTACATGGAAGACCCGAACGATGTTGCAGCTACTGCAAACGGTTATTTATATGTAGCTAATAATGATGAATTCGGGAATATACTTGTTTTCGAATTGAAGCAGGATACCGTTGATACTGTTCCTTTCCGTCTTCAGACCGGATCAAAATATCTTTGGTCAATAGATGTTGATCAGGATGGAAAAGTGTATATCACTAAATATGATGAAGTTGCTAACCAAAGTTCGGTGCTCATTTACGACAATACAACAAACGAACCGGCATGGACAAACACATTCGGTGTAACACCTACTATTCTGCAGGAGATTATTCTTCCTGACGCCGGTGAAGCACGCGGACTCGCTGTCAGTGATGACGGCAATACTGTTTATGTTTCAAATTATCAGGCAAAAAAGGTTTACAAGTACGATGGGAATACAACTTCCGGATATACAATTGATCCTGCGTTTAATTATACGTTAAATGATACCGTATTTGCTCAGGTACTCGCAAGCGATACTTTGTACCCGGGTCCGTGGGGATTAGGACTTATGCCCGATAACAATTTATTATTTTTAGCTTCCGATGTCGATTTTTTGACCGGTGGCGGATATGAATATGGAAGAGTATATATCTTGCATCCATTCACCGGTGAAGTTCTGGATACAATAGATGTTGCCGAATGGACTTATATCACTTGTGATTCTTCCTATTACAGAAACAGCGGAGAGCTTCCTACAAATGCATCCGGATACACTTCAGTTTACAATGTGGATTTCGATGAGAATAATAACCTCTATACACAGTCTTATTTTGGCTGGACAGTTGACAAGTGGGCTTACTCCGGAACATTGCCATCTGTTACTTCTCTTAAACGGCATTCGGAATTAGCCCCTGACGGATTCTCTCTCATGCAGAACTACCCTAATCCGTTCAACCCTTCAACTACAATAAAATTCTCAATTGCAAATGAATCTATCGTAAGTCTTGTTGTTTATTCAATAACAGGTGAAAAAGTTATCGATCTGATTCAACCTGTAAATTATGACAAGGGGACATATGAATTATCATTCAATGCTTCCCAACTCGCTTCTGGTTCTTATATTTATACACTTAAGGCTGGAGATCAATCTATTTCAAAAAAACTAACACTAATAAAGTAATTTTATCAATTAACATTATGGAGGTGTGATGAAATCAAAAACACACATTATCATTATCTTATTTTTATTACTATTCGGGTCAGTAGCACAGGCCCAGACCGGCATTTTCTATCGTAGTGCCGTCATTCCTGTTCCGGAAAATCAACCTGGTGGATATGGAAATATTGTATCCGGCGTCGATCTTGACAATGACGGAATGAAAGAAATCTATGCGGTGAATGATAACTGGGGTGATACTCCTGCCGAAATGATTCCTATGATCTATAAATATGAAAATCATAATGGAACCTGGGAAATGGTTTGGAGTGCAAGCCTGGATGTGCCGCAACAAAACACATGGCCTGCTCTTACAACCGGTGACTGGGATAATGACGGCAAACAGGAAGTTATCTGGGGACCCGTCAACTTTAATGATGCAACAGTTAACCCCAACCCTGCCAGAATTGTTGTCTTCGAAGTTAAAGGTGATGGTTCCGATGTCCTCGGTGTGGATGATGGCAACGGCAACTATCTGCCAAATGCAAAATGGACTATTACTGATCAGAATATGACTGAGGTTCGTCCGATCAAATGGGAACTCTATGATATTGACTCCGATGGCACCGATGAATTGATTTTTGCTGACCGTAATGGCGGTGGCGGTTATCTTTTCGGCGTTGTCAGTGTTGATAATATTCCCGATAACGGAGATAGCTCAGAAACCTGGACACTCGAAGCCAGTGGTTTGACTGTTCCACTTGGAAATACGAATTCAAAATGGGATTATGTAATCCTTGGAAATATTATTTACCTTTTCAACTCTACAATGACTGTTGCACCGGTTAAATACGATAACGGAGTTTTTACGGCTTTACCATCATATTCAGTCTTTGGAACATCAATTTACTCTTTTAAGTCAGCTCAGGTGGTTGATATTGATGGTGATCAGACTGAAGAAGCCCTGGTTGCAAGTTATACAGCAGCACAGCCAAAAGTATTCGTTCTGCAGCAGCAGGGTGATTCACTGGTAGGAACTGAGATTGCATCGATTACTTCAATACCAGGTTCACAGTTTGTTGGGGGAGCAGCAGGTGATATTGACCAGGATGGAAAAGTTGATTACGTTTTTGGAACCAGGAATGGTAGTCCAAATGCCATCTTCCGGGTTGAATACCAGGGCGGCTCAATAACCGATCCGGCAAGCTATACAACTTCGGCCATTGATCAGGGACTTTTTGCAACGGGCGGGCAGTTTGATGCTCTCAGTATTGCAAATGTTGATGATGATCCTTTTGAAGAAGTTATTTATACCGGAATACCCAGAGATAGCGCTCCAATTCCAATTGTTGTTCTTGATTATCTTGAAGTGCAAAACCTTATGAGCATCAAAGAAGCAAGAGTTGATGCTAACGGAGACTTCGTACCTGATCTTAATGGTCAGACTTTGACAGTTGTCGGTTATGTTAACTCAATTAATTTTACCGCCTCTGCAAACAGATTCACTTATACTATTCAGGATGACAGTGCTGGTATCAGCATCACAAAAGGCAGTGAACCTGGTGGTGGAACTGTTTATAACGTTGGTGATCAATTACTGGTATCAGGAACTCTTGGTCACTTCAATGGCACAACACAGATATCAATCTCAGATCTCACTACTGGTGTTACACAGCTTGGATCAGGATTAGTACAGCCGATCACACTAACACTTGCTGATTACCTCGCAAGTCCTGAAACTTATGAAAGCAGACTTGTCAGGATCGGGAACCTCTCAAAATCAGCAGCTTCTCCTGCATGGCCTGCATCAGGAAGTAACGCTAATATGCTCTTTAACCATTCCGGCAACGAATTTATAGTCAGGATTGACGCTGATGCCGATTTAGATGAAAATGTAGAACCAGGTTATCCGGCAACCTTTGTTGGAATTGGAACTCAATACACAACCGCAACACCGCCCAATAATGGTTATCAGGTTTCACCAAGATATTATTTTCAGGATATCATCGCTCCGCCATCACCTCATTTTGCTCTCCTGACCCCTGCTGACGGTGCAGAACTTGAAATCGTTACAGGCGAGGAATCATGGGTAGCTTCATGGAGCAAACCTGTTGATGCTGATGGCGATAATCTTCTTTATCAGTTTGTTATTCTTCCGAACACATCACTTGGATTCCCGGCAGATACTACTTATACTCTTACTGCTGCCACAGTACTTGGACTTATGGGAACCGAGGATTCTCTTGAAGTTGGCTGGACTGTCAGGGCAAAAGGTGACGAACCACAGGTAATTGCTTGTGTTGATACTTCTTATATTTTGTTCATTAATAAGATTGCCGGTCCGGAGGCTCTTGCATACCTCGAGCATACTCCTGGTGATCTATCGGCAGCTATTTACAATGATGGTGCAATCGGAGCCGACAGAGATGCTTCAGGTCCTGGAATTTCCTGGAAAGGTCAGAACGGACTTTATACAGGCGGACTTGTTTTTGGAACAACTTCAGCGAGCACTGTTAATGGTTTGATCCCGAGTTTTGTGCAGGTTACAAACAATTTTATTACTGATATCAACAATGTGGCGAGTGATTTTGCCGGCGGGTTTATGTCGGATGCTGATTTTGATCAGATTGCAATGACAAAACTTAATGATGCTGGTGCTGCCGCTCCCTATGGCTTGGATATTTTGCAGTATTCCTACTCAAAAACCGGGGATAATTTCGTTTATCTTCGTTATGGATATATTAACACCACTACAAATCCGATAACCGATTTCTATGCCGGTTTAATAATTGACTGGGATATCGATGCAAATACTTATGCTTCGAATAAAGGTGGATACTCACCAGATGAACACATGGCTTATATGTTCGATCAGACTTCACCATATTATTATGGATTAGCTGCTATTAATGGTATGACCGGCTCACGAGTTTCAAACTTCTATCCGGGTTCTGAAGCCGAAGGTAGATCAACAGCATTTGGTTACATCAGCGGCACTGATTTTACTCCAATTACAACAGGACGTGATTACAGGATGTATATGGGAACCAAGACTGATGATATCCAGCCGGGTGACACTACCTGGGTTACCTTTGCGATAGTTGCAGGCGATGATCTCAATGCAATCAGAACAAATGCAAATGTTGCTTTCCAGAAGGCAAATAATCTTGGCTGGACTGATATAACAGTCGGAGTTGAGAATGAAAAAGAAGCAGTTCCGCAGACCTTCTATGTTGATCAAAATTATCCGAACCCATTCAATCCAAGCACAACTATTCAGTTTGGTGTTCCATCTGAGATGTCAGTTGATGTCAGGATTTATGATATGCTCGGTCAGGAAATAGCAGTACTCGTTAATAACCAGACTATGAATGCAGGTGTTTACAGATACAATTTCGATGCATCAAGTTTGGCTTCCGGTACTTATATTTACAGAATCCAGGCTGGTTCAAATGTTAGTGTTAAAAAGATGTTATTAATTAAATAATCTTTTTGGAAGGAGCCGGATGGAAACATCCGGCTTTTTCTTTATTATGAACAGTAAGGAATATGTCAAACTTCAACTGACCACTCTGGGTGTAAAACCTGAGAGTGTTGCCCGTCAACTCGGGATAAGCGAAGCTGTATTCAATTACATGCTTCAGGCCTCTGAAGAATTGGATACTGAACTCTATGAGAAGATATTATCTATTCTTACCGAATTTCAATATGAATTAAATTTTAATGGTCTTGAGCCTGAAAATCCTGATGAGCATCCTGAATTATTCGAGCAGGAAGGTTTTCACCTTATCATCGGAGAAAGGATCAGATTATTTGCAAGAAATAAATACGGCACGCTTAAAAATCTTGCAATCAAAATGAATATGTCACCACAGCAGCTGCAGCAATATCTTAACGGGAACAGAGAACCGGGAGCCCGGGTACTCTACAGACTTATGAGAGCCGGCTGCGATATCAACTGGCTGCTCGGCGGAGCAGAGAATTACGAAGTTTCCGAAAGAGCAAAACTCGAAAGTGAATTATTCAGATTAAAGAAATTATTCGAAAAAGTTAAAAATGTGATTGAAGATGCAGAAAAAAAATAGAATCCCTGAAAATCTGTTATTTATTATTACTCTCCTCTCAATTTCTTTAGGAGTTGTAATCATCAATCTCCTGATCTAAAAATATAATTTTTACTCCGAAAAACGTTCATATTACCCCTATTTAAACAAGAGAATTTCAATAAAGAGAACATTTTCTTTCGTAAATTTCGTTTTCAATTTTCAGTCTCTTAAGATACCTTCATAATGAAAAATCCTTTCCATGCTGACAAAGCCCCATTAGCGGTTATTTTTGCTGCAATGTTATGGGGTTTGGATGGTATTGTTTTCCGTCCGTTTCTATATAATCTTCCGGTTTCGCTTGTAGTTTTTATCGAGACTGCTCTGGTCGCTGTGCTCATGACTCCTGTTATTATTAATTCTACATCGTTGTTCCGTTCGATGGGAAGAAAAGATTGGTTTGCCTTTATAGGTGTAGCATTTTTTGGTGGGGTCCTGGGTACAATACTGATAACAAAAGCGCTTTTCTACGTTGATTATATTAATCTCTCAATTGTAATTCTCCTTCAAAAACTCCAGCCGGTATTTGCGATTCTTTTTGCGGTTATAATATTAAAAGAAAAGCAGGGACTGACTTTCTATCTATGGGCGGCAATTAGTGTCATCGGCAGTTATTTTATGACTTTTGGGCTAAATTTTCCAGTTTCTCCAAATAGCAGAAATCTTATTCCAGCCGCTTTGCTCGCCATCGGTGCGGCAATGGCTTTCGCATTGTCAACTGTTTTGAGTAAACGCGGACTGCGAAATATCGATTTTTTACCCGCAACATACCTTCGATTTTCAATATCGGCATTACTCATGACTGTGATAGTTGCTTCAACAGGCAATTATTCTCAGATTTATCAGGTTACATTGGAACAGGTTGGCGTATTTCTACTCATCGCCTTTTCCTCAGGAGGTGTTGCAATAATGCTATATTACTATGGGTTAAAACAGGTCCCGGCCTCGGTATCAACAATTTTGGAACTCGCATTCCCTTTGACAGCAATAATCCTTGAATATTTCATTCGAGACCACATTTTCAGCCCGGTTCAATGGGCTGGCTCTATGATTCTTCTATTTTCGATAATAAGAATTTCACGGATTTCTGCTTCATCAGTGATTCTTTCTAAAACGCAGGTTACTCCTTTGAACTAAGTAATTCTAATTGGGTTTTTGAGATAATTCATTCAATTTCAGCGGTCATCTTTCCAGAAGATGTTGGTTATTGTTTTTGAGTGGAAAGCCTTGGTTGGAATCCATGTGATGATCAGGCTTAGTTCAGTGTAAATAATTGTGGTGAAGTAGAAAATAATACTCGCAGATAATCAGATACTTATTGGTTCAACAGAATCCAGGCTGCCGGTAATATCAACTTTTGAATGACCCGTAATATACTCCTTCCCCTCACCAAAACAATCCTCCGCAAACATATTCTCTATATCAATGGTATTTATTGTTGTGGTAATTGTAAACTCAGAATTTTCCATAAGATTATTGATTAAATTCTTTTCAAAGTTCAGCTTCAGATTATAATGACGATTTTTGTACTGGAAAGAGGTGAAAATATACTCCTGATCTTCTGAAACAAAGATAAGTCCGAAAATAGTACTGTCAATTTTCACCTGTCTGTTTTCAGATAAAATTGTTTCATCTGAAGCCAATTCTTCGAAAGTTTTTACATGTGGAACATCGGATTTTAATTTCGTTGTATTGCAGCTGACATTAACCGATCCGGCTATAATTTCAGAAAACTTGCTTATATTGTAGAAGAACCCGATGGCAGAGATAATTACAATAAGAAGATCAATTCTTATGCTTTTCATTTCTATACTCTAAGATTCAAATAATTTTAATTCCTCATCAATAAATTTACCAGCACTCATCACAAGGCGGTCATCGAAATATAGATCAGGGGATTTAATTACACCATCAAGATGGATTGGAACGTCAACGCTGCCACCCATCGATTTATTATTACCTAATGCTATATGAACGGTTCCCAGTTTTTTTTCATCTTCAAGAAGTACTCCGCTTAAAATTACCTTCTCGTTAGTTCCTATCCCGATTTCAGCGATATTCCTTGCCTGTGGCCCAACTTTGTCCAGCATCTCATTAAGAAGTTCAGCTTTCGTATCACCTGTAATCTCAACTGCCATCCCGTTCTTAACGACAACTCTGATAGGATCTCCGTCAATAACACCTATACCAGCCATTGAACCATCAACAACAAAAACGCCATTGGAACTCCCTTCAACTGGTGCGGCAAAGGTTTCGCCGGTTGGAAGATTCCCTGATTCTCCGCGAGCATGAAAAATACCTTTGCTCGGTAGAATTTTTCTGCCTTTTACGGACATCGTAATGTCTGTCCCAATTTCGCTTGTAACCCTTATCCAGGAAACACTCTCAAGTTTTTCCTTTAATTTTAGAGTCAAAGCAGCAATTTTATTATAATCAGCATTCAGACCGCGAATCATAACATCTTCAGTTATTCCGGGCAATGTGGCGATTCTTGCTCCGTTTTCAGAAGCTTCCCTTCTTGCTTTAGTATGAGTTAATGATTTTGCGGTAGGAATGAGTATGACATCGAAATTTTTCATTAATTCAGCCGTGGCTTTTGGAGGTTCCTCCCCATTTACCTTCCCGACTGGAATTTCGTTATACATAGCGTCAAATCCAAGTTCACGCACAGTATCCCAGACTGCAAGTCCAATTTTTCGTCTGCTCGGGTCGCTTATAATAAGAACACTCTCACCAGTTTTCGCGCCCATGCAATCAATCAAAGCTTTTTTTGCTGCGCTTTCCAGCGAATCATTTTGACTCATAATGGAAACCCAATATTAAGTTGAACAATAGCCGAAAGACTCCCCTTTGCAATAAATCCCTTCGAATCCTGAGGGCTAAGAATTTCAATCCCATTTTTATCATAAAGTTTTGTCAGTGAATTGAATGAATATGTTGCAGTGCCTTCAACGCTAACATAGTTTTCAATTAAATGGAAAATCAACCCGGCGCCAACAAAGTAATCTATATCATATTTTTTATTAACATAGGTGAATTCTTCCTCAGTACCATCAGGAGCAATCCTTAAGTCAGTCAATTTAACTGAACGCAATGTAACTCCGCCCTCGGCAATCTTAAGATCCAAAAAACGAAATACGGGCACTCCCAGATCAATACTTAAACCCCAGTAATTCTGTGTAAGTTTGAAATCCTCAGAATATTTTCCCGATGATCCTTCACCCTCCAATTTAATGTCTTCTTTCATAAATTGGTAAAAAGCTTTCCCTGTGATAAATAAAAAGTCGAATTTAGCTCGCACGATATTTGCACCAAACCTAAATCCTTCCATTTCACCAAATTGGGAATTATCTTCGAAAAGATTATTGAAAGGGCTTGATTTTAAAAAGGTCTGGTTAAACTGCTCAGCATCATACTTTTGAACACCGTAACCAGCATATACTCCGCTCATTCCAAGACATCCGAATCCGCAGGATTGCCCATAGCTCAGATTAGCGCTGCTGACCAAAATTACAATAAATATAGGTAATATCAGAAATTTGTTATTCAGATTAGTTCTTTTCAACTTTTTGATATAATGTTATAAATTTGTTTCTTAATAATTGTTTAATAAACAGATCTGTTCTTTCAAAAGGTTTTTCAAATTCCGGCCCAAAATGTTCACCAAGTTTCACCGCAATTTCGGATAAAGTCAAGGAACCATCACATTGAAGCCATACGAAACTCCCTGTTTCGTCCAGATCAACCTTTATCTTTTTATCAGCTAATTTCTTAAAGAACAATTTTTCAATAAAACTTTTCCGTTTTTCAAAATAAATTATTGTTACAAGTCCTTCATTTGTTTCAAATTCGGTATTCCTGATCGGATATAAATCATTTATTTGAGTCACTTTTAAATATTACCTCTCTCAAGTTGACCGGAAAGCAATTTCTTATCGCTTCTTTTTAACATGAAGGAAAAGAACAGAGCAACTATGCCAATAAATGCAAACATAAGCAAAGTAAATGTATAATCAAGTGACCCGGATCCATCTCTGAGCATATCTGTGGTAATCCCCTTATTGAAATAATCAGTGACAATTCCTGCAAGGATTGGTATTCCCCATAGCCCAAGATTCTGAACTGATGCCATCAAACCATAGGCCGTTCCTAATCTTTTCTCATTTACGATGTAAGGTACGGATGGCCATAGTGCAGCAGGCACTAATGAAAATGCGATTCCCAGAGTAAACATACCGATGTATGGAGTTATGCTCGTCAGACTAAGAATCAGATGCACAATTATGAGCATTGCAGATCCCCAGATCATCAACGTGGTTCTTTTACCGTACTTATCAACACCCCATCCGAAAATTGGGGTAAAAATAATTGTCCCCCAGATTATGATTGACGTTAGAAGTCCGCTCAATTCGATATCAAGCCCGAACTTATTCATAAGTATATCGGGGGCAAAAGCCTGGAAAGGAAATACTGCAGAATAAAATGTTAGGCATAGCAGCGTAATATATATGAATGGTCTGTTTTTCAGCAGTTCAAAAATATCTGACATATGGAAGCGGTCTTCTTCTCCATCGGTTTTTATTTTCTCCCTTTTATCGGCAATTGAATACACGATAAAGAATCCTAATCCAATAAACATCACTATCGCAGCGACCCAAAGTGCAAGTGTCCAGCCTGTAGGAGATCCAGCAAAGGTTGGAGAAAATATCAGCGCAGCAGCTGTGCCCAGCCGGCATACAACCAAATTAAGCCCGAATGCAAATGCAATTTCGCTTCCCTTAAACCAGTGAGCAATAACCTTATTATTAACAACAAGTAAAGTTTCGGCTCCGAGTCCGAAAAGAAACCTTCCAAGAATCATCATTTTCAACTCAGGTGAGTATTCAGGCAGGAATGATCCCATAAAACCGTAACCAATTCCATTCTGCCGGTAGAGATCGCTTGCTCCGTAAGCAGTCAGAAGCGCACCAAGTGTGCATGAAAGTACGAACAGAAAACCTGTTTTTTTAATCCCGAATCTGTCAACAATTATTCCGCCAATTACGGCAAGGAGTAAAAATGTATTTGGGAAAGAATAAAAACTGACTACGACACCATACTCAGTGGAACTAAAACCAAGATTGATCTGCATCAGTTCTTTAAGTGTAGAGATTGCATCATAGACGTAATATGATGCCCCAACCGGGATACTAACCAATAATAATACCAGCCAACGACGATATTTCATTTTACCTTCAGAATAAAAATTATCAGTTCTCTTTTTTGGTTGCAAAACGTAATAAAACGATAGCAAGCCCCAGGAACATAATCAGGGAAATAACATCTCCTTCAATACCCATACGCTCAGCAATACCGGTATTCAAATAACTGATAAGACTACGCTCTCCTGTCTCGGTTTCTACTGTAGTCCCCACAAGAACAGCATAAAGAATTCCGGTTAATGCTCCTCCTGCTATTAATCCTGAACTAAGAAGTGCTCCGGGACCGATATCAGATTCATCTGCGTTTCCGCCTTTCATTTTGTCAGATATAAATTTAACGAGACCTCCAACAAAAATTGGAGTTGAAACTGAAAGTGGAAGGTATGCGCCAACAGCAAACGGGAGAGAACGAACTCCGGATAATTCCATTACTGCAGCAATTCCCATCCCGACTAAAACAAGACCCCAGGGTAAATTCTGGCTAAGAAGCCCCTTTATTACAGTTGCCATAAGAGTTGCCTGCGGTGCAGGTAATTTATCAGTTCCGATACCAAGTGCATCGTTCAACAGCAGCATAGTAAAACCAATTACGAGTACCGAGGCAAGTACACCAATTATAAGTCCGATCTGCTGCTTAACCGGAGTTGCACCAACAAGATAGCCTGTTTTCAGGTCCTGAGACGTTGCTCCGGCATTTGCGGCAGCTATACAAACTATTGAGCCAACAACAAGAGCGATCGGCTGATAAACTTCGCCTGTCCAACCCACTGCAACAAAAATAAGTGAAGTTGCCATCAGGGTTGCTATAGTCATACCTGAAATAGGATTCGATGATGAACCTATCAAACCAACAATTCTTGACGAAACTGTTACAAAGAAAAACCCGAAAATGATTATCATAAAAGAAGATAGAAGATTTGTGGGAATAGAAGGAATAACAGCCATAAAAATCACAAGAATAAGACTGCCCACGAGTACAAAAACAAGCGGAATATCCTTTTCGGTGCGAAGTTTTTCAGGTCTGGCTTCTCCTGAATTTTGTTTTAGATCGTTGAAAGAATCCTTGAAAGCACTGATAATAGTAGGGAATGATTTAATAAGTGTTATAATGCCGCCAAATGTAACCGCACCGGCGCCAATATATCTAATATAATTCGACCATATTTCTCTTGCGTTCATCTCTGAGATAAGCTTTGTTGCCGGTGGAAAGGCAGCCATAAGATTATCACCAAGCAGAGTGATTAGAGGGATAAGAACCAGCCAGGAAAGAACGCCTCCGGCAACCATAATGCCGGCAATCTTTGGACCGATAATATATCCAACACCAAGAAGTTCCGGTGTAATCTCACCTGTAACGGTTCCGTTCGGGAGCGAAGATTTCCTGCTGAAAACATATGCAGGAACATCTTTCCACAAGCCAATGATAGACATCAGACCTTTATAAAGGAAAGCGATACCGAGACCATAATAAACTTTTTGAGCAAGTTTGCCGCCTTTTTCACCGGCGATAAGAACATCAGCACATGCAGTCCCTTCGGGAAATGGAAGCTTTCCATGTTCCTTAACAATGATTGATCGTCTAAGGGGAATCATAAACAAAACGCCCAAAATACCACCTGCGAGTGCAAGAACAAAAATCTGAAAATATTTGAAGTAATCTCCCCCGCCTGGAAGGAATAGCAATGCCGGAATAGTAAAAACGACACCTGCTGCAACAGATTCTCCGGCAGAGCCGATTGTCTGGACTATATTATTTTCCAGAATTGTCGCATTCCCTAATTTTTTGAATATGGATATTGCAAGCACAGCAATAGGGATAGATGCGCTCACTGTCAGACCAACTTTTAATCCGAGATATACCGTGGCGGCGCCGAAAATAATTCCAAATATGGCGCCCAGAATGATGGCTTTGGGAGTAAATTCAGGAATGAAATCGTATGGTGAAATATAAGGCCTGAATTCTGCTTGTTTATTGTCCATAAAATACCTGCAAGTAAATGGTTAACAAAGAGTTGAATATAGATAAATTAATGATTTTGCAAAAGATTTTTTTTAATTGAGTGATCCCAATTTTAATACCGTTTATATCTTAAATTTTCTCATTCCAATATGGCATATTGCGAAATCGTATTTCACCGGATCAACAGGATTAATTTCCCTCAATTTTTCTGTTATTTCTTCAGCCATTTTCCATGATACTGTGTTTTTAGTTGTCAGACCTATTTGTTTACTGATCCTGGCTACATGAGTATCCACCGGGATAATCAGCTTCGCCGGAGATACCTCTTCCCAAAGCCCAAAATCTATGTGGTCTTTCCTTACCATCCACCTAAGAAAAAGATTCATCCTTTTACATGCGCTACCACTAAAAGGGTCGGGGAAAATGAATTTCAATAGCCGTTCATTCTTGATATAGTTTTTACCAATATTCTTAAGTGATGCTGAGAAAAATGAAAGACTGTTTTTGATATCCCGATCTTTTTCGAAATAATATAAAAGAAAAAGATACTTTAATGATCCATAAGTGGTGTAAACCCTGTGTAGAACATTAAATATACCATCGATATCCTCTGATGAATAAAATCGGTGATAAATCCCCTCTATCCCTGAGAGATTTTTTTTTGAGGAATAGTTTTCGATAAAATTGAAAGGTCCGGACTCCATAATTTTATCCAGCCTGATTAGTGTCGAATTAATTTGTCTGACATTTCCGTATGCAAAAACCGAAGCGAGAAAAGCGCTGATTTCAATATCTCTCGGATCTTTGTAACGCATTGGGAATTCAATTGGATCGGGTGATATTTTCGAAATATCAAAATAACGGTAATGATATTCCAGTTTCTTTTTCAGGTCCATTAAGATGACTAGTTACTAATTGAATTATTTAAATTTAACTACTCAAAACTTGTAAAAGTACTTTCATAGATGCTTCATTTTGTATGTATTCAACTGAAAGTTCGTTCTGAATAATATTCTATCTAATTAAATATTCCAATTTTTGAACGTTTCAGCTCAGTATATTACTATGATGTTAGTTAAGAACTGCCGTTGAGAAGGATTCAGTTTTTATTTCATAAGAAGCATCTTAATTATACTTTGGCTTTGATTTGATATTAATTCGGCGAAATAAATCCCGCCGCTTAATGATTCATCCGAAAAATATATTTCATGTTTGCCAGCTTTATAAAATCCTTTCGCAACTGTACTCACTTCTTGTCCTAATAAATCGAAGACCTTTAACGAAATATCGCCATCATCAGGGATATCAAATAACAACATCGTCCCCGGATTAAATGGATTGGGATAATTTCGTAATAAGGCGTAATTCAATTCCCGCTCAGCATCAACCTGAATTATCTCAGAATAGTTTATTGATCCGTCAAAATCAACCTGCCGCAGCCGGTATTCAATCTGGGCGGACGCAAGGACTTTATCGATATAGGAATAATTCGTCACATCAGTGGAGTTACCAGAACCCCTGACGAAATAAATTTCATCCCAGTTTTTGGCTCCCACAATTTTTCTTTCGATGGCAAATCCAAGATTATTTGTTTCGGAAGCTGTTTTCCATGTCAATTTTACTTGTCCCTTCTGCAATACTGCTTCAAAAGCGAATAATTCAACAGGGACAGGAATGTCATTATCAAAGTATTTTGCTGTCCAAATACTGAGAGTAGTTCCGTCCATTCGTGTCCAGATTGGATAAACGTTCCTTTTATATGCGGCAATTCCTATATAATCACCAAAAAAAACATTTGACTGGGGTGTAAATGATGACTGGCTTACTTTGAAATTAATGAATGATTCCCCGCCATCTGTTGATTTTGCCATGTAAACATCTGTCGTATTACCGGAAGTGTTTCTTCTGTCGTAAAAAACAGCATAAATAATTCCAGTTGTGGAATCCACAGTCATCCAGTGAAAAAACTGATGCCTGCCTGAATTGTCATCATTAACTTTAAGCGGATCAGACCATGTTTCGCCGTTGTCTGAAGATTTAATAAAAAAAACATCCGTATTCTGGTTTCCGGCTCTCTGATCGCTCCACATAACGTAAACATTTCCCCTGAAAATGGAATTACTGATATCAGTTGCAGTTACCGGAAACCCATTCGCACGGTATATTCCCGACACTGCAAAATCCCATCCTCCTGGCTGATCTGCAATTATTTTATCTTGACCAAAGGTATTTCCCCCATCAAAAGACCGGTCAAAATATATCTTATTGTAGGCAGACCAGGCAGTATATATTTCCCCATTTGGTCCAACTGCAGGCACAGCTCCTTCGACTGTATTATCTTCATCCACACAATCGCCGCCGCGTTCACTTATTCTAATGGGAGATGACCAATTTAAACCACCGTCTGTGCTTTTTGAAAAAAGTATCCTGCTGCTGTCCTGGGTCGAGCCACTCCCGTAAGTATCAAATTCAGTCCAAAAAGCATATACATTATTCCTGTATTGCGAATTAGTGTGGTCAACTGCAAGCCATTCCTTATCCTGATTCCTGGGAAATGAGTAACCAATTCCTGCTCCGTCATTCCATGAATTACCATTATTTGTAGTTCTCTGGACAACTATCCTGTCGATCCAATATCCACTTATCGGATCAGATAAATGAGCAAATAATAGGTTCCCATTCACATCATAAACGAGGACAGGATCGCCCCAAACCCCCAAATTTGAAGTTAACGTGGTCGTATTCCAGGTCTTACCCGAATCTGAAGAAAAATAATAGTAGTTTAGATTTGAACCGGCTGCTATATACTTTGGATTAACAGGATTAATCGCGATACAAACCTCCTCAGGAGAATTAGCTCCGATTGCGCTGACACGATAATTCTGAATCTGTGAAAAAACAGAACTGGCAAAAATCAATAGTCCCATTAATAATGAGGAGCTTTTCATATTTATCCCCTGATTAAACTGATCATTTCCTTAATAGCTTTTTCGATACCTACAAAAACAGAATGAGCGATAACCGCCTGACCAATGGACACTTCATCAATAGTATTTATTGATGCAATGTCCCTGGTATTATGATAATTCAGTCCATGCCCGGCATTAACACTTAAACCAAGGCTTTTGGCGTATTCAGCCGCCGAACAAATTCTGCTTAGCTCATTGTGGTAATCACTTTCATTCTTTGCGTTTGCGAAAACCCCTGTATGTATTTCAATAAACTGTGCCCCAATCTCTTTTGAAAGGTCAATAATATCCTTTTCCGGTTCGATAAATAATGAAACTGGAATACCTGACCCGTCAAGAATTTTTATTGCTTCTCTGAGCCTGATTTTTTGCCCCTTAACATCGAGCCCGCCTTCGGTCGTGAGCTCTTCACGTTTTTCTGGAACAAGAGTTACTAATTCAGGTTTTGTCTTACAGGCAATTCCGATTATCTCATCTGTTGCAGCCATTTCAAGATCAAGTTTAGTTTTAATGACTTCTCTCAGGATCTGAAGATCCTTGTCCTTAATATGTCTCCTGTCCTCACGCAAATGAACAACAATGCCATCAACACCAAATTCTTCCGCCATAAGAGCATATGTAACAGGATCGGGCCGGTTTTCACCTCTTGCATTTCTTAAAAATGCCACATGATCAATATTTATGCTGAATTTCATCTTTAAGCCATTTAATTAGAAAAATAAATTAAAAAATGCTTCCGGCCCATAACCAAATTCCTGAGCACGGAAGCGCAACGATGCATTTAAATCCATTAGAAAAATAACCGAAAAATGGATTAAAACGCAATAATAAAATGAACGAACTCTCAATGCAATGAAACCAAGAAGGATTGCACCGGGGATTGCACCCAAAGTTTCCATGAATGGTTTCCCATTATGCAGTATTACAAAAGGGATTGCCTGAATAAAAATTGCCTCATTGCCAAACTTTTCATAAAGCCCATTCAACATAAAGCCTCTCCATATAAATTCCCATCCGGTCATATATATAAGAAGTGCAAATTCATAAATAAAAAACGTATTCCAGGAAATCCTGGCAGTAGGCAGATGGGGGTATTGTTCAACAAAAGAGGTAGTAGAAGAGGCAAACCATATTACAGGTACCATAAACATAACTGCAATAATTGTAAGTAATAAACCCTGCTTGATGTCTCCGAATCTGAAACCATAATCCGCAGGCTTTTCTTTAAGTACAAAATAAATAATGAGAATCGGTAAGAGTATGAATGTGAGAGAATCACCAATGAACCAGTAAAGATATTCAAAGAACAAACCCTCTGTAATAACTTCAAAATACTGATAAAAAATGTTTTCTCTAAAAAATCTGCGCGAAGTGAAATACCATGATAAAGTCTGAATTATCAGGACGGATACAATAATAATATTAGTTTTTCGATCTGTCCGCTTTAAGAAAGTGACAAAATCAAATAATGTATCCCGTAATATTTTCAAGTTTTTACCTCAATAATATAAATGCCTATACGTAAAATATAAAGGATTGCCAAATATTTCCTTTGATTAATTACCTGAAATTTTTTAGCGTGATGACGGCTTCGGATATATAAATTACCGGAGGAATAAAAAGCCTTGTTCTCCCTTAGAGAACAAGGCTAATCTAAGTTTGCTAATCAGATTCAAAGTTTGGTGTATGTATCCTTCATCCTGATATTCATATTTTCGAGTTCATCAAGAACAGGCAGATAAATTTCCGGCATATTAGGAATATGAACGCCTGTAATATTAATTTTATCCTCAGCAATCATTCTTGCGGCAACCGCGGCAGGAAGACTGACCGTTCTTGCCATAGATGAGTCACCTCCGGGAATTCCAAAATCGATCATCAGAGAAGTTATAGCCTCCTTTGCTCCACCCGGAAATTCAGCGACAAACTGATGCTGAAGTACAATCATATCTCTTTCACCTGGCTGATATTTTAGTTTGCGTTCCATATGTACAGTCAGAAAATCCAAATAACTTGGGGGATCAGAGGATATAGTCTGCTCGCTAAATATTCCAAGCCATTCGAGCCTTTTCATTATGTCTGAATCTAGAGTTATTCCAGCCTTCTCAGCAAATTTTGCTCGGATATTGTCAGCTGAATCAGCACCAATCAAAAATGCTACAATTTCCTTCCAGGGCTTCCCATTAAGCTCAGGTCTCTCTGTATCATCAAGAAATCCTGATCTGGAAATAACTAAAAGAGTTTCACACCAGCCGATATTCCTGAAAGTTCCACGAAAAATTGTTTTCGAATCGTTCAGACCGTAAAGATCTTTATAGATCATTGAATCACGATTTGGATAAACTTCCAGCTCCCCTGCTTCACCAACTTTTTTACGATGGACATAGGTAAACAGATCTTTACCTTGCAGTTTGATCTCGTTTCCATCTTTTCTGAATTGGGCATTATTTCTTCCTGCCAGAAGAACGCCCCTAGGACTCCATGAAAACTTATAGCCGAATGGGTTGTCATTAGCTTCTGGTGCCGGCAGTCCGCCACATACAGATTCAAAAGAAATAATTTTACCTTCTCTTTCTTTCACATCATTAATAATTTTCATCGCGGACATATGATCAATGCCCGGATCGAGTCCGATCTCGTTCAGAAAAAGCACGCCTGCTTCCCTTGCTCTGGAGTCAAGTTCCTTCATTGCCGGACTAACATACGAAGTGGTTATTAATTGCTTTTTGTATTTCAGGCATAATTCTGCTACCTGAACGTGATGGATATAAGGCAGAAGGCTGATGGCAATATCGCATTCACCAACAAGTTTTTCAAGCTTTGCGTTATCCTTAACATTTAATTCAATCGCTGTCCCTTTAGGGTGATTCTCAATTAAAGCTTGTGCCTTACTTACAGTTCTGCTTGCTACAATTACTTTCATTTCCCCGTTTTCCAGTAAATAACGGACAAGGGGTCGGGTGACTAATCCTGCTCCTAAAACCAATATTCTTTTCATACTTTCTCCATATTGGATATTCAGATATTATTTAAATGCAGAAAACGACTGTTTGCCGCTTTCTATACAATATATTTTTGTAAATAACTGTATTTCGGAGTCAATTTCCCATTGTAAACAATTACCGCCTTTTTAATTTCCGGCGGCAAATTATAATTTTCGAATTCAACATCTTTTTTTGCTGCAGCAACTGCAGGTATAAATGGTTTCAATGATTTACTGAAACCAGCTGAGGCATCCCTCGGAAGTTCAGCAGGCAGGTTATCAATAGCAATCACAGAAACGCCATCGCCAGAAAATCCATCGACAAATTCACTTGTTTCCGGGTTATATACGAAAGAAGGAATATCTGGTGTGGTAATTTTTGCGGTAATCTCAACGGCGCCTTCAATATCACAACTTATGTCTCCAATTATCTCAAGTCTTGTCTTATTGTTCTTTAAGAATTCTTTGGTGATCAAACGCGGATACTTTTCGTCCCAATAAATAGCATTAATAAATATTGAAAGTCTTTGAATATGATTATTGAATTTCGATTTGTACAAAACCGGTTGGTTGAAATATTCCTGTAAATCAAATTTCTCCGGCGACTCAATTCTTTCAAACATATCACTTTCTTTGAACACAATTTTATAAACTTTATTCCTGCTAAGAGAATTAATATCTCCTGAAAAATCTGGCGATAGTGTTTCGACTGGCAGAACATCGTAAATTTCCTGCCCTCCTAATGATACATTGCCATAGCCGGCAAATCCGGCAATAACAGGGTGAATTGTCTCCGGAACACCATGTTTTTTAATTTTTTCACCCAAATCCCTGAGTGCATCCTTTGCCTCATCTACATCATGATACTGATAAGATTGCTTCAGCGCTTCAAAATCATTCGATATTCCATGAGCGGCAAGCCTCTGACCATAACCAAAGAGCGTGTCAATCATTCCTGCAAGTCCGGCATATTTTCCGAAAAATACAAGTCTCCTACCTTTTTCATCTGCGATGCACTCATAATCAATCAGGGTGCATCCATTCTTAATGAGATGTTTCAGCATCGGCATATTATATTTCTGGGCTTTGATCGTATGCGAAAAGAATATGTATGTTTTACCCGGGAGCAGGTATTTAACAGGTATTTCCTTTACAGCAATAATAATTTCGTTCTGATAGATATCGTTTACAGTTTCGATGCCGGCATTGGCATATTCTTCCTCTGTATATGAACGCCTTTCAAATTTTTCAACAAATACAGTAATACCATGTTTTTCCTTGAGCTCCTTCAAATCTTGAGGTATGAGCGGAACCCGCCGTTCCCAAATATTTTTATCTTCCTTCCGTATTCCGATCCTCTGCAACATTTAAACTCCGCAAATGAAAAATTACTTTAAGGTCTAATTTACGAATATTAACGTAGTTTTTCCATTTGAGCCTATAAAATAAGGGTTAAATGGAATACAATAAATAAAAAAAGGCTGACCCCGGAAGCAGAGACAGCCTTAATTTAACATCTCATTCGAATACTATTCTATTTTTTGTCGTCATCAACCACTTCATAGGATGCATCTTCCACATTTTTATCCTTAGGCGGTTCATTCGATTGAGGCGGTTCCTGATAAGCCTGTTGTTCAGCACCCTGTGCACCGGGAGCCTGATAAAGTTTTTCGGAAACCTCATTCCATATTTTTGATAGACTTTCTGTTGCAGATTTAATCACATCATTATCATCTGCTTTTAATGCTTCTTCAACCTTTGCGATTCCATCTTCAAGGCGACCAACGTATTCAGCGGGAATTTTTTCCTTCATTTCACTCATCTGCTTTTTGGTCTGAAAAATAAGATTATCAGCTGTATTTCTGATCTCTACATTTTCGCGTTTCTTTTTATCAGATTCTGCATTTATCTTAGCTTCATTTTTCATTTTTTCGATCTCATCCTTATTAAGACCACTTGAAGCCGTAATCCTTATACTTTGTTCTTTTCCTGTCGCTTTATCTTTAGCTGAAACATGTAAAATTCCATTGGCATCGATATCGAATTTTACTTCAATCTGTGGAACACCGCGTGGTGCTGGTGGAATTCCATCGAGATGGAATTTACCCAGAGTCCTGTTGTCCGCTGCCATAGGTCTTTCACCCTGAATAATGTGTATTTCCACACTGGGCTGATTATCTGAGGCAGTTGAAAATATTTCACTCTTTGTTGTTGGTATGGTGGAATTGGACTCGATCATTTTGGTCATCACACCACCCAATGTTTCAATACCAAGTGAAAGCGGAGTAACATCAAGAAGCAACACATCTTTAATTTCACCTGCAAGTACGCCGCCCTGAATCGCGGCCCCGATTGCCACCACTTCATCAGGATTAACGCCTCTGTGCGGTTCTTTTCCAAAGAGTTTTTTGACTATCTCTTGGACTTTCGGAACTCTTGTTGATCCGCCAACAAGAATGACTTCATCTATTTGCGATGGGGATACTCCTGCGTCCTTCATAGCTTTTTCACAGGGTGAAACGCTCCTCGAAATAAGGTCATCGATAAGCTGTTCAAATTTTGCTCTTGTTAGAGTGATATTGATATGTTTGGGACCATCGGCAGTTGCGGTAATGTAAGGAATATTGATGTCTGTCTGCAAAGATGATGACAACTCAATCTTGGCTTTTTCAGCAGCATCCTTTAATCTCTGCAGAGCCATAGGGTCTTTTTTAAGATCCATACCTTCCTGTTTTTTGAATTCATCATTAAGGAAGTCAATAATTCTCTGGTCAAAGTCATCCCCGCCGAGATGGGTATCTCCGTTAGTTGACTTCACCTCGAAAACGCCATCGCCAATTTGAAGAATCGATATATCGAATGTACCGCCTCCAAGATCGTAAACCGCTACAAGCTGTTCTTTATGTTTTTTGTCGAGACCGTAAGCCAGAGCTGCCGCAGTCGGCTCATTAATAATCCTCTTTACAGTCAATCCTGCAATCTCTCCGGCATCCTTTGTTGCCTGACGCTGCGCATCATTGAAATAAGCAGGAACAGTAATTACGGCTTCAGTTACTTCCTGCCCCAGATAATCTTCAGCAGTTTTTTTCATTTTCTGAAGAACCATAGCGCTGATTTCCGGTGGTGAAAATAACTTGTCACCAATTTTAACACGTGCACTGTTATTCTCGCCAGCCACAACCGAATAAGGGACTTCTTTGAGTTCTTGTCCAACTTCTTCGAGTCTTCGTCCCATAAAACGCTTAATTGAAAATATTGTATTTGTCGGATTTGTAACTGCCTGGCGTTTAGCGGGCTGTCCTACTAATCTTTCACCTGATTTTGCAAAACCTATTATGGAAGGAGTTGTTCTTCCTCCTTCTGAATTCTGTATTACAACCGGTTCATTGCCCTCCATCACCGAGACGCATGAATTAGTTGTACCAAGGTCGATTCCTATTATTTTTCCCATATTTACCTCTTAAATTAAAAAGCCTTATATTTACAATTGAAACTATTAACTTATTTCAACTATCGTGCCATACTAACCAGCACAGTAATCTATTGAAATACAACACTTTAGTTTCCCAATAGATAATATTTTTTGTATGACATCCTGTCGTTTTAACTGCCACAATGTCATTTATGCCTTGGACATACAAAAACATACTATCAATTTACAAGTAATCATTATTTTGTCACATTTAGTATGTCATAATGTCAGATATCAATTTTAACCTTGAAGAATTCAACCTGCAGCTTGATACCCATTTTATCGGAACAAATATTTATTTTCTGGATCATGTTGAATCCACTAATTCTTACCTCATGTCAAGAAACGAAGACTTTGAGAATGGTACAGTTGTAATTGCCGAGACCCAAACTAAAGGAAGAGGACGCCTCGACAGAACATGGCTTAGCGATCCGAAAGTCAACCTGACTTTCTCTATTGCTCTCACAAAAAAAGATTTGTTCACTTCACCTGCAATGATAAATTTTGCGGCTTCTCTCGCTGTGGCCAATGCTTTACAAAATTTATTCCAGCTTCCTGTCGAACTCAAGTGGCCAAATGATGTTCTAGTTAAGGGGAAAAAGATTTCAGGAATACTCATGGAATCTATTTCTGCCGGTAGCGAAATCACAAGAATGGTAGTTGGATTCGGAATAAATGTGAATCAGTCAAATTTTCCGGGTAAATATTTAATTCTTCCCACATCTGTTAAGAATGAATACCGCGGTCCAATCTCACGTGAACGTATTCTCAGTGAAGTGCTCAACCTGTTTGAACAGTATCTGGGATTCCTGAAATTTGATAAAAAAATGCTCCTTCAATCATGGAAAGAAAAATGCAGAATGATTGGTGAAAAGGTGAAAATAGAATCTGGTGACACACAAAGATTTGGTGTTTTTGTGGATGTGGATGAGGATGGATTTTTGCTCTTCAGAGAGGGCGCACAAACTTCAAAAATTACTTTTGGCGATGTAAGCCTCAGAGGACAATAAATGCTCCTTACCATAGATATTGGCAACACGAATATTAAATGGATTTTGTTCGACGAAGAAAATATTTTGGAGAAGGAAGTTTTCAGTACACATTCTGCATTTCAGTTTCCTCAAAGTATCCTGCAAAACACCAGTGAAATAGCGGTTTCTTCGGTGAATCCTTTAGGCCTTTCGAAGATAATTAATTATTTTTCACTGAATACTGCAATTACGGCTAACATAATTAACTACAAATCTCCAATGGAAATCATTGTTGATTATGAGACACCGGAAACCTTAGGTGCAGACAGGATATGTGCAGCTAATGCCATATTTACAATTGCCAGGAATTCTACCGTACTTACATCTAAATCCCTTATTATTTCGTGTGACTTTGGAACTGCAAATAATATTAGTATTGTCCAGGGTGACGGCATTTTTTTAGGCGGATTAATCGCTCCGGGAATAAAACTAATGACTGAGAGCCTTCATAACAGGACAGCATCTTTACCTCTCACCCAAACAACAGGAAATGTAAGTCTGATTGGTAAAAGTACATCCGGAGCCATTTTAAGCGGAGTGTTTTATTCAGCAGCAGGATTTGTGAATAATATGGTGAATGAAATAAAAAACGCCATGGATCCCGACAAAATTATTATTTTCACGACAGGTGGTAATTATCTTCCAATTAAGCCCTTCATAAAATTTGAGCACATTTTCAGAGAAAATCTTGTTTGCGAAGGAATCAGATTTATTCATAATTATCCGGGACGATGAAAAAAGCAGTTTATCTTGACCATGCCGCAACAACCCCACTGCATCCGAAAGTATTTGAGGTTATGTCCGATTTCCTTAGAAATGATTTCGGGAACCCATCCTCCGTACATTCATACGGACGCAGCAGCAGAGTTAAAATAGAAGCTGCAAGAGAGACTATTGCTGAAATAATTAATGCACATCCCGCTGAGATTTACTTTACTTCAAACGGAACCGAGGCAAATAATTTTGCATTGTTCGGAATAACGAAGACAAAATTTGCAGAGTCAGGTGAGTCCGGCATAATAACTGCTGAGAATGAACATCATTGTATCCTGGAGCCTGCAGAAAGCTTGGTGAAGGATGGTTTCCGGCTAACAATGCTAAAACCCCGGAATGATGGCACCATTGATCCGGATACCCTGAATTCTGTATTGAACGCGGATATTTCACTCGCTGCATTTATGCTTATCAATAATGAAACCGGATCAGTTAATGATGTTGCAAAATTATCGGATACAGCCATTAATAAACAAATAAACTTTCACACTGATGCTGTGCAGGCATTTGGGAAATACCAAATTGATGTCAAAAAATTAAGTATAAGCACGATGGCAGTCTCAGGACACAAAATTAATGGTCCTAAAGGCTCCGGATTCTTATACGCCAGAACAGGCACCCCTATTGCTCCGTTAATTCATGGCGGATCACAGGAAAGAAACAGGCGGGGCGGCACTGAGAATCCTGCGGCAATCATTGGACTTGCAGAAGCGGCCCGGATTGCTGTAAACGGGATTGATGAAAATTTTGAAAAAGTTACTAAACTGAATAACTATCTGAGAGCCGGGATTATTTCGCTTGATAGTGCAGGAATATCCATTAACAGCCCCCAGACAGCCAGTCCTTACATTCTAAATATTTCTTTCAAACCGGAGTATTATACTGCCGGGTCTGAATCACTGATTATGTATTTCGACATTAACGGGATCGCAGCTTCCAGCGGAGCAGCATGTGCATCCGGGACAACAAACCCCTCTCATGTTTTATTAAGTCTTGGGAAATCGAAAACCGAAGCTTCTGCAGTGGTAAGATTTTCGTTTGGACATGATAACACAATTGAGGAATTGGATTATACTCTTGAGGTGCTCCAAAAGGTTGTAAAGAAATTTAGAAAAATCTAATTCTCAACGATCAGGTTATCAATAAGCCTTGTAAACCCGAAGCGGCAGGCAGCAAGGATAATATAATTACTCCCTTTTTGAAGTTTACCTGTTTCCGAAAAATTCACCTGATCAACTATTTTTATATATTCGGGTTTTGCTCCCTCTGCGCCTTTCATGCGATTTATAAGAATCTGACAAATTTCTGGAGCATTATCCCACCCGTGTTTAATTAGTTCAGCACCCTCTAAAAGAGTCCGGTAGATTATTGAGGCATCTTCACGTTCTTTTATTGTTAGATATTTATTCCTTGAACTCATAGCTAATCCGTTTTTTTCTCTGACTATTGGCGCAACAATAACATCAATATTCATTGAAAGGTCTTTTACCATCTGCTGGATTAATCTTGCCTGCTGTGCGTCTTTTTGGCCAAAAACTGAAAAATGTGGTCTAATCTGATTAAAAAGAATGGAGACTACTGTAGATACTCCCCGGAAATGCGTCGGGCGGCTTTCGCCTTCGAAATATTTTGATATTTCATTCACATCCACATATGTTTGAAAACCGGCTGGGTAAATATCCTCATGTGAGGGCATATAAAGCGCATTGCAGTAAACTTCCTCGAGAAGAGTTATATCCCTATGAATATCCCGTGGATATTTTTCAAGATCCTCATTCGGAGCAAATTGTGTTGGATTAACAAAGATTGAAACAATAGCAGCATCTGCATTTTCTTTTGCGATACGAACAAGTGATAAATGTCCTTCATGCAGAAAGCCCATTGTCGGAACGAATCCAACCCTGGCGCCCTTCTTTTCAAGTGAATTTCGATAATCACAAAGTGCTTTTTTCGAATTTAATATAATCAATTCAGGAATTGCTTAAATAGTCAACCAGTTGAACAAGTTTTGATCTAAGTTCTTTGCGCTCAGTAATAAAATCAAGAAAACCATTCTCCAGAAGAAACTCAGAGGATTGAAATCCATCCGGTAAATCTTTACCGATGGTCTGCTTAATAACTCTCGGTCCTGCGAAACCTATCAGGGCATTTGGTTCAGCAATAATTATATCACCAAGCATCGCATAACTGGCAGTAGTACCCCCTGTAGTTGGGTCAGTAAGAATCGAAATATACGGTATCTTTGCCTCGGCAAGTCTCGCAAGCCGCGCAGAAGTTTTCGCCATCTGCATAAGTGAATAAGCACCTTCCATCATTCTTGCGCCGCCGCTCTGTGAAATTATTATCAGGGGAATTTTTGATGTATAAGCTTTATCAATCAGTCGTGCAAGTTTTTCACCAACAACAGAGCCCATTGATCCGCCGATAAACTTGAAGTCCATGCAGCCAAAAGCAACTCGTCTTCCTTCAATTTTCCCGCTGCCTGTTTTTACTGCGTCAAAGAGTCCAGTTTTTGAAATCGTAGAAGCAATTCTTGAATTGTATGGTTTTGTGTCAACAAAATTCAAGGGATCTCCTGATTTCATATTTTTATTAATCTCCTTAAAAGAACCATGATCCAGAATGATCTTTATGTACTCTTCACTTCCGATTCTGAAATGGAAATCACATTTTGGACAGACAAAACTATTGGTTTCCAGCTGTTTCCTGTGGATAATCTCATTGCAGTTAGTACATTTAACCCACTGCCCATCCGGGATTTCACTTTTCTGTGTGTCAGGAGATATATTTTGTTTAATTCTTTTAAACCATGCCATCAGGTATTCCGCTTCTTAATATTAACATAAATAGTAATGGGCTGGTTTGGCTGCTGAGGATCATTGGATACAATTGTAACAGTTCTTGTAATTTTACCTTCTCTTTCGCTGGTATCAAGTTTTATTTTAATTTTCCCTGTTTCTCCGGGTTTGAGTTCTTTTTTTGAAAGGACTGTTGCAGTACACCCGCAGGATGACTTAACTTCAGAGATTTTCAGCAATTCACTCCCTGAATTTCTAAATTCCAATTCGGCGCTGACAACTTCACCTTCATTAACAATTCCAAAATTATGCTGATTTCTTGAGAGTTTAAGTTTTGGACCTCCCAGCTCAGAAGTAACCTCTTCCTTTTTGAGAACATTACACATAAAAGAAAGCCTAAGTTCCGGCGTTTCAGGGTCATTTGAATTAACATAGATATGTTTTCGTTGTATCCCGCCTCTGTCTTCGGAATTAAATTCAACCATAATTGTTGTACTTTCACCGGGAGCAAGCCTATTCTTTTCTGGTTTAGCCGCTGTGCAGCCGCAGGAAGCTCTCACTCTTTTAATCTCCAAGACATCATCACCAGTGTTCTTGACAACGAATTCATGTTTAACGATATTCCCTTCCTGAACATCACCAAAATCATAAAGCAGTTCAGGAGCTTCTATTTTTGGCTGCTTCTGTTGGCTGTATATATTAATTGCCAATAAACTCAGAAATACTAAAAACAGAACTCTTTTCACATTGTCCTCACTGTAAAATTTTTAAAATATCTTGGCTCGATATAATCGAAATTATAATTTAATAAATGTTCTCCAAATAAATAAGCAAATTCAGCAATCGAACCCGCTGTGATATGTGGCACTTTAATCACTCCATTCAGTGTTGAATCACAGAATAATATTTTGTGCGGAAAGTTTGATTCAACTTTTTCAATATTTATAAGACTGATATCTGTCAATTCTTCTACCGTACCCTTTCTTTTAACAAACTGCTTTAAATAGAGTTCCTCCCGATTGACGCGGGATACTATACCAAATTCTGTATTTTCAGATAAGTAGGTCATAATCTGGCTAGCTGTTACATCAAATGTAGGTACTGGTATTATTGGGATTTCAAGTGAAAATGCAATCGCTTTAGCTGCGGAAAAGCCTATCCTGAGTCCGGTAAAAGAACCTGGACCTTCAGATATTGCAATTGATTTTAGTGATGCAGTTTTTAATCCAGCTGTTTCTAAGAGTTTCTCTATCGAGATCAATAGTTTCTCAGAATGAGAATGTTTCTCAAAAACATTTAGCTCCAAAATATTTCCGGGATTTACCAATAATGCGGCGCTACAGATTTCACCAGTGGTTTCAATAGCGAGCATTGGCAGAAATTCATTCATTTTCATATAGAATATATTTTCTTGAGAGATTGTCTTCAGAAAAAATTATTTGTACCTCTTTTCTTTGATGGGGTAGAAGTGAGGGAAATTTTTCACCCCATTCTATAATAACAAATGCAGAAAGATCATTAAGATAATCTTCAAAACCAATATCGGTCAGCTCCCCGGCATCATCCACTCGGTAAAAATCAAAATGATATACTTTATGATCACCAAAGTATTCATTAACAATATTAAATGTCGGACTGGATACTTCAGGAATATTCCAAAAAGAGCAGATTAGTTTTATTAGAGTAGTTTTACCCGCACCCAGATCTCCACTGAAAATGATAACATCTCCCTCCTGCAAATATTTGATTAATTCCTCAGCAATAGTGGAGATATGCTTTTCAGCTAAAAACCCCGATTCATATAACCTGCGCATCTTATTTTGTGTCAAGCGTGATGACAGGGAGGATCATCTCTTCAATCGATATTCCCCCGTGCTGAAATGTATCCTTATAATGGCTCAGATATCTGTGATATTCAGTTGGATAAACAAAATAATAATCTTCTTTGGCTATTATATAATTAATCGTTATCCCTCTCCGAGGAAGTTTATAATCCTGCGGATTTCTTATAAAGATTGCGTTCTTATCATCAGCTTTGAGGTTTTTTCCATATTTGAACCTAAGATTCGTTGAGGATTCTCGGTCTCCCAATACTTTTGCACCCCTCATTGTCCTTATGCTCCCATGATCAGTGGTAATAACTATTCTTGCTCCCTTGATCTGAGCGATACTCCTTAGTGCGCCAAGCAGACTTGAGTGTTTGAACCAGCTTTCAGTGAGTGAACGGTACGCAGCTTCATCCGGAGCTATCTCTTTTAAAAGATCAGAATCAGATCTTCCATGAGCAATCATATCCAAAAAATTTACGACTACTGCGGTCAGATGATTTGAGGAATGGACGGAAATATTTTGCTCAAACGCCTTACCAACCTCAGGATCAATTATCTTAATATACTTTAACTCATTCCTGAGTTTAATCCGTTTTCTTTCAAGCAGACGTGATAGGAATTCTTTCTCATGCATATTCTGACTGCTTTCATCATCACCCGAAGCCCAGAGATGAGGAAAATATTTCTCAATTTCTGAAGGATACAGTCCCGCGAAAAGTGAATTTCTTGAATAAGGTGTTGCAGTCGGAAGAATTGAATAATAATAGTCTTTGGTAATGTTAAAGATATCAACCAGATACTTTTCCATAACCATCCATTGATCTATCCTGAGACAGTCAATCACAAAATAAAATACAGGACCCGCACTTTCTCTCAGATGCGGGAAAACATAATCCGGTGTAATTTCCGGAGTCAATTTAGGAAATGAATCCCCCGAATCCGAACTGACCCAGCGCAGATAATTTTTTTCGACAAATTTTGAAAATTCCTGATTTGCTTCTCTCCGCTGATCGTGTAACGTCTGATGTAATCCAATTCCCGGATGTTTATCTAATTCAAGATCCCAGTTCACAAGTTTCAGTGCAATATCAACCCATTCTCTATAATTGGGTGAACTGAGCATCATATTTGATATCTGGGCAAAATCCGAAAGATAGTCTTTTGCAGCATATTCGCCCGAAATCTTTTTTTTGTCGAGTAACTTTTTGCACACAAGCAGCATTTGTGATGGGACTACCGGTTTAATTATGTAATCGTCAATCTTTCCTCCGATTGCATCATTCATTAAACTTTCTTCTTCACTCTTCGTCACCATCACAATAGGTATCCGGGGATTTATTTCCTTTATTTGGGACAGTGTTTCCAAGCCGCCCATACCAGGCATCATTTCATCAAGAAAGATCAGATCGTAATTAACTTCCTTGTTTTTCTCAATAGCATCATAGCCATTTGTTACCGTATCAATGTCGTAACCTTTTTCACTTAGAAAAATGACATGCGATTTTAATAATTCAATCTCATCATCAACCCAAAGAATTCTCTGCTTTTTCATTATATCTCAATTATTGAATAGAAATATGCACATCAAGTCCTGCTTCACTTGTGCTGGTTGGCGGTATTCTTGCTGCACCTTCCGGCTCCACAGTCGTTGATTTGTAAAATAGTGAAAGCGTGACTCTGCTGCTCATAACATACTTTATTCTTGGTTCAAGGGAAGTCCTTATAGTTCCATCCTGCGGCTTTCCATCTTCAATAAAATTATCCATTTCAAAAATCACAACCGAATTTCGGGTATTCGTGTAAGAGACCGAAATTTCAAGGTCGTTTTGTAATGAAATACCGAAAAGAGGAAGCGAAAATCCTGTTTTGGAATATGAAGCCGAAAGATTTATATCACGGGAAAATGTTTCAGTAATATTTCTTGTCGAAAGCCCTAGATCGTAAGCGGTTTTTGTCGAGAATTTGACCGAACCTGAAAGATTTCCACCCCAGAGTTCATTAAATGTAATATTCACTCCGATAAGAGGAGCAAAGCCGTAATTAAGTTTCTGTGTCTGAACTGCCTGTTTGCCATCAGGGTCAATCTTCCAGCCCTCTGAATAACTGGAATTATATGCGTGACTTAGTGATACTCTTTTGGCAAAATTCTTGAAGAAGGATAGTTTTTCAAGACCGCTCCAGTTAATTCTCCAGTTCGGTCGGGGTATGTAAGCGGCAAATTTACTCAGGAATGGAACATTTGCAAGAATCGGGAATGATTCAAACCCCTCTATAAATGCTTCACTCAGGTTTTTATTCGGATCTTCTGAAGCCGGATTATATAACTCGTTTACTTTCTTTATTCCGCTTCCGAAGATTGAAAGGAAAAACGATGGCGGAAAACTGAGGAAAGATCTTTCAAGAGTTCCGGTAGAGTTAATATTGTTTACAAAAATATTTCCGTCTTCATCTGTTGTCAGTTTTGTTGATTTATTCAGTCCCCATCCAACTTTCCAGTTCAGATCGAGTTGTGCTCCTTCCCAAAGTGGTCTGGAAGTTTTGAAATCAATAGTATTCTTCTGACTGAAATTATCCGAAAGATTGCCATTCGGGGCGCGTGGTCCAAGGTCATAAGAAAGACCCAGCATAAATGCTCTCGTCGGACCGGAAGCAGCTTTTTGTCTTATACCCCAGAAATTTGAGAAGCCAGTACCCTCACCGGTAAGTCCCCCACCCGAGAGTGAATTTGTCTGATTAAAATTTAACGAAATCTGTTCGTAATCGAAAAATATCCATTTGGAAGTGGCTTTTAATGCTGCCAATCCTCTTGTTAATATCGAAGGTTTGCCTGCAGTTGAATCAGTCACAGAAGTACTGTCATTTGCTGTGGGTTGCTGAGGCTGATTGACCGGTGCGTTTGTTCTGCCCCTTCCCCTAGTATTCCTGGGCTGGATTCCGCCTTGTGTCCCTCCTGAAGCCTCCTCATCAAACAAAGGAGCGGTAAGTGATTTCCACCTCAGATTAAGACCTGCTGTGATTCTGTTCGAGAAACCGGCGCCTCTTCCAAGTTCACCCTGAGTAAAATTATTCTGCCAGGTATAACTTGCTCCGTATCCGGCATTAACAGAAAAATATTTATTCAAATCCCAGATAGAAGGCAGTTTCGGACTGGTTTTTAAGTCAAAATTTTGCTTGAAATTAAAATCTTTGCCAAAAAATTCACTGTTAAAAATGTCTCTCCAGATATCACTCTCGCTTCGGTCGATAAGCTTTCCATTTTCATCAGGATTCGTGAGCAGATACGCAAGAGATGAAGAAAAATCCGCACTATAATTTGTTGTAAGGTTAATTATTCCACCTTCAGTAATTTTCCAGGCATATGAAAAATTACGTGTTGAAGTAAAATCACGCTGGATAGATGGCTCAACATTAACGCCGCGGTTTTGTGTAAAAGCCTGGTTTCTCTTAAGTGATACTCCGGAAGTGATATTCTGCGGAGTAAAATATATTTTTGCATTCCTATAATCGGTGAATATTTCAATCAATGAGCCTAAAAGAGGAATATTTGCCGGGTAGAAAAAGTAATCCTGGCTCAAATTCAGTGAGTGGCGTCCGGTGGCATTCCACACCCAGCTTCGGCTGGTTAGTACAGTCGGGCTTCTGGATATTGTTTTATTATAATTGAATGAAAAACTCAGACTATTAAAAGTATCCCTGATATACCATTTACTCGAAGGTATTTTAATCCTGATATTCGGCAATGCCCATGAATCTGAAATATTAAGAGTTTGAGCCCGGGATTTTAGTTCTGCAGCTTCTTTGTCAGCCTCAGCTTCAGTTGCCCCTGATTCAATTAATTTCAGTTTTGCCTGTTCTGCAGCCTGATCCACAGCAATGTCCGTTCCGGGAAAATATAGCGGCTTTGAAATTGACTCAGTGCGCGAATAATTAAGTTTAAGATTACTGCCCGAAAGATTTGCAGGGATCAGTTTAATAATATCGAGATCGAAAGAAGCGCCCCAATTATCTCTGTCCACTCTCGAACCGAATCTTTCACTAAGCTTATGGAAATAGGGATTTGTTTTGCTCGCATTCAGACTAACCGTCAGGACATCAGCAAACTGAAGACTTGTGGACGCACTGTAAGCCCATCCGGGTGTATCTTCAGCATCAAGGACTCGAAGTTCATTTACCCAGATTTCCCCCGAGACTTTTTCACCCACTGTCCCTTTATCTTTTGGATTAATTATACCAACTGTAAAAAAGGTTACTCGCGTCAGAGTAGGATTTCCCCGCACCCCGAATGAATGCCCTGGCTGACCTGGAACTGAAGACCGGAATAATACTCCCGCAGTATCCCTCCGCTGCTTGATCGCGGTCAATTCATCAAATTTCATCGAAATCTCATTCCAGTCGGGCTGAACCGGCTGACGGTATTCATAATAATTTAATGAGTCTGATCCAAATCGGAAATAAACCTCTGAAGAATAATTATTTTCATCGACATAATAAGAAATTGAACCGGGCATGTTTGTAAGTTCACCGTGAATGAACAGCTTCATTTCTTTGTAATTAAAAACGTCGAGGGGTCTGAAAAGATATTTTACAGCTTCACGGTAATCGCCATCTTCGAGTTCCTTTAGAATAAGCTGCAGCGACTGCTCATTTTTAAGAACATCCTGATCAGGTTTACTTCTGTCCTTCTCGCGAAAAACACCGGGCGGAATTCTATAGTTCGGATTATCTTCAACGTTAATGGTCCCGATCGTAAGAACAGTATCATCCTGTGTGACAGTTTGCGTTAATTGTTTTTGCCATTGGTTTCCAACAAGATTCATCTCGGCAAATCTGATATGGATATCTTCATCGCTTCCGGAAACCCAAAGTCTGATAAATTCAACTACTGAAAAAGAAGGATCGCCAACAGTAGCAATAAAATCCTTTAAGGGAATTCTATAAAGATACCAGCTATCATTATCACCGCCTCCGGCAATAAATTCGTTCGTGATATAACTTGTATCGAGAGGCACTTCATATCTGTAATAACTATTGACTCTGTCTAATGTGAAATTTCGGTTCAGGTCTTCACTATCGGGCAATTTAATACCGGCATTTCTAAAAGCAGCATTGCCTTCTGTTCCGTTTATTCTGTCATAATTGTATGTGTTGATATCCACAAAGAAATTATCACCGCTTGGATCGGAATTTGTGCTTGAGTTATATCCCGGCTCCTCAGAATCAAAAAGCCCGTCGATACCGGTATCTTCTCCCTCTTCTTCAAGGTCGTTCTGATTCTTATCCTCTGTGTCAAGTTTGTTATTTGGAATTACGTCTTCAGAGATTTGGCCAAGATCCAGATAAAGCTTTGAATTTGCAGGAGCTTTTATAACTTTTGCCCAGAACTCAATAAATTCAACATTTTCCTCAACGAGATTGTTTGCTGTTGAAGAAAGCAGTTTCATCATACCGCCCCAGTTATTAGAAGTGTTCTCGATGGTTGGATTCCAGTTGTAAGTCCCTTTTTTAGTTGGCTGATAAACAAAATCGAGAACAGAGACCTGCTCATCTTCGCGAGCGGCTCGCTTTCTTGTTCCCCATATATCCTGAATTTTTACGTCAGGGGGTATTATGTTGAACCAATAACTTTTTGCCTTATATCCCATCTGTTCTGAAAGGCTGAAATTACTAATAAACGGCAATCTGTCAGGAACGCTAAGATCCCTCCAGCTCCTGTCAGATACACCGATAGGAATAATTCTTTTGGCGCCTTCAAAATCGTCAATATATGCAATACTCTTATTATTATCAGAAGCAATAGTACTTTTCTTCGTATTCGGGTCAGGATCGATATATGCGTATTCTCCCTTGAACGATAACTGCGACATAGCTTTTGTGGAAATAACATTATCTATTGCCTTTGTAAGGAAAGGAAGGTCAATCGCCGTTTGAAAATCTAAACCGTAGATTGAATTATTCAGGGGTTCCTCACCAATTCGCACTTTATCGCTGAGAGTTTGCTGGTTAAGATTAAGATATGAAAAGCCTAATTTTGTCTTTTTACTGAACTCATAAAGCCCGCGGAAACCAAGCAGAGTTTTTGAAGCTAACTGGAACAGATCGTTCTGCTCATATGTGATTCTAAGATCTGCGCCGGGAACTAATGCAGCATCATTTCTTATGGTTATCTGACCAATATTATAGTCAACCGAATAATCGGAGCCTTCCTTTAGTTCATTACCGTTGAGGAGAACCCTGACCGAGTTCTCAACCGTATTAAACCCAATATTATAAACCGAAGACACTGAAGCTGAATATTCACCCGCAATAATAAATTTATCTTTTGCACGATCCTGTTTGGCAAAAGTAACAGTCGTATCGTAAACCGCCTGGTATCTTAATGTATCAGCAAGATTCCCCGGGAAATTTTTCCCAAATGGTTGCAGCACCGGGAATATAATTTCACCTGTAGCCGGAATAATTGTTCTGCCCGGGAAAAAATCGAAAGCTCCATCCGGTTGAGAACTTGTTCCGCTCTGATCAGTTTTATCGAGTAGAAACGCCTGAATCAGCTTCCTTCCTCCCAATTCGCTGACAGGATCCTGACCATCAATAATATACTTAATATCAAGCGTAAATCCTTCTTCTTTAACGTCCCTGCCGCCAATAGGGTAGATATTTTTTAAATGCAGACTCCATGCTTCAGAAAACTTTGGCTGAAGGTTTTTAGGCTTGACTAATTTAAGTACAATCGTTTTAGAAGTATCCCCTGCTAAATCCTGGATGAATTCGCCATAAAAAATATCATTCTCCGGTCCGGGTGCTCCTTCCTGCCGGAATGCGACAGCAATTGCCTCTTCATCCTGAACCTGCGTCTTAAAACTAATATAACCTGTTTCAGGATGGTAATCGTAATCAACACCTTCTGTCAGACGAATAAACCTGCCGCCTATGATTGACTTACCTCTCTCTTCGGTAAGTGTTTCGCTCCTTAAATCATCATAAAGCTGACCAGCAACTCTCGGTGCAAGATCAATAAAGGCATTTCCCTTTTTTTCATCTGGTTGTACGATGCCTGTTATTGTTTTCCACACTTCCATATCCTTGATACGGAATTCTTCATTAACCAGCGGTACCGGATTGGCATAATAATTCTTAAAAAGGTTTAACGCCTCTGATGTGTCAGCATATATTTTATCAACAAAAAAATGATTCATCGAATACTCATAAGCATGAATCTCGAATTTCTGTTTCTCCGAGCCACCGCTGACACTTACTTCCTGAACTTCGCCTTTTTTCTGAGAAGCTAACGCTGTCAGAGTAAATGGTCCCATCTGGAAATTTGCCTTGATACCAAAAAGCGCTTCGCTTCCTCCGACGAGAGGTGAAGTCTGAAGACTAACGTTTCCGGCTTCAATACTTTGTATTATTTCGTCTTCGTATCCGGTGTATTTGATTTTAAGTTGATTTTCGTACTCAAACTGCCTTTCAGTATTCCAGTCGGCTGATATTGTTAGTTTATCGCCTATTGTTCCATTTACATTTATCTGCACCTGCTGCTTAAAGTCAGGTTCATTCCTCGTATTTCCAAGTCTGCTTGAACTGATTCCCTCTGTCGTTTCACTTCTCCAGGCACCATGAATGTCAACTGCTCCGTTTATCCTGAGGTTAATTTCAGGAGGGCCGAAAATACTGAGAAACGAAGTGCTTGGCAAAGGTATTTGAATATTTGTAATATCGGTGATAAGCTGTCCAAGGTCTTTTGTACTCGCCTTCAATTCATATTTATATCCGAGGTCTTCCCAGAAATCCCTGTTAAGGGATTCCATTTTCATTTTTATATATTCCTCTCTCGGAACTTTCAGATAAGGACGAGGTTCCTGACCTGCGACTTTCTCCTTAATATTGACGTACTCGCCAGTTGAGTCAAGCTCAACTGTCCGCTGGAGATATTTAGTGGCAGGATTTAAGAAAAACGGACTGGGTCTTTTCTCTCTAAAAAGTAGATTGGGTTTGTCTTCCCTTGAATGGCGAAAATATTTCATTCTCGCTGTAGAATCGAGCGCCATTGAATCAACTTTTAATGTATCAGTCAGCAAGGAATCGGCAATCCGGACAGAATCGGAGATTAAAAATGTGGAATCAGCCGGGAACATAACAAAATCGACGGCGGGAATTGAATCTTCAAGTTCAATATCCTCCGGCGGAGTTATTGTGATCAATTCAGATTTTAAAATCGGAAGGGAGTTCGATTCATATTTTTCGGATAGACTCTCGGTCTTGTAATATGTTTCGCCAATGTACTCGAAAATAGCGAGAAAGAGTAAATTGTTTGTATTTTTATGCAATGCGGGCATATAAAAACCCGTCGCAGAAAAAATTAAAACAGGGAAAACAACAATCGCAAGAATTTTACTTATATGTTTTATCAAGATCAGAAATATTTTATCTTAAAATAGCTCGTAATTATAGTAAAATTATTTCAATAAATTCTCCCTAGTTCCTTTGCAAAGATAATAAATGAAATTGATAGAATACAAGTTTGATTTAATACAATAAAATCTGCACTAAATAATATCATTAATATGAGTGTTTTCAGCAATAGTATCTATAATTTCCCCGCCGTCAATAACAACTGAACTTAATTTCCTGCCGATACAAGCCCCGGTATCAAGATACAAGGCGTTGGCCTCCTCATCAAATGCTATCTCATCGTGAGTTGTGTGTCCTACAATCTGAATCTTACCGAGATTTAATAAATCGTCCCGCGTCCAGAGCACCCCCCGCTCCGTCAGATAATCGGTGTGAATCAGATCATGGAGATTATCGAGGTTCTCTCTGTAATTGGCAGATAGTTCATTTGAATATTTTGTGCTGATTCCTGCGTGAGAAATAAATATACCTTCCAGATTATAGAATAATGGCAGTGATTCAATATAATTAAGATGAGTTTCAAGTTGATTTTCATAGCCTTCATAAGAAAGAATAGTCGTCTCACTTCCGTTCATCGACCATGAACGGGCAAAAAGACTCATTGGCTGCCTGAAAAAATGATTGAACATATAATCATGATTTCCGGGAGTCACTCTTATTCCTTCTTTCATCATCAGATCAACAACATTAAAGCTGAAATTCCCTCTGTCAACCATATCACCGACACAATATATTTCAACTGATTTATATTTTTTCCTGATTTTTTTTAAAAGCTCGATAAGCGTATAAAAGCATCCGTGTATATCACCGATAACTGCAATCATATATCAGATATGATAATTCTCCCTGGCAAATTTTTCTAATTCTTCCCTGAAAGCAGGATGTGAGATTCTAATCAATTGGCGCGCTCTTTCCTGAATAGTCTTACCATAAAGGCTGGCAATTCCATACTCAGTAACAACATAATGTACATCCCCTCTTGAAGTGACAACACCTGCACCAGGCTTTAATATTGGGACTATCCTTGTAATCGTGTTTTGTTTGGTAGTAGAAGGCAAAGCAATAATAGGTTTGCCGCCCTCGCTGTGTGCGGCACCTCTGATAAAATCAACCTGTCCTCCAATACCACTGAAAAATCTTGTGCCGATCGAATCAGAGCATACTTGTCCTGTCAGGTCAACTTCAATCGCTGAATTGATGGCGACCATGTTATTATTCTTCGCAATTATAAATGGATCATTCACATATTCCTGCGGATGAAATTCAAAGATCGGGTTATTATCAAGAAAGTTATACGATTTCCGGGTTCCAAGAACAAATCCGGCGATAATTTTACCAGGATGCAATGTTTTTCTTTCCCCGTTGATAATACCCTCTTCAACAAGCTCGACAAGACCATCCGAAAACATTTCTGTATGAACCCCAAGGTCTTTATGCGATTTTAAATACTTAAGGACTGAATCCGGTATCGCTCCAATCCCCATTTGAAGAGTGGCTCCATCATTTATCATACCGGCGACATGTTTTCCGATTCGGTCATAAACATTAAGTTCTTCTGCTGATGAATTGGGATCAACCTGAGGAAGTTCCAGCAATGGTTGATCGTGTTCAACAATAAAATCAATTTTATTAACGTGAATAAAACTGTTACCCAGCCCGCGGGGCATTTCCTGATTAATCTGGGCAATCACGTATTTTGCCTTCTCCGCCGGTGTTTTTATGTTGCCGACATCAATCCCATAGCTGCAAAAGCCATGTTCATCGGGAGGTGAAACGTGGATCATTGCAACATCAACATCGATCACGTTGTTCTTGAATAGAAGTGTGACTTCGGAAAGAAATATGGGAATAAATTCAGCCCTGCCTTCAGCAATGGCTTTTCGTGCGTTTGTTCCGATAAAAAAAGCCTTGTGTTTAAAGTGCTTTTCCATTCCAGGCGCCATATAAGGCAGATCGCCAACTATAAGGATATGATAAATGTTAACATCCTCAAGTTCATCTTTCCTGTCAACCATTGCTCTTATAAGATCCAGAGGCGCGGCACAACCGGGCTGAATAACAACGTTATCACCGGATTTAATAATTTTAACAGCCTCATCGGCAGTAGTAAGCTTGGAGGCATAATTCCTGCTCCAGATGCTCGAAGTAGCTTTTACGGTTCTAATAGTTTCAACAGACATATATTCTAATTAATTAGTAGCAAAAATATGAAGGCGTCTGAACTCCACACCAAATGTTTCTGCAATACTCTCATTGCTGCAGAACCCATTGAATGTGCAAATACCTTTCGCAAGTCCCGGCTCTCCCATCATTGCTCCGGAGAGACCGTTATCAGCTATTCTGAGTATATACTCAATTGATGCGTTTGTTAGGGCATAACTTGCCGTCCTTGAAACAAGCGCCGGAATGTTGGGTACACAATAATGTATAACATCATGCATCACGTAAACAGGATCGCTCATCGTTGTAGGCCGGCTTGTAGCGATACATCCGCCCTGATCAATACTCACGTCGACAATTACCGCACCCTTTTTCATCGTTTTAACCATCTCTTCGGTCACAAGGTGCGGAATTTTTTCCCCTCTTACGTTGATAGCTCCCACAAGCAGATCGGCAAACTTCACTCCACGTGCGATTGTATATTCATTTGCAACAACCGTAGTTATTCGTTTATCAAGAATGTCTTCAATTCTTCTTAATCTTCGAAGATCCTTATCAAGGACAATAACCTGCGCACCTCTTCCAAGAGCAGCTCTGGCAACATTAAAACCAACTGCACCGGCCCCAAGCACAACAACTGCTGCGGGAGCAACACCTGTTATTCCACCCATAAGAATTCCGCGGCTGCTCGGGAAATCGCTACCCATAAATCTCTCGCCGATCTGGACTGCAAGCTGCCCGGCTATTTCGCTCATTGACCGCAAAACAGGTAGTTCTTTATCGTGCTCTATGAGCTCATAGCTGACTGCTGAAATCTTTTTCGTGAGCAGGGCTTCGAGGATATGTTTTTTGCTTAATGCAAGATGAAGGAACGAAAAAACGATCTGTTCTTCCTGCAGAAGCTTTGCCTCGTCTAAGGTGAGAGGAGCAATTTTAGCAATAAGCTCTGATCTTTGATAAACTTCCTCTGCCGAATAAACAACTTTGGCGCCGACTTTTCTATATTCTTCATCAGAGAAATGGCTGCCAATCCCAGCGTCATTTTCAATAAATACGCTATGTCCTGATTTGACCAATGTATCAACTCCTGCCGGTGCAAGAGCTACCCTTTTTTCCTCATGATGAGTTTCTTTAGGTATTCCTATTCTCATTTCCAGTAAGTTTTATTTTGTTGTTAAATTTAATCATAATACTTTTGTCAAACAATTTCGAACGTTCTTATAAGACCTGTGTCACAGGAGTTCTACCATTCAGAACATTAATTACGTTTTTAGCTGCCAGCAGAGCCATCTCTGTTCTTGCTTCTTTTGTCGCACTTCCTGTGTGCGGCAGTAAAATAACATTCTCAAGATTTAGGAATTCCGGATTAAGATCAGGCTCGTTTCGGTAAACATCTAATCCGGCGGCAAATATTTTTTTATTTTTAAGGATTTTGATCAGGAATTCCTCATCAAGAATCTCGCCGCGTGCAGTATTTATTAATATTGCGTCATTCTTCAGCATAGAAAGATATTTGCTGCCGATCAAATCTCGCGTATCATTATTAAGCGGAATATGCAGTGAAACGATATCACTTTTTGAAAATAATTCATCAAGAGATGTAAATGTAGCTCCGGTAGCTCTTTCAAAACTTAGATTGCGGCTGCGGCTGCTGTAAATAATGCGGCATCCAAGCGCCTGCATTTTTGAAGCATAAGACCGCCCTATCCTGCCGGCTCCAACGATACCTACCTGTCTGCCGGATAGCCCGAGCCCGGTAAATAGATCTGGACGCCAGCCCCGGAATTTACCCCGGCGGAGAAAATTTTCAGAAGCAGGTAAATGTCTCATACATGCAAATGTAAGTGCAACCGCCAGTTCAGCAGTAGCTTCAGTCAGGACGTCAGGAGTATTCGTAATAATTATTCCCCTATCTGCTGCTGCTTTTATATCGATATTATTATACCCTACGGCATAATTAGCAATTATTTCAAGTTGAGGGGAAGATTCAATAACATCTCTGTCCACCGGATCACTCAGTAGAGAAATCAGAGCAGCTTTATCCCTGATGTGCAATTGAAGTTCAGACTTAGTGATTTGTCTGTCCCCCGGGAATATTTCAACATTGAATCCATTCTGTCCCAGTAACTTGTCCACATCCCCGGGTAATGCCGCTGTTATCAGAACTTTTTTCATATCAGGGCAGGAATAATTGTCTCACAATAAACACTGCTGCAACTATACCGGCGATATCAGCCAGAAGCCCGGCTGCAAGCGCATGTCTTGTTTTTTTGATATTGATGCTGCCGAAATAAACTGCAAGTACATAGAATGTTGTTTCAGTACTTCCAAAGAAAGTTGAAACCATTATCCCAATAAAAGAATCCGGTCCGTGGACGGCAATTATTTCAGCCATAATTCCAAGTGAACCGCTTCCGGAAAGCGGACGCATGAGTGCCATTGGCAAAGCTTCAGCGGGCATACCAATTAATTCAGTAAACGGCTGCAGGATAATTATCAAAAAATCCATTCCTCCTCCAGCCCGGAAAATTCCAATCGCTACAAGCATTGCAACAAGGTAAGGAATTATTCGGATGGCTACATTAAATCCCTCCTTAGCCCCCTCAACAAATACTTCATAAATCTTTACTTTTTTAACAGCGCCATATGTTATGAAAACAAAAATCAACATCGGTATTGCAAGGATCGAAATAATCTGTATCACTGTTCTCAAGGTCTCAATAGAAATGCTGCTTAAGCCGGATCTAATGAGCCCAAAACCACCAACAAAATAAATGGCAATAAGAATGGCTGCCGCCGCAAAGATTTTCATTATACCTTTCAATGAGAAACCGCTCAGAATTTCAGATACCGGTTTTTTAAGAGGAAATTTCTCAAATATTTTTGCTGCAGTAATCCCGACAGTTGTAGCACATATGGCTCCAAACATCGAAGTCCCGATAATAATAGCGGGATCTGAACTGCCGGCTGACGCGCGTACGGCGATTGCTGTGGCTGGAATCATTGTAAGCCCGGCAGTATTGATTGCCAGAAAAGTGCACATAGAATTTGTTGCAGTATCTTTTTTATCATTCAAAGTGTTGAGCTCTTCCATCGCTTTAAGCCCGAAGGGAGTAGCTGCGTTCCCAAGTCCAAGCATATTCGCCGAGATATTCATTATCATTGAGCCCATTGCAGGATGATCATATGGAACTTCAGGAAATAACTTTTTTGTAATTGGTCTCACAGCCCGGGCTATCAGATTAATGAGTCCGGCTTCCTCAGCTACTTTCATTACTCCAAGCCATAATGCCATTATCCCGATAAGTCCCAATGCAATTTCAACAGCGGTTCCGGCGTAATCAAGAGCAGAATTTGTTACTTCTTTCATTTTGATGAAAGAAATTTCTTCTAATGAGAGATTTCCTGAGACTATGCCTGATGAATCGTGTCTGATCTCTGAAATACTGCCCATCAGATCATTATCCTTCCCGCTAGCCTGTGCCATTTTTTTCCATATAACAGGAGTGGTATTACCGGTAAACATATAAACATTGATCTTCGAACCCGCCGAGTCGTATGACCAGGTTACATCATGGGCAATATCGCTTGTGGTTTTCTCGGAATAGAAATCATTAAATGCTGAGGATTTGACGGCAAGCACTGCATCGTGAATGCCGGTTTTGTGGGTGTTTTCACTGTCCTTGAGAATTAAATGAACAGCTAATTTGTCACCATTACGGTATTTGTTTTCAACTTTATCGCTTATGTCGGTTGTAATAGCGATGCCGATTCCCAGTATGATGAGAGCCAGCCAGACGTAATTGAGCATAATGAACCTGTATTATTAGCGAAATGCAATTTTTACATCTATCTTTAGATTACTAAATTAGTGTATTCAATTCAAATTACATAATAAATAAAGTACTTTAAGGATCAACTCTATGAAAATTGGTTTAATTCAGTACTCGCCTGTATGGGAAAATATTCCCGCGAACCTTTCAAGGGTAGATGAGATAATTTCCGATTCAAAAGAGAAATTCGATCTCTTAATACTTCCTGAAATGAGTTTTACAGGATTCACAATGAACCCGGCAGGATTTTACGAAGAAGAAGACGGCATATCCTTAAATAGAATGATCAGTCTTGCTTCTAAACTCAAATCGAATATCATTTTTGGGAGAATTGAAAAGTATCACGGTAAATTTTATAATGCACTTATTCACCTTGATCGTTCCGGACTTATTTTCGCCCGATATTTTAAAGTACACCCCTTTTCTTTTGCTTCTGAAGATAAATACTATTCTGCAGGTGATGAAACTGTGATAACAGAAATTGATAAAACCCACACAGGACTTTCCATCTGTTATGATCTGAGATTTCCGGAACTCTATCGCCAATATGCAAAAAAAAAGGCTCAGGTCATGATCAATATAGCAAATTGGCCAGTAAGACGTATTGAACATTGGAAAGCCTTAAACAAGGCAAGAGCCATCGAAAATCAGTGCTTTTTTATTGGAGTTAACAGAATTGGCACTGACCCGTTCAATAATTATAACGGTAATAGCTGCGTTTTCGATCCACTGGGTCAGGAATTATTATGTATCCCGGATAATGAAGGAGTTTTCACAGTGGAGATCGATCCTGATTATTCTCAAGAAATAAGGGAAAAACTACCATTCCTGAATGATATGCGGTTGATTTGAGAATATTTGCTGAATTTTTTCAATTTTTGTTTTTTATTATTCAGGACCAAGATGATTTCGGAAATATTCTGAAAGCTTAACGTATTGACTCTGGTCCCAATCTGATAGATATAAATACTGATATTTGGATAAAATTGAAGATATTTCCTTTTATTAATTGAATATCAAGTAATTTTTCCGATTATTTCGATTAAAGAATTCGACAAAAACATTTGTCAAGACTCTGATTTCAGATTTAGAAAGTTTTACTCTTTTTCAGGATTATTCCGCTCGAGGGAGCACACTGCATTCTCTTACTGTCCCCCGATTAGACATCACTTTCTTTTCCCCTCTTGACATTGGATTTTTCACCCTTTATTTTTCATTATATTATATCTATAACAGTAGTATTGAACTTATACATTACTTCTTAGATTAGGAAATTAAATGAGACCTAAACTTTTTTTAATATCTTTTTTTGCTGCGGCATTAATTGCATCTGCTGTAAAAGCACAAATGAGTGAATCAATTGCTCTTGCGACAGGAAAAGCGAAAATATTTCAATTAGAGAAAAATACTGATTTTACGATATCCTGTGCCGAAAAAATTTTTAATGAACAAGGGAATATTCTATTCTTTGTCTTAAGGCTTGAGCCAACTGGTTACGTCGTAGTTTCCGGGCATGAAGAACTCCCTCCGGTAATAGCTTATTCATTTACAGATGAATTCGGCGAATTAAACGATGAAAATATTCTTTTATCGCTGTTAAAAGCGGATTTGGAATTAAGAATTGGGAATCTAAATTTTATTCCCCAAAAAATGAAAGAAGAAAGAATTGAACAAAGAAATCGGATGTTACACACGGAAAACACAAAAGAATTGCGTCAGGGATTTCACCAATGGCCTCCTGAAGGAACGTCGCCCACAGGCGGATGGCTGAGGTCTAACTGGAAGCAAAGTTCGCCATACAATAATTTTTGTCCGATCGATCCGGTTACAAATAGCCGCAGTGTCGCAGGCTGCCCCGCTACAGCTATGGCCATGGTCATAAACTTTCAGCAAACTCTGAATGGAGTATTTTTTTCCGATGCCGACGATTATTACCACAATTATTCCGGTAGAAATTACTGGATAGACAACGATTATATAGCGAGAGGATTCCCATCTTTTCCGCAATTAAACGATTATTTAAGTACCCTTTCAAATCATTATTCAAATAACTTATCAATAACAAACGCTGACAAAGCTGCCTTAACGTTTGCTTGCGGAATAGCGGCAAAACAAGTTTACACTTCTTCCATATCGGGCACCTTCGGTGTGGATCAGGCTTTTCAGGCTTATTTAAAGTTTAATTTTGAAAACAGCAGACTTGTTTACGATGGAGATGGTGAATTATATACCTTAATGGCGCTTAATATTCTGGATACTCTGACCGTGCATTTTGCTTCGGTGACTCCCGCTCAGGATGCTGGGCATAATTTCGTGATCGACGGTTATAATACCGATAATTTTTTTCATATAAATTTCGGCTGGGGAGGCACTTATAACGGATGGTATTTGCTTCCGGATGAAATTCCTTACGGTTTGACAGTTGTGGAAGGCGCAGTTGTAAACATCGCTCGCCAACCTTTTGAAGCCGATGGCGATAACAAAGCTACTTTCGCAAGAAGTCTTCAGATTCCTGTTATTGATAAAACCGGAATAATTTATCCTGAGGAAGACGAGGATTGGTACAGAGTATATGCAAACGCGGGAGATATTATTCTTATTCAACCGAAGAATATAAACAACTTTAAAAGCGATGTAAAAGCATGGTTATACGGACCTTCAGATCCGGGCGGAGCTGGCGTTCAATTGACAGATTTTATAGCTTCGGGCAATCTGACGGGGAATATTGTTTCGAAGGATATAGAGTACAAGATAACTCAGACCGGTTATTACTTTATCAGAATCGCCGATTGCGAAAACAAACCGGGAGAGGATGAACGCTGTTCTAAGACAGGAGCTTATCATCTTAATATTTCTTTTTCCCAAACTGACATAACCGAGGTTGCGGCTTCCGGAGAATTTTCCGCCCACGAATTATTTGAACTGAAGGATAACTATCCTAATCCGTTTAATCCTTCGACAAACATTTCTTTTAGTCTGCCTGTTGATTGCTCCGTAAATCTTAAAATATACGACGCTCTGGGAGCTGAAATACTAACTCTTCTTGATGAATTTAAAACATCGGGAAAATATACTGTAAAATTTGACGCTGGTGAATATACTGGAGGAATCTATTTTTACAAATTAACGGCTGGTGGATTTTCAATGGCAAAAAAAATGATTCTCATTAAATAGTAAGGTTGTTGATTTTAAAAACTGAATAAAACTCCGAAATAATTGGCGAAATGGATTGAGGGTTGATAGAAATTCGATAAAACTATCCTCATAATTAATAAACAATCTGGACAGGCATATTCTTAAAGTCGTAAAGTTTCACTTTTCAACAATAATATTGTATTAGAACATAAGAACATTTGAAATTCAATTGAAAGCAATACAAAAAGAGGTATTATACGTTTTCGCTATTGGCTCGTAAACACCATTTGTAAGGTGGCGGCATCTTCATTAACAGTTAGAACACTTTTTTCTAATATCACCATAGCATTTAATTTAGTCTTTGATATCCAAAATTTTAATTATAGTATTTGTGTTTTTTATTTCAACTCTGTCTCCAATCGACTTACCAATAATTGATAAGCCGAGAGGAGAGTTCATCTTTATTATCTGTATGCCATTTTCACCATAACTCCCAACTTTGTAATTTTCAACTATTTGAACCTTTAATTCCTTTGCTTTGTTTAAATTAATTAATTTGACAATACTGTTTAGTTTTACTTTGTTACTAGAATTTGATTCGATTTTGGTATATTGAATGGCATCTTGGTACCTAATTAAATCGTACGCGCATAGCATTTTCTTATAAGCCGTTGAATCTTTTTCACCATAAGATTTAAGAAAGGATTTAATTTCTTCCAATGGGATATATTTCCTTAATATATTCCAAGTGATATGGTCTGAAACATAAGATTGTGTTATTCTGGAATCATCTAAAATTTCTTGAATTGTATTATGATTATAAAACTCTTTTTTGGATTCAAAATTTGATACTGCGTTAAATAGTTTTTCTTTTTGTTGCATCTTTAGTTTATCCGTAATTCTTATAGTTTTATTTACTGCACTAAAGCCAAATATTGGAAAAAATTGGGTTGTTTGTGGAGGCAAATGGTCAATTATATTTAGTACTGTTTCATTTCGCGTTTCTATGATTTCAAAATAATTTTCTATTAATT
>Ga0172368_10000114_pt1 | contig 105297 bp, 82 predicted proteins | sample Lak11m_FD_114540 | JGI IMG/M metagenome (GOLD analysis project Ga0172368, IMG submission 114540) | Freshwater microbial communities from Kabuno Bay, South-Kivu, Congo - kab_022012_11m | ecosystem: Environmental > Aquatic > Freshwater > Lake | place: Democratic Republic of the Congo: South-Kivu...
ACTCCATTAATAACTACAAATTCACCAATATGTATTAACCAAAGCGCCATTGTTACTGCTGCCGGAAGCACTACAACAATTTACAACTGGAATTTTGATGGTGGAACAGCCGTACCGGGCACTGGACCTGGTCCACACACTGTCACATGGACAACCACCGGTACAAAAACAATTTCTGTTGTAGCTACTGAAGGGTATTGCGTGCCCGATTCAGCCACAGCAACTATAATTATAAATTCTTTGCCCAATGCTGACGCAGGACAAAACCAGGATATATGTGCAGGCGATACAGCTAACCTTACTGCAACCGGTGGAGCTCAATATGAATGGAGTAATGGTGGAAATGCAGCAAATACAAATGTGGCGCCCGCAACCACTCAAATATACATTGTTACTGTAACTGATAGTAATAACTGTCTGCAAACCGACAATGTCACAGTTAATGTACATAATTTATCAAATGCCGATGCAGGAACCGATCAAAATATTTGTGCAGGAGATTCGGCGACTCTAACTGCTAACGGAGGTTCCAATTATTTATGGAGTAACAATGCCGGCACTCAGAGCATTACTGTTACACCTGTTTCTAATACATCATATATCGTTACAGTAAGTGATAATTTTGGATGTTCATCTGTAGATTCTGTTGCAGTCACAATCTCTCCTATTCCCGAAGTTAACTTTTCATCTGACATTTCTGAAGGTTGTCAACCATTAGAAGTGCATTTTTCTTCACTTCAAAATTTAAATATTCAATCTTTTTTTTGGAATTTTAATGACCCTTCTGCCGGCGTTTCAAACACATCCGACTTACAAAATCCTGTTCATGTATTTAATACATCAGGAAGTTTTAACATCAGTTTAACAGTCACTAATAATGCGGGATGTTCAAACAACCTCATTATCAATAATATGATTACTGTTCATCCTCAGCCTGTAGCCAATTTTAGCTATGTCATTTCGGAAGGAAACTTCGACAACACGCCTGTTCAATTTAACGACCAATCTATTTTAGCAACCACATGGCATTGGAACTTCGGTGAGCCCGCTTCTGTTAGTGAAAATATTTCAACATCTCCCTCACCCCAGCATACCTATTTAACAGCCGGTAGCTTTATTGCATGCCTTATTGTTGAAAGTGAAAGGGGATGTATTGATACTTCCTGCAAAGAAGTATTAATAAAACACAACATCATGTTTTATTCCCCTTCAGCATTTACACCCGATCAAGATGGCTTGAATGATTATTTCTCAGTGAAAGGAATAGGATTTAACACCGATACTTTTCTCTTTTATATTTTTAGCCGTTGGGGAGAAGAAATATTTCATACTGATGATATCAACTTTAGATGGGATGGCACTGTAAAAGAAAGTAACAGAATTGCACCTGAAGGTGTTTATACATGGGTTGTAATTGTCAAAGACTTTAATGGTGAAACCCGAAAATATTTTGGCACTGTCACTTTACTCAAGTGATGTTCCTGTTTTATTTCAGGTTATTAACTTTTTTAGTTTAAAAAAAAATTGTTTAACATATTGCTAATATAAAATAATATTTTATATTTGTCAATCAATTTAATTATCTTGTCGCAGTAAAAAGCATAATAACGTTTTTCTTAAATAAAATAATAAAACAGACTATGAATAAACCTTTGACTATTAGAATTTTACTTGTTTCATTACTTTTTACTTTACTAACATCACAGATGTTTTCACAAGTATTTCAAAAAAACTACACCGTTCAAGGCTTTATGCCTGGTTCACATCACTTTACTGAAAGTGTTATACAAACAAGTGATGGTAATTTTGCTTTTTTGGGTTGGAATTTAGCTGATTTGGCTTTCCCAAAGATGACTTTGATAAAAATAAATCAATACAGTAATATTGTTTGGCAAAGAGCCTATACAAGATGCGCACAAATGCTTATGGGCAGTTGTATCCTTGAAGATTTCACGGCTTCAACTATGGGCAGTTGTGTTAAACAAACCAGTGACGGAGGTTTTATAATGACAGGCAGTTTAAATAACCGCATGTTACTTCTTAAAACCAATGGTGACGGAAGCGTCGTTAGCTGGGCAAAAACATATGGTTCAGGCACCTCACATGGCAATCATGTAATACAAACAGCAGATGGAGGTTATATTTGTGTCGGTTATACCGATGAAAATGAATCAACAAAAGCTGCTCCCAATGTCTATATTGTTAAAACAAATTCAACAGGAGTTCTTTCATGGGATAAAATATTCAGATTCAGTCCCGATTTGGATGATGTGGCATCTGAAGTTGCACAGTTAACCAATAACGACTTTGTGGTAACAGGTTATACTACCCAAATTATTAATCCAGGGACGAGTGCAGATACTACAACAGATATTATTTTAATGAGACTTAATTCTTCAGGCACTTTACTCTGGGCCGAAACCTACGGAGCAGATGACGAAAGTGAAGATGGACAATCTATCAGTGCTACTTCTGACGGTGGCTATATTCTGACAGGTAATGCAGAAATATTTTCCGGTACTGAACCCTATTTATGGAAGTTAAACAGTTCTGATGTGTACGATTTCAGAAATATTTATAAAATCGGCAGCCTATTTTCTTTGGGTATTACTTTTGGCTACTCTACGCAGCAAACATCAGATGGCGGTTATGCAATATTCGGCATTACTACGAATTACAGTTTAACGAGCATTACATCGTTTAGTAATTATATGTTGAAATTGAATCCCAGTGCTGATATTGAATTTTGTAAAGCGTATAAAGATTCCGTAACCGGAATGCCTATTAATTTCAGTATGGGATATTCTATCTGGAATCAGGGGCAACAATTAGCCAATGGGGGTTATTTGATTGGAGGCAGCGGCATACCTGTTTCCGGTAACGGATTAGGATATAAATTAATTAAAACAAATACTGTTGGCGAAAGCGGTTGCAGTGAATATACTGTTAATCCTCTTAAAGATGTTTATACACCGGCTTCTGAACCTGTAACACCTCCTAACTTGTCAACCACTTCTGCAGTTACTGTTGAAGACATGGTAGTAAAAAGTCCAAGTGTAGTTGAAGAATTCTTATGTTATGAACAATGCAGGGCTAAGCCAGGCAATGATACCTCAATTTGTATTGGAGGCACTATTCAACTAGGCGGTGGAGGACCGAATGGCGAAACAGCAATGTATGGATTGCCTGGCTACACTTACAGTTGGACTTCTGATCCTCCCGGATTCACCAGCAATATTGAAACACCTATGGTAAGTCCAACAGTTACTACTTCGTACATTCTGCAAATTACTGATAGTGATGTTCCTACACCATGTTCCAATATTGATACTATTGTTGTAACAATTTTACCTACACCTTTAATTTATAGTGTTACACCAACACCTCAGACTATTTGTCAAGGCACAAGCTCTTCTATTACTGTCAATGTTGATTATGCCACTTCATACCAATGGAGTCCTGCAACTACACCAGCAAATGCTCAAACTGTTACAGCATCACCTGCTGTTACAACAACATATACTGTATCTTGCATAAATGCCTGTGGTACTGTTACAGCCGATGTAGCAATTGAAGTTGTGGCATCTCCTCAGATTAACCTTCCACCTAAAGACACTATTTGTCAGGGTGAAACTTATACTGTCATAGGTTCTTTATCAAACTATGCCTCTATAACATGGAGCACATCAGGCACAGGAACTTTCAGCAGTCTGACTGCTCCTAATCCAACCTATACACCCAGTGTTGCAGATACTGTTGCAGGTAATGTCACTCTTAGTGTTTCTGTAATTTCTAACAGTGTAACTTGCCACGACTCGGTAGTTACCATTAATCTTGCTATTATGGACATTCCAGCTAAACCTGTATTTTCAAACTTATTACCCAAATTGTGTGAAAACGCATCTCTTTACACCCTAACAGGTGGCACACCTGCGGGGGGTACTTATACAGGAACAGCTGTTACCAACAACAAATTTAACCCTGCAGTTTCTGGCCCCGGTACATTTTCTATAATATATACAATTTCAGTGTATGGTTGTACTAATGCTGACACAAATACAATTACTGTTACACCTTTACCTGTTGTTACTTTAGACACTTTCAGCAACATTTGTGTCACTGATAACGCATTAACTCTAAGCGGAGGATTGCCTTTAGGAGGCACATTCTCAGGTGATGGCGTAACAGGCTCTTCATTTAACCCATCAGTTGCAGGCGTTGGAAACGATACAATTTATTATATATACAAGGATAGTGTCGGTTGCTCTGACACCTCTTTTACAGTTATTACTGTTGTACCAAGTGTAACATTAACAAGTGATGCCCCAGATAATGCCATATATGTGGACCTTGGACAGGTTGTTAATTTTACTGCAACACCTACTAATGCTGGAACTTATGCTTTCGCCATTGACGCGGCCACTCAACAAACAAGCACTCTTAATACCTATGCAACAAACACACTGCAAGCCGGAAATATTATGTATGTTACCCTTAATAATGCTTGTCGTGATTCAATAGCTATTAATATAAAACCGGTACCTAATGCCTTTATTCCTTCTTCTATTGATGTTTCTAATAACATCTTTATGAAAAATGTTGACTTACAGATATTAAACCGTTGGGGAGAAGAAATTTATAAAGGTACCGAAGGATGGGATGGCAAATATAAGGGACAAAATGTTTCTCCAGGTACTTATTTCTATGTAATTAAAATAATTGGTCTTGACAGTGTTGAAAAACAATTTACCGGTACTGTCACTCTGGTAGCCAAATAAGACAGTTACTTGCATTTTTAAAAAGCCTTTTCGTTTGAAGAGGCTTTTTTTTTATTAACACATACAACTTATAAAAAAAAATAATATATTTGTCAAAGTATAAAATTATTTTATCGTACTTATTTTATTGAATTTTCATTTTAAACTTTTCATTATGAGAAAACTTCCATTAGTAATTTTTATTACTTTTCTCTTTCTGAGTCTTTTATTACAACTTAATATTTCAGCTCAGAATCCCACTTTTCGAAAAAGTTACGATGTCACTCTTTTTGATATTGCAGGAGGAATGGTAGAAGCTTCATCAGGAGATTATATTTTTGCAGGTGGTGGCATTCAAGCCGTATTGACAAGTATTAATAATGCCGGTGTGGTGCAATGGTCAAAAAACTACAATTCAGGTTTTGTCGCCCAGTTTAATGATGTTAAAAAAGTAAGCACCGGCGGTTATATTCTTTGTGGCTCTTCTTCAAGCAATGGTGCCATTTTGACAAGAGTAGATGTGAATGGCAATTTAATATGGTCGATGAAATACCAATACCCTGATGGTGGAGGCCATTCATCGAGTGAGTATGCAAGTTCAGTAATTGAAACTTCAGATGGAGGTTTCCTTGTAGGTGGCAGTGTCGATTATTTTTGGGATGGTGTCAGTGCCACAACAATTGATACTACTTGTGCTATGGGGTTTAAAGTTAACTCAACAGGAACACTGCTATGGAATAAAGTATGGCCTCTTACAAATTCAACAAAAGCTGATGAACATTTTATAAATGATGTTGCTGAATCATCAGATGGTTATTTTTTCGTTGGGGAATCGGCTGACGAAACACAGTCCTACGATTCTGACGGTGATTTACCCAGAGATGCCTTAATTATAAAAACTGACAAAGCAGGCGTAACGCAATATATTAGGCGTTGGGGACACAGCAACTCTTCATCTCAGGGTATCAACTCAGCTATCACATTAACTGTTGGCGCTAATGCCGGAAAAATATTATTAGGTGGGTATGATGATATTCATGCTTTTTTGGTAACCATAAACGGAACCACCAGTACACCCGGATTTAGCGGCTATAGCAGAAGAATTAACGGAAGCGTTATTGGCAACACCTATATTCTTACTGATATTATCGAAAATACTGATGGTAACTATTCATTTTTAGGAACCAGCCTGGCATTTTTATCAATTAGTTTAAATACTGCTATAATAAAAATCAATTCATCAACTAATGCTATCATGGTTGGTAAAAGCTATGCTCCTATTGGACTATCATCAATTATTCCCAGAGGAGGAATATCTTCTGACGGTGGATATTTTACCTGTCAGCTTGATCAACAAGTAACAGGTTTTAATTTTAATATTATCAGAACTGATGCCTCGGGCAATATCGGAAGCGGAGCTTCCGGTTGCGTGCCAGGGAGCTTGAGTCCAGGAACAGCTGCATATTCACCAACACTGACAACTCCTGCAAGTGCAGAATACACTTCAATGACGGCTTCTTCTACATCACCAACAATTACAAACGTTACAACATCTGAAGTTTTGCATTGTGTTTCTTGTGTTCCTCCTGCTGCAGCAACCACTGTAACTGCCACCCCTAATCCTATTTGCGCAGGGCAATCTACATCAATAACAGCGAGCGGTCCCGCCACAGGTGTTTACTACAATGTTTACACAGCTTCAACAGGAGGTACAAATTTAGGCACTACCCCCCTGTCTTTAAATCCAGGCTCAACTACTACTTACTATATTGAAACAGTTTCAAACTTAGACCCTACATGTGTAAGCACTACAAGAACTTCTGTTACAGTTACCGTTAATATAGCCCCAACTGTAGATGCAGGACCTGTTCAGACAATATGCGCAGGCTCTACTGTCACACTTGCAGGGACAATAGGCGGTGGTGCCTCCAGCGCATCATGGAGCGGTGGCGGCGGCAGCTATTCTCCCAATGCGAATACGCTTACAGCTGTATATACTCCTTCCTTGAGTGAAGTCAGCACAGGCTCTGTTACTCTTGTTTTAACGACCAACGACCCTGCAGGACCTTGCAATGCAGCTATTGATAATGTGGTTATTACAATTAACCCATTACCAACTGTAGAAGCCGGCCCTGCTCAAACAATCTGTGAAAACTCAACTGTTACACTTGCCGGTTCAATTGGTGGGGGTGCAACAAATGCCACTTGGAGCGGTGGCGGTGGCAGTTATAGCCCCAATGCCAATTCCCTTAATGCTGTATATACGCCCACAGCAGGAGAAATTAACGCAGGCTCTGTAACTCTTACCCTAACAACTAATGACCCTGCAGGACCCTGCAATGCAGCAAATGACAATGTTGTCATTACCATTAACAAACTGCCTACGGTTAATGCTGGCATTAATCAGACAATTTGTGCAGGTTTAACTGTTACGCTTGCAGGTTCTATTGGCACTACTGCTAGTAGTGCAACATGGAGTGGTGGTGCCGGCAGTTTTAATCCTGATGCCAACACCTTAACAGCTATTTATACTCCAACATCAGGAGAAATAAGTTCAGGATCTGTTACATTAACATTAACTACAAATGATCCTTCCGGTCCATGTCCTGCTGTAAGTGACAATATGCTTATTACAATCAATCCCCAACCTACTGCAAATGCAGGCAGCGATCAAACGATATGTCAACCCGGAAGTGCTGTACTTACTGCTACAGGATTGCCAGGCTCAAGCTACAGTTGGAGTTATGGTGCAGGCAATACTGCAACTGTAACCGTAAGTCCTTCCGTTACTACTACTTATACTGTTTCAATTACCGACAGCCAAAACTGCGGCACAGCAACAGCAAATGTCATAGTTAATGTCGTTTCTGCTCCTGTTGTCAATACAAATCCTGACACAATTTGCAAAGGAAGCGCTTATCAAATCATGTCCAACATCAGCAACTACGCTTCTGTACTTTGGTCAACATCGGGTACCGGTGGATTTAGTGACCCTACTTTAATTAATCCTGTTTATACGCCAAGTACTTCTGACTATAATACAGGAAATGTTGTGCTTACAGTAATTGCAACAGGTTATACCCCATGTGGCACAGCAACGGGAAATATCAATTTAGCTTTTGTACAACCCGCAACACCAGCAATATCTAATATTGGCATTCCAGTTTGTCAGAATGCAAGTATTTTTGCATTAACAGGAACCCCCTCCGGTGGTACATTCTCAGGAACAGGTGTTTCAAATAATCAATTTAACCCTGCTATTGCAGGAGCAGGAACTCATGCAATTACTTATACCATTTCTGACAATCACAGTTGTACCAACTTCAAAACAGACAGCATTATTGTGTGGCCTTTGCCTACTGCCAATGCAGGCATCAATCAGACAATATGCGAAAGAGACAGCATCACACTCATAGCAACAGGTTTACAGGGGTCTTCTTTTATATGGAGCCACAATGCAGGGACCACCGATACAGTAGTTGTAATTCCATTAATCAGCACAACTTATACTGTAACAGTTACAGACGCAAATAACTGTGGTACGATAAGCGATGATGTGGTTGTGACAGTTTTGCCCCTTCCGGTAATAACAGCTTCTGATGACAGTATTTGTAAAGGAAGCTCATATCAGACTTCAATAAGCATCACAAACTACACTTCTGTAAGCTGGATATGTTCAGGCAGCGGCACTTTTAGTAATGCTGCTTTGTTAAACCCTGTTTACACACCCAGCTCGAGTGATATTTCAACAGGTCATGTGGTTTTGACTGTAACAGCTTCTGGAAATACACCTTGTGGAATTGTAAAAGACAGTATCTATCTAACTATACTGTCATTGCCGGTGATTGATTTTTCAGACATAATATCACCTTTATGTTTGAATGGAGTTTCTCTGACGCTTTCCTTCGCATCCCCAAGTGGTGGCACTTATTCCGGAACAGGTGTCAGCAGTAATATTTTTAATCCCAATGCTGCCGGAACAGGCTTACATACGATTACATACGCATATACTGACGCTTTCGGGTGCAGTAATACAGCTACAAACACAATCAAAGTCAATCCATTGCCTAATGTATCCCTATCTTCTTTCCCTAATTTATGTGTTACTGATTCTGCAGTGTCACTTTCAGGAGGGAACCCTGCAGGTGGTATTTACTCCAATAATTTTATTGTCGGTAATGTTTTTGACCCTTCTAGTGCAGGAATAGGTCAACATACAATAAATTACATTTACTCTGACAGCCTGGGTTGTACTGATACAGCAACCGCAAATCTGTTGGTTGTTCCTCAGGTGAGCTTATCAAGTGATGCACCTGATAATTCAATATACGTTGACTTGGGACAGATTGTAAATTTTACCACCATTCCTGCCAACCAAGGCAACTATGTTTACAGTATAGATACTGCTCAAATACAATCCGGCACAAGCAATCTTTTTGCAACCAATATTCTTGAATCGAGTAACACCGTATATGTTGTTCTTAACGAGGCTTGCAGTGATTCTCTCAAAATAAATGTTAAACCTGTACCTAATGCCTTTGTGCCTTTTGATAATGATGGAGAAAATGATCTGTTCATGCCTTATGTCGATCTTACAATTGTAAACCGTTGGGGTGAAGAAATATATAAAGGCAATAATGGGTGGGATGGTAAATACAAAGGACAGAACGTATCTCCGGGAACATATTTTTATTTAATTAAAATTACAGGTATTAATGGTGAAGAAAAACTCCTGACAGGCACAGTCACATTGGTTGTGAGAAAATAAGACAATTATTTAAATTAATAAATATTTAAAACTTTATTTTTAATCTTTTGGATTAAAAATAAAGTTTTATTTTTGAGGATTAATGCTCTCTTATGGGCATGTATTATTTATTTTATAAAAATTTACGAATATGAATCCTAAAAAATATTTTCTTTTTACAATTATATTGACTGTTTTTAATTTGTTTAATTCCTCAGCTCAGGTTTTAAGTGAAGGTTTTCAAACAAACTGCTTTATCGAAAACAAAGGTCAGATTGCTGATTCTGAAGCAAAACTCCACAATGAAGTATTATACAAAGCCAATGTAGGGAATGCATCACTTTTCTTTACGAAAAATGGCATCGTTTATCTTTTTAATAAATTTGAAAATGAGCCAAATGAAGAATCCAAAAAGGAAAAGTCTATGGGAAATTTTACACGTGCTAAAATTCTCGAAGCAAAACCTTTAATCTTCAGAATGGACATGCAATTTCTGAATACTAATCCTGATGTTCAAATTATTCCTTCAGCTAAAAGAAAAGAAGTATCTAATTACTATCTTGCCCACTGTCCTGATGGCATTATGAATGTCGCCCATTTCAACAAAATCACTTATAGGAACATCTATGATAATATTGATGTCGATTATTATTTTACTGACAAAGGTTTAAAATACGATATTATTGTAAAACCTGGCGGCAATATCAATGACATTAAATTCAGATATCTTGGCTCAAACAGTGTATCAAAAAATGAAAAAGGGCAGTTAATTATAGATTATGCTGATGGTCAGAAGCTAACTGAAGATGCACCTGTTGTTTTTTATAACAATAAATTAAATACAGATTTCAATTTTCAATATCAAATTGACAAATCAGGTTTTATAGGCTACACAAGCAAAAGTTCTCATTTTGAGAACACATTAGTCATTGATCCTTCAATAATATGGGCAACTTATTTTCACAATACCAATTCAGCAAACTCAAACTGGACCAACCCTGAATACGATTCAAATGGCAATTTGTTTATGGCTGCTCAAACATACGACAATGCTTTCCCGCTTCAGGACCCCGGAGGCAGCGCATGGTATGATGCAGTAAAAACAACCATGATAAAAGTTGTAGTTATGAAATTTAATGTCAATAAAACTTTAATTTGGTCAACTTATTATGGAGGAGATCAAATGGATTGCCTGGCCGGTTGTACAGATTATGGTAAAGCACTGGCTTTAGACAATTCCGGCAATGTGTATATTGCAGGTTATACAGATCCCGGCACAACCATCTTTCCGACATACAATTCCGGCAGTTGTTTTTACCAGGACCAAAGTAAATGTTATGGTGAAACTTCATTTTTTGTAAAATTTAATAATAATGGTGTGCGTCAGTGGGCCAGCATGTTCCAACATGAACAGGGAAATACCAATGGCACAATGATGCGTGTAAATGGCATCACATGCGATGGATCATATTTGTATTTTACAGGACAACAGTACAACTGGTACCCCGCCAACACTATACCTTTGAGAAATCCAGGCGGTTTAGCTCATTACCAAACTACTTTACTTGGCGACCAGGATGTTTTTGTGGGAAGATTCACTTCTTCATCAGTTCTTGACTGGTGTACTTACCTTCATAGTACAAATTCTGCTAATACAGCATACGGACAGGGACTTGATCTTCATTGTGATGCTTCCGGTAATTTATTTTTAACCGGCAGAGAATCCGGTGCTAACAGCCACCATTACTTAATCAATCCCGGTAGTGCTTATTATCAAACAACCAAAGGTGCAAACGGAGACCTTTTCATAACAAAATTTAACACATCGCTTACAGCAGTTTGGGGAACTTACTATGGTGGCAATGGCATGGATATACCTTCAACAGTAGAACCTGACGCTCTAGGCAACATATATATTGTAGGCAGATATACTGCCAGTACAGATTTTCCTGTCCTTGATCCCGGTGGCAGCGCTCTGTATCAGGGTTCTAAATCAAATGCTGCTTGCGATGGTTTACTGTTAAGATTTAATGCGTCATCATGTGCACGAACATGGGCTACATATCTGGGGGCTAATGTCCCTACTGCCGGTAGCGATGAAAATCATTTCTCGGGCATAGCTTTTAATAACAGCAATAACAATATCATGCTTTCTGGTTATACCAAAAGTACTTCAATGGCTACTGTTAATCAAACAGGTTCTTACAATCAGGCTTCTAATAACGGAGATTATGATATGTTTTTTTACGAATTAAACAGTTCAGGAGTTGTTCAATGGGCATCGTATTATGGAAAATCTCTTCAGGAAACGGCTTATAATGGACGTCTTGGAAGTTTTGCTTCACCCTGTGGTTTAAAATTTTCATCTATTATTACTTCAACATCAACAAATTTAAATGGAGTTGACCCCGGAAATGGTGCTTGGTTTCAGGGAACAACTACCTTTTCATACAATGATTTTTTAATTGAAATGGGCAATATGACAAGCCCTCTCCCTGTAAGTGTTTCTATAAGTCCTTCTGCAAATCCCATTTGTTCAGGAACTAATGTAATATTTACTGCCACACCTGTAAATGGGGGACCTTCACCATCTTATCAATGGTTCTATAATGGAAATCCAGTGTCAGGAAGTTCTACCTATTCAAATGCTTCTTTATCAAACGGAGATCAGGTATATTGCCAAATGACAACTTCATTGGGATGTTCAACAGGTAGTCCGGCCAACTCAAATATTATCACCATTACTGTTAATACCAACTCAACACCAGCAACTTCTTTTTCAAGTTCACCATCTTCTGTATGCTCAGGGTCTCCCTCCACGCTTACTGTCAATGGAGGTTCTTTAGGAACTGGAGCCACGTGGCAATTATACGACAACATCTGCGGAGGCAACCTCATTTCAAGCAATGCAACTGGCATCTTCTCTGTAATACCTTCTGCAACAACAACATACTATGTACAAGCCTCTGGCACTTGTAATACCACCACATGTGTAAGTGGGACTGTTACTGTTAATTCTGTTTCTTCTGCACCCACTTCACTTTCAAGTTCTCCCTCTTCTGTATGCTCAGGGTCTCCCTCCACGCTTACTGTCAATGGGGGTTCTTTAGGAACAGGAGCCACATGGCAATTGTACGACAACAACTGTGGTGGCAACCTCATTTCAAGCAATGCAACTGGCATCTTCTCTGTAACACCTTCTGCAACAACAACATACTATGTACAAGCCTCTGGCACTTGTAATACCACCACATGTGTAAGTGGGACTGTTACTGTTAATTCTGTTTCTTCTGCACCCACTTCTCTTTCAAGTTCTCCCTCTTCTGTATGCTCAGGGATTTCCTCCACACTTACTGTCAATGGGGGTTCTTTAGGAACAGGCGCCACGTGGCAATTGTACGACAACATCTGCGGAGGCAACCTCATTTCAAGCAATGTTACTGGCATCTTCTCTGTAACACCTTCTGCAACAACAACATACTATGTACAAGCCTCTGGCACTTGTAATACTACCACATGTATAAGTGGGACTGTTACTGTTAATTCTGTTTCTTCTGCACCCACTTCTCTTTCAAGTTCTCCCTCTTCTGTATGCTCAGGGTCTCCCTCCACGCTTACTGTCAATGGGGGAACTTTAGGGACAGGCGCCACATGGCAATTGTACGACAACAACTGTGGTGGCAACCTCATTTCAAGCAATGCGACTGGAATATTCTCTGTGACGCCTTCTGCAACAACAACATACTATGTACAAGCTTCAGGCACTTGTAATACCACCACTTGTGTAAGTAGCACTATAACTGTTAATTCTGTTTCTTCTGCACCCAATTCTCTTTCAAGTTCTCCATCTTCTGTATGTTCAGGGTCACCTTCCACTCTTACTGTAAACGGGGGTTCTTTGGGAACAGGCGCTTCATGGCAATTGTACGACAACAACTGTGGTGGCAACCTCATTTCAAGCAATGTAACCGGAATATTTACAGTGACGCCTTCTGCAACAACAACATACTTTGTACAAGCCTCAGGTACTTGTAATACTACCTCTTGCGTAAGTGAAACAGTAAATATTAGCACCATTTCAACTGCACCAACGTCACTTACTGTCTTCCCATCATCTGTTTGTTCTGGCACATCTGCCACAATAACAGTTAATGGAGGTTCTTTAGGAACAGGTGCTACATGGCAATTGTACGATAATAATTGCGGTGGCAATCTGATTTCGAGTAATGCAACTGGAATATTTACTGTAACACCTTCTGCAACAACTACCTATTTTATTCAGGCTTCTGGTCCTTGTGATACAACCTCTTGTGTTTCTGAAATACTTACAGTTAATTCTAACTCAATGGCACCTTCATCATTGTCAGCAAACCCATCTTCTGTATGTACTGGTTCAAGCAGTACCCTCACAGTTAATGGTGGTTCATTAGGTACAGGTGCCACGTGGATGTTATTTACCGACTCGTGCAATGGCACTTTAATTTCAAGTAATACAACAGGCATATTTAATATAAGCCCTTCAGCAACAACCACTTATTTTGTGCATGCAGCCGGTCTTTGCGACACATCAATATGTGTGTCACAAACTGTATCAATTACACCATTGCCTGCAAATGCTGGTCAGATTACGGGTCCTATTTCTGTTTGTCAGGGTGCTAATGGTGCTACTTATACAATTCCTGTTATTACCAATGCAACATCTTACATTTGGACATTACCTTCAGGATTTAATGGCAGCAGCAATTCAAACAGTATTAATGTAAATATCGGCACTAATGCAACCTCAGGCATAATCACTGTTTACGGAATCAATGCCTGTGGAAATGGCTTGGTTTCTACACTCTCTGTTACAATAAATCCAATCCCTGATGTATATTTTACTGACACGATAGATCCTGTTTGTGCTAATGCTGCTCCAATAACATTAACCGGAGGAATGCCTTTGGGTGGTACTTATATTGGTCAGCATACTAATAACAACATATTTACCCCCCAGGATGCCACAGCTGGGTTTTATATAATTTCATATTACTTTACTAATACACTGGGGTGTACGAATTCAGCTGATTTAATTATTCAGGTCTTACCTCTGCCAATTGTTACATTAGACTCCTTTGATAATATATGTATTAATGCCGTGCCTATTACGCTTAGCGGTGGAAACCCACAAGGAGGTATCTATTTTGGCAGCAATGTAAACTCAAACATTTTTAACCCTTCAACTGCCGGCAGTGGACAACATATCATTTATTATTCTTATACTGATAATAATGGCTGTTCTGACACAGCTCAAAGCATTTTGTTTGTAAGCCCTGAAGTCAGTCTGAGCAGTGATGCAACCGACAATTCCATTTTTTATAATTTAGGAACTACTGTTAACTTAACGGCATCTCCTGTCAATCAGGGCATATATCAATTTTATATTGGGAATACATTAATGCAAACAAGCACCAGCAATCTTTTTTCGACCAATGCTTTAGAAAATGCCAATATCGTATATGTTATTTTAAATAATACCTGTAATGATTCTTTAACAATTAATATTAAACCAATTCCAAATGCTTTTACCCCTTTAATTAAGGATGGTTCAAACGATATATTTATGCCTAATGTCGATTTAAAAATTATTAACCGTTGGGGACAGGAATTATATAAAGGTACTGATGGCTGGGATGGCAACTTTGATGGAAAGCCTGTATCACCAGGTACTTACTTCTATATAATTAAAATCCTTGGAACTAAAGGTGAAGAGAGTTATATTAATGGAATTGTTACACTGATAGAAAAATAAGAAATAATAATTCAAACTGATATTTTTTAATTAATTTAGTTTCTATAAATTTTAAAATAACCCTTATGAAAAAATTTATCTTTTTAATTGCATTTGTCGCATGCAGCTTATGGCTTTCTGCATCTCAGGTTTCTTTAGAATCTGCAAAAAAAGTTGCCATTAACTTCTACCACCATAATGCCCCCGATAAAAGCAGCACTACTATTTCTGACGTTGTAATTTATTCAAAAGATGATGTAAATACATTCTATCTTTTTATTTTTGAAGCCGGCGGGTTTGTTATTGTTGCCGCTGATGATGCTGTAATACCTGTTTTGGGTTATTCTACAGATGCTCCTTTCGACAAGAATAATATTTCTGCAAATGCTCAATCGTGGTTTAATGATTATAGTAAGGAAATTAAATTTATAATTGATAATGGAATTGACAATTCTCAAACGCTGATTGAGTGGAATAAAATACGTAACAATCAGTTTAACTCCGCTAAACTTGTTGTAACACCATTGTGCACTACCACATGGAATCAGGATTGTTATTACAACCAATTGTGTCCTGCAGCCACCGGTGGTCCATGTAATAAAGTATATGCCGGTTGTGTTGCAACTGCCATGGCACAAATAATGAAATTCTGGAACTGGCCTACAACAGGAACAGGTTCACATACTTATACCCATCCGACCTATGGTTCACAAACTGCTAATTTTGGAACAACAACCTATGCATGGACGAGTATGCCAAATAATTTAACATCGGGAAGCACAACTGCTCAAAAGACGGCTGTGGCCACTTTAATTTATCATTGTGCAGTTGCTGTAGACATGGATTTTGACCCTAATGGTTCTGGGGCCTACAGTCAGGATGTGCCTACAGCATTGGTAAACTATTTTGGATATAAAAACACAGCACAAGCAAAATATCAATCCAGTTATACAGCTACCAACTGGGAAAATTTATTAAAAGCAGAATTGGACGCCGGAAGACCTGTTCAGTACTCAGGAAGTGATGCCAGTTACGGAGGACATGCCTTTGTTTGTGATGGTTACAATGCATCAAATTATTTTCATTTCAATTGGGGATGGTCTGGCTATGACAATGGATATTTTGCTATTGGAGCTTTAAACCCTACAGGGTATCAATTCAATTCAGACAATATGGCAATAACAGGCATAGAGCCTACTTCAAGCAGCACCCCCTCTGCTTGGGTCATGCAAAATACAGGTTTCTCTACTGCTTCCAGAGGCATTGATCAGATTTCGATTGTCAGTCCCTCAGTTGTTTGGGCTAAAGCATACGATGGTGTTACTCCTACTAATTATATAAGGGAATTTACCAAAACAACCAATGGTGGAACAACATGGACTCCGGGGACAATTACTTTTACTGGTTCAACAAGCTATGGCTGTGCTAATATTTGCGCATTGAGTGATCAAATTGCCTATGCCTGCATGTTCCCAATTTCAGGCACCGGTGGTTGTATTGTTAAAACCACCGATGGTGGAACTACTTGGACTAAACAAACCACTGCTACTTTCACTTCAAGTTGGGCCAATTTTGTACATTTCTTTAATTCCAATGAAGGTGTTGCTATGGGAGACCCAACAGCAACTGATGGTGATTTTGCTATTTATACTACAACCAATGGAGGCTCAAACTGGACACAGGTACCAGCAGCCAATATACCGAATGCGACAGGAACAGAAGCTGGCATCGTTAACTTTTATGATGCTGTTGGAAACACTATCTGGTTTGGAACCGGAGTTGGAAATATTTACAAATCAACCGATAAAGGCCTTAACTGGACTAAAACAGCTACTGGCGTTGGCGCTAATCAGGCTTATCCAGTTTTTAAAAATGCAAGCATCGGTCTTATGGTTTTAGCTGCCGATCCTTATACAATCAGAAAAACTATTGATGGTGGTTCAACCTGGACAACTTTAACACCCACAGGCTATTTTGTTAAATATCCTCATCTCGATTTTATACCCGGCACTGCTTCTACATGGGTGGATGTCAGCTCAGGTCCTAATCTGGGTTCTTCTTACAGCACTAATGATTGTGGCAACTTTCAGAATATTGACACAGGCTCCGTACAATACACAACCGTCAAATTTTATGACATTAACACCGGTTGGGCTGGCGGGTTTAATACAAGCTCTACCAGCGGTGGCATCTACAAATGGCAAAATACAATTGTTGTGGGAGACAAAGAAATTTCTGAAAAAAAACAATTAATAAACATATATCCCAACCCTTCAAATGACATTATAAATGTTGAGTTTTCAATGTTTGAAAGCGAAAAAGCAGAAGTGACTGTGTATAATTTTGTCGGGGAAAAAGTAATGTCACAAGTTTTTGACCCTACCTTCGACAATGTACTTCAGATAAATCTTTTGGGCAATGCACCCGGTATTTATCTTGTAAATGTCAGTACAAGGAATGAATTTGTAACTAAACGTGTAATGCTTATTAAATAGAAACGATTTTTAAACTACATTTGTTCAGTTTTAATTAATTAAATAACTTATGGAATTGCAAAATATTGCCACACAGGTAAGAAGAGACATTTTAAGAATGATTCATGCCGTCAATTCGGGACACCCCGGTGGCTCTTTGGGATGTACCGATTTAATGGTCGCTTTATATTTCAAAATGATGAAGCACAACAAAAATTTTAGTATGGATGGCAAAGATGAGGACTTGTTTTTCTTGTCAAATGGTCATATAGCGCCGGCTTGGTACAGTGTTTTAGCCCGTTATGGCTACTTCGATGTAAAAGAACTTTCAACATTAAGAAAGCTCAACACGCGTTTACAGGGGCATCCTGCTACTGATAAAAAACTTCCCGGTATTAGAATGGCTTCAGGGTCACTTGGACAAGGATTATCAGTATCAATAGGTGCTGCAAAAAGCAAAAAGCTTAACAACGACGATCATCTGGTTTACTGTCTGATGGGCGATGGCGAATTACAGGAAGGACAAGTATGGGAAGCCGCCATGTTTGCCGCTGCAAAAAAAACTGATAATATTATTGCTATTGTTGATTATAACGGCAAACAAATAGACGGCCCCGTGGCCGAAGTACTTTCTCTTGGCGACCTAAAAAGCAAGTGGCTCTCATTTGGGTGGGATGTACTCGAAATGAATGGCAATGACATGGAGGAAGTACTTACAATGCTCAATATCGCTATTAATCATACTAAAAAAGGCAAACCTGTCGTTATTCTTATGAAAACTGAAATGGGCTTTGGCGTTGACTTTATGATGGGAACTCACAAGTGGCATGGGTCTGCACCTAACGACGAACAACTCCAAAATGCTTTAAGTCAGTTACCTGAAACTTTAGGAGATTATTAATTAAGTGAATTTGAAACAGATTTCTAAAAATATTACTGCATTCATTTTGCTTTTTCTGGGAACGGCTTTCATTGCTTTTTCACAACGTCAGGCTGAACCTGAAAAACCACAGCCCAAAACCCGCATTTTATTTGTTTTTGATGCTTCTCAAAGCATGTATGCCCGCTGGCAAAGCGATATGCGTATTAACATTGCACAAAAATTACTGGTTAATCTACTCGACAGTCTCAAACATGTGGATAACCTCGAATTGGCTCTAAGAGTTTACGGACATCAAAAAAAATTCCCTCCCCAAGACTGTAATGATAGCAAACTTGAAGTCCCTTTTGGAAGAGGAAATATAGAACACATTAAAAATAAGCTTAAAGCTCTTGTTCCCAAAGGCACCACTCCTATTGCACAATCACTCGAAGCAGCCGGAAATGATTTTCCCGCTTGCGACAATTGCCGGAACATCATCATTCTAATCACCGACGGCATTGAAGAATGTGGTGGAGACCCTTGTGCCGTTTCTCGAGCTTTGCAAAAACAAGGCATTATTCTCAGACCCTTTGTTATTGGCATTGGCAGAGATTTTTCAGCAGATTTTGAATGTGTTGGAGATTACTATGATGCCTCCAGTGAAGAAATGTTTGTAGATGCTTTAAGGGCTGTTATTTCTCAGGCTCTCAATTCTACTACCCTACAGGTTAATTTGCTCGATATTTTTGGTAATGCATCAGAAACTAATATCAATATGACTTTTTACGACAACTTCTCTGGTGCCATCAAATACAACTTCATGCACACCATGAACAATCGCGGCGTACCCGATACCATTGTTATTGACCATCTGGCAACTTATAATTTTGTCGTGCATTCTATTCCCTCTGTTAGAAAAGACAGCATCAAGCTGATACCCGGCAAACATAATATTGTTGCTATCGATGTTCCTCAGGGCTATCTTACCCTTAAAGCTTCTGGCTTACCCCTTTACAAAGATATTAAAGCAATTATCCGAAAAAGTGGAAGCATGGAAACTCTTTTTGTACAAAACTTCAACGATATACAAAAATATCTGGTTGGCAAATACGATATTGAGGTACTATGCACTCCACGCATGTATATTTATAATGTTGACATTTCGCAAAACACTACTACCACTGTCGAAATCCCGCAACCTGGCATAGCCAATATACAAAGACCGGCTGCCGGCTATGGAAGTTTATATGTTGAAGAAAAAAATGAACTTAAATTAATATTAAACTTATCCGAAAACATCACCCAGGAATCTATTATTCTTCAACCAGGAAAGTACAGAGTTGTTTTCAGAACCAAATTCGCAACCCGCAGTATTAATACCATTGAAAAAACTTTTATTATTGAATCAGGCAAAAGTCAGACAATAAAACTTTTTATGTAAATTATTTAATATAAATGTCATTATTTCAGAAAACAGTCATTAATAAATATACTCAAGCCTTGAATACACAAATGGTTCAAGATGCTTATTCAATTTATAAGGCTTACTTTTTAAATCCCTCTATTCAAGAAAACATAAGAGCATCGAAGGAAGAACAGTTTCAAGAAGGTTTTTTAAGGGTTTTATTTGGAAACATATTGGGTTATACTTTAAACCCATACCCCGATTTCAATCTTACTACAGAACTTAAAAACACTTCAAACAATAAAAAAGTTGATGGTGCTATTATCATTGACAATAAAGCAATTGCTGTTATTGAATTAAAAGGAACTGAAACAACCGACCTATCAAAAATTGAAAATCAAGCATTTAGCTATAAAAACAATCAGCCATATTGCACCTATATTATTACTTCCAATTTTGAAAAACTACGTTTCTATATTGATAATGCCATTGAATTTATTGAATTCAATTTATTTACCTTAAGCAGAGATGATTTTAATTTGCTTTGGCTTTGCTTGTCCTTTAAAAATATTAAGCAAAATATTCCTAAAAAAATAAAAGAAGAATCACTAAGTCAGGAAGATGTTATTACCAAACTTTTATACAAGGATTATTCTTTGTTTAAAAGAGAGTTATTTCAAAACCTGCTTGACTTAAATCCTCAATTTGAACCCCTTACCCTTTTTAAAAAATCACAAAAGCTATTAGACCGGTTTTTGTTTCTCCTTTTTGCTGAAGACAGGCTATTGTTGCCTCCCAACTCGGTAAGATTAATATTGAACGACTGGAAAGATTTAAAGGAAAGAGATGAAGTTGTTCCGCTTTACAATAGATTTAAAAAGTATTTTGGTTATCTCAATACAGGATATAAGGGTAAAAGATACAATGTGTTTGCTTACAATGGTGGACTTTTTAAAGCTGATGAAATATTAGACAAAGTAAAAATTAATGATGAGTTACTTTATAAACACACCTTAAAGCTCTCTAAATATGATTTTGCAAGTGAAATTGACGTAAATATACTCGGTCATATTTTTGAAAACTCCTTGAATGAATTAGATGAAATTAAAGCACAATTAGAGGGTAATGACGTTGATAAAAATGAAACCAAAAGAAAAAAAGATGGTGTTTTTTATACCCCCAAGTATATTACTAAATATATAGTAGATAATACCGTTGGCAAACTGTGCCTTGAAAAGAAAGCAGAGTTTCTGATTAATGATGAGGATTATATTTCGGATAAAAAAAGACAAAAGAAAACAATTCAGGAATTAGCAGACAAACTGATAAGTTACAGAAACTGGCTTTTACAAATTACAATTTGCGACCCTGCATGTGGCTCTGGCGCCTTCTTAAATCAAGCCTTAGACTTTCTAATTTCAGAACATAAATACATTGATGAGTTACAAGCCAAACTGTTTGGCGATGCTTTGGTATTGAGCAATTTTGAAAACAGCATTTTAGAAAACAATTTGTTTGGTGTTGACGTAAACGAAGAAAGTGTAGAAATTGCAAAATTATCATTATGGCTGCGAACTGCACAACCCAACCGAAAACTAAACGATTTAAGCAATAATATTAAATGCGGCAACTCTTTAATAGATAATCCGGCAATTGCAGGTGAAAAAGCTTTTAATTGGTTCATTGAATTTCCACAGGTATTTCCTTCTTATAAGGATAAAAATAAAAATGTCAACTATGATATAAAAAAGAAAATAATAGAATCTGGTGTTTTTAAATATCCCGATCAAGGTGATAACAACTATAATGATGAATTATCAGAACCGGCTTTTTCTTACAAGGCAGAAAGCAAAGGCTTTGAAAAACATGGGTTTGATGTGATAATTGGAAATCCGCCTTATGTTGTTTTATCTCCATTATTTCTAAAGCCTTATAGATTTACAAAAGGCAACAATAACACTTATATTGCATTTATTGAGCTTGGATTAAATATTATAAAAGATAGTGGAGAATTAGGTTTCATTATACCAAATACTTGGTTTGGTGGTGATAATTTTATTGAATTGAGAGAGTTTCTGATAAAAGAAGCAAATCTAAGACAGATTATTCAGTTACCTTATGATATCTTCAATGCTTATATTGACACTTCAATTGTTTTGATTAACAAATTACAATTATCTGCTTTTACTGATTATTACAAATATGATATTAGGGATAATCAAAATAATATTGTTTTTAAAAACTTAGTTTCATTTCCAAAAAGCAATTGGTCAAAATATGGTAAGATATTTTTAAATTATGAGTTACTTAAAATAGGAGAAAAAGTTTGGTTTTCTTCAAAAAATATTTTATTAGGTAGTATCTCAAAAATAAACAGAGGGTCATTACCTCCTAATGAAAAAGAAAAATCAAATGTTAAAAGTGATTATTTCAACATTAAATGGTTTGACAACCAGGTTTTTAGATATACTGAAGAAATCAATAAAGATGTATTTGTAAATTATGAATCATTAAGAGAAAATAAAAATATTGAAGTATATAAAGGAAAAAGAATATTTGGAAGACAACTAATGAGTAGGCAATTTCGAATGAATCTAACAATCATTAATAATGATTGTGCTTTTAAGAAAAACATTTATGCCATTTATGGAATTGACGAAAAATTTTCTTATGAGTTTATTTTAGCAGTGTTAAACAGCAAATTATTCAGCTTCTCACAGGTAAATTTCAATACTTCTTTACAAAGAGATGATTTCCCTGCATTTAGCTTAATGGATTTTAAAAATTTTGCAATTCCAAATATTAATATTTCATTGCAACAACCATTCATAGAAAAAGCAAACCTAATGCTCTCTCTTAACAAAGAACTGCAGAAATTATCGCAAGAATTTCAAAGGTTTATCCAAAGTGAATTGGGGTTAGAAAGCATTCCTAACAAACTGCAAAATTGGTATTTAATATCTTACTCAGAATTTATCAAAGAATTAGAGAAAAAAAAGATTAAGCTTAAACTTTCTCAAAAAGCTGAATGGGAACGTTGCATTTTTCATGAAAGCAAAAAAGCATTGGCGTTAAAATCTAAAATTGAAACTACCGATAAAGAAATAGACCGTATGGTGTATGAGTTATACGGGTTAACTGAAGAAGAAATAATAATAGTTGAAAAAAATTATCACAATTAATTACACACTTTTAAGCCTTTTATAAAATAAAATATATGAAGAAATTCGAAATACTCTCAATGAAAGATACCCGCTCCGGATTTGGAGCTGGTCTTTTGGAAGCAGCTAAGAAAAACAACAATGTCGTTGCCCTTTGTGCTGACCTTATAGGTTCACTTAAAATGAATGCATTTGTGGCTGAATTCCCCGAAAGATTTATTCAGACTGGCATTGCAGAAGCCAATATGATTGGCATATCTGCCGGTTTGACGATAGGCGGTAAAATTCCCTTTGCCGGCACCTTTGCTAATTTTGCTACAGGCAGGGTTTACGATCAAATCAGACAAGTTGTGGCTTACTCCAACAAAAACGTTAAAATTTGCGCTTCTCATGCAGGCTTAACTCTGGGTGAAGATGGTGCAACCCACCAAATTCTCGAAGACCTTGGATTGATGAAAATGTTGCCCAATATGTGTGTTATTAATACATGCGATTACAATCAAACCAAAGCCGCTACTCTTGCCATTGCTGATTATTTTGGACCCGTTTACCTGCGCTTTGGACGGCCTGTTGTTCCTAATTTCATGCCCGAAAATGAACCTTTCGAAATAGGCAAAGGCATCACTCTATATGAAGGTACTGACGTGAGTATTTTTGCAACAGGTCATCTCGTTTGGAAAGCTATTGAAGCAGGTATTCTTCTCGAAGAAATGGGAATAAGTGCTGAAATAATAAATATACATACCATTAAACCTTTAGATAATAATTTAGTCTTATCTTCTGTAAGAAAAACCAAATGTGCTGTAGTGGCTGAGGAACATCAACAATTTGGCGGATTAGGAGAAAGTATCGCAGGTTTATGTGCACTTAATACCCCAATCCCTATTGAATATGTGGCTGTTAAAGATGTTTTTGGACAAAGTGGAACACCCGAAGAATTGATGGTTAAATACGGTCTCGATACGCCCGACATTGTTAAAGCTGCACAGAAAGTTATCTCCCGCAAATAGTTGCACTGGTTTAAACCTTACACTCTTAAGGTAAAACCTATGGATAAATACACTGATAATGAAATTATTGACTTGCTTTTTAATAAAAACAAGCCTCAAATTGCTTTTAATGCCATTATCGGTAAATATAAAAAACCAATTTACTGGCACATCCGTCGAATGGTTATCAGCCACGAAGATGCTGACGATATTACACAGGATACTTTCATCAAAGTGTGGCGACATTTAAACACCTTTAAAAATGAATCCAAATTATTTACTTGGATTTATCGCATTGCCACCAATGAAACCATTTCTTTTCTGAACAAAAAAAGAAAGTTTTTTATTTTTTCATTTCACAATGTCGAAACACAATTGGCAAATACCCTTAAAGATGACAACTTCTTTAAAGGAGATGCTGTAGAACTTAAATTTCAAAAAGCAATTCTTTCTTTACCTCAAAAACAAAGACTCGTATTTAATATGAAATATTATGATGATATAAAATACGAAGAAATGTCCGATGTTTTGAATACCTCAGTTGGGGCTCTGAAAGCATCATATCATATTGCCGTAAAAAAAATTGAAAAATATATAAATGACAATTAAACCTTTATCAACTTTTAAAGTCAAAAAAACAGTAAACTTTCAAAAATGAATACAAATTTTAAGATAATTGAACAGAATAGAAAAAAGGAAAACCCTTTTACTACTCCTGAAAATTACTTTGACGAACTGCCTCAGATAATTTTAAACCAATGCAAAACAACATCCTTTAAAAGTGAAGCAAATTACAGATTTAACAAATCTATTCTGGCTTATGCTGCCTCTATTTTAATAATTTTAGGTTTTTCACTTGCTGTTTTATATTTATCAAACAAAAATGAAAAAATTAAAAATAATAATACTACAGATACCTATACTGAAAACTTGTTAAATATTGCTGATTTACACCAAATAGATGAAAAATGCCTCATTGATTTTATAATTGAAAAAAGCACCGAGCAAAAAATAAATCAAAATGATAACGATGTTTTGGAATATATTACAGACAATACAAACAACGATAATGAAATCATAGAATTAATTGATTATTAAACATTTAAATATAAATAAAATGAAAACACAAATTATTACCACAGTAATTGCATTATTTTTTTTAATGCCACTGACAGGAAAATCTCAAAGTAAACACGAACAATTTCAAGAAAAAAAGAAAGAAATTGGCATAAAAAAAATTGGTTATATAACCGAAAATTTATCCCTCACTGCTGAAGAAGCACAAGCATTCTGGCCAGTTTACAATGAATATGAAGTTAAAAGAGATGCTTTAATAAAAGAAAACAGGGTAAAAAAGAATCCCATTGACATTGATAAACTATCTGAAAAAGAACTAAATGAAATGCTTGATGCTGAGATTAACAAAGAGAAAAAAATGTTAGATTTGCGCATTGAATATCAGGATAAATTTAAAAAAGTATTACCGGTTAAAAAAGTAGTTTTGCTCTATAAGGCTGAAAAGGAATTCAGGAAAGTATTGCTGAATGACATCAGAGAAGCCAGAAAAGACAAAAAACCTAAACCTATCAACAACAGATAATGTGGCAATCGTATTACAAAGGATTTCAAAATTTTCTGAAGATTGAAAAATCACTCTCACCTAATTCTGTGGTTGCCTACATCAACGATTTAAATAAACTGACATCCTATCTTGAAATAACACAACAAAATTTAGAACCCACAGCACTAAAGCTGAAACATTTTCAGAATTTTACAAAATGGATTAATGATTTGGGTCTTAGTGCTAATTCTCAATCAAGGATAATTTCCGGAATAAAAGCCTTTTACCGCTATCTTATTATTGAGAATATAATGTCCGAAGACCCTACAGAACTGCTCGAAGCACCCAAAATCGCCAGAAAGTTACCCGATGTTCTCGATTTAATAGAAATCATTAAATTAATTGCAGCCATCGATCTCAGCAAACCCGAAGGCGAAAGAAATAAAGTGATACTCGAAACACTTTACAGTTGTGGACTCAGGGTTTCTGAATTAGTAAATTTAAAAATCTCAAATATTTTTTTTGATGAGGGTTTTATAAAAGTAACCGGTAAAGGCAATAAAGAAAGACTTATTCCTATAGGCAGTTTGGCACTTAAATTAATCACTGCTTATTTAGAAAACATCAGAGTTCATGTACCTGTTAAAAAAAATTGTACCGACATTCTTTTTCTCAACAGAAGAGGCAATAAATTGACACGTATAATGATTTTCACAATCATTAAAGACCTGGCTTTAAAAATCGGATTAAAGAAAAAAATAAGTCCTCACACCTTCCGTCATTCCTTTGCAACACATCTCATTGAAGGAGGTGCTGACTTAAGAGCCGTGCAGGAAATGCTTGGACATGAATCAATTACAACTACAGAAATTTACACACACTTGGACAGAGAATACCTCCGCAGTACCATACTCCAATTCCATCCCAGAAAATAACTCCAAACTTCCTTATTCTTCTTCGTCTTCCCCAATATCCAATGATGCCCAGCTGACAGAAACCAACTGGTCGTCTTCAAAATAAAAGTCAACACCAATTTCATCAAATGTCAAACGCTTTTCACCCCATTCTTCAAGTTCAGTCTCAGTTTCTTTATGCCCATTTTTTGCCATCAAATCAGTGATGAATTTCTCATCTTTACCGATTACCTTTTGACCATAAAGTGTAATATCCTCATTGTCAGCTTCTACGCATGTAAAGATAGTGTATTTTTCTCCTTCAAAAAAGAAAGTAAATCCTTTTTCCCAGAAACTGATAATTTTTGTTTCAAAATCATCATCATCATTTATAATTTCGGTTTCATCGGGTTCACCTAATACTTTGATTATTTCGCTGATGTCAGCACCAAATTCAAAATCACCTAAACCTACATTGGGTTTAACTTCTAAAAATTTTTTCATTATATAAATTGTATTAAATTGCTTTATTTTTTTTGTAAAAATATAATAAAAACTCCAACCCTGATTAGTTTTTCCTATATTTTTCTTAATTTCGTATAAAATGATTTTCAGTTTTTTATGACCATTCATCAAATATTGATAAAATACTGGGGTTACAGCTCATTTCGGCCTTTACAGGAAGAAATCATAATGTCGGTATTTAATGGACATGATACCTTGGCGCTTCTGCCTACAGGTGGTGGTAAATCAATTTGTTTTCAGGTACCTGCTCTGGCCATGGATGGCATTTGCTTGGTAGTTTCTCCTTTAATAGCTCTGATGAAAGACCAGGTAGCCGCCCTGAAATCTAAAGGAATTAAAGCACAGGCTATTTTCTCGGGTATGTCTCATAACGAAATAGATATTGCTTTAGACAATTGTGCTTATGGCGACATTAAATTCTTATATATATCCCCCGAACGACTTCAAACAGAACTTTTTATTGAACGCTTAAAAAAAATGAAAGTAAGTCTGATTGCTGTTGATGAATCTCATTGCATTTCTCAATGGGGTTATGACTTCAGACCTCCTTACCTGAGCATTGCTGACATCCGTCAGTATGCCCCTAAAGCTCCCGTTTTAGCGCTTACTGCTACTGCTACCCCGTTTGTTGTAAAAGACATACAGGAAAAGTTACTGTTTAAAAAGGAAAATGTATTTCAGAAAAGTTTTGAACGAAAAAACCTTATTTATGTCATTATTAAAGATGAGGACAAACTGAACAGGTTAATATCAATATTAAATCAGTTTAAAGGAAGCGCAATTATTTATGCCCGGAGCAGAAACAAAACCAAAGAAATTGCAGACATCTTAATCAAAAATAACATTTCAGCCGATTATTATCATGCTGGTATTGACCAGAGAATCAGAGACAGAAAACAAAACGACTGGATGAGAGGTCAGACACGTATCATTGTTTCTACAAATGCTTTTGGAATGGGTATCGACAAACCTAATGTCAGATGTGTCATTCATCTCGACATACCAGATTGTATTGAATCCTATTTTCAGGAAGCAGGCAGAGCAGGACGAGACGAACAAAAAGCCAATGCCATATTGATATACTCAGAAGCTGATATTATAAATGCCAAAAATAATTTTGATCTCTCCTATCCTCCTGTGGATGAAATAAAAAGGGTGTACAATGCATTAGGCAATTATTACCAGTTGGCAGTTGGCAGTGGAGCTAATTTATCTTTCGACTTTAGTATTGTAGAATTTTCTGAGCAATATAAAATGAATGCTATGGTGGTTTTCAGTTGTCTCAAATTTCTGGAAAGAGAAGGCCTCATTTTGCTCACTGAATCTATTCATTCACCATCAAAAATTAACATCCCCCTCTCTCAGGAAAAACTCTATAAATTTCAGATTGCCAATGCCTATTATGACAATTTTATTAAAGTTATCTTGCGCAGTTATGGAGGTATTTTCGACGATTTTGTCAGAATCAACGAAGATGACATAGCTCGAAAAATTAATCTTAAAAGAGAAGATGTGATTAAAATTCTGGAGAAATTAATGGCTATTGAAGTCATTAATTATGTACCTCAGAAAAATAAACCTCAGATTATCTTTTCTTCCGAACGTATTGATGTCAGCAACATACATATTTCATCAGAAAACTACAGCAACAGAAAAAAAATAGCTTTAGAAAAACTGGAAGCCATTCTGAAATATGTAACTTCAAAAAATAAATGCCGCAGTCAGTTATTGCTCGAATATTTTGGCGAAACAGAAGTTAAACGCTGCGGTGCTTGCGATATTTGTATTGAACGCAATAAAATTGAAGCCAATGAAATAGTTTTCACCACTGTTGTAAATAAAATTAAACCCATGCTGAGAGCCGATGAGATGGAAATAAAAGACATTATTGCTTCATTAAAAGGAATACCCGAAGACGATGTTAAAAGTGTTATCCGTTGGCTTATTGACCAGAACAAAATAAGCTACACTACAGGCACAAAACTCAAATGGAAACTGTAAATAATGAGCACTGTTTTAAATAAAAAATACTACCTCTCCAAAGATGTTGTAAAGCTTGCCAAAGATCTCATCGGAAAAGTAATTCATACAAATATTGATGGCGTCTTAACATCAGCAATAATTACTGAAACAGAAGCTTATGCAGGTATTACAGACAAAGCCTCTCATGCTTATGGCGGCCGACGTACCCAACGCACCGAAGTAATGTATAGCGAAGGTGGAATTGCATACGTTTACCTGTGCTACGGCATGCATTACTTATTTAATATTGTCACCAATAAAAAAGACATTCCCCATGCCGTTCTGATAAGAGGCATCTACCCTTTAAAGGGTATTGAAACAATGCTTCAAAGGGCTCACAAAAACAAGTTGACAAAAGACATCGGCAAAGGACCGGGAAAAGTAACCAAATTATTAGGTATAGACAAAAGACATAATGCCATCTCTCTGTTGGACAATACAATATGGCTTTCAGATGAAAATATTAATATAAAAAAAAATGCTATTATTGTCTCCAAACGCATCGGCATCGATTACGCCGGTGAAGACGCCTTATTGCCTTACAGGTTTTCCGTCAATGATGAAGGTCTAATAAATTCTATAAATAAATGACATACTTTGAAAATATATCAACAGCATCAAGCCTGTAAACTTTACTCTTTATATTGCCTACTTTGATCTCTGAGCTGTCTAAATTTAAACTTCCACGCTCGGCGAAGCATCCGCTTCGTCGTTCTTATTTTAATAGCATTCGCTATTCCACGTTCGGCTAAGGCACCGCCTTAGTCGTCTTCATTCGGCGAAGCATCTGCTTCGTAGTCCTATATCTCAACAGGCTCCAGCCTGCAACTTTACACTTCAAACTTCAAACTCTTCAACACGTATCTCAATTCAGAATAAGACACCTTAGCACCCAACGCAATTTTAGCATCCGACAATGAATAAGACTGTGTGTTATTAAAATAGTCCTTTATCATTTCAACTTTTTTCTTGTCAACCAAATCATAAACATCAATTTCACCACTGCCTACATAAAGAGCCAAATGTCCTTCTATTGTGCTCTCAACAAAGTGTTGCAAAGCTGCAATTTCTTTAACTGTCTTTCCTTCCCTGTATAATTTATAGGATATAGCATGGTTACTTTCTTTAGCTGCTTTTTTCGTTTTTGGTTTCTCAGGCTCCTGAACTTCCCTTTCAATACCTTTCTCTAAACAGTATTCATCAATAATTTCTAAAATTTCTGCTCCAAACTGCCTCGCTTTAACTTTCCCTATCCCTTTTATTTTCAACAATTCATTCATATTCGAAGGCAAATCTACAAGTAATTTAGCCAACGATTTCTGAGGCAGAACCATAAAAACAGGAACATTCATTTCGTTGGCTGTACTCTGTCGCCAATGTTTTAATAAACTAAACAGCTCAGCATTAGGTATGTTTTTATAACTTATTGATTCTTCCTTTCGTTGTTTTTTAGGAGCAGTAACTTTAAAATCAATGTCTGCATTGGCTTTTGTCTTTATATAGGCAATGGCATCAAATCCTTTTTCAGCTTCATTTAAACATTTAACCTTAACATAAACTTCTTTTTGCAGATTTTCAACATCTTCATTCAACACCTTATTAATGAGCTTATTATCTGTTTCAAAAAGAATGCTTTGAAATTTTTCATTAAAAACAATTTCAATTTTCCCTTTAAAATAAGCCGAAGCTTTCCGGATGCGTTCCTGCAAAGTTTTATCCTCCTCAGGAACAACATTTGGCGAAAACAATTGAGTGAGCTGATTTTTAAATTTATCAGCTATATCAGCAATCTCATTTTTAAACATCGTTTCTACTTCATTCATTGCAAGAGGCACAGATGCAACCAATATATTGGCATTTTCATTAACAACTTTCTTCAATCTGAAAAAACGTCTTTGTGTGTCATTAAAAGTATAAAGTTCAAATATCAAATCCTGTTGAAAATTGACTCTTGCATCAATCAACTGAGCACTTCCTGGTTCATTACGACTCATATCTTCGGTATAATGCGCCACTGTTCTGTCGTTTTTGATACATTGGGGCGTTATGGGTGAACGCAGCACCAGACCTTCAAAACTTCGGCAACGGCTCAGCGCCACATACACTTGTCCAAAGGCAAAAGCAGCACCTGCATCAATAATGGCTTTCTCAAATGTCAAACCCTGGCTTTTATGTATGGTAATGGCCCAGGCTAATTTCAGAGGAAACTGTTTAAAGCTGCCAATGGTATTTTCATCAATTTCTTTTGTCTGCTCATTGAGAGAAAATTTCACATTGTGCCAGGTCTCTCTTTCAACAGCTATTAATGTATCATCATCAGCCGATTTCACATAAATAACATCATCTTCAATACTTTTTATCTTACCCAACTTGCCATTGTAAAAAAGTTTTTCCCTTTTGCTGTCGTTCTTAACAAACATGACTTGTGCCCCAACTTTAAGTTCAAGAGTTTCTTCTGTAGGAAAATTGTACGATGGAAAATCGCCTTCAACTTCCGATTTGAAAGTCGAAACTACCGATTTGATTTGTTTGAGCTTCTGATGGTTTATTTCAAGTGCAGTGGCATTGTGGGTTGTAAGAATGATATAACCATCTTTGTCGTCAGGCTTAAAATCAGGCATATAACGTGAGTTTAAAACATCCAGGGTCTCCTTATCGACCATATTATTTCTTACTTTGCCTAATATATTTATAAAATCATTGTCCGATTGCCTGTAAATATGTTTAAGTTCAATACTTATAGGTTTTGTCTGTTGCAAAGCTTTACTGTCAAAAAAATAAACAGTATCATAATGATTTTTTAGCAACTGCCATTCATCATCTTTAATAACAGGCGACAACTGATGCAAATCACCAATCATAAGCAATTGCACACCGCCAAAAGGTTTATTGCGGTCCTTAAAACGCCGCAATACTTCATCCACTGCATCAAGCATATCAGCTCTTACCATGCTAATCTCATCAATAACAAGTAAATCAATACTTTTTATAAGCCGAATTTTTTCTCTATTGAATCTTTTAACGTATTCGTTCTTTTCATTTTTTGCAGCATTGGTGCTACTTATTAGATGTGCCAACTGGGGACCGAATGAAAGCTGAAAAAATGAATGTATGGTCACACCTCCAGCATTGATGGCTGCCACACCAGTTGGAGCAACCACAACCATTCGTTTGGGCGTTTTTTTCTTAAGGTCATGCAAAAAAGTTGTTTTACCTGTTCCTGCCTTACCTGTAAGAAATATATTTTTATTTGTGTATTGTACAAAATCAAATGCTAACTGCAATTCGTGATTTTCGTGTTCAGTCATAAGTTTCAATTTGCTTTTCCAAACCTACAATTAATTTTTTAAATCTTAATGTTTTTAAATTGTATTATAGTAATTTTGCAAGAAAAAATTTTTATATGGCTTTAAAATGTGGCATCATAGGTATAACCAACACCGGCAAAACAACAATTTTTAATTGTATTTCTAATACCAAGGCTGAATCCTCCAATTTTGTTTTCAGTACCAACAAATCAAATATAGGTCAGATAAACGTTCCCGATTACAGATTAGATGTACTTACCAAGCTTGTGAGTGCTGCTAAAACCATTGCAACAACAATCGAAATTGTAGATATTCCGGGTTTGGCAAAAGGCTCCGGTAAGGGGGAAGGTGTGGGCAACAGCTTTCTTGCCGACATTCGCCAGACTGATGCACTGATTCACGTACTCCGATGTTTCGACGATGAAAACCTGCCTCATATTGATGGCTCTGTTAATCCGGTCAGGGACAAAGAAACTGTTGACCTTGAAATGATTTTTAAAGACCTTGAATCTGTTGAAAAGAAAAAAATCAAGTTTGAAAAGTTAGTCAAAGCAGGGGAAAAAGATGCAAAAAAAGGTATTGAAGTCATCAACGAGTATATAGCAAACTTCGAAAATGGCATCCCTGCACGCTTGATGGGATTTGACGAAGACAAGACCCAATATGTTCAGGACCTTTTCTTATTGACCGAAAAACCAGTACTCTATGTTTGCAATGTAGATGAAAAATCGGCTGTAAGAGGCAATAAATATGTAGATGCTGTCAGAGCAGCAGTAGAAAGTGAAAAAGCTGAAGTAATTGTCATTGCCGGTCGTGCAGAAGAAGAAATTGCAGAACTCGATGCTGATGAAGACAAACTTGCTTTTCTGCAAGATATGGGTCTCAGTGAACCCGGTGTAAATATTTTGGTTAACAAAGCTTATGAACTTCTCAACCTTCAGACCTTCTTAACTGCCGGGCCCAAAGAAGTCAGAGCATGGACTATTAAAAAGGGCATGACGGCTCCTCAGGCGGCAGGGGTTATACACAGTGACCTCGAAAGAGGCTTTATTCGTGCAGAAGTCATCAAATATGAAGATTATGTGGCTTTGGGCTCTGAAAATGCCTGCAAAGCTGCCGGAAAATTTCATATTGAAGGTAAAAACTATGTAGTACAAGATGGCGATGTCCTTAATATACGGTTTAACGTTTAGCAAATGTCAGGCAGCAACAATATCTACTTATTAGGTTTCATGGGCATAGGCAAATCTACTCTTGCCCGAAAAGTTGCAAAAAAAATCAATTACGATTTTATCGATACGGATAAGTATATTGAAAATAAATTCAGAACCACCATCTCCGATATTATTGACTCATCAGGTATTGAAGCATTTCGTAAAATTGAACACGATGTATTGTTGGAAATTATCCAATTAAGAAATAGTGTTATTGCTACAGGTGGTGGTATGCCATGTTTTAACAACAACATGACACTTATCAAAAATAATGGATATTCTTTTTACATTTACTACCCCACTGATATCATTTATTACAGACTCAAAAATGCAAAAACTGAGCGCCCTTTAATCAAAGGCCTTAATGATGAGCAACTAAAAGATTTTATCAAAAATACGCTTTCAGAAAGAGAACAATTCTATAATTTGGCAGATTGCATCATAAAAGAAAGGAACCTAAAATCAGATACGCTTGTCAAAAAGATTTTAGAGTTTATCTCAGTTTAATTTATCAACTTGTCATTTTTAAAATTTAAACAATGCCTCATCTAAAATTTAAATCATTAAAACCCACCAAAGAAGGCTTTGCTGAAGGCATTTTGAAAGCAGGGTACGACAATCCCAATGTTTTTTGTTTAGGTGCTGATATTACAGCATCTGTAGGACTGGATTTATTTAAAAATAGTTTTCCAAAGCGTTTTTTTTCAATAGGTATTGCCGAACAAAATTGCATCGGTATTGCAGTAGGATTGGCTTTAAGGGGTAAAATTCCTGTTTTTGCAAGCTATGCTGTCTTTTCTGCTTTACGAACAACTGACCAAATAAGAGTATCAGTATGTTATAACAATCTGCATGTAATCATTGGAGGAGCTCACTCCGGCATATCAGTAGGACCCGATGGAGCTACTCATCAGGCCTTGGAAGATATAGCAGTGATGCGGGTTATACCAAACATGACAGTCCTTTCTCCCTGCGATGCCACACAAACAAAAATTGCTGTTCACCATGCCATAAATAATCTTAATTCCCCTGTATATATCCGCTTTGGCAGAGCAGCTGTAGCTGATTTTTCTGACGAAAATCAAAAGTTTGAAATAGGAAAAGGTCAATTGCTAAAAACAGGCAATGATGTCACACTATTAGCCACCGGACATATGGTTTGGGAAGCTTTACAAGCTGCTGAAATGCTCAGTAAAAAAGGGATTAATGCAAGAGTCATCAATATTCACACTATAAAACCAATTGATTCCGCAATTATTATTAAAGCAGCCCGGGAAACAGGTGCTATTGTCACTGCCGAGGAACATCAGATATATGGAGGCTTTGGTTCTGCTGTTTGTGAAATATTGGCAAAAAAACACCCAGTGCCTGTTGAATTTGTTGGCATGAATGACTCTTTTGGTGAATCAGGCACACCCGAAGAACTATTGAAAAAATTCAAAATGACTGCTAAAGACATTGTCAGTGCAGCTTTAAGAGTTATAAAAAGAAAATAAATTAGTGTCGATGAATTTAACTTATGACAACTATCTGTCGTGTACCATGTGCCCACACAATTGTCGTGCAAACCGACTTGAAGGGAAGCTGGGGTTTTGTCGTACAGACGGTCATTACAATATTGCATCAATATGTGCCCATTTTGGAGAAGAGCCCGTAATAAGTGGCGATAATGGCATTTGCAACGTCTTTTTCAGTCACTGCAATATGCAGTGCAGCTATTGCCAGAACTATCAGATAAGCAATAAATTCTCTAAACTGATTAGTTCACTAAGAGATGAAGATGTCATAAAAAAAATATGTGACCTGCTCGATTCAGGATGCCATGCAGTAGGATTTGTTTCTCCTTCGCATTGCATCATACAGATGGTTGACATCATAAAAAAAATCAACAACAAAGGATATAAGCCAACAATAGTCTATAATACAAATGCCTATGATAAAGTTGAGACACTTAAAATGATTGAAGATTACGTTGACATCTATCTTCCCGATTTTAAATATGCCAACGACAACCTTGCCTATACACTTTCCGGCGTAAAAAACTATGTTGAAACAGCTTTAAATGCCATTGGAGAGATGATTCATCAAAAAGGCACTTTACTCGAACTCAACGAAGCTGAAATAGCTACTAAAGGCGTCATTATAAGACATCTTGTGTTGCCTCATTGTACTTCAAACAGTAAAAAAGTACTGCAACTTATTGCTGAAAACTTTGGAAATAAATTGCCCATTTCTTTAATGTCTCAATACTATCCTAACCCTCAGGTTAAGAATATCTCCGAAATTAATTCTTTCGTTGAACCCAAAGCTTACAATGAAGTTGTTGCATATCTCGATTACCTGAGATTTGAAAATGGCTGGGTTCAGGAAATAGACAGCAATCACACCTACAGACCCGATTTTGACAGAAAACATCCTTTTGAAAGTTAAAAAGTACTTAGAGTGTGGAGTATTTAGAGTTGGGAGTTAAATTCTCCATTGTCAAATGTCCATTGTCAACTGTCAATTATCAATTGTCCATTACAACTTAAAAGCATTGTCAATTCTATCGATGTAACTGATGCTGTGTTTGTGTTTAAATTCATTGGTTTTACTGTTATACACATAATCGTTGCTCCATTTGTCTCTATTTTCGACAAGCTGACCTATGGCATCGAGCACGTAGAGCAATTCTTTATCGGACATTGTAGGATGCAAGGATAGACGTATCCAGCCTGGCTTATTAGACAAGTCACCGGAAGAAATTTTTGATGTTATCTTTTTTGAATCTTCGTAGGAAACATTAAGCAAATAATGGCCGTAAGTGCCTGCACAAGCGCACCCTCCCCTAACCTGAATGCCAAAATGGTCATTTAAAAGCCTGACTGCCAGATTATAATGCAGGCCGTCTATATAGAAAGAAATGATACCCAACCTTTTTCTGCAGTTATCAGCAAGAATATGAAGCCCCTCCATTTTATCGAGCCAACGAAACGCTGTTTTCAAAAGGTCTTCCTCTCTTCTCTTAATATTTGCAACACCCATCTGATTTTTAAGTTCAATACACAATGCCGTTCTTATAGCCTGTAAAAAACCCGGAGTACCGCCGTCTTCGCGTGCTTCAATATCATCAATGTACTTATGTCCACCCCAGGGATTGGTCCAATCCACAGTACCACCTCCCGGATTGTCGGGAACTGCATTATGATATAATTTGGAATCAAATATCAGTACACCTGATGTCCCGGGACCACCTAAAAATTTGTGAGGAGAAAAGTAGATTGCATCCAACTTTCTTTTAGGGTTTTCGGGGTGCATGTCAATATTTACATAGGGTGCAGAAGCTGCAAAATCAACAAAGCACACACCACCATATTTATGCATCAGCTCAGCCATTGCATGGTAGGGTGTTTCAATACCAGTCACATTAGAGCAGGCTGTAAATGAACCTATCTTAATCTTTCTGTCTTTATATTCCAATAATTTGCTTTCCAGATTATAAAGGCTCACAACATTACCTTTTGCCGGTGGTACTACAACAACGTCAGCCAAAGTTTCCATCCACGATGTCTGGTTTGAATGATGCTCCATGTGTGTGATAAACACAACCGGTTTTTCCTGATTTTTCAGACAGTCCTTATGTACAATTTGACCGCAGTATTTTAAGCCCAAAATACGCTGAAACTTGTTAACCACAGCAGTCATCCCCGACCCAAAAGTAATAATCGCATCTTCATCAGACGCATTTACATGCTCTTTAATAATATTAAGTGCCTTGTGGTAAGAAGCTGTCATAAAAATACCCGTATCACTCGACTCAGTATGCGTATTGGCAACCATAGGACCAAAAACTTCCTGAATTCTGTCTTCTATGGGTTTGTAAAGCCTTCCACTGGCTACCCAATCACAATAGTAAAGTTTTTTGGTACCATAGGGGGTATGAATATTAAAATTATTGCCTATAATATTTCTTTTTATTCTTTTGTATTCTGTTTCAATCTGAGTTTTTGATAAATGCTCTGTCATATTTATCTGTTGAAATAATATTAATGCAAAAATAATCTAAATGTATATATAATTAGATTATATTAACATTAAAAATACGTCAGCAAAAAAATGCCAACGTATTTAATCTAAAATAACAAATAATATTTTACTTTCTTCCTCCTACTCCTCCGCCACTGTTACTGCCATTATCATTGCCTTTTCCATTGCCATTGGGATTTTCATTTTCTCCTTCCTTGCCTTCCATCTGCTCTTTAAGTCTCGATTGATCTTTAAGTCGTCTGTTCAGTTCATTTAAATAAGATCTGCTGCGTTTGAGGTTGTGTTTTACATAAGCTTCAGTTGCCCATTTAATGGCTTCGTTCAGATTGCCTTGCATTTCTTCGGCAACAGCCATGTTATGGCAAGCACGACCGGCAATTTTTCTGTCGGGAGAATTGGTCAGAGGCAACCAAGTATCAGCAGCTGTTTTCCATTGATCTGACTTGACATAGCGTTTGGCATATTTAAAAATTTCTTCTTTACGTGCTTTGGTGTAATAATATCTTGAAGCGTTGAGCCATTTTGGAGAAATTCTGAAAGCAAGCATTTCACCAGAAAACATTCCGGCATCATTTAAAGCTCTGCGTTTCGGAGGCAATTTGCTTAAAGCTTCTTCGGGAGACAAGCCCCTGCCAGAGAATCCTTTTTCGTCAACAAAAACCTGTTCATCGATCATTTGTTTTTTAACATTGTCGTAGAAGCGCCATCCAGCACTTGCTCTTATATTTAGGTTTGCAAAATATTCAAGATATTTGACATCTCTTCCTTCCTTTTTGCTGATTTGTTCTTTTGTATCTCTTGAGAGCATTATATCGCTGTCGAAAGTTTCGAGAGAAACGATGGCATCAACATTATATTTTTTACACAGTTGGTCAACAATGTTCCAATCTAGGGGAGCAGGAAACTGTTTGGTGCCGGTACCTCTTAAGTCTTCACCTTCCATAGATACAGCCTTAAAACGAGGGTTGAAATTCAAAGTACTTACAGCCCCTCTTAGGGCACTTATAGAACTTTCTCTGTCGGCCATTATAGATTCACCGGTAATAAAACCTTCAAGAATATTCATTACTAAACCCTGTTTATCGGGAAGCGAACGATTGAGGATTCCGACAGACTGAATGTGCTGTGGAATTGTTATATCGGCAGGGACCAGAAAAGTTTTTGAGAAAGAACTTGTTTTACAAGAATCTAAGGTTAAGACAATTATAAAAAATATAATTAATGATACTGATGTGACAATGAGCTTTTTCATGGCTTTAATTTTTTAATTTTTTTCAAAAATAACTAAAATTATGCCATGACACTGCACAAAAAAATTCGACATATTATAATATTTAGGTTGAGAAAAAAATGTTTGATATTAAGATTAGAAGATAAAAAAAACTAAATTTGCATTTATAAATTAAAAAAGAAAAATATGAATAAAAAATTGATAACCATAATAGTGGTAGTATTAGTACTAATATTTTTTTACCTCTATTTCAAGAGTGTATATAACAAGATGGTGGTAATGGAAGAGGGGATTAATGGCCAATGGGCGCAGGTAGAAGCGTCGTATCAAAGGAGGCTTGATTTGATACCAAATTTAGTAAGTACAGTAAAAGGATATGCTGCACATGAAAAAGAAACGCTTGAAGGTGTTGTAGAGGCAAGATCAAAAGCATCATCTGTAAATATTAATGCTGAAAACATGAATGAAGCATCGTTTCAGAAATTTCAGCAAGCGCAGGAAGGTTTGAGCACAGCACTTCAGAAATTGATGGTTGTGGTAGAGCGTTACCCTGATTTGAAAGCCAATCAGAATTTTCTTGAACTTCAGGCACAGTTGGAAGGGACAGAGAACCGTATCAATAATGAAAGGCGCAAATTCAACGAAGTGGTTCAGGCCTATAATGCACAGATAAAGAAGTTTCCGAATAACCTGTTTGCATCAATGTTTGGATTTAAAGCCAGGGATTACTTTAAATCTGACCCTGCAGCAGCCACAGCACCAAAAGTAGAGTTTTAGTATGGCAACAACAGCTAAACTATTCTTTTCAGAAGCAGAGAAAAAACGTATTGTTGAGGCCATCAAAGAAGCTGAAAAAGTAACTTCAGGAGAAATACGGGTACATATTGAAGATTCGTTTAAGGGTGACATTTTTGACCGTGCTGTATATGTATTCGAGAAACTCAAGATGCACAAAACAGAGGAGCGCAATGGGGTATTAGTTTATTTGGCTGTAAGCAATAAACAATTTGTAATTATTGGGGATGCAGGTATCAACAGCAAAGTAGGACAGACTTTTTGGGATGATGTAAAAGAATTGCTGATAGAGCATTTCAGAGAGAATCGTTTTGCTGATGGGTTGTGCCTGGCAATAGAAAGAATCGGTGAAAAATTAACAACTTTTTTCCCATATCAAGAAAATGATGTTAATGAATTGCCGGACGATATTTCATTCAAAGTTTAAATACCTTTTCTTCCTGAAATAATTTTTAGAGATGATAAAGTCATTGAAAAACAATGCCATTAATTTTCTGAAGCACAACTACAGATATTTGAACAAGATATTACTTTTTGTGTTATGTCTTATAATAATTGTTTTGCTTTATCCAAAATCAGCTAAATTCAAATACGAGTTTCACAAAGGTAAGCCATGGTTGCACAATGATTTAATAGCGCCATTTGATTTCCCTATATATAAAACAGATAAGGAAATTGAGAATGAAACCAATGAACAGTTAAAAAATCTTTATGTTTATTATAATTATTTAGACACTGTATTAAATAGTGCCAAAGAGAAATTTGCCAATCAGCTGAATATTGAAATAAAGGAAAAGTCTGAAATAAATTCGGATAAATTCCGAAATACTTATATTGAAGCGGGAAACCAGATTTTAGAAACTGTATTCCGCACAGGTATTATAAAGCAGAGTTATGCTCAAGATATTCTAAACCACGATTATTTATATTTATTAATCGAGAATACTGCAACAAAGCGGGAATATTCTTCTTTTTACACTATAAACAAAGCCAATGAAGTGATTGACAGTATGCTGACAAAATTCAGAGATATTGACAAAAATTTCATATTGCCACTGTTGCAAGGCTCCCTGGGTTATAATGTGATAATAAATGAGAAAATAACAAATAAGAATAAAGAACTTTTGCTTCAGCAGATATCGCACATATATGGCCTGATTCAGAATGGTGAAAAGATAATTTCAAAAGGCGAACTGATTACTCCCGAAAAATTCAATATTATTGAATCACTTAAGAAGGAATATGAGAATCAGTTAGGCACAACCCAACATTATTACATGATAATTGCAGGTCAGGTAATGATAGTTAGTCTTTTGTTGCTGGTGCTTTTTCTTTTCATACTTAATTTTCGAAAAAAGATATATGAAAACAACAAAAAACTATTATTCATAGTCTTACAAATTATGTTAATGGTTATCATCACAAAAATAATGGTAGCCTATAACATTTCGTTTTTATATGCTGTTCCGGTTTGTATCACGCCTATAATTATAAGGGCATTTTTTGATACCCGCCTGGCTATATTTGTGCATGTAATCACAGTTGTATTTATAAGTTACTTTGCACCAAACAGTTATGAATTTATAATTTACAATCTCATTGCAGGTATTGTTGCTGTATTGAGCATTATAAGTATGACTAAAAGGTCGCAATTGTTTTACACAACATTTTATATTTTTTTAACGTATTTAATTTTTTACATTGGATTCACACTTGTATTTGAGGGGTCGTTGCAAAGTCTTGAGCGATCGTTATTTTTACAATTCGGGATAAGTGCTGTTTTGAATTTGTCGGCTTTTCCTTTAATATTTTTATACGAGCGACTTTTTGGTTTTCCAACTGATTTTTCGTTACTGGAACTGACCAATACCAATAATCCCTTATTAAGAGAACTGGCAAGTAAAGCGCCGGGGACATTTCAGCATTCATTACAGGTAGCCACCCTTGCCGAAGAGGTTGTATATCAGATAGAAGGCAATCCGCTTTTGGTAAGAGCAGGTGCATTGTATCATGATGTAGGAAAATGTCTGTTTCCCTATTATTTTACCGAGAATCAAATATCGGGACTTAACCCACATGTTGATTTAACGTATGATGAGAGTGCCAAGATAATCATAAGCCATGTAGTAAAAGGTATTGAACTGGCAAAAAAGCACAAATTGCCTGAATATATTATTGATTTTATTAGAACACATCAGGGCACTAAAAAGACAGACTATTTCTACAAGATGGCATTAAGTGAAAATACTGAAGGCCCCATTAATCCTGACAACTTTACATACAGAGGGCCACTGCCCTTTTCTAAAGAAACAACTGTACTGATGATGGCCGATGCAGTAGAAGCGGCATCAAGGAGTCTTAAGATATATAATGAAGAAGTTATTGATGAACTGGTAGAGCGAATTATTGACAATCAGATAGCAGAAAAGCAGTTTATAAAATCGGATATAACATTTAAAGATATCAGTGATACTAAAAAAATATTTAAGCGACAATTACAAAACATTTATCACATACGAGTCGAATACCCTCAATAAAAATCAGATTCAGCTTGCATTTATCAATTTAGAATTTTAATTTTGCATGTATAAATTCATTATTCTACAAGGTTTGGGATGTCTAAATTGAGGTTTTTTGCAGTTTTATTTGTATTATTTTTTATGTTGTCGCAATTAAATGCTCAAGTTGTTACAGTGATAGACAGTATAAAGGTTGACAGTTTAACAGTTGATAGTATTCCGGATGACAGTATATCAGAAGAAGAAGCAGCTGATGAAATAGAGTTTTCTATAGGAAGTGAAAAATTTTATAACAAGGCATCGTTGTCTTCCACTTTTAATCTTGAGGACACCTCTTTACTATTTATTCACTCAGACACTTTGTTTAGGTTTGGTTGGTGTAATGATACCATTCATGTAAGGAGATATGATTTGACCAAAAAAAATGACACAACAGCCCTGATACTTCAGGATTGTTATGGAATGTCGTGTTACACACCACCCAGCAATGGATATATGACATCAAATTTTGGTATGCGGCGGGGAAGGTACCACTATGGCATAGATACAAAATTATATACCGGCGATACATTATACAATGCATTTGATGGTATAGTCAGGGTGTCAAAATACAGCAAATCGTATGGTAATGTAGTAATCGTCAGACATTTTAACGGATTGGAGACTTTGTACGCGCATTTATCAAAAAGATTTGTTGAACCCAATAAGCCCATACGATCAGGAGATGTGATAGGCTTAGGAGGCAACACAGGCAGATCACACGGAAGTCATTTGCATTTTGAGATACGGTACTTTGGAGAGCCCATAAATCCATCAGATGTGATTGATTTTAATAATTTTTGTCTTAAAAGTGACACGCTTTATTTAAGTGAAAAAAACTTTGAATATCAGGTTGAAGCCAGAAAAGCACATTATTACACTATAAGAAACGGTGACACTTTATCAAAAATAGCCCGAAAAAACAGGACATCAGTAAAAACACTGTGCAGGTTGAATAATATAAAACAGACAAAAATTTTAAGACCAGGCAAGAGATTAAGGGTTGCATAAAAAAATGAAAAGAGATGGGTATTAAAGTAGGCATTAATGGATTTGGACGCATCGGGAAACTTGTATTCAGACACAGTTTTGATTGTAAGGAAATAGATGTTATCGTGGTTAATGATTTGATGGACATTAAGACCATGGCTCATTTGCTTAAATATGACACAGTTCATGGTCCATTTGACAAGGAGGTAGAGATAATAGACTCCCATAAACTTACAGTTGATGAACATATAATTCATTATTATTCTGCTTGTTGTCCGTCGGAGATACCTTGGGAGCAGCATAATCTGGATTATATCATTGAATCATCAGGTATGTTTACCCGAAGAGCGGATTTGGAAAAGCATTTCAGGCCAACAATAAAAAAAGTTATTTTATCATGTCCACCGGCTGATGCCATTGATAAAAATGTAGTTTTAGGTGTCAATGAGAATGAATTATCTTTTGCACACAGAATTATTTCGAACACTTCATGTACAACTAATTGTATTGCCCCATTATTAAAAGTTCTTGATGAGAATTTTGGGATAGAAAGGGCATTTATGAATACTGTTCATCCTTACACCAACAATCAGAGAATTATTGATGCGCCTCACAAAGACCTGAGAAGAGCAAGAGCAGCGGCCGCCAACATTATACCGACTACTTCCACCGCAATTAATGCAGTATTTGATGTTTTACCCTCAATGAAAGGCAAGTTTGATGGTTTTGCCACAAGGGTACCGGTTTCGGATGGTTCGTTGATTGAGTTAACAGCAATATTAACAAAAGACACCACAGTTGAGCAATTAAACAATTGTATTAAGAAGGCATCAGAAGGCAATTACAAGGGCATACTATCTTACACAGAAGATCCGATAGTATCAAGCGACATTATCAACAATCCTCATTCAGGTATATTCGATGCCCTATCCACAAAGGTGCTGGGAGGTAACATGGTGCAATTGGTTATATGGTACGACAACGAGTATGCTTATTCGAGAAGGCTGGTCGATTTAGTGGTATTTTTGGAAAATCATTATTTTTGTAAAAAAAATAAATGATAAAAGACCTAACATCGCCCCGGTTGATAGTTGACAAGGCGCTTTGCGAAGCCAATATAAAAAGGATGGTTTCAAAAATTGATTCAGGTAAAAGTTTGTTGCGTCCTCACTTTAAAACACATCAATCGGCTATAATCGGCGAATGGTACAGAGCATCGGGCATTTCAAAAATTACAGTTTCATCGCTGGAGATGGCTTTATTTTTTTTTCAAGAGGGATGGAAAGATATTACAATTGCATTGCCTTTTAACATACACTGGATACCAATAATCAACAAATACGGGAAAGCAATTTACTTCAACTTTCTGATTGAAGATGTATTTGTTTTGAATGAGATAATAAAAAAAATTGAATATCCCTGCGGTCTGTTTGTCAAAATTGATCTGGGGTATAACAGAACAGGTATAGTACCTGATAATTACAAACAAATTGACAGTTTGCTCGCTCTAATAAATCATGCATCAAAGTGTGAATTCAAAGGTTTTTTGGGTCATGCCGGACATACTTACAGCGCTAAGAATACCGATGCCATAAAGGAGATATATTACAATGCTTCGTTATTGATGACCATTTTGAAAAACAGATACAGTAAGGTTTTCAAAGATATTATTACTTCTTATGGAGACACCCCCTCGTGCAGTATTGTTGAAAATTTGTGTCATTTTGACGAATACAGACCCGGTAATTTTATTTTTTACGATTTAATGCAATATTATTTGGGGTCATGTAAGTTTGATGATATAGCCATCGTGATGGCCTGTCCTGTACTTGCAAAACATGAATTGCGCAGTGAAATTGTTGTGCATTGCGGTGCTGTTCACTTGTCGAAAGATTATATAGAAGTTGAAAACCAAAAAGTTTTTGGTCAGCTTGTTATTTTTAGCAGTGACAAATCATGGCACAAGCCTCATGGGAATGCCTTTGTAAAAAGTCTTTCGCAAGAGCATGGCATTATAAAAGCTGAGAATGATATTTTTAAACAAATCAATATTGGAGACACAGTTGGAATTGTACCTGTGCATTCGTGTCTTACAGCAGATGTGATGGGGCATGAGTATAATTTAAAAGAAGTGTGGAGTACTTAGAGTGTGGAGTACTTAGAGTTTGGAGTTGAAGACCTGACCATGCCTGAATGCATCGACCATTTAAATTTTATCTTTTTTTAAGGTAATTTTATTTTTCTTTTTAATGTTAAACCAATATTTAACGAAGGAAGTATTAGTTTTGAATGTTCTTCTCCAAGAGGTCTTTGATTTAAAAAATAAGTTTCTCCAGAATGACTGATCGTATTAGTATTTCTAAATTTTATCCTGGCACCAAAACCAAAACAAAACTGCCAAAATAAATTTTTGCTATAGAAATCTCTGGTAAAAAATAATTCCAAGCCAGTAACAAATGCTCTTTCACTTCTTGTATAGCTAACACTATAACCACCAGTGTCACCGACTTCATCAGTAAAACTATGATTTTTATAATATAAATACTTAACAATTAATTTTGGTCCAATGAAAAATGAATTTTTAATTTTAAATTGGTTATAGAGTTTTATTTCAGGGCCTTCATATGCATTATATGGCAACTTGTTATTATTTAGTCCAAAAAATTCTGCTCCAATAGCATGATAAGTCATTGGATAATATGCTAATAACATTAAATAACTGTTGTCAGGCCAATTATATGTAGCCATATATCCAAGTCCTACTCCATATTTTTTATTATCTGTAGTTTTTTCATAATTAATAGTAAAATCAAAAAAACTAAACTCCATTGGATTAATAGAGATTGTATGTATTGGAAAAGAAATAGCTGATGTATCTGAAATAGAAAAACGATTTCTTTCAGACATAGACAAACAATAATTCACTTTAAGAAAAAGAGAAAATGTAATACTTAAAATAAGAATTTTTAATAAATTCATTTGTTTACAATGAACCGGCCTTTTTGAATAATATTGTTTTCCTTTAATAAAATGTAAGTGTACATGCCATTGTTTTGGTTTATGGCATCAATTATTATATTGTCATTAAATGTTGAATGACTGAAGAAGCATTCACGACCTAAAACATCATATACTTTTAAATTTAATGAAGCTGGATTGCCATCAGGGTTTGGACATGTGATATATGCTTTCTCACTGAAAGGATTTGGAAAAACATTTTTAAAAGATGAAGATTCAATTTCATTAACCGCATTAGAAAAATCGACAGTAATAGTAATAGAATCAGTGTTAGAACAACCATTATCATCAAATACAGTCACCCAATAAACAAAAACGCCCTCACCCAATTCGGAACTATGTAATACAAGAATCGGATTTGAAGAGCCATTGCTCCACAAATACTGCTCTGCATTATTTCCGGCATTTAAAACAATAGTCTGGTTATTGCCAACAGTAAAATCGTTGCCAATATAAAGCTGTGGAACAGCATTAATGGCCACATTAATGGTATCGCTTACTTTGCAACCATTGCTATCAACAATTAAGACAAAATAAGTACCGCTTTGGGTAATTGTGTAATATTGGGTATTGGCAGCACCATCATTCCAGTCGTAGATTTCATAACCACTACCGGCATCAAGCGTAATATTATTACCGCATACGCTTAAGTCATTGCCTAAGGACAAGAATGGGGTATGCATAATATTTATTTCAACAGTATCGACAGCTTTGCAAAGGTTAGAGTCAGTCACCAGAACATGATACAAACCGGGTTGGTTCAGTTGTAATATCTGATTATAAGAAAGTCCGTTATTCCAGTTATAAGCGATGAAACCACTACCTGCATCAATAAAATAGACATTTCCACAAAAAGAGGTGTCGTTTCCCAGGTTTACAACCGGATTTTGATTTACAATAATGCTGATAGTGTCGCTGTTTTTACAATAATTTGTATCAGTGACTTCAACATAAATGACACCGGCATGATGGACGTAATACTCATTAGAAAAAGTAAGAATGTCATTCCATTTGTAAGAGACAAAACCGGTTCCGGCGTCAAGAATCAGCACATCACCATCGCATATAGCAGTATCGTTGCCTATATTGACCGGAGGAGGCGGATTAAAAGTAATAATTTTCTCATCGGAAGTAACTTCACAACCAGTAAAATAATTTGTTACTGTGACTTTGTAAGATCCTGACTCAGTAACAGTAATAGAAGAAGTAGTTTCACCTGTTGACCAGACATAAGATTCATTAAGATTAGAGCTAAGAGTAATTGAATCTCCAAAACAAGCTGTATCATTAGGACTAACCAAAACAGTAGCAGAAATTGCAGCGTTAGTAATTACAATGGGCGGCAAAGGGCTTACAGAGCCTTCAATATAGGGATTATCAGTGACTACGCGCACGCGGTAATTAACGCCAAATGAAGTGCTCACAGGAATGGTAGCCGGTATAAGACCAGTATTGACAGGAACGGAACCAATATCTACAGGATTAGAAAAATCGCCCCATAAATCGGAAAGCTGCGCTGTAAAAGTAGTCCCAAAATTGAACGTGCCGGTAGTTTCATAGGAAACAATAATGTTTCCACCAGAGCAGTAACTGGTCTGTATGGGTGCAAGCGTTGTAATGGTTTGTGTTTGTGAATACACATTACCTAATAGGCTAAATAAAGCCAAGAAGCTAAAAATTTTTCTCATTATATAAAAATCTCTTATATGCAAATCTATGAAATAATTTTGTTTTATTGAGAATTTATAAAAAAATAAGAAAATGAGAAAAATACTAAATAAAAACCTCGAGTAAAACTGCCTTTTTATCAGGAATGATGGAGAAATCGTTAAGGTCGGCAGGGATTAAAACACACTCGCCAAGCGAGACATGATAATCATTTTCGTTGTAAGCTATTTTGAATTTGCCTTCTACACAGACATATACAGTAAAAGAGTCCCTTATTGCCAAGTCGATGGTTTGATTTTGTTCAATGATTAAATTATTCACATTAAAAAAAGGAGATTTAATAACTTCAGCCGGAATATTTTTAAGTCGTGAATAATGGGTATAATAATCATCAACGGGCGAAAAATCAATAGCTTCAATGGCCAAATCGGTATGGAGTTCTCTTTGGTTTCCTTTATCATCAACTCTGTCCCAGTCGTAAAGGCGGTATGTGATGTCGGAAGACTGTTGAATCTCTGCTAAGAGCACACCTTTACCAATGGCATGAACTCTACCGGCAGGAATAAAAAAAACATCTTCTTTCGCAATTTTAACATGATTCAAAGTATTTTTAATATTCCCATTTTCAAGTTCTTTTACAAAGCTTTCTTTATCAATGTCGTTCTTTAAACCAATAATCAATTCGGAGTCAACATCGTTGTCAATAATGTACCACATTTCAGTTTTTCCCATGCAATGGTGTTTTTTAAAAGCCATTGCATCATCGGGATGCACCTGTACCGAAAGAGGGTCTTTTGAATTGAGAAATTTGATTAATACAGGAAATTCATTACCATATTTTTTAAACACACTTTCGCCTAACAATTCATCCATATATATTTCAATGATTTCATTAAGATCATTGTCGGCAAGAAATCCATTTTCGATTACTGACACATCGCCTTGTACACCAGACAATGCCCATAGTTCGCCGCAATTAGGCATAGGTGAAAAATCTTTTTGAAGTACTGTATTGATTTTATTGCCGCCCCAAATTTTATCTTTAAAAATGGGTTTAAATTTTAAGGGATACAAACTGCTCATACCTTCTGACTTTTAAATTTTGACCATAAATTTAAAGATGTATTTTTTGCAAAAGCCATTATTTCATTTTCATCAACTTTGGTAAGTTTTCTGTCTTTCAATATTAATTCACCATTTGCAATAACATGAATAATGTCGGAAGTATCGATTCCAAAAATCAGATGGCCCAAGAAATTGTCGGAAGTAAGAGGTGTCGGCGCGTTATAATCAAGAATTATCAGATTGTTATCACCATCGCCTTTACAATTATTTTGAGCTGTATAACGGTGGGTATTTCTGAGGCGATTGTATGCTTCCATCATTTGTATTTGTTCGGATGCCTGACCGTAGAAATAGGTAGCTTTCAGGCCTCTGATCATATCGCTGTGCATGCCATCAGTTCCAAGCATGATATTGTTGTTTAAGCCATTTCCGTTAAAAATACCCACATTATTATTGAGGTTGCTCTCTATATTTTGAGCCAAGAAAACATTACTTTTTGCAATTAGAGCTCTTTCGTTTTCATTCAGGTGCAAACAATGGACAAGAATGCTTTTAGAAAAATTCAAGGCACCGGCTTCGTACATTCTTTCAACAACTCTCTTATTATATTTATTCAAACTATCGGTTTGGTCGCACACATCTTCGGCAGTGTGCACATGAATGCCGGCATTGTATTTTTCTGCAAGTGTAACAGCTCTTTTCAGGGTGGCATCGGAGACGGTGAAAGAGGCATGCAATCCAATCAGGCCCTGATTGTACTTAAGATATTCTTCGGTTGCATCAAATAAATTATTGAGGACTTCACTCCCATCGCGGTCGCTTATTTCAAAACAAAGCAGGTGTGCTATGCCCACTTTTTGGAATGCTTCGGCTAAATTTTCGAGTGCCCCTTTGGTATAAAAGGGTGATGCATGGTGGTCTATAATGAAAGTAACACCACTTTTGGCACAGGCTACAGCTGTAGCATAAGCACTGGCTTTAACAGAATTTTCATCAAGCGATTTATCCAATGCCCACCACAAATATTTTAGAATTTCATAGAAATTGGCAGCCGGTTTTAAAGGGCCTCCCATACCTCTTGCTAAAGCAGAGTATGCGTGATGGTGGCCACATGCCAATGATTTTGTGACATATTTGCCATCGCAATCAATAATAGCGTCATTGGAATCAAACTGCAAAGTACTTAAGTCATCAAAGAACTCAATATTTGGATTGTTTGAGGAGCCCACTTTGATATTAGTTTTTTTAAACTCGAAAGTTTTATAATCGATAAATGTTGCGTTTTTTAGAAAGATACTCATTGTATAAAGTTGATTAAATATTTAAGAATGTTTAAATTAATAATATTAAGTGTGCTAGAAAAATTACAGATTATCGTTAAATAATTTCTCCTGACCTGATTTAGGGATTTTGCCCAAATGCTTATACGCATGAACAGTAGCTTCTCTTCCTCTGGGAGTTCTCATAAGAAAGCCTTGCATAATAAGAAAAGGCTCATAAACTTCTTCGATGGTACCTGCATCTTCACCAATAGCAGTAGCAATAGTAGTAATGCCCACAGGTCCTCCTTTAAATTTGTCGATGATGGTGGTGAGGATTTTATTATCCATTTCATCGAGGCCATTCTGATCGACGTTAAGTGCTTTCAGGGCATAAGAAGTAATGGCTAAATCAATAACACCTGAGCCTTTAATTTCAGCAAAATCGCGCACACGGCGGAGGAGCAGATTAGCAATTCGTGGGGTCCCTCTGCTGCGTCGGGCAATTTCAAAGGCCGCATCATCATTTATGGGGATATTTAATATACCGGCAGATCTTTTAATAATCTTCAAAAGCAAAGCGGCATCATAATAAGACAATCGAAGGTTAATACCAAAGCGTGACCTGAGGGGAGAAGTAAGTAATCCGGAACGGGTAGTAGCGCCGACCAGTGTAAAAGGGTTGAGTTTAATCTGAATACTTCTGGCATTGGGACCGGTTTCAATCATAATGTCGATTTTGTAATCTTCCATTGCAGAATAAAGATATTCTTCAACCAAGGGACTGAGTCTGTGAATTTCATCAATAAAAAGGACATCATTGGGCTCGAGGTTTGTGAGCAGCCCAGCCAAATCGCCCGGTTTATCGAGTACAGGGCCAGATGTTACTTTAATACCTGATCCCAATTCGTTTGCAATGATGTAAGAGAGTGTGGTTTTCCCCAGACCGGGAGGACCATGCAACAAAACATGATCGAGAGACTCCCCTCTTTTTTTGGCAGCTAATACAAAAACTTTCAGATTGTCAACAACATTATCCTGACCGAAGAAACAAGTAAAATCAGAAGGTCTAATATTATTTTCGAAATCTTTGTCAGAATCATTCAGCAGGTCAGAATTAGGGTCGAGGTTTTTGTTCATTATATAATTATAGAAATTTGCATAACAAACTTACATTAATTTTCGCAACCATAGCTTTGTTTTGCAATAAAAATAATATTTTTAAATATTTCTGATAAAGGATGGAACGTTCACGGCATGAATTTAACAGTATAATATCCTGATAATAAATAATTTAAAAAAAATGCATTTTTTTTGTCACAAAAGTTATGAAAAAATCGTATTATGAACTTATTTTATATATTTTTACAAAAAAAATTGTTTTAACATCTATTTAATCTGATTATTTTTAAATTAATTTTTACTTATGAAAAAAATCCTTGTTGCAATTGATTTTTCTAAAGGTTCATTGAGAGCATTAACCTATGCGATTAAATTGGCCAATATTTTCAAAACAGATATATTAATGACGTGGGTACTAAAGCCGGATAGCAATGACTCACTATATTCTAATTCGCATGACAAGATTATAAAGGAAGTCACAAAAAGGTTTGAGGATTTGATAAAAACCCATGAAAAATCGCTTAAAAAACAGACTATTGCTTATAAAATCAGGGAAGGTAAAGTACATACCGAAATAGCCAATCAGGCGAAGTACAGTGATTGTGATTTGATTATAACCGGCACCCATGGTGTATCGGGATTTGAAGAATTCTGGATTGGAAGTAATGCCCGCAGGATTGTCACTTCTGCTCCATGTCCTGTGATTACTGTCAGATTTGATTTTTGTCCCACAAAATCAATTTCAAAGATTATCATACCTATAGACTCAAGTATAGACACAAGGCAGAAAGTTCCATTAACCTGTGACATTGCTGAAATTTTTGGAGCAGAAATACATTTGTTGATAACATCCTCATCTTCAACTGATAAAAAACAAGTCAAAAAATATGCTGAACAGACCATTAAATATATCAATGACAGAGGTTTGAAAATTGTTGTGGATGAAACATCAAAGAAACCCAGCGAGGTAATTGCCTATGCAAAAAAAGTGGGTGCTGATTTAATATCAATCATGACTGAACAAGAAGTTTCGACCATCAGTTTGTTGTTAGGGGCGTCTGCCGAGCAGGTTGTTACACACTCACCCATACCTGTTTTGAGTGTACATCCAAAAGCGTTGTATAATATCACCGGAGGTTTGTAAAATAAATTTGATTGGATTCAGTTAGTCTAAAAATGCTTTAAAATACAAAAGATGAAATTTAAAGCAATATTTATATTCTTATTATTTATATCAGTATCTTTCAAAGCCTTTTGTCAGACTGAAGGAACTGTTACTATAAATAAAGATTACAGGTTAGACATTTTATTGGTTAAGCATTTTGACATCGCCAAATATGAACAAACCATAGATGGCTACAGGGTACAGATTTTTTTTGATGCGGGCAATAATTCACAAAGCAATGCCAATAATGCAAGGAATGAATTTTTGCGTAAATATCCTGATTATGAAGCTTATATAAAATTTGATTCGCCTTATTACAAGGTCAGGGTTGGTGATTTCAGAACGCGATTGGAAGCTCAGCATTTTTTGAATGCAATATTTGAAGTTTATCCTAATTCTTTTATTGTGTTGGATCAGATAAAGTATCCCAAATTAAATTAGTATTATTCCTCTTTCTTATTTATAATACTAGCTGTGGCCTGTTGTGAAGGCATTACAGTAATTTCGTTTATGTTGACATGAGAAGGTAAATCTATAATAAAAGCAATGATATGAGAAATGTCTTCAGGAGCAAGAGGGATAAAACCTTTGTAAACATTTTTAGCCCTCACTATGTCGCCTTTAAACCTGACATTTGAAAACTCTGTTTCGACAGCTCCCGGTGCTACCAAAGTAACTTTAATATTGTATTTAAGCAAATCTATACGCATGGCTTTTGTAAGACTGTCCACAGCATGTTTAGAGGCACAATACACATTGCCATTGGGATATGTTTCTTTACCGGCAATAGAGCCAATATTGATAATGTGAGGCGCATTACTTTTCTTTAATAAAGGCATTGCATATTTAGTCACATACAATATACCCTTAACATTTGTATCAAGCATTCTGTCCCAGTCATCAATTTCACCTTCATCAACTCCTGAAAGCCCCAGAGCCAAACCTGCATTGTTAATCAAAACATCAATGGCATTATGAATTTTAAAAATCTCTTCAAAGGCTCTTTTAACCTGAATTTTATCACCCACATCAAATGATACAATATGCACACTGACATTAAAGTGTGTTTCAATATTTTTCTTTAATTCTTCCAGAATATTGATGCGACGCCCTGTCAGAATCAGATTAAAACCTTTCTGAGCCAATTCAAAAGCCGTAGCTTTTCCAATACCACTTGTAGCTCCGGTAATAAGGGCCACTCTATTATTTTTCATTGTGAAATATATTTTTAATTTTTAAAAATTTATTGTGCAGCATTTCAAAATCGAGACATAAAAAGATTAAAACAGTCAGAAATGGTAAAGCCGGTATTTTATATCGTACTATAGCCCCATAAACAGGTGTAGTGAGGCCAATCAGTGCAAATGTAAACAATGTAAAAACCAGACAAAATATAAAAAAACTGTTTGGTTTCAAATTCGTTTTAAAGTTAAATATTGTAATAATAAGTAATATTATAAAAATAAAATTTTCCAAAGCAGAAAACAGCGAAAGCACAGATTGTTTCATAAAAATATGAGGCATAAAAAACACATTAAAAACAGCTTTGGGTGTGTTAACTAAAAAGGAAATAAAAGTGGGTTTTAGTTTTTCGACATAGAAAAGACTTCCCGAATTCTGATCAAGAGCGAGATAGAAAAAATCATTCTGTTTATTAACCATGATTTGAATAAGGTTGTATTCGGGAAAAATATGGTGAAAATTAAAACCTACTACAAGTATCATGGCTATTGCAAATAAGTATTTGAGCAGAAATAATCTGTTGTTTGTTTTGACACACCAGAAGTAAGTCAGTAACAGAGGCAATAAAGAAGCAATAATGTAAAACTTTAAGTACGCCAGGAGTATTAATGAAAAGACAATCCAGAACAAACTCTTATAAGAAAAACGTTGAATAATTTTGTACGCATGATACACAAAAAAACCAAAACCAAAAAAAAGGAGTCCTTCTTTAAGTACACCTGAACTCCAGAACAGAACAGAAGGCAACAGAAAAACAGCTATAAAAATCATAAATGGTTTTAAATCAGCATTTCTTTTAATAAACTTGAATATGGCCATTTGTCCTGTTAGTGCTATAAACGACATAAAAACAGTGTGCACACTAAAAAAGCCAAAAGAAAACAATCTGACTAAAGCATTAAATCTGATAATTATATGGCTGTCGTTGTAGATGTTAGATTCGTATTGACGATACCAATTATTCATAAGGTTATAATAAGTATCGAAATAAACCGAATTATTGTCAAATCCGAAAAGCATTTTGAAATAATCAGTGGGTTTATGAAGCAAGGCATCGAACATTATCTTGCTGTCGTCGAAGTACTTAAACACATCGGCTTTCAGACGGTCGGGGTAATAGTAGGTATAGATAAGGGCTAAAAGAGTACCTAAAACTACTTTAATAATAAGAACAACAGGCAGGGTATGTTTATGAATGTGCTCGTCTTTAAAAAAAGACCATTTCAATAAAACAAAAATAAAAATTGCCAAATAAAGCAGTGTCAGTAATATTTCGATAATGATTGACATATTAAGACTTTCTTTTTTTTGAAAATAATTGCATTAACTTATCAACATCAAAAACCAAAACAAAAAGAACCATTAACAATGGCAATAAAGGTGATTTGTACCGCACAATGGAACCGATCACAGGCGTGGTAATTCCAACAACTACATACATAGTAAAAACAGCTGATATAAGGAATAGAATTAGATTTACATCACTATTTTTATATTTAAAAAAAACAATACACAAAAAAAAACCAAATAATATCATTAGATTTTCGAATGCAGCCGGAAACATCATCAAAGATGATAATTCAAATATATGAGGTCGGAAAAGGACATTAACAAAGCCGAAAGGAACTGCTTTAATAAAACTCAAAATATCGGGGTTTAATTTTCTGATTTCAATGTAACTGCCAGATTTCGGGCTGCTATAGACTTCATAGAAATATGTGCCGGTGTTGTTTTCATCAGTAATCATCAAAGTGTCATCGGTGATTAAACCATCACTGTATTTGTAAGCAATAATGCCAGACTGAACTGTAAAAGTATTTCTAGAAGAATCAATTACTGTCTTCACAATTTTAGTATCAGGTTTAAAATAAACAATTTCTTTTTCTTTACCATCATTTCTGATACAGTAGGTACCGCCATAGCCCTCTTTTATCAATTCACTCTGCTTACCGGAAAGTATTTTAAAAGGGTTGGGTAAGTTATTTCCAAAAAAAGATATGCCTATAAGAAATAAAAAAATAGCTCCGTACATTCCCAGATAAACATAAATCTTTTGTTGTATCTGTCTTTTCTCAGCAATATAATAAGCCAGCATAGCAGGAATCAAAGCCACCAGCAGATAATACTTCACAAAAGCAATCAGCAAGACTGAAAGTAAAATAAGTATTGTATTTTTTAAAGTTTTTCTTTGAATAAAATCAAAAAAGGCATAAACAAAAAGTCCCAGTCCTAAAAAGATAAAACCTTCCTTCAGGACTCCCGAAGACCATAAAAGCACAGAGGGCATAAAGAAAATGCTTATGATCAACAACTTTTTCTTAGACTTAACGAAAGGGTAAAAAGTTTTATAAAGGGCTGTCAGGCCTATTAAAGATATGAAGCACATAAAAACCGTATGTATTGTGTAATGCCCGAAAGAAAACAGTCTTACAAAAGCATTGAACTGGGTAATCAGTCGGTGTGAATTAAAAAAATTGCTATTTTCAGTGGCAGTAAATTTATAGTAATCATTGGTTTGCAAAGCCCAGAATTTGGTGTTGTGTACATATTTCTGCAGGTAGTCAGCATCGGGATTTATACCAAAAACCAATTGCAGATAATGAAGCGTGTTGACATAGATTGCATCGAAAAGATATTTGCTGTCATCGTAAAACTTAAAAATATCAGCCTTATCCCTTTCATTGTAATAATATGTATAAATAAGTGCCAGCAGGGTCCCCGCTAATATTTTAATGATAAAAATGACTGATAGTTCAATTTTGCGTATGCCTTCAAAACGGAAAAATTTCCATTTAAAGATTACCCAGATAAAAAGGGCGGTATAAAACAATGTAAGTACAATTTCTGCAAACATAGTCCAAACTTACAAAAAAAAATTAAATACTTAAAAAATAGCCACAGATTCGCAGATTATAATTGAAGAGTATAGGCCACGAATGCACGAATAAAAATTTAAAAATAAGAATTAGCCACAGATTCGCAGATTATAATTGAAGAGTATAGGCCACGAATGCATGAATAAAAATTTAAAAATAAGAATTAGCCACAGATTCGCAGATTATATTTGAAGAGTATAGGCCACGAATGCACGAATAATAATTTAAGATAAGAATTAGCCACAGATTATTCACATAATATAATTGTTTTTATAGGTGTTCATTATTACGCTACGCTTCATACACAGATTATATTTAAAAATTATTAGCACAGATTTGCTTTAAATATAGCCACAGATTCGCAGATTAAGAAAGAAAAAAATACAGACACAGTTTGAAAAAAAAGTGTAAGTTTGAAAAAAAAACAAAATGATACGTGTTTCTTCATGGTTGAAAGATTTAGTGAATTTGCTCTCTAAATTGAGCTTCAAGAGACTTCTCAACTATGAATTAAACTTGCATTCTTTCCAACTGTCAGCACTTTTAAAAAAACAAATCCAAATTTCGCAGCCTGTCAGTCTTTCAGTAGAGCCTACCTCCTATTGCAATTTGCGGTGTCCTCATTGTCCGACAGGATTGAAAACATTAAGCAGAGCACAAGGATATATGGTTTTTAATGATTTTAAAAAAATTATAGATGAGACCTCTACTCATCTGATATATCTGATGTTGTATTTTCAGGGAGAGCCATTTTTAAACAAGCACACCCTTGAAATGATAAAGTATGCACACAGTAAAAGGCTGTATGTGATGACATCGACCAATGCGCAGACTATTGATGAGTCCCTGGCCAAAGGCATTGTAGAAAGCGGCCTTGACAGGATTATCATTTCTATGGATGGTGTTACAGAGGAAGCTTATACAGCTTACAGAACCGGAGGCACTTTGAATAAAGTAACAGATGCTATTAAGTATCTGTCGCGATACAAGAGAGAACTGCATTCAAAAACCCCATTTGTTGAAGTCCAGTTTCTGGTTTTAAAAAGCAATGAACATCAGATTGAAAAAGCAAAAGAGCTGGTAAATCAATTAAATGCAGATAAGCTCAGCTTTAAAACGGCTCAGATATATGATATTGATGCAAATGACGCTTTGCTGCCTGTAAATAATAAATTTTCGAGGTATGCTAAAAATAAAGATGGGCACTACATTCTAAAGAAAAAAATAAAGAACAGTTGCTACAAAATGTGGTCAACAGCAGTTATCACATGGGATGGGCAAATGGTGCCCTGCTGCTACGACAAGGATGGCGCCTTCAGCTTTGGCAATGTAAAAGAAGATGCGATAAAGAAAATATGGAAAAGTGAAGCATACAATAAATTTAGAAATAGCATTTTAAAGAATAGAAAAGGGATTGAGATGTGCAGGAATTGTGGGGAATAGATCAGATGCATTTACCACAGATTAATACAGAATTGCCACAAAAGCACGAAAGCACTAAAGAACACAAATAAATATATAATCACAGATTACACAGATTTACACAGAGAATATAAAATTTGATTAAAAATCAAAGCATTTCAACTAAACACTCATAATATCTTTTTCCTTGCCTTCGTAGATTTTGTCGGATTTATCAATATAACTATCGGTAAGAGTCTGAATATCAATAACTAACTTTTTAATCATATCTTCGGGAATGCCTTCTTTTTCTAATTTTTTGGCATTTTCGTTGGCGTCTCTTCTGATGTTTCTGATTCGTATTTTGATACTTTCCACTTCATTTTTCACCTGTTTCATTAGCATTTTTCTTCTTTCTTCGGTAAGAGGTGGTACAGGGATGCGGATGATGGTGCCATCATTTATTGGGTTGAATCCAAGGTTTGCTGCCTGAATAGCTTTTTCTATGGGATTGAGCATGTTTTTTTCCCAGGGTTGAATGATGATTAACTTTGCATCAGGAGTATGAATACTGGATATTTTGTGCAATTGAGTCATAGTACCGTAATAATCTACCTTAACACTGTCGAGCATGCCAGGATTGGCTTTTCCTGCTCTGATTTTCTGCAGTTCTTTATCAAGAAAAATCAATGCATTCTGCATCTGTTCTTTAGCTTCTTCAAAGCAAAATTCTACTTCTTCCATAGTGACATAATTTTAAGCAAAAATAATATTTTTTTTCAACTTGGTTTTTAAAAATTTCTCACGCAAAGACGCAAAGAACGCGAAGTAAATTCCTTATTTCCCATAATCCCCTATATACCTTTATACCTCTATACCTTCTTCTTTCCTAATTTTTCACCAAAGTGCCCACCTTCTCTCCATTGATAATTTTAAGCAAATTGTCTTTGCCATTAATATCAAAAACTACTATTGGTAAATCATTTTCTTTACATAAAGTAAAGGCTGTCAAATCCATAATATTTAGTTTCTTTTCATAAGCTTCATCAAAAGTTAAAGTGTCATACTTCACAGCATCTTTAACTTTCTCGGGGTCAGCAGTATAAATACCATCTACGCGTGTTCCTTTGAGAATGGCATCAGCTTTAATTTCCAAGGCTCTGAGTGCAGCAGCCGAATCGGTTGTAAAGAAAGGGTTGCCCGTACCTCCTGATATGATTACCACACAACCTTTGCTTAATTTTTCATCAGCTTTTCTGCGCGACATCAATTGCGTGACAGGGTTAATCACTATCCCCGACAATATAACTGATTTTATATTAAGTGTGTCTAAAGCAGCCTGCAACGCCATGCTGTTGATAACAGTTGCCAACATGCCCATATAATCGCCTTGCACTCTGTCCATGCCTTTTTTGGAACCTTGTAAACCTCTGAAGATATTTCCGCCACCAAGAACTACAGCTACTTCAACCCCTTTTTTTACAATTTTTTCAATTTCACCGGCATACATTTCCAGTTGTGTGGTAGAGATGCCATAATGTCCATCACCCATAAGCGACTCACCGCTTAGTTTCAGTAATACTCTTTTAAATTTCATATATTTTAATGTGTTTATAACTTTTTAGAAAAACGAAATTAAAAAAAAACAATAAATAATTGCATATTTTCAATAATTTTCATTGAAAAGTCTTATTTATAAAGCAAAAAGACCACTTGCCTTTTGTCGATATCAGGAGAAAATTGTTTCCACTCTGCAATTGTGCGTGTAATAACAAACTCTGCATCCAATGTCAAATCACAGGCAACACATAACTTCAGGTTTTTATTGGCTACAGCAATTATTTCGTTAAAAAGCTTTAAGTTTCTGTAAGGAGTTTCAATAAAAATCTGGGTCTGATTGTTTTTAAATATGCTATTTTCAATTTCTTTTATTTTGTTTACCCTTTCATTAGGTTTAATAGGTAGATAGCCCAAAAATGCAAAATTTTGTCCGTTGAATCCTGATGCCATGAGTGCCAGCATGATTGAAGAAGGCCCTACAAGTGGAATAACTTTAATGTTTTTCTCATGAGCCATAGCAACAATCATAGCTCCAGGGTCGGCAATGCAAGGACAACCTGCTTCTGAAAGCAGACCTATATTTAAACCATTATCAATTTCATTCAGAAAACCCGAATATTCTTCGGGGGATGTGTGTTTGTTGAGCAAGTAAAAAGTAATGTCATCAAAATTATTAAGGAAACCACCAGGTTTCAAAAACCTTCGGGCGGTACGTATATCTTCCACAATAAAATGCTTTATATTTTTCAATATAAAGCTAAAATCTGATGGTAAACAATAGGTATAATTAATACCTCCTAACAAACTGGGAATAAGATATATATTTCCTTTCTTCATAATATAAAATTAAATTTTAAAGCTGAAAGTATCGAAGTCAACATTACCACCGGATAGTATTATGCCTATCTTTTTATTTTTCATGAGAGGCACTTTGTTTTCGAGTAAACAAGCAAGGGTGACAGCAGAAGAAGGTTCAATAATAATTTTCATACGCTCCCATATCAATTTCATAGCGTCAATTATTGTTTGTTCTTTTACAGTTACCACATCGTTTACATGCTCTAAAATAATTGGGAAGGTAATATCGCCCAAAGATGTTCTTAATCCATCTGCAATCGTCTGAGGATTAATTGAAGGCACAAATTCCTTCTTATGGAAAGATAAAAAAGCATCATTGGCCATTTGGGGTTCAGCTGCAATGACTTTAGTAGTGGGAGAAAAATAATGCGTTGCTAAGGCAGTACCACTCAAAAGGCCTCCGCCTCCAACAGGAGCAATAATATAATCAAGTTGTCCAACTTCATCAAAAAGTTCTTTAGCAGCAGTAGCCTGACCTGCAATAATTTTCATATTATTATAAGGATGAATTTCCACAGCCCCTGTTTTGTCAATAACCTTTTTTAATGTGGTTTCTCTTGCTTCGAGTGTTGGTTCACACAGGGTAATAATGCCGCCGTATCCTTCAACAGCTTTAACTTTTACGGCTGATGAATTGGAGGGCATGACAATGTACGCCTTAATATTGTTGAGTTTTGCAGCCAGAGCCAAAGCCTGGGCATGATTTCCCGAAGAATGAGTAGCTACACCTTTTTCTTTCTCTTTTTCTGTCAGATTTAAAATGGCATTAAGTGCCCCTCTGAACTTAAATGCACCTACTTTCTGAAAGTTTTCACATTTGAAATACAGTTCAGTATTGCAAATATTATTCAATGATTCACAAGTCATTACAGGTGTTACCTTAACTATTCCTTCAATTAAATCAGCAGCACTTAATATATCGAGGGCAGAAATTTTTCTATTGTTAATCATTTTTTTTCTTTTAATTTATCAGCAATAACATGACACGCATTGTCAAGCATTTGGAATACATTTTCAAAGCCGGCATCACCCCCATAATAAGGATCGGGAACATTGATATTTTCCTCTGGAAATACTTCATTCATGATTAACATAACCTTTTTCTTTTCATTCACATTGAAGGTTCTGCTTATAATGTCATTGTAATTATCCTTGTCCATCACATAAATCAAGTCGAAGTTATTAAAATCGGAACTTTGGAAAGGTCTTGCAACGAGGTTGCTGATATCAACACCATGCTGAGCGGCTTTTTTTCTTGCTCTGACATCAGGAGATTCGCCCTTATGAAAATCAATAGTACCGGCAGAATCAACCATAGCATCCAGTTTATATTGATTTATAAGGTTTCTCATAATACCTTCAGCAATAGGAGAGCGACAAATATTACCCATGCAAACCATCAGAATTTTTTTCATTTAAAAAAAATTTTGTTTTATAATGAATACGATTAAACTTTGCAATTAAAATCAATAAAAAAAGCAGCTTTTAGGGCTGCCTCTAATAAAGATAGTATTAAATTACTTACTCAGTGAAATTATTTTTTCAATTTCATCAACACATTTGTGGTATTGCTTGTCTGTTTCGATCAGATTGTTAACAGTTTTACAAGCATAGAGCACAGTTGCATGATCTTTATTGCCACAATTGGCACCAATATTTTCGAGAGATCCCTTAGTATATTTTTTAGCAAAATACATTACCAGCTGGCGTGCCTGAACAACTTCTCTTTTTCGAGTAGTACTGTTAATAAGGTTAATGGAGACTTTGAAATACTCACTGACTATTTTCTTTATCAAATCGACCGAAACTTCTTTGTCAATTTCTTTAACAATATTATTTATAAGTTGCTTAGCAAGGTCGAGTGTAATTTCCTTTTTATTGAATGAAGCCTGAGCAATAAGAGAAATAAGTGCTCCTTCGAGTTCTCTTATATTAGTTGTAATAGTATAAGCAAGATATTCAATAACATCCTGAGGCAGTTTAATACCATCGCTGTGTAATTTTTTCTCGATAATTTTAACCCTGGTATTAAATTCGGGCAAAGTCAATTCAGCAGAGAGGCCCCATTTAAAACGGGACAACAATCTTTCCTCCATGCCTTGCAACTCAGCAGGTGGTTTATCAGAAGTGATGATGACTTGTTTACCAGTCTGGTGCATATGGTTAAAGATATGGAAAAATATCTCCTGTGTTTTTGTTTTGCCAACCAGAAAATGGATTTCATCAATAATAAGCACATCAATCATTTGATAGAAGTGCACGAAATCCTTGTATGTTTTGTTAAGAACAGAGTCAGTAAACTGATTATAGAACTGATCGGAAGTGACATAAAGAACTGTTTTGTCGGGAAAATTGTCTTTTGACAGCATTCCAATAGCATGAGCTAAGTGCGTTTTGCCAAGTCCTACAGAGCTGTAAATAAATAAGGGATTGAAAGAAGTTTTACCGGGGTTGCTTGCCACAGAAATACCGGCTGATCTGGCCAATCGGTTGCAGTCACCTTCTATAAAATTATCAAATGTATAACTTTCCTTTAATTGGGGATTGATTTTAACTTTTCTAATTCCGGGAATCACAAATGGTGTAGGAATTTCTTTTTCGTTATCAACGTCAATAGGCAGATTAACGGGTGGATTAGAAGCCCTCTTGCTTGAAGCAGCTGGTAAATTAGTGGTTTGAGGTGCTAACTTTTTGGAGTTATCAACAATGACACTGTATTCTAATCGGCCATCTTTCCCAAGTTCACTTTTTACAGTTTTTTTAAGCAGATCGATGTAATGCTCTTCTAACCATTCATAAAAAAACTGACTGGGAACTTGTATGGAGAGAACATTTTCTTTAATTTTTAAAGGTACAATTGGCTCAAACCAAGTTGTAAAACTCTGATGTGTAAGATTATCACGAATGATATTCAAACAATTTTCCCAAACTTCAACGTGGTTTTTGTTCATTTTACTTTAAATGTTTCCTCTTTTATATCTAAACTAATTCAATATTAATTAGTTATACTTTTACTACCTTATCTTTAATTTTACTGACAAATATTTAAATAAAAAAGTTAAAAAAAAATATTTTTTTCACTTGATTATTAATTTTTTTTGTTGTATTATAAGCCGCAAATTACCCTTTAAATTTTGTTTTTTTTCCAAAATAAAAATCAAGACGACCTATTTTTACACCGCTTGAACCCACCTGACAGATAATTATTTCTTTATTATCAGAATTTCTTATTCTGTAAGGTTTGTCAATGGGTGTATGAGAATGCCCACCAATAATCACATCAATATACTTCGATTGCCTTGCCAGGCTCATATCGCTTATTTTATCATTTTCATATTTCAACCCCAGATGAGAAAGGCAAACAATTAAATCACATTTTAAATTCTTTTTTAATAAATAAGCTGTTTGAGCAGCAACTTCAGCAGCATCGCGATAAATAGTTTTGCCATACATATCGGGACTAACCAAACCTGCCAACTCAACACCCAAGCCGAATACACCTACCTTAACCCCCTCCACTTCAAATACTTTATAAGGAAGTACTTTATCTTTCATGGGTGTATTGCTAAAATCGTAATTGCTGTTAATAAAGGGAAAATTGGCAAATTTCAATGCATTACTTAACTTCACAAGACCGTTATCAAACTCATGATTACCAATAGTGGCAGCATTATAGCCTATTTCACTCATCAATCTGAGTTCAACTTCCCCATAAAATTTATTAAAATAAGGTGTTCCTTGAAAGATGTCTCCTGCATCGAACAATAAAACGTTTTTTTCTTCAGCTCTGATTTTCTTAATTATTGCAGCTCTTCTGGCAAAGCCTCCCATACCTGGATATTTGTTATCATTAGCAGGAAAAGCTTCCACACGGCTGTGCACATCATTGGTGTATAATATGGTAATCTTGACCAAACTGTCCTTCGCATTCATCAACAAAGGGCTGAAAATCAATGCTATAAAAACAACACTGAGATACCATTTATGAAAAAATAATATTCTTTTACTCAAAATAAATTCTTTTATCAAGTTTAGCATCTATGACTTTACCTTTTTTATTTTGTTCTTTTATATAAGCAATAATGGCATCTCTCACAAGGTAATTAATATTTACTTTTTTAACAGGGTTGTTAAAGAATGACATTTTATCACCTCCATTGGCCAGATAATCTGATGTGACTACACAATAATTTTTGGATTCATCAAATGGAACATTGTTAACTAAGATATCAGCTGCTTTGTCATCTTTTATGCCCATTTTAGCACCTGCGAGAGGCAAGCCTTTGCTGGATGCAACAAAGTCAAATAGTTTTCTGATACTTTTGCCATCTAACTCAAGTACAAATAACTGATTGTCGAAGGGCATCAGTTCAAAAATATTTCTGGTTGTAATGGCACCTGAAGGTATAGAAGCTCTTAGACCGCCATTATTAAGTAAAGAAATATCAGCTTTAATATCAAATCCTTTCTCTTTTATTGTCTTGTTAGCTTCAATCAGAACAATATCAGCAATAAGATTATTCAACAGACCTTCGGGTAATTCTTTGGTTAAATATCTTTCGGAATAACCAATAATTTCATTCATTTCAGAATCCAAGGAAGATTTGTAAGGATTAATGATGGCCAAAAGAGCACTGTCTTCATAATTTATTGAAGCGGAATCAATTTTAATAACTGTTGCTTCATTGCTTACAGGCACATAAATTACAGAGCATGAAATATTTATGCATAATGAAATAAGAATGAAAAACAGCAATATAGGAGTCCTTGGCATTAATATTATTTTAAATGAAAAAGCCAACAATATTAATATAATATTTCTCTTTAAACAAGAGATAAAAAAAATATTTTATAATTTAGAATTAGTTTAAAATAACAGTAAATAAGGCTAAAAGATATATATTTTAATATGTAAATTCCAAGAATATCTATAATAAAATACCCACTCAATATTTACAAAAATATTTTTTAGTAAAATTTATTTATTTATTCCTTTGGAATTAGCAAGTAAGATATAAATTTGTATAAATTTTAATAAAGAAGATAAATGTGTGGAATTTGCGGCATTTTTGACAAGCATATAACAAAAGACGACAGGCAAATAATAATAGACAAGATGCTTTTAAGACAAAGGCACAGGGGTCCTGACGGTTCTTATTCGTGGCATGGCAGTGATGGTATTTGTTTTGGCCATAACAGACTCAAGATCATTGATTTATCAGACCAAGCCAACCAGCCCATGCTCAAAGACAATCTTGTGATTTCTTTTAATGGTGAGATATATAATTACATTGAAATAAGAGATGAATTACACAAAAAAGGACACGCATTTTCAACCAGTTCGGATACTGAGGTCATTTTGGCTGCCTATAAAGAATGGGGGGCAAAATGTGTCTATCATTTTGTAGGCATGTGGGCTTTTGCCATCTGGGATACTGATAAACGTACATTATTCTGTTCAAGAGACCGGTTTGGCATTAAACCTTTTTATTATATTCTCGATTCGGACAGGTTTTATTTTGCTTCGGAATGTAAAACACTGAAAGAAACACCCTTATATATTAATAAATTAAACAAGGAGCAATTCAGAAGAAGCATAACGATGCTTTGGGTGACCTATAATAACGAGACTTTTTATGAATGTATAAAGAGTTTGCCTGCGGCCACAAATCTGACCATCAAAGATGGCCAATTTGTATTTGAGAAGTACTGGGATCTGAAACGTGATAAGACAATAGCAGGGTCGGAAGAGGAAAAAAAGGCTGAGTTTTATAAGATGTTTGAAGAATCAATAAGCATCCACATGAGGTCTGATGTTAATGTAGGGGGTTGCTTAAGTGGTGGGCTTGACAGTTCGGCAATTGCATCAATGATATGTAAAAATCATCCTGATGTCAATTTTAAGACATTCAGCATATATTATGAAGGAGATAAAAATGTTGATGAGCGTTTTTTTATCAGGGAAGTAGTCAACAAATATAAAAACATTACTCCTGTATATTATACACCTGCAGATGATGTTATAGAAGAAGCATTTGAAGAGGCATTGTATTATGCTGATGTACCTTTTACTGATTCATCCTATTTATCGCAATATTTTTTAATGAAACTTGCAGCAGGTAATGATGTCAGGGTATTGATTGACGGACAGGGTGCTGATGAATATCTTGCAGGTTATATGTATTCTTTTTACCGGCTTATAGCAGAATACATCAAGAAATTTCAAATCTCAAAAGCCATTCATCTTATAAGCAAGCAGTCGAAAAGACAGGATTTTGGTTTTGAAAAAGAAATGATGCTCATTTTAAAGTCATTATTCACCTTGATAAACAGTGAACAATCTATATATACTGCAGAATATAACTCAAGCAGAAAGAAAATATTTAATGATGGTATAGACTCTGATGCTTTATTTGACTTGCCCGGTATCAATCATGATAAATTTCACACCTTTCTATATAATTTAATTTTCAACACATCTCTCCCCTCTTTGCTGCACTATGTTGACAGGAACTCAATGACCTTTTCAATTGAGTCGAGAGTGCCATTTCTTGATCACAGGTTGGTTGAGTATGTTTTTGCTTTACCCTTTGAGGATAAAATAAATATAGAAGCCGAAACAAAAGCCATCATGAGGCATTCTTTAAATAGTATTTTACCCGAAGCTGTTACAAACCGTAAAGACAAAAAGGGTTTTGTCACACCGGGACACACACAATGGCTGAGAGGGCCTTTGAAGAAGATATTAGACATTGATTATGAGAGGACACCCTGTTATAATAAAGTTAAAATTGAGAAGTTAATAGAGTCCTTTCTTAAAGGTGATGATAGCAATGGAAAAATTTTGTGGAAAGTGGCTACAGCTAATTATTGGCTAAGAAAAAACGATTTGTATTACAGTGAATAGGTAAAATTAATTTCCTGAGATTTTTCTGCTCAGATCAACCATTTTAATAGCAGCAACAGCAGCTTCAACACCTTTATTTCCATGTTTACCTCCGGCTCTGTCGATAGCTTGTTGTATATTGTCAGTAGTAAGAATGCCAAAAATAACAGGTCTCGCGTAATTTTGGTTTAACTGAGCAATGGCATGTGTGACGCCCTGACAAATAAAATCGAAATGGCGTGTTTCGCCCTGAATGACACAACCTAAACATATTACAGCATCTACTTCGAGGTGTTCAAGAATTAATTGAGCGGCCAAGGGGATTTCGAAACTCCCCGGTACATATTCAATATGAATATTATTAATATTGACATTTTGTTTTAGGAGTGTGTTAAGTGCACCTTCCTTAAGGGCATCAGTCACTTCAATATTCCACTCGGAGACGACAATACCAAAAGACATGCTTTCGGCATCAGCCAAAGTTTCGGGGTTGTATTCCGATAAATTGTTTTTCTTTTCAAACATAACTTTGATGCTTAGGAATCCATGAGGGTTTTTAGGCGAGCAATGTATTTATCAACATCCCTTCTTTCCATGCTTGAATAATGTTCAACTTTAATTTTTTCGTAAATCTTCAGGGCGTTTGGATAATCTTTGCTTTCTTCATAAGCAAAAGCTTCTTTCATAAGGAATATAGGAGAGACAAAGTCATTGGGGTATTTTGCAGCAGCTTTTTCGTAATATTTAATGGCATTTTTCACATCTTTGAGTTCCATGTATGCATCTCCCATAGCACCAAGAGCCATTGCAGAGACTATTCGGCTATTGCTGCTGAAATCTTCCAAATTATCAATAGCTGACTGAAATTGTCCTTGTTTGAGATAAGAGATGCCCAAATAATACTTAGCCAGATTGTTTGAATTGGTCCATTTATAATCATTGATAATATCATTGAAACCGATGTAATTGCCATCGCCGTTCATAGCCAAATCGAGTGAATCGGCTTCGAAATATCTTTGAGCAGCCCATATCTGATTTTGAGCTTCAGTTTCTTTTGCACCAATATAATATTTCTTAATAAGAATGAAAGCTAAGATAATAATTACTATTCCCCCAACGATGTAGGTCAGTATTCTTTGATTATTTTCAATAAACATTTCAGTTTTAGTCAGGGTTGACTCAACTATTTGAATAGGTTCTTCTTTTTTATCGTTCTTTATAGCCATAATTTTATATCATTAAATTTTGAAAGTGCAAAATTAGTTTTTTTTATCAAAAACTAAAAAATAAAAATTAATATCTGTTAAAGTTTTGAAATATTATTCTTTATTGCAAACTTAACCATCTCAACCGTTGATTTGAAGCCCATTTTATGCATGATATGATTTTTATGAGATTCGACAGTTCTCTGACTGATAAACAATTTATCGGCAATTTCGGCATTTGTAAAGCCTTCAACAAAGAGTCTCAGTATTTCAATTTCTCTTGAGGACAATGAATTATCTCTTTGAGAGATGTCGTCAGCTTCTTTAATTTTTTTGACATAACTCTTCATAATAATGTCGGCAATTGGTTTGCTGAAATATTCCTCTCCGTTATATATTGCATTTAAGGCTTCGAGAAGTTCTTTTTTTGTGGTATTTTTTGGCAAGTAACCCTTTGCGCCTGCTTTAAGTGCATTTATAATAAAGTCCTCGTTAAGATACATGGAAAGCACAAGAATTTTTATTTCGGGATACTCAGCAGAAATAATTTCCGATATTTCAATACCCGACTTATCGGGCATAGAGATATCCATAACAATAATATCGGGTTTCTTCATTCCCAATAACTCATTAAGTTTTGAATATCCTGAGGCTTCACCAATTATTTCGATGTCAGGTGAATCAGAAAGTAAAGAGACCAAGCCATCTCTGACTATTTGATGGTCATCAACTATAAGAATTTTAATTGTATTAGTCATGGTATTTTATGGGTATTTCGACAATAATTTCAGTGCCTTGTCCGATAGAAGATTTTATTTGGTATTTAGCATCAATAAGATGGGCTCTTTCTTTCATATTTAATAAGCCATTGCCAGAATTGATATAGTTTTCGTCAAAAATAAAACCTTTTCCGTTATCTTTAATAATTAATTTAATATTTCCTGTACTTTCGAGCAAATATACTTTGACCAAGATTGCCTTAGAGTGTTTCACACAATTATGTGCAATACGGTAGATATATGTTTTGATTTTCTTGTCATAGTTATCACCTGTGAGGTTTGAATAGAAACGTACTTCAAAGGCTGCAGCCTCCTCAACTCTTTTACAGAGGTTGCTTAAAGCTGTTTGGATGCCAAATTCATATAAAACTGCCGGCATGAGATTATTAGAAATCCTTCTTACCTCATCAATCGTATTGTCGAATAATTTTTTAACAGAATCGACTATTTCATGGGTTTTCTGAGTATCGGCATCAATGGCACTCTCAAGTTTAAGTTTTATTGCAATTAGTGATTGTCCCAAACTATCGTGCAGTTCTCTCGAAAGCCTTTGCCTTTCCATTTCCTGGCCATCAATAAGTGATGATAAGCGTTTTTCTCTTTCCTCCAACAAAGCTTTTTCTGCTTTTTTTCTTCGTGAAATATCTCTTATAACAAGTGATCGGATGAAGTTGCTGTTATACTCAACAGTATTTTCCTGTACTTCCACATCAAGAAGTGACTGATCTTTTTTCACCAATTTGGTTTCGTAAATGACATTTTTAAATGGAGATTGCGCAGTTGGTATATCACTTTTCAAAATCAAAAACCCATCAATTGACATACGCATGAGTTCATTATCAGAGTATCCTGTAAGGGAGCATGCTGTTTGGTTAAAAAGCATTGGCACATTATTATTATGCAAAATGATGGCATCTTTGGTTGCGTCATAAAAATGTTGCAGGCGTTCTTCTCTTTCCTTTACTTCTTTACTTTGTTTGGTCAACCTTTCAGCCATCAGATTAAATGAAGCTGTCAGTGAGCCAATTTCATCTCGACTGGTATTTTTAATATATATATCAAAACTACCTTCACTCAATTGGTTTATGGCATGATTCAATTTAATTATCGGATGTGTAATATTACTTGAAAGCAGGTAAGAAAGCGGTAAAATAAGTAAGCAAATAAGAATGCTAATATAAATAAACTTTTTACGAGCCATAGTGATGCCCACCATGACTTCTTTAAAATCAATTTCTGCAAGTATTACCCAATTTAAATGAGGTATATCAATTTTGCTGTAAGAACTGATGACTTTAACACCTCTGTAATCACTAATAATTTTGGTGTTTTCAATTTGATTTAGAGCTTCTTCGGTGGCAACAGTTTTAACCTTTATATTAAGAAAAGAATTGTCTTTAAAACGGGAACTGCTTCTCAAATAGTAGTCGCCACCTACAAGGTAAGATTCGCCACTTTCGCCTAAACCACTTCTGTTATCCTGAAACAACATGATATTGTTAATTGCCTCAGAAGACAAATCTAAAGCAATCATTCCACAAATTGTATCCTTTTTAAAAACAGGAGCAGCTATATACAACATATTGTTGTGATGCCCTTTAATATTAATCTGAAAATCCTGAACTACAGCAGCTTTTTCCTTAATTATCTTGGTCTGAAGCTGTTTTAATGTTGCTATTCGTGAATCATTAATAATACTGTCATCAAAAGAAAACTGAACAATACCGGTATCTTTTGAGAATATTAAACCTTTACTAAAATTACTTACAAAAAGATTTTCAAAATAATTGGCGTTTTTAATAAACAGGTCAATATCATAATAAAAGTCTTTTTGGCTTCTTTTTTTTAATGTCGTTTCAAAAATCTTTTTTGTCTGAACAGAGGTTGCTAAATGGGTTATTTCATTAATTCTGTCTTTAAAAAAAATCTCAATTTGATTTTTTTTTAACACCCTGACAGAAGTTAATTGCTTATAGGTGCGGTCTAATAGAGCATTTCGTGTATTATTAAAAGAAAAAAAATTGGTAACCAAAACCCCTCCTAAACCTATGAGCAGGAAAAAGAAAAATAATTTATTGGTCAGGTTGAAACGAAAAATTTTAGCCATCATTAATTTCCAAAATGTTTTCAAAATTAATAATTTTTAGGATAAAGCGTTAAGTATTTTACATAATGGGCCTACTTTATTTACTTAAATTTTCTTTCTATAAAATGTTTTTGGGGCAGAAAAAAAATAATATTATAGCAAGTAATTTTCGATTGGAGATGGCACAAGGAAATCCCAATATTTTTTAAATTGATTTTGGAAAAATGAATATGCTTATTGCCCTATAAAAAAACAATAGCACACAAACTGTACTTTACTTCAAATAAGGATTGTTCATTTTTTCGCTGCCGATACTTGTGGCTTCGCCATGTCCGGGATATACAATAACATCGTCATCAAGAGTCAGTAATTTGTCTTCAATGCTTGAAATCAGCAAGTCATAATTTCCTGTAGGAAAATCGGTTCTGCCAATACCCTGATGAAAAAGCACATCACCTACAATAACAAATTTTTGTTTTTCGGAATAAAAGCAGATACTGCCATCAGAATGGCCGGGTGTGTAAATTACTTTAAGAGTTGAATTGCCGAATTTTACTTCATCACCTTCATTGAGAAACAAAGAAGGTTGAACAACCTCTTCCACATGAAAGCCAAAGATCTGCCCGTAAGTTTTAGCCTGGTTCAAGAATCCCATGGCAGCTTCATGAATGCCAAAGGGTGTTTTATATTTATTATAGAAAAAATAATTGCCAATTATGTGGTCTATATGACAATGTGTATTGTAGAAGGCAACAGGTTTAAGATTGTTCGCCGTTAAAAAAGAGTCAAGTACATCAAACTCAGCCTGAATATAGCAAGCAGGATCAATAATGATGCACTCTCCGGTATCATCATAAAGGATGTAAGTATTAACCTGAAAAGGGTTAAAAACCAATATTTTTAAAGATATCATTGTTCCTATAAAAATGAAATTCATTAATTATTTTTAAAGACAAACTTTAAAAATCTACAAAAAGGACATGTTTTTTTTCACTGTGATTTTCTCACAGTAATGACACCTCAATTTAAGCTCCTCATCGGGCACAAGGTTAAATTTGGTCACAACCTTTTCAACATTAGTTATGCAATTGGGATTAAAGCATTTGACAATACCCTCTATATATTCGGGAATCTGTACCTGGGTTTTCTCAATTATTTTAAAGTCTTTAATAATAATTAAGGTTGCAGAGGGTGCTACTAAAGCAATTTTGTTCATTTCCTCTTTCTTAAAGAATTTATTATGCACCTTAATTATGCCCTTATTTCCAAATTTTTTACTTTTCAGATTGATGCCAAATAAAATTTGGTTTGCATAATTTTCGAGGTTTAATATCTTAATTACCTGAAAAACATTTTTAGATGGGATGTGATCAATCACGGTTCCGTTTTCTAAAGCGGATACTATTAATTCTTTTTTTATCATTTTAAACCTAAAATTGAAGTTATTAATGCTTGTCTAACATATACCCCATTAAGGGCTTGCTGGAAGTAATGTGCTTTAGGGCTGTCGTCAACGTCAATATCAATCTCATTAACTCTGGGCATTGGGTGCATTACTTTCATATTGTCTTTGGTATTGACTAACATTGCTTTATTGAGGTTGTACAGGTTTTTAACTTTTTCGTATTCAATAGGGTCTGAAAATCTTTCTTTTTGGATACGGGTCATGTAAAGAATATCAACCAAAGGCAGCACATCATTAATTTCTGTATATTGATGATAAGTTAGGTTTTTCTCTTTAATATGAATTTTGACTGCGCTGGGCAATTTTAGTTCAACAGGAGAGACAAAATGGAAGGTACAATTAAAATTGCAAAGTGCAATAACTAAAGAATGAACTGTTCTGCCATATTTCAAGTCACCCACAAAGGCAATATGCAAATCGTCCAATGTATTCTGGGTTTGAAGAATGGTGTACATATCGAGCAGTGTTTGTGTTGGATGCTGATTGGCCCCATCGCCGGCATTTATTACAGGCACTTTTGACACTTCGCTTGCAAAACGGGCACTTCCTTCGACAGGATTGCGCATAACAATAAGGTCAGAATAATTGGCTACTGTAATAATAGTATCTTTTAGCGATTCGCCTTTTTTGACACTCGTAGAAGAAGTATCCGAAAAGCCTATTATTTTACCTCCCAGTCGGCACACAGCGCTTTCAAAACTCAAACGTGTGCGAGTAGATGGTTCGAAAAACAAAGTGGACACCACATAGTCTTTAAGAAGTGTTTGCGTAGGTTTTTTTTCAAATTCTTTTGCTAACTCCAAAATACGAAGTTGTTCGTCCTTTGTATAGTCACTGATTGATATTAAACTTTTACCTTTCATTTATAATATTGTTTATGGATTTATAAAAAAAAAAGCGACTTAAAAAGTCGCTTTTTAAAAATTAACAACAGCAAGAGCAGCCCTTGTCTAACTTCAAGGTTTTGACAAAATCGCAAATAAGCTGTTCGAAGTCAGGTTTTCCAATTTCCTGTAATTCATAATCTACCTTAGTGTAAGGTTTATTGATTTTAACTATTCTGGTCAAATCAATTGGTGTAGCAATCACAACGCTATCGCAATCAGTATTGTTGATTGATTTTTCGAGGTCGGCAACCTGTTGTTCACCATAACCCATAGCAGGAAGTAAAGTACCAATATTGGGATAAATTTTAAACGTTTCGGCTAATTTACCAACAACGAAAGGTCTTGGGTCAACTAATTCTTTTGCACCAAATTTTGTTGCAGCAACTGTTCCTGCACCAATTTTCATATGACCATGTGTTAAAGTAGGACCATCTTCAACCACCAATACCCGTTTTCCTTTAATGAGTGAAGGGTCGGAAACTGTAAGTGGAGAAGCAGCATCAACGACTATTGCATTAGGATTAACTTTAGCAATGCTGTCTCTTACAATCTGAATATTTTCAGGGCTTGCACTGTCCATTTTATTGATAACAACGATGTCGGCCATTCTTAAGGTAGCTTCGCCAGGGTAGAAATTCAATTCATTACCGGGTCTGTGTGGGTCAACAACAGTAACCATAAGATCTGGCTTGTAAAATGAGAAGTCGTTATTACCACCATCCCATAAAACGATATCACAACCATCGGGATCGTTTTCGGCAGCACGGAGAATAGCTTCATAATCAACGCCTGCATAAATAACGTTTCTGCCACTGACTACATGAGGTTCGTATTCTTCCATTTCTTCAATGGTACATTTGTGTTTTTTCAAATCTTCAACTGTTGCAAATCTCTGAACTTTTTGTTCCACTAAATCACCATAAGGCATGGGGTGACGCACTGCAACAACTTTTAAACCCATTCCAACAAGCACTTCAATAATGCGTCTTGATGTTTGGCTTTTACCACAACCTGTTCTTACAGCACCCACAGCTATAACAGGTTTTGTACTTTTTACCTGTGTATGTTTTGGTCCCAAAAGGGCAAAGTTAGCGCCGGCAGTGTTAACAATAGCACTTAAAGCCATTACTTGTTGATAAGACACATCACTATAAGCAAAAACGCATGTGTCAACATCAAAATCTTTAATTAATCTTACTAATTCATCCTGTGCATAAATTGGAATGCCTGCAGGGTACAATTTTCCAGCAAGTTCAGCAGGATATTTTCTGCCATCAATATCAGGAATCTGAGCAGCAGTGAATGCTACAACATTAAAAGTTTCATTATCTCTGTAATACGTGTTAAAATTATGGAAATCTCTTCCCGCTGCTCCAATAATAATTACATTAATTTTTTTCATTACTGATTGTTTTTTTAATTTATATTAATTTAAATAATTTTCTGCTACAAAAATAAATGTTTAAAATTACAAACCAAGTATTAAAAGTAAAATTTTCAATATTTTTTTTAAGGTCTCCTTAAATAAATGTGCACCAATGCATTTAAAAAATCATTAAAACATATTCTAATCTATAAATTTTAAAGTTTGACGTTCAAATTTTGAATAAAATAAGATTTTATATTCTGTTTAATTTTTTGTATCTTTGATAATTGTTTTAATCAAACTCAAAATACACTTTTATCATGGATAGCTCAATATATAATGAAGCCACTAACAGTCATTTACAACCCAAAGAACAACTTGTACAACTTAAAAGACAGAGAAAAAATTTAATTATTGGAGTACCACGCGAAATTTCATTTGAAGAAAACCGTATTGCACTAGCGCCAGAAGCTATTAATCTGATAGTTGAGAATGGACATCAGGTAATTATAGAATCAAAAGCCGGAGACAATGCAAGATTTACAGACACAGAATTCGCTGAAGCCGGTGCAGAAATAAAATACAATAAAGAAGAAATTTTTAAAGCGGACATTATTTTAAAAGTGGCCCCTCCTACTCAGGAAGAAATAAATTTGCTCAGGACGAGACAAACAATTATTTCAGTATTAAATTATCCCACACAGAACGAAAACTTTTTCAAAGAACTGTCAGCAAAAAAAACAACAGCCTTATCGTACGAGTTTATTAAAGACAAGGCCGATACATTCCCTGTAGTGAGAGCCATGAGCGAGATAGCAGGCAATACTTCAATAATTATAGCAGCTGATTATCTGGGCAACACAAATTATGGCAAAGGTATTCTGCTAGGAGGTTTTTCGGGCATTACCCCCACAGATGTTGTTATACTAGGCGCCGGTACAGTGGGTGAATATGCTGCCCGTGCAGCTATGGGATTAGGGGCCATGGTAAAAGTATTTGACAATTCGATATACAAATTAAGAAGACTTCAAAACAACCTCAACACACGCATTTTCACTTCTATTATACAGCCTAAGGTGCTTATCAAAGCATTACGGAGGGCCCATGTGGCCATAGGCGCCATCCACTCTCCCGAAGGTATTACACCATGTGTGGTAAATGAAGAAATGGTAAAACAGATGAAAAAAGGCTCCATCATTGTTGATGTGAGTATTGACAGGGGCGGATGTTTTGAAACATCACATGTGACAACCCATAGCAACCCTGTCTTTGTGAAACATTTTGTTACACATTATTGCGTACCAAATATTCCATCAAAGGTGCCACACACCGCATCCTACGCACTCAGCAACTTTTTTGCTCCTATCATCTTAAGCATAGGAGAGCAAGGTGGAGTAGATAATCTCCTGAAATATGATTATGGTCTGCGCCATGGTGTATATATGTACTCAGGCATACTTACCAATAAGTACATAGGACAACATTTTGGCTTACCCCATCAGGATTTGGAATTGTTGATGGCAGCATTTCATTAGGAAGTGAGTAAATTAGTGAACTAAAATGCACTAAAGTGCACTAAAGTGATCTAAAGTGAGCTAAAGTGAGCTAAAGTGCACTTCTTATATATTCTCTGAGACTGGCAGTCCAAATTCTTCCACCATCTTAATTCCAATTTTTTCGAGATTGTCGAGGATAGGATTATAAATCTGAGGAATAACAGGTATGTGTACACCTTTTACTTCAATTTTGTCGTTTAAAATCATTTCAACTGCAGTAGCAGCAGGCAAAGCAACTGTGCGGGCAATGGCCGTATCGGTTGCAAGTGTGCCAAAATCAAGCATTCTCGATTTGATTACTTCTTTACTGCCATCGGGGTAAGAAGCCAACAGAATGTGTTGCATAGCTACCATGTCGCGCTCTGTCTGACCTATCATCATCTTTCCAATCATCAAATCGGATGTAATTTCAAAGGGAGTGTCCAAGGTTCTGTTCATAGACACATTGTCAAATAAACCTAACCATTTGATGGCATTTATAGCATACGCATTTTCATCAATATTTAAATACCTTGCAGCCTTGACTGCAATATTTTCTGCACTGACCTCACCAATAAGCAAAGCCACCAAATCAGCATAAGTTTTACCGGTCAGGTCGTATTTATCGTTTGAAATAAGCTTAAGTGCTTTTATAGCATCAAGCGTTTCGCACCATCCCTTATACCTGAAAGTGCCTCTCATTATAGTATTTGCTTCAGGAATACCATATATATCAATGTAAGAGATTGAATCTCGGTTGGGATATATGTCAAGCATACCCACTTCAGGAAAGTTATAGGGTGTTGGATTTTTGAATAAATCTTTTGTTGGGATATCAACAACTTTTCCGTTTTTCAAATACTTTGCATCATTATTTCCTGCCAATACTACGCCTTTAGGGCTCCACGAAAATTTATATCTGAATGGATTGTCAGCAGCTTCAATAGCCGGTAAAGCACCACAAAGCGAGTAAAAACTTTCAACTTTTCCACCTTTTTGGTGTACATGGTCAATGATACGCATTGCTGACATGTGATCAATACCCGGATCTAAACCAACTTCATTGAGAACTAACACGCCGGCTTCTTTGGCTTCCTTATCCAGGGCCATCATCTCGGGTTTAATATAAGAAGTGGTTACCATATTTTTCTTAAGTTTAATGGCTTGCTTAGCCACCTGAACATGATAAACATAAGGAAGTAAGCTGACAACTATATCATGTGTGCCAATTAAATGGGTTAAGGCAGTTTCATCATCAGTATTCCATTGCACATGGTTTCCGTTGTGATGGTTAGCAATTATAGTCTTTGCCTTATGCTCATCAATATCAGCCAAAGTGACATAAATACCACGCTCGAGTAAGTAATTTACAATAGGCTTACTTACCATGCCTGCTCCTAAAATCAATACCTTTTTCATCTGTTTATTTTTTAATATGTATTAAGAAAAACAATTTATTTATCTGTTTTTCAATTATTTATAAAATTATAAAATGCAAAATTCTTTCTGAATAAATATTTTGAAGCAAAAGTAATTTTTTATGTATTATCACATCATAAAAACAAAAAAAAGATTGACTAAAAAATTTAATCAATCTTTTTATATGTTGTAAATCAACAATTTAATAATATTTTTATCTGTATGGTCCTCTAGGTGGACGACTTTTTTGCTTTTTAATGATGTAATTCCTATTGATAGGAATTGTTTTTTTCTTTATTTTTTTCTGATATGAAGATTTATAGCGTTTTGTAGATGCTGATTTTCTCTTCTTGAGCATTCTTTTATATCTGTAATTTCTCGAGCATGAAGAAGACAGGCTCAGAAAAATATAAAGAATTAATAATAATATGTACCACTTCTTTAAATATCTCATACTTACCAGTATATATTTTTTATATAATAACTATTTATAAATCAATTCGATATTGCGATTTTATAATACTTTAATTACTTATACTCCCAAAGTTCAAAAATCGTTTCAATTTTTTATGCAATAATAATTAAAATTAATTAAACAAAAATTTTTTTTATTATTTTTTTTTCAACTTTATTAAAATAAAGAGTCAATAAATGACAGTTTATCTTTTAATTACAGTTTTTTTTATTGTGTATTTTTTTAATCTGCTTTATTGTGTTTATTAATTAAATCGATAAACAAATTATCATTTTGAGCCAAAGGACATTTTTCGAAAAATATATTATAAAAATTATTGTCTAAAAGCATTGCATCTTCGAAACAAAAATACGCTTTTTCTCCGTCATTATTTTTATAATAACATGCGGCTAAAAAAAACATAAGTCTGTGGTTATTTGCATTTTTTTCAATCCCTTCAACTAAAATGTCGATGGCAGATTGAAAATCATTAGATTCGAAGTAGATATCAGACAATTCAAAATACACATCACAGTTATCATCTTCAAATTGAAGTGTTAATGCTTTTTCAAGAGTTTCAATAGCATTGTCGGTATCTCCGGTTTCTTTAAAAAGCAGTCCTTTAAAAACCAAAAGTTCTGATTTTTCTTTGTTGTTATTAATTCCGATTTCGAGGAACTGGAAAGCTTTTTGAAAATACCCCTGAAAAGCAAAGCACTTGGCAATGCCTAAAATAGCATCAATATCATTCTGATTTTCATCATATAATTGAAAGTAATATTTTAAAGATTCTTCAGCATTCTCCAAATCGAAATACGTTTCAGCCATCTCATAAATAAAATATGGATACATAAATTTAGAATAATACTTACAAATTTTTATAATCCTTTCATAGTTTTCTGTAGATTTTAAGCACTGAATAACATTTTCGATAGCTATAAAATGGTACTTGTCATTTTGCAATACTTTTTCATAAGCTTTTATAGCCTTATGGTAAAGTTTTTCTGATTGAAAAAGCCGGCCAACGGAATACCATGCATTAAAACAATCGTCATGAGAATTTGTAAACTGTTCAAAAAAGGCCAGTCCTTCAATAGCCCCGAGGCGTTCAATATAAATATCGGTCAGCGCTTCAAACACTTCAATATTGTCTTTGTTTATTTCTATACATTTAATGAAGTTTTTGGCTGCTTCAGAGTAATTTAATTTTGTCGAAAAATAAAAGCCCAATTCTTCATAAATAAGATCCGGTTCATCAATATTTTTTAGGAGGGCACTTTGGTATTCATCAAAGACATTTTCTTCTTTGTTCTGCAATTCATAAATAGAAGCTCTGAGTATATAAACCCTGGTATTGTAAGGCTCTTTATTTTCAATAAATTTCAACATAGCAAAGGCTTTATCAAATTCTTGTAAATCGATTAATGTTTCAGCTTTTAGCAAGAGAAATTCAACATTATGTGGAAATATAGTCAAGCCATAGTCAATAATTTCAAGGGCTTTATCAGGTTCATTTTCATCAATAAAATAGCCTATAGAATCTTCCAAATCCTGGTTATCGAGAAAAACCAATTTTGAGTTGTTTATGGCTTCTTTTATATTTTTATAAATAGCATCATAATTTTGAGTGCTATTGGCATCTGAATCATTATAAGGAAAATCGTCGAAACTCATACGTATCAATTTAATGCAAAATTACAAAATATTAATAAAAGAGCAATTTAAATGAGTACAATAAACTTTACTATTTTTGTATTTAAATACTACCTATTTCTGAAAAAATGTCTGTAAAAAAAATAAAGCAAACAATTCTACATATAGCAGAAGGTATATATTTTTCTAAAGTTTTGTTATTGATGCTTTTATACATAAAAAATGATATTAAAAAGCAATCAATATCTCGATTCAGGATAATTAGCACATTTAAATTTCACCTTTTAATTTCATTGCATAATTCTTTTTCATTCTTTTTTTCAGGCATTTTGAATTGTATCAGAGAATGGCCATTCATTTTATATTTACGAAAAATAATATTTCGCAATACGCCCTTTCTAAAAAAGTATTACTATGATATTGAACTACCTCAAAATACAATCTCAAAAGAATTAAAGCACTTTAAAAACAGAAACTATTTTTATTTAAGACCTTCCCAATTGAAACTGTCGAAAAATGGATATTTATATATTTCTACTGATTTTGGCATCATTTTCAAAAACTTAATAATAAACCGTCAAACAATTCATGGGCGGTTAGACAAACGCAATTTAAAAATATTAAAGCCTTACAACAAAATTATTTTTTCTAATTACATTGAAAAAACTTTCAGAAAAAATAATGAAGTAATAATTTTAGATGATGATAAAATTTATTTATTGGTTCATCATTGGTTTAATTATTACCACTGGGTTACAGAAAGCCTATACCGTTTGTTTTCCAATCATCAAAACACAAAAGATTTCACCATAGTTTTGCCTGAAAAATTAAAAACAAACAAATTTGTACAAGACTCACTCTCTGCATTTTCAGATATTTCAGCGGCCTATTTTCCCAATGAAAGTCTTATAAAATTTAAAGCTTTAAACTTTGTCACCGAAAAGAAATACTGCGACAATTACGATCCTGAGGTTCTTAAAAAAATAAATAAATTTTACACAGATTATATTAATCACAATGATATTAAGTCGCCTATAAAAAATGAAAAAATATTTATTTCCAGAAAGAATGCTGAAAGGAGAAACATTATCAATAATGAGGAACTTAGTGAAATATTAACTAATTATAATTTTGAGATAGTTGATTTTGAGGATTATAGTTTTTTTGAACAAATTGCCATCATGCAGCAAACAAGAATTCTAATTGGTACACATGGAGCAGGATTGACCAATATGATTTTCATGAAAACAGGTGCAAAAGTGATGGAGCTGAGCCGTGAAGTTTTATCAAAGAAGGATCATCACAGCAAAGTCTATTGGCGCATGGCGGGTGTTTTAAATCACAGTTATTATTATCAGTTTTGCGAAGCGGTTGCAGCAGGAAATGACGAAAAATATGCAAACAGAAAAGACTATTTTAATGCAGAACTTCATACTTTTCATTTAATAGTGGATATAATACTTTTTGAAAACAATTTAAAAAAACTAATCTAAATGATTCAAACTCCCCTTGTAACTGTTCTAATGCCTGTATATAATGCCGAACCTTTTTTGGCTGAGGCTATTGAAAGTATATTGAATCAGACTTTTACTGATTTTGAATTTTTAATAATCAATGATGGCTCAACCGATAACAGTTTGTCAATTATTGAATCATACAACGACAAGCGAATAAAACTTGTCAATAACGAAACAAATATTAAGCTTATCGCCACCCTAAACAAAGGCATTGAAATGGCTCATGGCAAATACATTGCACGAATGGATGCTGATGATATTTCGAGACCTGAGAGAATTGAAAAACAGGTTAAATTCATGGAAGAACATCCTGAAGTTGGTTTATGCGGTACTTTTATACATGTTTTTGGAACTAAAAATTACGACATTCGCTTTGGAAGCTGGCATGAAAAAATTAAATTCAGACTTTTTTTCGACACCCATTTCCCGCATCCCACAGCTTTAATCAGAACTTCAGTTTTGAAGGAGCATCATCTCAGATTTGACCCTGCCTACTTGCATGCAGAAGATTTTGCTCTATGGAATGTTATGGCAGATGTAACTGAACTAAAAATTATTCAGGAAGTACTTTTAAACAAACGTTGTCATGAATCCCAAATATCAAACAAATACACTGACATTCAACATCTTACATCAAGCAAAATCAGAAGAGAATTAATGCAAAAAATGGGGTATAATGCCAACGACAATGAAATATCTAATTATGACAAATTTTTATTTAAGATTTACCCATCCGACAAAGAAAATTTGTTTATTCTGCTTGATTTTTTCAATCATTTAATCAGGGCCAATCAAAACACCAAAATTTACAATAAGAAACTCTTTGAAAAATATTTCGCCGACAGATACTGGGACTTGTGCTGTTTTAACACCAGATATGGATTGACATTATTTAAAAAATTCAAGCAATCCCAAACAGCATTTATATTAAATTTGTCATTAAGAACTCAGGTTATATTTTTCTTAAAAACATTATTGAGATATGGAAAATAGCACAACAAGCCCCTTAATTTCTGTTGTGATACCGGCTTATAATGCAGAGAAATATATCCAGCATGCTATTGACAGCATACTGAATCAAACTTACACTCATCTCGAACTGCTTATAGCTGATGATGCATCAAAGGATAACACAAAAAAAATCATAGAAAGTTATAAAGATAAAAGAGTTAAAACTTTTCACAATAAAACCAACCAAGGGTACCTAAAAACATGCAATAAGCTTTTCAAATTTGCAAAAGGTGATTTTATTGCATTTCAGGATGCTGACGATTATTCTGACTCACAACGATTTGAACTGCAAATGAATGCATTCAAAGAAAACAATAAATTAAGTGTTGTCGGTTGCAATTTGACAGCCATTGATATCAATAATAATTTAAAATTTTGCTCAAATTATCATTTAAATCATGATGTTATTTTCAGTAAAATGCCCCATTACTATTCAGTTATTCCTAACAGTTTTTTATTAAAAAGAGAGGTCTATGATGTTATTGGAGACTACAACGAGTACTTCGACAGAATAGGAGCAGAAGACTATTATTGGACTTTTCTCATTATGGAAAAATTTGAATTAATCAATATAAAAACACCTTTGTATTTTTACAGGTATAATCCCGATTCACTAACGGGCAATAGGTCTGACAGATTAAGAAAAACTTTCGTTTTGAAAATTTTAGAATTTATTATTAACCAGAGAATTGAAAAGAGTTATACGTCAACTGAATTAGGTAAAAATGTTGAGCTATCAAATTTTGTCTCTCAATTAGAAGCTCCCTATAAAAAAGATCCTTCATTATTCTATCGAAAATTGGCAGCAAAATATTATCATCAGGGGTTAAAGAAAAGAGGATTAAAATTAATTTTGAAAGCTATAATAAAAAGCCCATTAAATAGCTCGAACTACAGGGACATGATTTATTTTATTAAAAATTTATAATTAAAGCATGAGAGATCCATTAGTAACGGTTTTAATGCCTGTATATAATGCAGAAAAATATCTCAGAGAGGCTATTGACAGCATTTTAAATCAAACTTTCAGAGACTATGAGTTTCTTATTATTGATGATGGGTCAACAGATGAAAGCAATAGCATCATTAAATCATATAAAGACGAAAGAATTAGACTTATTGAAAATGGTCAAAATATAAAACTAATAGCGACACTTAATAAAGGGATTGATTTGGCCCGTGGGAAATATATAGCCCGTATGGATGCTGATGATATTTCTTTGCCTGAAAGACTCCAAAGGCTGGTTGATTTTATGGAAGCTAATTCTGATACAGGCTTATGCGGTTCTTTTTTAAATGTTATGGGTTCAAACAACGACAGGGTTGTAAAGTTCAGAACGACACATGAAGAAATTACTTTCAGGTTATTCTTTACAAATTGTTTGGCCCATCCGACAATCATGTTGCGCAAGAGTGTTCTGACAGACAACAATCTTCATTACCCCGGCAGTTTACATGCAGAAGATTATTCTATGTGGGTAAAAATGTCAAGGCTTACTCGTTTGGCAGTTATACCTGAAGTCTTATTAACTTATCGTGTTCACGACAGCAATATTTCTGAAATAAATAAAAATTGGCAGCACAAAATCTCTGAAAGCATAAGGCATGATCAAATACTAGAATTGATAGAAGAAATTGACAATCAATCACTTAAATTATACGAAAATTTCATCATTAGAGAATGGCCCAATGATTTGGAAAACACTTTAGCTCTTATTGATTTATTCAGTAAATTAATATTTTCAAACAATAGAAAGAACATATTACCGAAGGCCATTTTTGCTCATTATTTTAGTCAATATATCATGGATTTATTTCTGAATAACAGCCAATTCGGGATGCCTATATATAAGAAATACAAAACCATTAAAAAACAATTATCTTTAAAAAATAAAAAATTAATAGAAGTCAAATTTTATATGCGTTGTCTGATCAGAAAGCGTACGAATTTCACTAAACCCATAATATTAGAGTTTTAATGGAAGAAGTAAATCAGCCCTTAGTTTCAGTTTTAATGCCTGCATATAATGCCAAAAGGTTTATACGTCAGGCAATAGATAGTATTTTAAATCAATCCTATAAAAATATAGAGCTTTTAATAGCAGACGACTGTTCTAAAGACAATACAAAGCAGATAATAGATTCATATACCGATAACAGAATCAGGCGGTTTTACAATGAAAAAAACCTGGGGTATCTTAAAACGTGGAACAAGATTATTGCGGAAGCAAAGGGAAGTTATATAACATTTCAGGATGCTGACGATGTTTCTGATTTGAACCGTATTGAACTGATGCTCAATGCTTTCAAAAATGACAAGGCATTAGGGGCTTGTGGTTCCAATTATAAAAGAATATCTGAAGAAGATAAAGAAGAATATACTTCTGATTTTGTGCTGACACATGACGAAATTGTAAAAAAAATGCCTGATGTTTTTGATATTGTCGGTTCAGCAATTATGATAACGAGAGAAGTGTACGACACGATAGGCGGTTACAATGAATTTTTCGACAGAATGGGAGCTGAAGATTATTACTGGATATACCTGATCAGTGAAAAATTCAAGCTTATAAATTTGCCCGAAGCACTTTATTATTACCGTTCAAATAAAGAATCCTTATCAGGCAATTTGTCAGATAATTACAAAAAATTATTTAGTTTTAAACTGATACAACTATTGGTAAACCAGCGACAGACAACAGGATATGATGATTTGGAAGCAAACAAACAAGAAAACCTCATAGCCTATCTTTCAGATTTTGAAAAACCGTACGAAGAAGACCCATCCCTATTCTACAGAAAAATGGCTGCTAAATATTTTCATGAGGGTTTGAAAGGAAGGGGTATAAAACTTATGTTTAAAGCTATTTTAAAGAATCCTTCTAAAATTGAAAACTACAAAGATTTAATTTATTTTATTAAAACGATATTTATGAATTTTATAAAAAAGGTTTTAGTTTTTCCTATAAACAAATATTATAAGCTTTTCCCAGACAGATGGAGAATTGCAGACTGGAAAAAAAGACGTATGCCATCGCCACCACCACATATTATTAAGTATAAAAACATTCTTCATTTCAGAAAAAAATTTCATACATCCGTTTTTATTGAATCGGGAACTTTTCTTGGAGAAATGGATTATAAAGTCAGAAATCACTTCAAAGAGATATATTCTATTGAGTTAGACGACAATCTTTTCAGAAATGCAAAAGAACGGTTTTCAACCTACAATCATATAAATATTATTCAAGGTGATTCAGGCCAAGTGCTGCCAATAATTCTTGAAAAAATTAATACCAATTGTCTTTTTTGGTTAGATGGGCATTATTCTGAAGGGATAACAGCCAAAGGAGAAAAAGTTACTCCAATTGAAAAAGAACTTGAAGCAATAAGCAAACACATGTTTAAGAGAAAACTCTCGCATTTAATAATGATTGATGATGCGCGTTTGTTTAATGGTACAGACGATTATCCCACTTTAGATAAAATGCATGTTCTCAAAAATCAATTATTCCCTGATTATAAATTAGAAATAAGACACGATGCCATTATTTTATATCAAAATTAATTTTCAATTTATAAAAAAATCTTAAAAAATAAATCTGTGATTATTACCCAATTATCAGGAGGCTTAGGCAATCAACTATTTCAGTATGCATTAGGCAGACATATAGCTTTAAAGCATAATACTGAGCTGAAATTTGATCTTGATATCTATAATAATCCGATTGAAGGTTTAACTATCAGGTCTTTTGAACTTAACAACTTAAATACGAAATGTCAAATTGCTAATCATGAAGATATTAATAGGATTAAAAGAGCAAATTTAAAAGGAATATTGAAATCAATTTACTGGCGCACTCAGAACATTAAACCCTATTACAGAAAAAATTTTATTAAAGAAAAATCATGTGCATTTGACAAGAATATTTTGAAATGCCCCGATAATTCATACTTAGAAGGCTACTGGCAAAGTGAAAAATATTTTTTATCAATACGGGATGTTTTATTAGAAGATCTTCAACCCAAAACATTGCATTCTATAAAAGACAGCGATTATTACAACAAAATAATCAAATCAAATGCAGTATCAGTTCACATTAGAAGAGGAGATTACATCACCAATAACATTCACAAAGAAATTTATGAAACAATTCCAATAGACTATTATCACAAAACGATATCACTCATTACCAATAAAATAGAAAATTCTATTTTTTTCATATTTTCCGATGATTTTGAATGGGCAAAACTGCATTTAAAAAACGACTTAGATAATATAAAATTTGTAGAAATTGAAGATGCTGTAACTAGCATGTATTTAATGAGTCTTTGCAAACACAACATTATTGCCAACAGTTCATATAGTTGGTGGGGGGCATGGTTGAATCAGAATAAGAATAAAATAGTTATATCACCCAAAAACTGGTATATCACTGAAAGATTGAATACTAGAGACTTAATACCTGAAGAATGGATGCAAATTTAAACAGCAGCATTTAGATATTTAATTTATTATAAAAAAGCAAGTATTATCTTATCTCTTATTGGCAACTATGAATTTTAAATTAGAATAAATAGATTTAACATTAATAATATTGCTATTTTTGTATAGATTTAACCTAAATAAGACAGTATAAAATCAATAAAAAATGCCACAACCACTAGTTACCGTTTTAATGCCGGTATATAACACTGAAAAGTATGTAGCTGAATCTATTGAAAGTGTTTTAAATCAAACTTTTGGTGATTTTGAATTTTTAATTATTGATGATGGTTCAACGGATAAGTCTTTGGAAGTTATTAAATCTTATGATGACAAAAGAATTCGTGTTGTTAAAAATGAAGAAAACATAAAATTAATTGCAACGCTCAACAAAGGGATTGACCTTTCGGAAGGAAAATATATCTGCCGGATAGATGCTGACGATATAAATGTGCTAAACCGCCTTGAAAAGCAGTTTAATATTATGGAAAGCCATCCTGAATATGCAGCTTGCTCATCGTGGATTGAAAATTTTTATGATGACGGAAGAGAAAACTTCATTGTTAAATATGAGGAACTTCATAATAGTATTAGAATAAAAACATTATATCAAAATCATTTTTGCCACCCTTCTTCTTTTATCAGAAAAGACTTTATTAATAAAAATAATGCGCGTTTTGATAAGAGATTCATTCATTCAGAAGATTATTTTTTCTTTGTAAAGTTATCTGAAATTGGCACCCTCTATAATATACAAGAGGTATTGGTAAAAGTCAGAAAACATGGCACCAATGTATCAGTCTTAAATTCTCAGATCCAAAATAAAAATTCAATTCTTGTGATTGCCTATCAATTAAATAAAATTGGCATTAATACTGAGAATATTAACTATGATCTGTATTTTCGTTTTTTTTACGCTACATTCGATTTGAGCAAAGAAGAAATTGAAATAGCTGAAAAGCTGGCTTTAGAAATGATAAATGAAAATTTAAAAAGTCAATATTTACCACAAAAAGAACTTGTCGATTTTATTTGTTTTAAATGGTATCACTTATGTGTCAACTCAACCCGATATGGACTATGGATTTATAATAAGTTTAACACCTCTCCTCTTTCTTCATATTATAATTTAAATGCCTACCGAAAATTCAGATTTATTATTAAATCAAGTATTAAATTCAATAGATATTAAGTTTTTTTATTGCTTTTCATGACACACGCTTATATTCTTGCTATATATAAAAACCACGAGCAGGTTATTCGTTTATATGAAAGATTAAATGAAGAAAATACAGTCTTTGTAGTGCATATTTGTTTGAATGCTTCCATAGAATTTAAAAAAAAAATCAGAACCTATTTTAAAACAAAAAACAATGTCATTTTCTGCAAGAGAGAAAGAGCTACTGTTTTCAGATTTGGCATTGTTGATGGGGTCATGAATGCCATAGAAGCCCTTATTAAAAAAAATATCCATTACGATTATATCACATCACTTAGTGGGCAGGACTATCCAATAAAACCCAATAATGTCATCAACGATTTTCTTATAAAAAACAAAGGAAAAGAATTTATAACTTTCCATCGCATTGTTTTTGACAATGAAGAAGATTACAAAAATACGCTTTGGAAACGAAAGGAAACCTACAGGTTTGAAGATTACTGGATTAAATTTACCAAAAAAGGACCCATCTATGGATTCCCATCAAACCGATTAAGAAATAGGTCTATCTGGAATTTAATAAAGGTTTATATTTACGAATTCCCAAAATATTTTAAAGAAAAAAAAGCTATACAAGAAGCTACTGAAATAATTTTCAGCAGGATATACACAAAAAAGAAAAAATTTATTGAGGGTTATGAACCTTTTGGAGGGTGGGCTTGGTGGACACTTACGTATGATTGCTCCAAATATATGCTTGAAACATTCCGTAAAAACCCACAATTAAAAAAGTTCTTTAAATTTTCGTGGACTCCTGATGAAATGATTTATCAAACAATAATTATAAATTCGCCATTCAGAGAGACTGTTGTAAATAACGATTTAAGAGAAATAGTATTCCCCGGTGAAGGTGAAAACGGTTCACACCCAATAATTTATAAAGCTAACGACTTTGAATTTATCAAAAACTCAACAAAATTATTTGCCCGCAAATTTGACATCACTGTTGACAAAGAAATAATTGATCAGATTGATAAAGAAATTCTGTTGATGACAAAAGAATTATGAAAACTTATCTGGAAAATAAATTATTGGGATTTTTTGTAAAAACCAATGGGTATTTCTCTCAAAGAATATTTTCAGGGATCGGCCATATAGTCACTTTACACAGGGTTTTACCTGAAAGCCCGTATGTAATTCCGGAAAACAAGGCATTAGAAATTACACCATCCAAACTTGAAGAATTAATTTTGTTTTACTTTAAAAACAATTATGAATTTGTTTCTTTAGATACTTTACATGATATTTTGACCCGTAAGATAAAGCTTAATAAAAAAGTTGTTGCACTTACCTTTGATGATGGATATTCGGACATTTACACCCATGCTTTTCCTATCCTTCAAAAATACAATATTCCCCTAAATTTATATCTGACCACAAGTTTTCCCGACCATAATGCCTTTTTATGGTGGTATTTGGTTGATGAATTGGTTCACAATAAAAAAACAATTTCCTTTGAAATAAATAAGGAATCAGTAAAATTTGAATGTGCAACTGTTGGTGAAAAGCAAGAAGTTTTTAGGTTTTTCAGAAATATAATTTTAAACAATTACAATCATTACAAAGAATTGCTGACAAATATTTTCAATGAGCACCACATAGATATTCGCGCTATAAATATTCAAAATGCACTTAACTGGGACCAAATAAAGGAGATGAGTAAAAATCCTTTAGTTTGCATTGGAGCCCATACTAAAACGCATCCGATTTTTAATAAAATCACAAGAGAGGAGATAATAGATGAAGTGCTTGGTTCAAAGAAAGCAATAGAAGAACGAACAGGAAAGGAAGTCAATCATTTTGCCTATCCTTATGGTGGAAGTGATGAAGTTGGCAAACGAGAATTTGAAATACTTAAAAATTTAAATTTTAAGACATGCACAACAACAAGGTTGTCAAATATTTTTTCAGGTCATAGCAATTATATTGAATGTTTGCCGAGAATTTCATTTAATGAGAATACATCCACTGATAATATGAAAAATTTGGTTTTGGGTATAACACAGTACAACAGGCATAAATTTAAAAGAATTGTCACAGAATAGTATAAATAAATCATTTTCTACACCATGAGTATCATAAAAGTGAGGCGGGCCGAATTTCAAGACATAGAAAAGCTTGAAAAATTCTATTATCAGGCTTATGGTGAAAAAGCCACATATAAATATCCCGACCGATGGAACTGGCACTTCAGAGATAATCCATATAAAGAAAAAGACAAACTTCCTGTGTACATAGCAGAAAATGACAAGGGGGCCATTGTAGGTCATACTGCTGCCGGCAAAGTACGTTGTAAAATATTTGAAAAAAGTGTGGATTTGGGATGGAGTGTGGATACCATAGTGCTGCCAGAAATCAGGGGCATGGGTACTGGGAAATTATTACAAAAATTCAATCAGGAAGACCATACACTCTTTGCAAGTCTTTCGATGACGGATGCCAATAAGCATATTAAATTGAAACAAGGCTCAAAAGAGGGACCTTCAACGAAGTTGTATGTGCGCATGCTGAGCTTTGAAAAGACTTTTACTTCAAGAATTGTATCAATAGTTCAGGGTTCAAAGAAAAACAAGTCAACTTCACCCTTATTCGACATTAGTGAACCGGAATCAGCAAATTTTGGTGAGGCAGACTCGGCATTGTGGAAACAACTCAGGGAGCGTTATGAGTTTGCTGTAGAACGAGATGCAATCTATCTCAACTGGCGATACAAAGAACAACCATTTACAGCACACTACTGTTGCCGTGCTTTTGATAAGAATGGCGCACTTAAAGGTATTATTGTTTACAGAATGACAGAGGAAAATAAGCCCAAGGGCGCAGTGATTCTTGAGCTTATGGGTGATGTAACAAATGCCATTATTTTTAAAGATTTAATTGCAGCCGCCGAAAATCATATCAAAAGTTCAGGCGCAACACAAGTCCAAATTGCTGTCAGTGATGCCATTATTGAAAAAGCTGTACAAAACTGTGGATTTATTAAAATAGAAGACAAACCGCTTGTTATTTTTGGAGCGGATGAACTGACAGGCCGGCTTTCTGAAAGGTCGCTTTCTATGCTAACCAAAGGCGACCAGGACTGGGATGAATTTCCCAGAGCAACTATGTTTTCACATTACAGTTTGATAAAACTGAGCAAAAATGTTTATAACTTTAAGAATATCAACTATATATTTTACAGGGGCATTTTAAATTTGTATATGTTCTCATTGCGTTTGCGTTTTAAGCAATAAAGAACAAAGCAACGCCCAAAACGCTTATCAGTGCACCGATAAATTCCTTTACAGTCACTTTCTGTTTTAAAAACACTACAGAAGGAATTATAATAAGAATTGGCACGATGGACATTATTGTTGACGCTATGCCAGCATTTGTGTGTTGAACAGCATATAATGAAAAAGAGATGCCCAGAAAAGGGCCAAACACAGAACCTATACCTATACGGAACATGGCTTTAGAATTATTGGCAGCAACAGTAACATGACGCCATTTTCTCCATACAGAAATAAGGATTCCGAAACCAATAACACCAGCTATAATTCTTATCTGAGTTGCTGCAAATGCGTTATAGTTCTGCATGCCCATTTTGCTAAGCACCAAACCCAAAGCCTGTCCTACCGCTCCAAAAAATGCAAAAAGCAATCCTTTGAGAGAAAAATTGATTTTAAAGAAGTGGTTACCTTCACCTTTGGTAAGTATCACAATGGCTATACCTATTAAAGTCAAACCCATACCCAGAAAGTTCATTAAAGTAAGGATTTCTCCAAGCATGGCCCAGCTCAGAAATGCTGTTAATGGTGGCACTGTAGTCATGATGAGCATGGCAATTCTTGAACCTATAATGGTGTAAGACTCAAAAAGGAAGAAATCGCCCAGTACCAGACCAATTAAACCCGATAGAATAAGCCAAAGCCAAGCTTTTAATGAGGCATCAACAGGTAGAAAAAGACCTCTTGTAAAATAGGTAAAGACACTGATAATTACTAATGCTAGAAATAAACGGATAAAATTAACCGCGACAGACCCCACTTTAACACTTGCTGATTCGAATGCCAGCGCTGATGTAGTCCAGCAAAATGCGACAAACAAGGCAGCAAATTCACCCAAATGAGAACTCAACATGAGAGATATAATTTAATAAAGGTATAAAGGTAAGAAGGTATAAGGGTATAAGGGTATAAGGGTATAAGGACATAAAGGAAAATGTGATGATGGATGATGTGGTGATTTTCACTGCTTACTGTTCACTGCTAACTGTTAACTGTAAAGGTATAAGGGTATAAGGGTATAAGGAAAGAAGGTATAAGGGAAAAAACATTGAATAATAGGCTAAAACAAAAAGGCCCTTATTTAATTAGGCCTAATCCTTCTAAAGCAGAACTGTCTTTGGGTTGCATCATCAGCACTTTATTAAAAAGCACTTTTGCTTCTCTTGTTTTGCCGAGTTTAAAATTAGTCCAAGCAAAATAAAGTGAGCTGCTGTAATCAAAAGGATACAGATTAACCACCTTTTCAAAATATTTATTGGCAACAGCAAAATCATTTTTACCGTAATAAATAAGTCCCATGCGGTAATTTGCTGTTGAGTTTTGAGGGTCAATTTCCAATATTTTTTTATACTGACCTATTACCTGATCCCAGTTTCCAAGAGAAGCCGTAGGGTTAATATAACCTAACTTTGCTTCAATAGACATGGGCATTAAAGCAATGGCTTTCTGATAATAGCCCTGAGATTCTGTAAAAAGACCAGACATATATGTCAGCCAGCCTAATCTCAAATTAATTTCATAAGATTTCTCATCATAAACTTTTTTCATGACATCTACAGCTTTGGTATATGCTCCAGCATATTCATTGGTGTAACTGGTGCCAAAAGCTTCCTGCACTGCCTTTTCGTTTTGTGAAAATGCACTGGTTGAAACAATTAATAAACTAATAAATAATAAATAACATTTTTTTAAAGTGTCCATTTGATACCTCCAATTATTGAGTGATTAATAAAATTATTTCCTGGTCTGATAACATTTTTGTTGTCGGGTGTTACTATGTTGCTGGTGTTTATTTTTACAATATTTTGATAATGTAAAGAAAAGCCTATATTTTTATTCAATACATAATTAAACGATATACCCCTTCTGTTGAAAATAGCATCATTAATATTATATACAACGTATGCATTTTTCTCAACGTAGTTGTACAAGAGTCCGAAAGTAATAAACCCATCTATCCACAGATTTTTAGCTACTTTTCCTCCAACTAAGGCTTCGAAAACAGTTCTGACGGAATCATCCTTTCGAACTGTCACAGATGAGTTAATATAAAAATTCTGATTATTTTTAGGGAAAATAGTTACTGAGATGTTGGCTTGTTTTTGCTTTCCATTATTCAGTTGGGCATAAACACCATTTAAACTTAAGCTAAAAGCAGCCGTGTTTTTAGAAATGGTGGCAGAAGCCGCAAAATCATTTGAAATAAAACTTTCTTGTTTTAAAAAGAGCTTTTTATTAGCATCAAAGCTGTAAACAAGTTTATCGTAATTAACATTTATATAATGAAATGCCGGTTTAAAAGAAAACTCATTTCCCAGATAGAAGTTAGCATTAATATAATATTGCCTTTGATATATATGATAATCATTGGCTACCAGGCCATTATAAACCTGAATATTTTGGATTTTTGCAATATCAATAGAACTGGCAGAATGAAAGAGAGAAATATTCTTTGAAATTGGATGTCTCAGCCCCAGAGAAAAATAGGTAACACTATTGGTCAGTTCATCTTCTTTGAGTAAATAATTGTTGGCATTGCCTTTTCTCCCTTTTGAGGTATCAATAACATTATTTCCTAAGGTAGGTCCGCCTTCAAAGTTTATCTCATCAATAACTTTAAATTTATCAAGTTTCAGTTTTTCTTTTAATTTTTCCGAAAATTTCTTAGTTAATGCGTTGGCTTCAGCTTTCATGCCTGAAAATAAATAGCTGTAATACAAATATTCCATGGCCAGATCATCAGTAGAGTTAAAAGAAACAGCTTTTTTAAAATGAAAAACGGCTTTCCTGAATTTTTGTTTTTCGTAATACGCTATACCCATTCTCATTCTTAAATAGAAATAATCAATATTATTTTTAAAAGCATCACTGCCAATGTATATCAAGCTGTCCCAATTTTGAGTTTCATAAAATTTATAGGTTAAAGAATCTACTGTTTTGAAATCAACAGAAGACTGCGCCCTGCCATGAAAAGAAAAAAATGTAATAATCCCTGCAATAAATATCAGTCTTCGCATACAGCTTTAATTTTTTTATTTTTATTGTTAACCATAAATGAATAAATTTTATTTTCTTTTATTTCAAACTCAAAATCAATTTGTCTGAATAGTTTCTTAAATATGCGCACTTCAGCTTTCGTTTTATAAGCAACAGCATCAAGTTCAATAGAAGCTTCCATTTTTTCGTGCAAACAAGTATAATTACAATTAATAAAGATGTAGAAAGGTGCTATAAAATCCTGAATCCATAGAAGTAATAAATTGTTCGTAACTTTATGCAAAGGATATGCATCTTTAATAATCATATTTTTATAAAAGCTCATGAGCATTTTGTAAGTACCTAAATAAAAGAAGTATAATAAAGAACTTCTATCGCCTTCGAAAGTTGTGAAATAGTGAATTTGACCATCATTGTACAAATATGCCTTAGATTTTGTTTTGGAACAATACAGATAGGTGGCATTGTAAATATCGGTAATCACTTCCCATTCAATTTTTTCTTTAAAGCCTGAATGATTTTCCACATCAAATTTCAAAACCTGCCCGGGAATAAAATGAAGGGCATCATAAATAAGAGGTTCTCTGAGTATATTTGAAACCAAATCATCTTTTCCTGGTCGGGTATATGATTTTACTTTAACATTATTATCAGCATTTTTGTCATTAAAAAGCACATAATGAGAAATGGGATAATCAAGAGTGTCGGAGCCTATAAAAGGTGTGGCCTGAAGTTGAAAATGAACATGTGGCACAGGAGATCGTCCGGAGTTGCCTGAACTGGCCAAAAAAGTACTTTTCCTGACAAAATCACCCACATTGACTTTAAAGGAATTGGCTTTCAGATGACAAATTTTTGAATATAAATAGGGCGAGTGTTTAATGATAATTGTATTGCCCCAATTGCTTTCAGTGTTAACATCCCCTATTTCATTATCAGGTACATTGTCGATTATTTTTTCAACCACTCCATCAGCAGGAGCTAATACAGGTTTATTAAAACAAAAATAATCATCTGTAGTTAAGCCTTCACCAAAATAGGTTTTCCCTTCATCATCAACGATGTCAAAATCCCATGCATGGCGCCATTTGTCTTTATGGGTAATCTCACCATTGTGTCCCTGAGAAACCCGCCATATTCCCCTCACAGGCAATTCAACAGGAAAATATCCATAATTATTAAAGCGTGCTTTTGTGTTTTTTTGCAGATAGAGATTTTCTTCGGGAGAGTACTTGGGAAATGTAACCACTTCGGGGATGTGCAGACGGTATTCGCGAAACTTGAGAATATAAAGAAACACAATAACTATAATATTGAAAGGCAATGAAAAAACCGACAGTTGGTAAACAGAAAAAATGGCGCTTGTGCTTGTTAACATGACAGATATTAAAGGCGTTAACAAAACAACAAAAAGGTACGAAAAGAAAGAAGGGATGATGAAAAAGCCACCTATAGCGATAGCTGTAAGGATAAAATTAAATCCAATATAACCATAACTCAACTCATTAATATTGGCACCAATGAAATGGTAATACATATAAGCTGAAGCAAAACCCAAAACACTCAATAAAAAAGCCTGACGCGAATATATTATTAACCCAAGCATCAGTAAAAAGCCGGCCAAAACATTATATTGAAAGAAAATGGCACCTAACGATTTAAAATATATAATAACAGATTCGTGAACCATCAGATTATTAAAATCATTATAAATATTTACAACGGTTAAACTGCCCCATGAGTACATTTCATTTAGTGTATAAACGCCTCTTTGACTGACACTTAAGGCAGAAAACTCGCGGGTTGCCAAAGTCACAAGCCACAATGCAATGAGGAATGGAATGCTTAAATAAGGGACTCTGTATTTGCCGATAACACCTTCAAAAAGCAAAGTCAAAATGAGTGTCAGGAAAGAAGCAAAAAACACAATGATAAAGAGCTCAATATTAGGATTATAATAAATGCCTAATCCTAATGAAACCAACAATGAATTGAAACCATAATAACCGGAAGCAATATTGAATCTGTTGAATCCCATTGTATAAGCTATACCTATAGAGGCAATTACCCCAAAAGCGCCACACAAACCGGCATTAATATCAAAAAAAGTAACCAGAAGGATTATAAGTGAAAGCATTTTTCTTTGAGAAAAGAATATTTGGGAGTAGCTGTTAAAAAAGCCATCTGTCAATACTTTAAACATTGTATAAATAGTCCTCTTTGACATTCTTTTCAAAAATTTACTGCCATTGTAATTCCAAAATTATTTTAGATTGATTTTGCATTAAAATAATGCTTGGAGGGTATGCATTAGGGGGATTCACATAATTAGCCAAATTGAAAACAACCTCGCTAACAAAAACATCATTAGATAGTATGCTTCTCCAATCCCATAGGCGAATTTTATATTGTACGTTTATATTGGGCACTTGAAAAAAAGGTGTCAAATCCCAAAAAACAGGCATCATCGAATAAAAAATATTTGAGAAATGTTCATTTCGTCCATCTTTTAATATCGCATTGGCAGAAGTAGTAATCTGATAGTAGGGATTTCTGTACATTGGAGGTGCAGTAGGAAAGGGCATGTTTTCTACAATAATTTTCTTTATCAGCACCTGGGTAATGACCGGTGGATTAACAGTTATGTATAATGATTTCGCTTCAATATCACTTCCAAAAGAGTTTGTTGCAGTTAGGGCCACATTATAAGTACCAGGGGTGTAGTAAGTTACAGCAGGATTTTGTACAGAAGCATTAAAAGGAGTACCACCCTGGAACTGCCATGCCCATGATGTAGGGTTATTAATTGACAAGTCGGTAAAATTGACACTGCTTCCTGCAGTGACAGTGGTTACATTGGCAACAAAATTAGCCACAGGAGCAGCACCGGGGGGCACGACATTGATATAGGAAAGTTTTGTCAAACTGTCGCTTCCACTTTGGTTAGATGCAATCAGCATTACTTTATATACACCCGGCGTATTATAAGCAATGCCCGTTGGGTTCTTAATACTGGAAGTGGCGGGTGTTCCTCCTTCAAAAGACCATTGCCAGGAAGTAGGATTGTTTTGAGTAAGGTCTGTAAAGTTAACTGTATTGCCCGTATTGATTGTTGTAACATTGGCAGTAAAATCGACAATAGGGATTGCACCAGCCTGATTGACCACCACATAATTATTTTCTACAACATAAGTGGCTCCGCAGGCATTTGTAGCTGTTAAAACTACAGAATATGTACCAGGGTAAGAATAAAGATGAATCGGATTTTCTAAAGTAGATGTATAGCCATCACCAAAACTCCAAAGCCATGTTGAGGGCAAAGAACTGTTGGTATTGCTGAAAAAATGGACTGAATCGCTTATGTCAACCAATGTATCATTGGTATAAAAGCTCGTAACAGGTGTAGTAACTGCATAAATCATTAATTTTGTTTCATGAGTTCCACCCTCTCCATAAGAATTCAGGCTTACTTCATAATTGCCTTCCGATATATACACATGAATTGGGTTTTCGCTGTTAGAGACTGGTGTTGCATCGCCAAAATCCCAACGGTACACATTTGCATTTTGTGACAGATTTTCAAAAGATACTGAAATGGGCAACTGACAAGCAGCACTTGTAGTATATGTAAATTCGGCCTGAGGCAATAATTTTAATTCTTTGACACAAGAGGATAGCGTACTTAAACTAAATATACAGATAATGAAAAATATATTAAAATATATTTTTGACTTCATATTTTTAAAATTTTTCAAACAACAAATAGCCAATGACAAATAAATTACAAATCAAATTTCATCAGGTGTTCAGGTACTTTTTCCAAATCTGTAATAGTAGCATTACATTCGCCTTCTCTTATCAGATGGACTTTTTCATTCATATCTATGAGCACAATCTGAGGGCGCAAAGTGATAAACTGCATCCATTGTGTCATATTGTAAGCACCTACCTGATGAATGACTATTCTATCTCCTTTATTAAGCAATGGCAGACTGACATTTTCTCTTATTACATCAATGTTCATACACAAGGGGCCATACACTACAGTATCTTCAGTATAATGAGTAAACGGTTGAGCGGGAGTTACTTTATGTTCGTACCAGAATGATGTAAACATGATATTGACACCGGCATCTATAATAGTAGCTCTTTTTCCTGAAGACAATCGTTTGTTAGCAATAACAGATGAAATAAGGTAACCTGCATCGTCCACCAAAGCGCGTCCTGTTTCAAGAATCAGAAGGGGTAATTTGTCGGTATTAAAGCCTGCATTCAATAAAGTTGTTGATATCACCTCCGCAAATTCATCAAAAGCAGGATTGGTATCTTTACCGGGTAAGAAAGAGCCTTTGAGGGTATTTTTTGACGGGAAGCCGCCACCGAGGTCAATATATTTAATGGAATGATTAAACTTCTTTTCGAGATTAAGAGCCAAATCAGCCAACTTATAAGCAGCCACTGCATAAGCGCTTGAGCTGAGCATGAAAGTGCCAATATGAGAATGCAAGCCTGTCAGCTCCAATTTGCCGGAAAACATAATTTTGTTGAGTGCATCCCAGGCCTGACCTGTTTCATAATTAAAGCCAAATCGGTCCCACATAGGGTAAATGCCCGTGTCCATGTTAACTCTGATAGCCACTCTCGGTCTCTTTTTGAGTTTATCGGCCAGGTCAATAACCATGTAAAGTTCATCGAGATGATCCATGTGAATAAGCGAATCATTTAAAATGGCTTTTTCGAGGTCGGCCTCCGACTTATCGGGACCGTTAAAAATTATTTTCTTTCCGTTTACGCCGTTGGCAATGGCTTTATCGTATTCGAAACCTGAAACCACTTCAGCCCAGGATCCTTCCTGATGAAAAATATGACACACAGCATTCAGATAATTGGTTTTATACGACCAGGCAAACTGAACTTTGGGGTATCGCAATGAGAAAGCCCTTTTAGCCTGAGCATAGGTATTGCGAATGGTTTTTTCGGACACTACAAATAAAGGTGAGCCATATTTGTTAGCCAGCTCATGTACTGAAACTCCATCAATATGGGTTACAGGAGCATATTCCGAACGCAAGCCAAATTTGCTGGGCATGCCGGCTTCAACTCTTTTTATAATAGGTCTTTCATATCTTTCTTTTTCTATATTTTTCATTGCTCAAATTATTTAATATTATATTTATTTATTAATGACATTAACACAAGGCTTATAGTTCCCCATAAGTTGATATATTTTGAAATTCTTCAATGTCCACAATCATATCCCACGAATAGCGAACGAACATCTTGCCCGACTTATATTTTTTAAAGGGTGTGACTTCTTCACCTAAAGCGAGCCTTACAAGTGCTTCGGGAATATTTTGCCCTGCTCCTACTGCCAGATAAATCCATGCAGGAATGCGGGGATTTATTTCAAGAAGAAAATACTCATTTTTTGAAGATTTCATCATTTCCAACTCAAAGCCGCCACGCCACTTGGTTTTGGTTAAAAACCTGTCGGTGATTTTAAGCAGTTCTTTATCTTCAATTGTAATACCGCCCCAGGCCTTGCCTTTATCGGTAATATATTGTTTGCGCATAGGTACAGCAGCAATGGTATTTCCCTTGCCATCACCAAGGCCGGTCACATTGTACTCCGTACCTTTAATAAACTCCTGAATCACAATTGGCAAACCCCATTTAGAAGCAATTTTATTAAAATAAGTTACAGCTTGCTCCGGATTGTAGGCTATATAAGCATCATAATACTTACCTTTGACAACAAGAGGATAAACAAAATCTCTTATTAAACCATGTACTTCGGATGTACCGAATATTTCCCTGCTAAAAGGCACTCTGATGCCATATTTCTCGCCGAATTTAGGAAGGTTTACCTTGTGTCGCTCTTCAAACTGTTCTAAAGTGGGTAAGAACAATTTGATACCCATCTCATTCAAAGTCTTCTCGAGCTTTATAAAAGAGTAAAGTTCCGCATCGAAATTGGGAATAATAACATCAATATTTTCGACAGAATGAATGTAGTTAATACGTTCCATAAGGCTATCGGCACCTGCTGAAGGATAGGGTATCTGATAGGTTTTATCTATAATGTCGTGCATATAAATACCCGGTTCGAGCGACTCATAGGCCAATCCAATAATTTTTGAATCGAACAATTTACTGTCCTTAATGCCTCTAATTACAGGTACACCAGGACCCGGGCTATCAATAGCATTTAAGCCTGTGACTGCGATACAATACTTTTTCTTCATATTTATCTTTCTTTAAAATAATTTATTCTGCAACAGTTTCCAGAAGGTTAGACGCTTTAAGCATCTGTATAAAGTCATAAAAGTCTTTCTCTATGGTGTCATTGTCGGTATTGTACTTTTCGAGAAGACATTTTTTAATTTCAGCTTCATCTTTTTTTTGTTTGAGCAAGTTGATGATTTCAACGCCAATAGGATTTACAGTAAACGACTCTCCTGTAGTAGGATTGAAAACAAATCCGTTTTCACTTATGGATACATTTTTATTAATTTTCATGGTTTTGATATTTATTATTAAAATATGTAAGAAAAGCACATATATGTTCAGATAAAAAAATGGTTAATTGAAAGTTTTCCAATGCAAACTTACTTGAAAAAATTAAATTTTAAAAAATATTTTCAATGAAAGTGTTTTTTTAATCAGTAGAAATTAAATATGAATAAGTTAAATATAAATTTAAAAATTTGTTGAAGTATTTCAAAATGAAGTTTTTTCAAAATTATAAAAATTATAAAGCATTTAATATCGGTGAAGTCTGTAATTATGCTTCGACTCAGGTAGAGGCAGAGCAAAAAAAATTAACACAGGCAGAGCCTGTAATCATGGTTCGACTCAGGCGGAGCTAGAGCCGAGCGGGGGGACAAACAGAATCTGAACCATAAGAATTGAGTGAACTGCATAAAGAATGGCGGATATTTTAGCTGTTAATTCTTTTTCTGACAGTTTTCCATGTATTTGTGATTAAAAAACTTTCATCCATGTATTCAATCATCTTTGCAAATTTTATCATTGGGATTGCAAATGACAAAGTATCTTTAGGGACACAAGGGCGCGCTGATGGGTCGAACATGCCAATAACAGCTCTGGGTCTTTGAGTTTCTTTTTCAAGATATGGATAATGCACTATAGAACTACAACCTGCACCAAAAGGGGCAAATGTCGTATTAGGTTCCGATTGGTCGAAATTGGCCAGGGTAAACAGACCTGAAAGCACATCGGGTTTGGCAAAAAAGATAACCACTGCCGGAACATCAGATTCATCAAGCATGTCCCAGCGTTTAAAGATTATATAATTGCCTTTAGCCTCATTTATTGACAGTTGATTTTTCTGTAATTCCAGTACCAATTCAGGAGTTTTAATGTAGCGTTCACCTTCCATCTTGCCAGGTATGCCATAGGACAGGAAATATTCAAAATTAGGGCGAATGGTATCGGCAAAACCTAAGTATCGTTTGGCTCCGCCACATGCAATAGCATCAGCATTGTAAGCAAGCGACACTCCATTCCGAACCTTAGTCAGCTCGCATATAATGCAGCTTCTGCCTATTGCAGGTTTGACGTGTGTGGCATTATTTATTTTTTTACTGTAATAAAAAACCATTGGCAATTCGGCCAGGCCAAAGTGTTTTTCCCATAGTTCGAGAAATTTTTCTTTAAGTAATAAGTCCATAATATTTATTGTTAAACTGTTGATAATCAGATGTTTTACACCCTATTGAACTCCGATATTATTGAAACTACCGATGACAAAATTATTTAAAAGCTTTTTTAATCTTTACTTCAGGTTTTGTCAATGAATTTGCTTGCTTCACAGCAAATTCACTCGCCAAAACCATTTTCACTCATTTTTTTACCACGGGTGAAGGTTGCCTACCGGTAGGCAAGCTTCACCTGTGGTTATTTATATTTTTCACCTACGGTGAAAACCCTGTCATTTCTTCTTTATTCAAAAAATTATTATGTGGTTTCTCAATAGGGCAAAATGCATTATGATTATAACACAAATATAGTTTGTAAAACTGATTTATTTATTTTTTGTAATGGAATTTATACAAAATGGTTTTATTCTCTGAAAATGCTTTGTTTTCCTCCACTTCAGTCATTTTATAAAGTATGCCCTTTTTAAAAAAATAGGTATATGTAATTTTACTGTAAGTGTCGCTATTATTTTTATTTTTAGTGACTGTAACTGGATAAGAATGTGTAGGGTCCCATTCAGTTTCAATTTCTTCGCCTGGTTGCTGGGTATGCGTGGTAGATGTGTAGCTGATGTTGCCCTTAAACGATATCGTCTGACTCCACCTGTCGCCTCCGGCACAGCATTCTGATCCGCCACCACCACCCGAAACGATGCTTTTAATGATCCCTGAAGCATCAAAAGTAATTGCAGGAGGCGCAAGCCATGGATGCGAGCCCATATTGGGCAAATGTAAAGAAGAAGTATCGGGAGGCGGTAATTGATACAAATAATACATCGTGTCATTGATTTTTTGAGCATTTGAGTACAAGTTCAAAAATGAATCACGAGGTGTTTTATTGTTTACTATTTTATTATTTAACCCTAGTTTAATGAGTGCTAAATAGGGATTTCCCAATGTATCGAGTGGTTCATTGGTAAAAGTTTTGTTTTTGATATTTGAAGTTTTTAAACCATTCTTCACAGTATAAGTGACTTTACAGCTTTTAAAATTCTTTTTAAGTGCTTGTTTGGCCGTCAGGTTTAAATTTACATTTTCATTTATATTGCTAATCTGACAAAAAGCCAATTGGCATTCTGTAAAAGGAAAGCCAAATAAGAGAAAAATCGCTAATGGAAAAAATATTTTATTCATATCGTTTTTTATTTTCAAGATGGTCAAAAATACAATTTTCCATAATATTTTTTTACATTCAGTTTTTACAAACAGACCTCTCAATAAGAAAATCATTTAAGGCTAAAGCAGATGTTGATGAATGATTATTCAAACACAGAATAATCAGAAGTTTGTCTTTCATAAGCTAAAACAACTATTTGTCTTTTAAACAACGCACTGAGAATCCACAAGAGCTTATTGCTTTGTCTGAGCCCATCCATGAGGATGCATCATAAATAATATAATAAATAGGATTGTATTTATCGAACAGAGATGATGTCCACCAGATGCCATACAAGCCCATATAATCGAAAGTAGTTCCATAGTAGTAACCTCCCGCAGGCAAGCCGCTAAAGTTGGTACTGTTTACAAGAACAGAGAAATGTTTTTCATTTTTACTATTATGCACACAAGCATCTTTGTCGATACACATATACTTTTTTCGTGATACACGCTTGGACTTCCAGAATAATCTGGATCTTATTTTAGCACCTGTCACTGAGTCTCCTCCAAGAAAATTTACAAGGGTATCGAAATCAGCTTTAGAAGGCAAATGCCAGCCCTGAGGGCAAGCCTCCTTAGCCATTTCCCAGTTATAGAGGTTGCCGAATTTTTTGCAATTTTCACTCTCATTATTATAGCACCAACAGCCGTTTGGCATTTTAAAATGAAGGTTCTCAGCCATCCAATCCTGATTTCCAATGGATACAGTTTTATAGGTACTGCTGTCCCTGCCGTCGTAGAGTGTACTCATTTTCTGAGCAAAAGAAAGCTGATAATTTGCTGATAAAAGAAAAAATAATGTGAAGGTTAATTTTGATAAACCGGTTTTTTTCACAATAAAAAATATTTTATGTGCAATAAAAATTTGTTAAAAAAATATTGGAAATAAATATTATCTCTGTCAAAATACAAAGAAAAGCCTTTTCTATGAAAAAAACGGTTTTGGTCTTAAAAAAACTTTTCAGTATTTATCAGTTTTCTTTAAATCACAGGACATTCAGACAGGCACAGCAAATAGGAACAGCAACAATAATTTCAGACAGCAGCTCAGTGTTAATCAGTAAATATCAGTATATTTCAGTTTAAAAGTCAGTTCAATTCAGTCTGTCAGGGTGCTTACTTCTTACGGTCTGCTGTCAGTACCAAACGCTTATGCTGTTCGTCCGGATTAAAATTCAATATCAAACCTACTTCACAGTCAGAATAGCGCAAAAGGTTCTTCAGTTCCGATTCCGACTGTTCGCTAATGCCCTCTGTACAAAGCAGTTTCAACACTATGCAGTCATTGACCACCAAGTCAGCCCACAGCAAACCCACCACCTTGTCCCGATATAAAATGTCGTAAGGCTTATTGCACTGCGTTGTCAGACCGAGCAATTCCATCTCGACAACAAGGGCTTGTCTGTAAGTGTCTGCGGTCAAATATAAGGGCAGTAAATTGCGAACAGTAAAAATGCCTTAAGCACAAGGTTTGATATGTCTGAATGAAGATATTTGCTGTCTGAGGCCATGTCAGTAAAAATCAGTAATTATTGTGGCTAACGAGTGGCGGTGTATTTTAGCTGGCGTGATAAACCACTGCCGTTTCACAAATGTAAAACTTATTTTTTGAAAACGAAAGTTTTTACAATGTTAAAACACGCACTTTCCGTTTCGATGGAA